>Ga0214473_10007869_pt1 | contig 12618 bp, 12 predicted proteins | sample RVTome_7_FD_203509 | JGI IMG/M metagenome (GOLD analysis project Ga0214473, IMG submission 203509) | Soil microbial communities from uranium-contaminated site in the Upper Colorado River Basin, Wyoming, United States - RVT98D197 | ecosystem: Environmental > Terrestrial > Soil > Contaminated >... | reverse complement strand
GCTGGGATCCACCCGCTACCGCGCGGTGGTACTGACTCGGTGACACGCAGGTTGAGTGCTGGGATCCACCCGCTATCCGCGCGGTGGTACTGACTCGGTGACACGCAGGTTGAGTGCTGGGATCCACCCGCTATCCGCGCGGTGGTACTGACTCGGTGACACGCAAGTTGAGTGCTGGGATCCACCCCGCTACCCGCCAGGTGGTACTGACTCGGTTGACACGTGAGGTGAGCGTTGGGGATCCACCCGCTACCGCCAGGTGGTACTGACTCGGTTGACACGTGACGTGAGTGTTGGGGATCCACCCGCTACCGCGCGGTGGTACTGACTCGGTGACACGCAAGTTGAGTGCTGGGATCCACCCCGCTACCCGCACGGTGGTACTGACTCGGTGACACGCAAGTTGAGTGCTGGGATCCACCCGCTATCGCCAGGTGGTACTGACTCGGTGACACGCAAGTTGAGTGCTGGGATCCACCCGCTACCGCGCGGTGGTATTGACTCGCTCGATCTGCTCTATACAATCATGGTGATCATGATCACGCTCTACACAGTTATCTCAACGATAGTTGGCAAGAAATTTAGACTTGAGGCAGCAGTTCCAGGAAACTCAGCGCACTGTAGCGCAAGTTCTTAATCCTGTTCGACTAACGTTGGGCCAGCAGTCTTGTAACGTCGAATGACAAATGATCTTTTCTTCATTGACTCGCACGCACACATTGATGGTCCAGAGTATGACGAGGATCGGGATGAGGTAATTCAACGTGCTCGTGACGCTGGCGTCTCCATAATACTGAATGTAACCTCTGGAGATCCAAATAGCGGCGCACTCGAGCAAACTGCGGAATTAACATCTCAATATAATCAAATCTACGCAGCGTTGGGCGTGCATCCTCATGAAGCGCGATTATTCGACGCTCGCGTAGAAGACCGAATTAACGAACTGCGCAGGTCTCACCCGCGTGTCATTGCCTGGGGCGAGATAGGCCTGGATTATCACTACGACAATTCGCCACGGGATGTGCAGCGTGAAGTTTTCCGTCGCCAGTTGCGTGCTGCGCGAGAAGCAAAACTCCCCGTAATCATTCACACTCGCGAGGCTGAGGACGACACGCTCGCCATCCTCCGCAGCGAGTGGAGTCCACAATCCGCAATCCCCGATTGGCAATCCACTACCCGCAATCCGCAGGCCCCGATTCACAATCCGCAATCCGCAATCCGCAATCCGCAATCCATTCCCGGCATAATGCATTGTTTCAGCGGCAGCAAAGAATTAGCGGCCGAAACTCTTGAGCTGGGCTTCTTCATCTCATTTTCCGGAGTAGTGACTTTCAAAAAAGCAGATGCGCTCAGAGAAGTCGCGCGGGCCATACCGCTTGATCGTCTTCTTATTGAAACAGACTGCCCGTATCTCTCACCCGAGCCCTTTCGGGGTCGCAGAAATGAACCGGCCAGGGTTGTTGAAGTCGCGCGCTGCCTTGCGACTCTTCACGGAGTTGGACTTGAAGAGATTGCCAAGGTAACAACGCAGAATTTCTTACGGCTATTTGGATTGGGCTTGGCAGTTCGGTCACCACCCACCCCTTGAACTCCACAACCACTGGTCTTTCCTGAAGCACTTATCCCGGCCATGAAGTAAACGTTACAATCAATCTTCAATAAGGAGGATAAAAGCGACAACAACAATGGGGAGTGATTTGGAAAAAACAATGAAAGAGTGCCAAGAGAGGGTGAGCCACGGCGCCTGTCGCGGAAATATTATTCTCTATCTACACCGTCGGGGCACCACAATTATTGAATCAATGAAAGTCCTGAAGGAGGTCTACAACTTATCCTTAGGAGAAGCCAAAGCTGAGGTCACAGCCCATCATGTCTGGGCAGAGGAGGTTAAGAGTGCTGATATTCTTCACGAAGAGCTCGGAAATGCTCTCCAAAAGGAGGATAGCTTGCCTTCTCGGAAATAAGCTCGCCTTCGAAAAAGCGGGAGGGTTGCTTTGCCCAATCCGGAGTTACGCTTCTCCTGTCGGGCGGGTACCAGTGCGTTAACAAATCAAGAATTCGGTAAGTAGCTCGAAGAACTTGAGCGCCTACGGCTTGGCCTACTCACACCTAGAGAAGACTTTCACATGGTCTGGTTTTGATGTTATCCTCTTTAGCCGTTTAAACTTAGAAATCAAAGCAGGCAGGAAATGGCCCAGCAGAACTCGTTCGACATTGTTTCTGAGGTGGATCGCGCGGAGTTGACCAACGCCATCCACCAGACCATCAAAGAGGTGCGGCAACGGTTCGATTTTAAGGGCAGTGCCGCAAATGTTTCCCTCGAAAAAGAGGAGTTGCTGCTCACCGCCGAAGATGAAACCAAACTTCGAAACATGAATGACATTCTCCAGCAGAAGCTGGTGCGCCGTGGCGTGCCGCTGAAGGCCCTGCGCTACGGAAATATTGAACCGGCAGCAGGCGGCACGGTAAAACAACAAGTCCACATCCAACAGGGAATTCCTCAGGAGAAAGCAAAAGAGATTGTTAAACTGATTAAGGATTCAAAATCCAAAGTTCAGGCGGCAATTCAAGGCGACACTGTGCGCGTTTCGGGTAAAGATCGCGACACCCTCCAGGATGTAATCGCCAAGCTCAAGGCGAAGGATTTCGGCATTCACATGCAGTTTACAAACTATCGCTCCAATTGAATCTCCTTTTGTGAAGACCTAATGCAGGGTTCCAGTCATACAGTAGCTCTTCAGGAAGCTGCCCTCTCAGCACGACGTATATTCAGTTTGATCTCGACCGAGTTAAAGCAGGTCGAAGCTGAATTCGAACGACAGGCTCGCTCGAATGTTCAGGTAATCGCTTATATCGGTGAATACCTGCGTTTGTCTGGCGGCAAGCGGGTGCGGCCCGCGTTGACGATTCTTGCCAATTACGCCGTCGGCGGAGACGGGTCAAGACCCAATTCGATTCGCATGGCTACTGTCATGGAGTTTCTGCACACAGCAACGCTGGTCCATGACGACATCATTGATAATGCCGAAGTGCGCCGCAATCGCCCGACCGTTAATGCTCTTTATGGCAATCAGACCGCTGTGCTGATGGGCGACTGGCTCTATATGTCTGCCTATGAAACAAGTTTGACGGAAAGATCACTCCCAGTATTGGACATTCTTACCCGTGTAACTCGCAAGATGACAGAAGGTGAGTTGCTGCAACTGACATTTCTGGGCGACACGGGCGTCACAGAGTCCCAGTATCTCGACGTGTTGCAGCGGAAAACAGCACACCTCTTCAGCGCCTGTTGTGAGGTGGGCGCCTTGCTGGGTCACGCGAACGCAAACCAGCAGCGGGCGCTCGGCGAATACGGATTTAACCTTGGGACTGCTTTCCAGCTAATCGATGACTTGCTCGACTTCACGGCCAGCGACGACGCGCTCGGGAAGGCTGCTGGAGTCGACTTACTGGGTGGCAAAGTCACGTTGCCAATCATCTATTTGATCGAAACCGAATCAGGTGCGCGAGAGTTGGTGGAGACCGTAGTCCGGGACCAAAACTACGACCGGATCTCACGCTCTGAGCTGTTGCAAGCTGTTGCCGGCTCGGGCGCCCTTGAACGCGCTCGGGACAGAGCCAATCAATATGCCGAGGCGGCTCGCTCGGCGCTTGACGACTTTCCAGATTCCGATTATGCCGAGTCTTTGAGGTCTATCCCTTCATATGTCCTGGGACGTGACCGGTAACCTCTGGCTTCCTTGCGAGGTTGTGTAGATACTCAATGACCGATGACCAATTCCACAGACGCCCCACTCAACATCAGAACCGGGAGCGGTAGCGACCGGGTCCGCTTGGCCTCCACACAACTTAGATGGGTAGGCGGACCCGGTCGCTATCGCTCCTCGGTTCTGATGGTTGTGTGGTCTTGTTGGGTTGAATGGCAGCCCACAACGTGCATCAATGATTGAGCAATTTATTCACAGCTTCTACCGCTCCCGGTTCTGATGTTGAGTGAGACTCTCTCGAACAAATCCCCTTTCGAGATTTTCACACAAACTCTTGAGCCGGTGGTGTCTGGCGGTAGACTGGGATGCTCGCTAGGCTAAAATGGAAAGCGCCACGGGCCTGAAGCCGGCGGTGTTTATTGAAATCGCAAATTTGAGGCACCAACGGTAATTTATTGTTGTGAAACCCCTTAAAAACGCTTAAGATTTGCGCTGTGCATAGGCCGAGTGACAACTTGCTTTCACGTCTGGAACAGAGTCTGCGGCAGTCTAGAGCTGCGCGTATGCACCTCGGCGCTCGACTACGGGAACTGGAAGCCGAGGCTGACGCGGTACGAGCAGAATTAGCCGAGATGGATACACTCGCGAGCCAAACTGAGGCAGCAATCTACCGGCTGTTGTCCTCGGTTCTCAACTCAAGCAACCTTTCCGCTTCACTGCCGTCGGATTCCGAACTAGAAGCGGCTATGCGGTATTCAACGCAGGAACGAACATCGCGAGCGGTGGAGGAGAGGCGCCAGCCGATTCCACCAATTCGGTCTCACGTCGAAGCATTGAGTGACCGGTTTCTGGATCGCACCATACCTCAAGCTGTCACCCTCTTGCTGCGTGAGGAAGGTCGCGCGCTACACGTTAATGAAATATATAATCGTCTTCTGGAGGGCGGCTTTAGATTCTCAGGGCAAAATCCCACGATAAGCATCGCAGTCTCACTGAACCGCAACAGCCGATTTCGCAAGGTGGCGCCCGGCACCTTTGATTTGATGATCCGTGACGCTTCGAAGGCGTCATGAGCTTCTGCCTTAGCTTCCCAACCTCTTCAAAAAAACAGCGCAGGGCTCCAGCTTACATGACCACTGTGGGACAAATTTTGCCTGAGAGAAAGTAAATAGGCCTCGCTTCTTTGCTATGCGCGCAATGATTCTTTCTGCCGGTTACGGCACCCGCCTTTGGCCCTTAACTGAGGACAGAACCAAACCAGCAATTCCTATCCTGGGCAAACCACTGGTCGGCTATGTGGCAGAGTATCTGGCAAGCTACGGTTGTTCCGATATTATCGTCAATCTGCATCACCGCCCCGAGTCAGTGCGTGCCGCACTCGGTGATGGACGTAAGTTCGGCGTCAATCTGCAATACGTTGAAGAGCCGGAGATACTTGGAACCAGCGGAGCGCTCGACAACGCTCGTGGGTTGCTCTCTGGCGACACGTTTATTGTCGTCAACGGCAAAATAATCACGGATATCGATTTGAGCACAGCACTCGCGACGCATCGCCGCAGCGAAGCTATCGCCACGCTGGTGCTCCTGCCAAACGCAGCTCGCGAGCGATTCTCGGTTGTTAATACCGAGTTTGGATTGGTGACGAGCTTTGGCGGTATGCCCTCTCCTGCCGGCGATTCAACTGAACCGCCGCCATTAATGTTTACAGGAATTCAGATACTGGAGCCTGCGATCTTTCAATATATTCCGCGCAAGGTTTTTTCGCATTCAACCATCGACGTCTACCCGAGAGCTATCGCCAGCGGTGAACGAATCGCCGCCCACGTCGCAACTGGAAAGTGGTACGAACTCTCAACATTGCAACGTTATCTGGACATCTCTCTGCTGTTATTGGCAGAAAAGGGTCGACGTTTGGGTGTTGGGACAAACTGCGCCATTTCTAGAGAGGCAGAGGTGGACGAAGCCATACTATGGGATGGCGTAAGCGTAGAAGCGGGCGCCCGCGTCAGGCGGGCGATTCTGGCCGATAACGTTAGGGTTGCTGCTGGCGATATTATTGAAAATTCAGCTGTAGTCAGGGCTTCGCTGATCGAGGGTAAGACACCTCCGGCTAAGGCCTTAAAAGGGGAGTTTCAGGGGGATAATTTTGTCGTCCCTTTAACACAATGATACAATTCGCTTTACAGTTCGGATGGTCTAAGCATGCGGGACCCCCTGGCTCCCGCCGCTCTCTAAAAAGGACCGAAGGCGCCCCATACCACAAATGAGTTCAGCAAAACAGGTCTCCAAGAGCGCTGCCGAACCTTCCGCCGCTGAACGGCTACTGGACTTCTTGGAGGTTCAGGGCATCCACAGTCCCCTCGTCGTCCCGCTCACACCAGATGCATCCACGCGATGCTACTTCCGTATTCCCTGGAAGAAGCGGAAAGCGGTCGCTGCTGTCTATCCTGAACCATTTGATCCTGAAGTTCAGCCTTACCTCGACGTTACGCGCTTATTTTCAGAGAGTGGCATTCCTGTCCCTGAGGTCTATTGTATCGACGGCGAGAATGGCATTATCGTGCAGGAGGACCTGGGAGATCGGCAACTGTTTCGGATTTTTGACAGCGCTACCGAAGAGGAGTGTGAGCAGTTCAAGGAGCAGGCGATTGCTCTCATTGCTCGCATTCAGAAGGCCACGCAGCGTGCGTTTGAGCTGCGCTCCATTGCAAGCCGGCTCGCGTTTGATGAAGCTAAGCTATCTTGGGAGCTCGATTTCTTTTCGGAACACTATTTTGGCAGTTTGCGTGGTGAAATGTTGCGGCATGCTGAAGCAGCCGAATTGAAAGCGGAGCTCAACGACCTCTCGGCAGATCTCTCAGGAGTGCCCCGCGTGCTTTGTCACCGCGATTTTCATGCAGCGAATCTGCTGGTAGATCAGAACAACCAGTTACGAGTTGTGGACCATCAGGATGCGCGGATGGGTCCGGCCACCTATGACCTGGTTTCTTTCTTGCTCGATAGGCAACCTGTCCCCCCGTCGCTTGCGGAACTTCGCGCCTACCGCTTGCTTCTCCTGGAAGAACGCCGACTCCATGGGTTGGATCCTATCGATCCGGACGAATTTGCGCGCGAATTTCGGCTGATGACAATACAGCGAGGATTGAAGGCAGTGGGCACCTTCTCTTATCAAACCGCTGTCTGCGGCCGGGAGTTCTATCAGCAGTTCATTGAGCCGACGTTAATCATTGTGCTTCAAGCTGCTGAATGGCTCGAGCGATTTCCAACCCTGCGCAAAATGTTGAGAGAGAGAATCACGGCGACTTAACCGGTTTATGATCACGGAATCAAGATCATCTCACGCTAAAACTGCCCAGACTTACATCGCGCAACTTTCCAAACACGAAGGCGAAGAGGTTGTTCTCAGAGGCTGGCTTTATAACATGCGCTCCAGCGGTAAGATTCTTTTTCCGCAGTTGCGAGACGGCACCGGTATTGTCCAGTGCGTCATCTTGAAAAACTCGGTGCCGGCAGAGCTCTGGGAAACACTTAAAGGCCTGGGGCAAGAATCGGCGCTGTCTATACACGGTAAAGTTCGCGCCGACCCGCGCGCACCCGGCGGATTTGAGCTCGACGTGGTGGATGCTGAGGTGCACCAGGAAGTTCACGATTACCCGATAACCCCAAAGGAACATGGCACAGAATTCTTGATGGATCACCGTCACCTCTGGCTGAGGTCTCGACGGCAGCATGCCATCCTCAAAGTGCGCCATACAGTTATTCAAGCCGTACGAGATTTTCTAGACGGAGACGGGTTTACACTGTGCGACGCGCCAATCTTTACCCCTGCCGCATGCGAAGGCACCACCACCCTTTTTGAGGTCGATTATTTTGAAGGGGAGAAAGCTTACCTGACCCAGTCTGGCCAGCTCTATAACGAGGCGACGGCGGCGGCTTTCGGTAAAGTTTACTGTTTTGGTCCCACCTTTCGCGCCGAGAAATCCAAAACTCGCAGACACCTGACCGAGTTTTGGATGGTGGAGCCGGAAATGGCTTACGCATCGCTTGACGATGTTATGTCTTTGTCAGAGAGGTTGCTTTCGAGCATTGCCTCGCGGGTGTTGGAGCAACGTTCCGAAGAGTTGAAAGTACTCGAGCGCGACACAAGTAAATTGGAGTCGATCTCCTCGCCGTTTCCCCGGCTTCACTACGATGATGCTGTAAAGTTTTTGCATGAAGGGCATGCTCATGGCGAGCTGGAATCGCGTTTCGCCTGGGGAGGAGATTTCGGCGCCCCGGACGAAACCTATCTCTCAAGTAAATTTGACCGGCCCGTTATGGTCCATCATTACCCGGCTGCAGTGAAGGCGTTCTATATGGCCCGTGACCCGGAACGATCTGAATTGGCCTTGGGTGTCGACGTGCTGGCGCCGGAAGGATATGGTGAAGTGATTGGCGGCGGCGAGCGGGCAACTTCGCTAGAATTTTTACAGGAGCAGATTGCTTTGCATGGACTACCCCAGCAAGCATTCGAGTGGTATCTTGATCTTCGTCGTTATGGCAGCGTACCTCACGCGGGCTTTGGCATGGGTATAGAACGCTGCACCGCTTGGATGTGCGGAATCGAGCACATTAGAGAGACAATCCCATTTCCGCGAATGCTCTATAGGATTCGGCCCTAACTTCTGCGGCTCTATCCTTGTGCGCACAAATCCAGCATGAATGAGAATTCTGACAACTGGGGGACCAACCATCTTCAGGAACGGATTGTGACCATATTTGGTGGTTCAAAATGCTGCGAGTCAGATCCTGAATACCGCGACGCACAGCGAGTTGGGCAACTTTTGGCCGAGGCGGGATTCACGATCTGTACCGGCGGATACCTGGGGGTCATGGAAGCGGCTAGCCGTGGTGCACGTGAAAAGGGTGGCCGTGTTTTGGGGATCGTCATGAACCAGTTCAAAGCGGAACCTAACCGCTACCTGACCGATAAAGTGGCGACTCCCCATTTTTACGAACGACTACAGAGACTGATTACACGCTCCATTGGTTTCGTGGCAATCCGCGGCGGCATGGGAACCGTTACCGAGTTATCGCTGGTCTGGAACAAAATTCAAACCCGCGTCATTGGTCCACGGCCGCTTGTTCTTTTAGGTGATTGTTGGCCGCCAATTGTGAGGGAATGGCAAAGATATCTGGCGGTCAGCCCGTCAGACATTGCTGCCCTTGATTTTGCGGCTACGCCCGAGCAGGCTGTTGCCATAATTAAAGAGAAGTCTCAAGGAGTGATTCTATGAACTGTCCAAAATGTGGCACGGTTTTGCTAGAGGGCGCGGCTTTCTGTGGCGTTTGCGGCAACCGGATGCAAGCAAGTTCTCAACAGCCGGCAGGACACGGCATCCACATTGACGAGGATTCTCAGGGCCAGGGCCGGGGCTATAAATATGAAGTATTACATCAACCCGCCTTCTCTCTCGCAGTGGTTCAACTTCAGGCAGAGCAATCAATCCAGGCTGAGTCAGGCGCAATGGTCTCAATGTCGGCTAATGTCGAACTACAATCGCAGATGAAAGGTGGGCTGTTCGGAGCAATCAAGAGGGCCGCTGGCGGCGAGTCGGCATTTGTTTCGACGTTCACGGCGCGCGGCGGTCCCGGTGAGGTTACTTTTGCTCCCGGCACTCCCGGAGATATAGCCGCAATAGAATTGAGCAATCAAACGTTCTTCGTCCAATCGAGTTCCTATCTCGCCGGCGATTCCACTCTTGTTGTTGATACTAAATGGGGCGGCGCAAAATCATTCTTCGGTGGTGAGGGACTGTTTGTTTTACAGGTCCAGGGACAGGGGCTACTGCTCGTCTCCTCATTTGGAGCCATTCATCGGAAGCAACTGGCCCGCGACGAAAGATATGTGGTCGATACAGGCCATCTGGTCGCCTGGGAAGGGACGACGCAGTACACCCTGCGCAAGGCTGCCGCCGGTTTCTTCCGCAGCATGCTGAGCGGCGAAGGCATCGTCGCTGAGTTTCAAGGACCCGGGGAGCTGTTAATCCAGACTCGCAATATCGCAGCCCTTGCTGGACTACTGAAACCCTTCTTCCCATCCCAGTCAGGCAGTGGAGGAGGCTTCAATCTCAACCTCGGTAGCTGATTTCTTTGAGGACTGAAAGCCCCATGGTGCTTGTAAGTGAAGAGACTGAGAAACAGAATGAGCCGGCAACAGGCGATCGTCCAGGTATCAGTATCCTGGGAGTGCCTATGGCGTACGGCGCAAACATGGCAGGAGTCGACATGGGTCCTGCGGCGCTGCGCGTGGCACGCTTACAAGAGAGAATAGCTGGCCTTGGCTATCGAGTGCGTGATTTGGGCGACCTTCCCGTGGAGCCTCGTCGCCCGCTGCTGTCTGGCACCAATGAGAAAGCACAGTACCTCGACAAGATTAGTCTAGCGTGTGAGCAGCTTGCTGTTAAAGTCCATGCGATCATGGCTGAAGGCGATCTGCCTTTGATTCTGGGAGGCGATCACGCAATCGCGATTGGATCAATCGCTGGCGTAGCTTCTTACTTCCACGAACGAAACGAAGCTGTGGGAATCATATGGTTTGATGCGCATGCTGATATGAATACCCCTGAGACTACGCCCTCCGGCCACATCCACGGGATGCCGTTGAGTGCTCTTCTCGGTTACGGGGCGCCTGAGCTGGTTAACATCGCCGGGTTTGCGCCTAAGCTTGATCCGCGGTTCTGCGCACACGTAGGGGCTCGAGATATCGATCCAGGAGAACGCGAGCTCATTCGTAAGCTTGGCCTGCGCGTTTTCACGATGCGAGAGATTGACGAGCGGGGTATGAGTGGTTGCATGGATGACGCTATTGCCATTGCTTCCCGGGCGTCGGGCGGGTATGCCGTCACCTTTGATGTCGACGTTCTTGATCCTGGTGATGCACCTGGCTCTGGCACGCTGGTACGTGGTGGCCTGACCTATCGCGAGTCGCACCTTGCCATGGAAAAAATTGCCGATGCTGGAGGCATGCGTTCGTTGGAAGTTGTCGAAATAAATACCGCGTTGGATGTAAACAACAGAACAGCAGAGTTGGGCGTAGAATTGATCCTCTCGGCGCTGGGAAAAACTATTCTCTGAAGGATTATCGCAGGTGAGAAAGAAGCTTAACATTGGCGTAGTTTTCGGCGGACGTTCTGGTGAACATGAGATTTCGCTGCGTTCCGCGCGAGCTGTAATTGAAAACATCGACCGCACAAAGTACGAAATCGTTCCTATTGCGATCACCAAGGAAGGGAAGTGGCTATCGCCTTCGGAAGCTACAACACTGCTACCCCAGTCAACACAAGCGCTGGTCTCATCAGAGGCCGTTGCCAAATCTTCCAGTAATGTTGCCATTCTCGGAGACCCGTCGCGCCAGGGACTCGTTTCACTCAAAGGGAACGGATCGTCTTCTCCGGTACAACCGGTTGACGTGATCTTTCCGGTGCTTCATGGTCCTTTTGGCGAAGACGGAACTCTCCAGGGCTTGCTTGAACTCGCCGATCTTCCTTACGTGGGCTGCGGTGTTCTGGCCTCGGCGTGCGGCATGGATAAGGTTGTCATGAAACAACTGTTCGCCGAGGCCGGCCTTCCGATCTGTAAGTACACGTGGTTTCTGAGATCGCACTGGCGTGATGAACAAGAGAGGATTATCAAGAAGATCCGGGGAGCGTTCCGGTTTCCCGTCTTTGTGAAGCCGGCAAATCTTGGGTCTTCGGTGGGTGTCTCTAAAGCCAACAACAAAGTTTCCCTCACTCAGGCAGTGGAAATCGCTGCTCAATATGATCGCAAGATCATTGTGGAGGAGGCGATTGACGCACGCGAGTTGGAATGTGCAGTTTTAGGAAACGACCAACCGCAGGCCAGCCTGCCTGGTGAGTATGTGGTCTATGAAGAGGTCGCCCGCTTTCTGGATTACGCCGAAAAATATGCAAACACGGGCCACGTGGAATTCGTTGTTCCCGCACCCGTGTCTAAGTCTCTTGCGACTCGGATTCGGCAGCTTGCGATTCGGGCTTTTCAGGCAATTGATGGGGCCGGCTTGGCGCGCGTCGATTTCTTCTTGCGGCGGGATACAAAAGAACTACTGATAAATGAGATAAACACCCTGCCTGGCCTCACCGATGTATCGGGTTATCCGAAGATGTGGGCCGCGTCGGGAATTCCCTTTCCGCGCGTGCTCGAGCAACTCATCGAGCTTGCTGTGGCAAGACACGCCGACAAGGCGCTAAACAAGACTAGCCTGTAAAACTCCAAGATAACTTTAGCCTTTCGGCGCGCGATAACCTTTGCGCGTTCGCACCAGCAGGTCATTCCGAGAAAGTTGCACGTCAATTGTTCGCCATTTGCCGTCGCGAGCAGAGTTCATCGGCCGATACGTAATTGTGTACTGGTGTCCTAACTCTTCGGCGATTTGAGAAAACGCATCTCGCAACTCCTGACCACCGGCGGTCGCCACAAACCGGCCGCCACTCTTTTCAGCGAAGTTTCTAAGCACTGCGGCGCTCTGCCGGTTCTGTGATATGCCATCGCTTGTAGCTGACATATCCACTGTGTAAATGCTTGCTCCGACGGCAAGGGCAGTGTCGAGAGCCTTGCCGGAGCTTGCGCGGGAAAAAGTATCAATTCCATCTGACAAAATAACGATCGCTTTCCTCGGTTCATTGCGCTCATTTAATACCTTGGCGGCTTCTATAATCGCATCGTTCAGCATCGTCATACCTCTCGCCCTGATTCCAAATGCCAGGGGAGCGAGATCGCGGCCAGACGAGAACCCCTGCACCTCCTCGATTTTGTAGTCGAACTTGTAGATGGCCGCAACATCTTCTGCTCGCAACCCGTCTAAGAACCGGATTGCCGCGGAACGCGCCAGCGACATTCGCGTTTCCATGCT
>Ga0214473_10007868_pt1 | contig 12619 bp, 13 predicted proteins | sample RVTome_7_FD_203509 | JGI IMG/M metagenome (GOLD analysis project Ga0214473, IMG submission 203509) | Soil microbial communities from uranium-contaminated site in the Upper Colorado River Basin, Wyoming, United States - RVT98D197 | ecosystem: Environmental > Terrestrial > Soil > Contaminated >... | reverse complement strand
ACTGCTCCTGCCCCTACGATGGAACCTTTCCCAATGGTGACATTTCCTATAATAGCGGCATTGGCGCCAATCCAAACGTTGTCTTCAACAACAATCGTACCTGGTCTATGACCTTGCTCCCTTATGGGGACCTCTCTACTCGAGAATTCATGATTACTGGTCCGGAATACGACATTGGGTCCAATAATGCAATGATGACCTATTTCGATACGGCCTCCCAGATCCGCATTAATCATGACATTAGAGTTCAAGCATACATTATCGCCTATAATGATTCTTTCATTCCCCTTCCCGGCGGCATAAATTTGAGAATAGAAGCCAAGACCTACACCGTTTCCAAAAAGAATATTCTTGCAATCTCTAATATAACAGCCTGTTTGAATGGTGACTTTTTGCCCACACCCTGCAAGGATATTTTTATAATAATAATATCGCAGCGTAACACCGAAGTTCCCCGGAAACCATCTCAATATATGGGCAGTCCATTCATTCAGTTCGGAATATAGAAAATCAAATATTCGCACAATATAACCCGTGAAAATCGTTATTCCTTGGCCATTAGGCTGATGCGGAATAATATGTCCCTATGGCTCTAATCCAGGTGCCATTGCTGTTTGCTTTATTCATTTTAAAATACTTTGAGAAGATAGCCAAAATGACACGTTCAGGGATAATCCATCTAGTTCTCATTATGATTTCCACAAACGCACTCCTCATTCTCGAAGAATGTCTAAAGTTCATCGGTGAGCGGTTCATATCATTGCCATAACAGTCGATCAAGCTGATGGTCAGCCCACACTCTTGCAGCAAATGTCTTAAACTTGAGATATTAAAAAACAAAAAATGCGGGAAGACATCTTTTTTAAAAAGATAATCTTGATTAGGCACATCGACAAAAAGGATCCCCCCTTTTGTCAGCTTCTTTAAAACAGTATGAAGCATCTTTTGGGGATCGATCAGGTGCTCCAATATATGCGACAATATAACGCAGTCGAATTGACCGTCGACATGGTCAATATGCTCTTTTACCTGCAAGTTACTGTTTGGAAAATAAACTGACCAGGTCTTTTTTAAAGATTCTCCAAGAGTTCTATCTTTCTCCACGCAAACATACGTGGCTAGACGCAAATCCTTGCTCTTTGCGGCTATCATTCCCAAAAATCCATGTCCCGCACCGATATCGAGCACGGATGTTTTATCCCCTACTCTTCTAATCAACGGCTCAACGAGTTTCCATCGTGATCGAGCCAGTGCGTAAGGGACTGGATATTTTTTTGCTGACAACACTTCTGCCCTGGAATTCCCCCAGTAGTCACCGCTCGAATAAAAGTTTTCAAGTTCATCAATGCTCCAAGCAGGAACCGCAATCCCAACACCACAGTTTTCGCAAAAGGCAATCCACTTCGGTTTATTTTCCGATTTTTCCGCTTCCGTGGGATAAGAAACGGTCCTATATTGGCCATTCTTAAACCCCCAAGAACAGATCGGACAAAGTTGCAGCTCTTTATACAAATTCACGAGATGATGGTCTAAAAAAATTAATCAGATTTGAGGTCGCCTCCAGTTCCATCTGGATCCTGGACTCTTTTGTCAGCGTTGCAACGTGAGGAGTTAAGACAATATTATCTAATTCGCAGAGTTTTCCTTTATAAGGTTCTTCCGGGAAGACATCAAGAGCAGCTCCTCCTAAATGTTTTTCTTTTAAGGCATCATACAGCGCCATTTCATCTATGATGTTTCCTCTCGCCGTATTAATAAGGATAGCCCCTTTCTTCATGCCTCTAATTTCTTTTTCGCCTATTCGTAAAGGCTCACCTCTATTGATCGAAACATGAATGGTAAGAATGTCCGACAAAGAAATCAACTCTTCAAATGGAACAATATTGACGTTCGAGTTAGCAGCCCACTTCAAATCAGGGAAGAGGTCCGTGCCATAGACTTCTGTATCAAGTTTAAGCATGATCTCTGCAACCTTTTTCCCAATTCTCCCCAAACCGAGTATCCCAACTTTCTTCCCAGCTAAAAGAAACCCGGGGCTCTTTTCCCAGCGCTTGGATTTCAGGAGAATCGTATGGTAAGAGAGTTTTCTCATCAAATCAAATATCATGGCAACGGTGAGTTCCGCAACGGGCTGAGTGACGACGTCAGGGGTATTGCGAATTTCAATTCCCCTTTCTTGAGCCTTCTTAATAGAGATATTGTCTATTCCAACGCCGCATCTGCTGATACAACGAAGCTTTGGCATATGATCCAATACATAATCATCATACGGCTCAACGCCGGCGATTACCCCTTCGCTATCCTTACCCATTTTAATGATCTCTTCTCTTCCCAATCTTCTTCCAAGAGGATTCAGAAAGTAAGGGAACCCACTCTCTTTCAAGAGGTTCAGAGGCGCATCGCCGTATTCGGCAAACGTGGAAACAGCAACGAAAATTTTGGGTTTCATTGCCTTATGATCTGTTCATAAAGTTTCTTCTGGAGATCATTTTCTTTAAGAATTTCTTCTACTATTTTAACATCTTCTGGAATATCAACCCCCATAGACACTTGTGTTGTTGGAATCCCAAGGATTTTATAACCATGTTCCAAAACCCGTAACATATCAACAGACTCTGCTATCTCTAAAGGAGTCGCCGGCAATCTGGAGTAAAGATGAAGAAAATCTTTCCTGAAAGCCATGATTCCAGACTGTTTATAAAATTGCATATTACAATTTTCCCTCAAATAAGGGATAGGCGATCTTGAAAAATAGAGAATTGAATGATTACGGGAAACGACTGTCTTCACGACATTGGGGTTCTGCAGTTCACTTAAGTCGGATAGAGGATAGATTAAGCAGGAGCACTGAAATGCTCCATTTGTTAGCAATGGAGTTGATACTTCTGCAATGGCCTGGGGAACGACCGTCGGCTCATCCCCCTGAACGTTTACGACGACCTCCGCGTCCAGATTTGCTACAGCCTCCTCAATCCGATCCGTACACCTTAAGTGCTTGTCCGAGGTCATAATCACTTTACCGCCATGTGCTTCGACGATCGTCCTGATTTCATTATCGCACGTGGCAACATAGACCTCTATCCCCTTACATAAAGAGACTCTTCTCCTCACATGTTCGATCATCGGCAGGCCAAGAATGTTAACAAGTGGCTTCCCAGGAAACCTTGAGGATGCCATTCTGGCAGGAATGACCGCTACAATTTTTTTCTCTTCCACAGTGTGATCTCCACGTTTATTTTACCCTTTGGACGCAACCAAACGAGATAAAGCCCTTTTATTCAGATTTCTGACGATTTTATAAAACAAACTATCCAAAAATGTCCTCTTCTATTCAGCCAATTAAATAGGGTCTTTTACTTTTGGCTGACCTACTGGGGAAGCACCCCGCAGTCGACATTGATGCATTGACCTGTGATCGCCGAAGCCTTATGAGAGGCTAAAAACAGACATATCTCAGCGACTTCGTCTCCGGTTGGAAGTCTTTTTAGCGCAGCATTTTCGGCAGCAAATTTTTCTAAATAGGATTCTATATCCTCTCCTTCGGCGGGGGACCTCTTATCACTCAATGCTTCCATAAGACCTTTCGTTTGTATATAGACAGGGCAGACCGCATTGACCCGGATACCTTTCGCTCCTAATTCTTTGGCGAGGGCCTGAGTCAGGCCATTGATACCAAATTTTGAAGCACAATAGACAGAATTATTAGAGCTGCCCCTTTTCCCTGCGAGGCTTGAAATATTGATGATGCAGCCACCTTTCGATAAACTTTCGGCGGCGACCTTACATCCCCAGAATGTTCCTTTAAGATTGGTATCAATCATCTTGTTCCAGAAATCGAGATCCACTTCATTCACGGGACGCCATTCTGAGAATCCCGCACAATTAATGAAAACATCTAAGCGACCTGTCCATTTGACGGAGGTCTTCACTAAGTTCCGATGATTTGATTCGAGACGCACATCCATTTTTTGGAATCGAACTCTTTTTCCTAATTGCCCGGCCAATTTTGTATCACTTCCCGCTCCGATGAGGACATGATAGCCCTCTTCCCAGAAGGCCTTGGTGATGGCTTCCCCAATTCCCCGGTTGCCACCCGTAATGACGACCGTTCGCCTGATATTCCGTATCTTCATTGCCAAATCCTTGAAGAATATAATACTGCAATCACCGATGAATGGCCCATTCCTGCCTCCTAATAGAAGTTTCAACTCACGCTGAACAATCCTCTTAAATCGTCATGCAGGAAAAGCCACCGTCCACGGCGACTTCAGCACCCGTTACAAAACTGGCTGCATCAGAAGAAAGCCATAGAACAGCACCTATTAATTCTTCTGGCCTACCATATCTTCCCATCGGAGTATGTCCGAGGATTGCTTTCCCCCTTTCTGGAGTAATGAAGTTTTTCATGCTCCACTCGGTTGGGAAGAAACCGGGTCTCAATGCATTGACCCTGACGTTGTAAGGTGCCCATTCTCTGGCCACATTTTGTGTCAAATTCTTAATCCCAGCTTTCGCTACCGAATAGGTGAATGCCTTTGATAAAGGGGGCCCCGCCGAAGCAGAAGAAATGTTAATGATCGAGCCTTTTCTATTCTCAACCATGTACTTTCCAAAAACCTGACATCCGAGAAAAGTACCCGTCAAGTGAACCTCCAGTATGGCATGCCACTCTTCAAGGGAAATCTCCAAAAAAGCGGTAGGCGCATTAATGCCCGCTCCATTGATGAGGATATCCACATCGTTAAACCTCTTCAGTATTTCTTCAAGTGCCGTCGCGTGGCTTTCCCTTGAGGTGACATCCAGAAGCACCTCAATTACATTTCCGCCTTCTTTTTTGATTTGGTCGTAAACTATCTTAAGACTGTCTTTGCTTTTATCCAGGACAGCCACCGATGCGCCAGCCTTAGCGAGGGCGGCCGCCATGGTACTACAAAGATAACCTCCAGCACCAATAACTGCCGCCACTTTTCCCTCTAAGCCAAACAACCCCGATAAATATTCCCTCAATGCATGAACCTCCTCATCAACTTAACTTAAAGACGTCTAGCCTTAATCGCTTTAGGAGTGTCATTCTTTAGATAATATTTTTCATACAGGTCTTTAACGACTAAGTTCCTACGATTTCCCATTATTAGAAGTTCTTCACAAGAGATTTCTTAATATCAAACATATTTTCATAAATTGGAATGTTGGCGTCATGAAACGACTTATGGCTATCCCGGCCGATAAAAAACACCTTTGTTGATCGGGCAGCCTGGTAATCTTCAAAAGCGTCACCAATAAACACAGCTTCTTCGGCGGAAATATTCTCGCTTTTAAAAATGTCTTTAATGGCCTCTGTCTTGACCCATGGAATCGCATAAATTTTCTTAAAATACTTGCTGAGATCCCTTGCTCTAAGAATTCTCTCCAGCTCTTCGGCGGGTGAGACGGAAATAAGATAAAGCGGAATTTTGCTCCAAAAACAATCCAAAAATTCCTCTGCCCCCGCAACATAAGGACATTGAACGATTCGCTCAAATACAAGCTTCGAAAATTCATCACTCAATTTCCTCTCAGTTTCTCCCCCATATTCTTGTCCTAATATCTTCTCCACTACGTGCCTAAATTTGTCGAAACGCACCGTTGCATTATGAGACAGGTGATATTTCATAATTTCATCCAGATGATCTGGATATTCCTTGAAAAGAGTTTCAAAGGCCCAGTCTTTGATGCCAACTGACTCAACAAGGGTTCCGTCAAAATCGAGAATGATCGTCTTAATCTTCATGATCAGTTGATCGATCGTATTTGCTTGATGAAATCTTTGATCCGTTCGGCCCATTTCCATAGGATAAAGATATCTGAAGCAAGCACCACAAAGGTGTAACCAGCAGCAAATGCTTCTTCTATGTTTTTCACATTGGGTTCAATGATTTGAGTTCCACATGCCTTTCCAGACTTTGCACAGGCAGCGATCACCTCTTTGCAAGCCTCTACAACCAAGGGATGATCTAATTGGCCGGGTATTCCGATGGAACCCGAAAGATCATAAGGGCCAATCATGGCGCCATCGACATCATCATAAGACATCAACTTTTGAATACCCTCCACTCCCCGAATCGACTCGATCTGTATAATTAAGGATGATGATTTATTCCAACTCTCGGTATACTGATTAAAATCAAAGCCATATCCCTGAGCCCGCGCGATGCCGAAACTGCGTTTACCCAGTGGTGGATATTTGCACCAAGAGATTAAGCGCTCCACCTCCTCGGCAGTGGATACCATGGGTGCAATAATACCATCTGCCCCCGAATCCAGAAGGCGCTTGATCATTTCCATGTTGTGTGAAGCTACCCGGGGCAGACATAATGTTTCGCTGCCTTGACAGGCGGCGATAATACGCTGTGACTGTTCTTGGCTAATCGTACTGTGCTCAATATCAATTCCAACAAAGTCTATGCCTGAGCCAGCAAAGATTTCTGTTATCGATGGATGGGCAAGCGAGGTCCAGGCTGAGAATACTTTTTGTCGGTTACGTAATTTTGCTTTCAGATCCCGGCGTTTTTTATGAATTTCCATCAAGGCAACCCGTTTGTCTTAGCTGCATCCCTTAGAAACATTTGAACTGTTTCTTTAGAATAAGGATGGACGATCATTCCTTTAAGAATGTCGGGGATGACTGTGACAATATCTGCCCCGGCCTCTAACCATTCAATAACATTTATAATTTCACGTGTCGAACCGATGATGATTTTGGCTTTTAACCGCTGCAGATCTAATACCCTCCGTAATTTCCGAATTTCATCACAGACGTTATACCCCATATTGTTGACTCTTCCACCGAATATTGAGACATAGGTGGATCCAGCCATTGCCGCCAGCAGGCACTGTTGTGCGTTCATCATGGCAGTCGCGTTAATGATGATCTTGTGCCTATTTGTAAGTTCTTGAATAACCATCAGATTCTCGGTTTCGCCATTCGGGCCATGAATGGTTATTTTCACGATGATATTTTCTGCCCAACTTGAATATTCCAAGGCCTGATCAAGCATCTCCTGATAATCATTTGATGTCACCTCAACCGATAAAGGATACGGGGATATGATTCTGGCAATCTCAACTGACCGTTCTCTGATTCCTCCCCTACCCCCCTTTACGCCGTCTTGGAAAAGGATCGTGGGATTGGTGGTAACCCCTCTGATAATCCCCATTTTCATATATTTCTCAACTTCGCTGATCTTGCCCGTGTCCAAAAAAATTGCCATTTTCCCTCCCTTTTAGTGAATAGTGGTCAGTAGATAGTGTGTAGTTAATTATTTGTATCTGAGATTTTCCTCTTTAAGGATGAAATCAAAGAGTTTAACATCTTTCGAATAATTGTAATTTCAGAAAAAAGATTATCAAGAATTGTTGAATATCCTAACTTTTTAGAAATTAAAAGTTGGGTTTCTAACTCTGACGCAGACCCTAATGCAATATAAAAAAAACTGAACTAATTCTTTCTTACTATTTCTCGATGCCCCTTCTGAAATATTAGATGGAATGGATATAGCAGACCTTTTGATTTGGCTCACTAATGAATATTGCTCCTCTTGAGGAAAAGATTTTACAACATCATAAACATCTACGACTAAGTCCATCGACCTGTTCCACACATCCAAATCTTTATAATCCCTCACCTTATTACTATGGACCATTTACTATCCACCATTCACTATTTATTTCAAAGATTCCCATTTGTTTTCCACCCTTTTTATCCTGGGATCAGATACCAGAAGGTGCCAGAGGACTGCCTGAAACGCTTCGGTATGAGAAGTGACCATATCCGGATTAACGGTCGGGACGATCAAACATGCGTCGGCCACCTTGGCTGTAAATCCACCATCACGGCCGACAATCCCAAGAATCTTCGCATTTACAGATTTTGCATATTCAAGGGCGAGGACCAAGTTTCTGCTTATATTCTTATCGGAATTTCCTCCTCCTACCGAAAAAATAACTACCCCATCTTCCTTTCTAAGACGACTTCCTTTCAACCATTCTATAAAGACCGTATCCCATCCCTCATCATTCGTTCGTGCCATCAGCTCAGAGACATTGTCTGCGGGCGTATAGGCCTCGAAGTCGGCGATTTTACGAAAATCATTAACGGCATGTGAAGCATTCCCGGCGCTTCCACCCACCCCAATAAAAAATAAACGACCCCTTTGTTCCCGAATCGTCAGCAACAATTGAATCATCTTTTCCATCTGGCCTCGGTCCATTTTTTTTAGAATGTCGATGGCCTCATTCAAGTAATCATCAATATACGACATCGTTATCTCTCCGGGCTCCTTACATTTTTCGCAGTAGTATCCTACCATAGGAACTAAGCAAGTTTTTTTGAAGGAATTCTTGGAAACTTTTTCTCGTTTCCACACTTCGATTTCGTAAAAGGTACTCGGTAAATCTTGAAACCTTCACCTCCGGATGATGCTCTATTGCTTTTTCAACAATCTCTACGTCCAGAATCCCCGGGGTGCTAAATTCAAGGCATTCAAAACGATGCCGACGAAATAAGGTTTTTAAACCTTCAACAGAAAATACGTTCAAACGATCGGGGGGGAAAATGTTTTCCGCTTTGTCCCACAGCGTTTGGAGGTCAAATCCAGAAATCAAAATGTCTGTCATGAAACAGAGACCATTTTCTCTTAACATGCGATACATTTTCCCAAAGAGTTCATCTACATTTGCGATGCGATCAGCTACTTCGAAGAGAGTGATGACATCCACTTCTCCATCCAAGGCTGCTTCTTGAAAGGGAGATAAGACGATGTGAATGCGTCCGTTAAGCTTTACGTCGTCCAGAGTAACAAATGGATTCAGCAATGTCTTCCTCTTAAACAATTGGGTATCCCCCAACTCTTCGATATATCCATATTGATCTGTGTTGACGTCAACAATATGACCGGCACCGGGCAAATATTCTTCCGTAGAACCCAGAATCCATTCAATTCGAGGTTTGATAATCTTCTCTTTACGCTTCTTTTTTGTTTGTTTTGAAAGTTCTTCACGCCAGAACTTTCTGGCAGTTGAGTGGCCATAGTAGTGTTCCAAAGCTCTGTCGTCCGGCCTCGGGGAGATATAAAGGGTTTTACAATTTGCGCATTCCGCATAATGCAACCCAAATTTTGTAAAAGACGATTTGATCTCGAGGCCATGGCATCCCGGACAGACGCAATCTTTCAGACCCGATTTTTCAATTAAGAAACGATCCACATCATTCTCTGTCAGTTGAATGTATCGATGCAAAAGATCAGACGGCTTGAAATCAATCTCGTTATATTCATCAAAAATGACAATTGTTTTCATTTCTCGCTCACCTCCTTAAATGCTTTAAGGATGATGATTCTACAATAACCCGTCCTGCGCTTCATCCCGGCAACATACTTTCTCCGATGACTCCGTATGAGACATGGAATTCATTTATAAAACGGCACGTCGGCATCCTTATATGCCTTGGCTATCATATCCATCACTTTGAGGGCATCTTCTGATGAACTGTTTGTCACCGGCTTATCATGAACAATACAATTCACAAACTCCTCTACCTCCAGGTCCCAGGAAAGGTCCCGGTCAAAATAGGTAACTTCTTCTGCGGGATTGCCTATGGCATCGGACTCATCCTCAAATTGCCTCTTTCCTATGATCATCCGCTCTTGCCCATAGCTGCCCGTCCTAGAGAGAAGTCCCTCCACAATCATATACCCATTTTCAAGGGTGATATCTATCCTGAAAGTGTGTTTCCACATGGTGGCTGATGAATGGAAGAAAGCATTTTGTCCTTCTCGGTTCTGGAGGATCACATAGGCGTTGTCTTCGACATTAAATCCCCAAAAGACGTTACTTAAAAAACACTTCACAAATTCAAAATCTCCGCAGAAATACCGGAATAGATCCAACATATGAATCCCCTGATCCAACAAAATCCCGCCTCCAGAAATATCTCTGTTATTGCGCCACGAATCCCGGAAATTCACACCCCCTGATTTTCCATAGAGTCCGCGGATATTGATTATTTTACCCAGCCTTCCGCTGTCGGCCACTACTTTAGCACGTATCACACCCGGATGAAAACGATGATTAAATCCAAACATCAGCTTGCCATGATTCCTTTCTTTTTCAGCCTTGATAATATTATTTATGTCTTCAATATTACGTCCGGGTGGTTTTTCACAGAATACATGTTTACCCCTATTCAGACTGTCGATACAATATTGCGGTGAATAGAAATTGGGGGTGCACACAAAAATAATCTCCACATCTTCCTCGATCATCGTTTCAAAGGAATCGAAGGTCCGACAATCTCCAATCTTTTCTCTAACCCCAGGATTGCTATCCACAATACCGACCAGCTCGATTCGTGGATTTCGCTCAATCACTCTCCTCCGAATTTCGCCCATATACCCATAACCAACCACCGCGGCTTTTAATGTCCTATTCATTTCTAAACTGGCACCCGTTCATCAATGGAAGCTAATGTCGGCTTTTGACTAAGAATTTTTCTAATCCCTCTTCCGTTACAGGGTGGAAATAACGACTCAGGTATTCTTTTGCCTTCATTTGCTCCTCATCAAAGCGCTCGTTACTGAGGGAGTAGATCTCGTCGAGAGTAGGAATCAGAGGCTCCTTTTCGGATAAAACCCATTTAAGATGTTTGCACTCGAATAATGGATCGTAACTCAAAATGGAATCACTCTCATAATGAATAACAGGCGTTCCCATGCTCAGGGCCTCGAGCGCCACCGTGCTGCCCCAATAGACCACGATATCTGCCCAGTCGATATCGTCTTTGAGTAACATGTGGCTCGACAGGGTAAAATTTGAAACCTCCTTTAAATGATGCGTGAGCTTGTGTTGAAAATGGCCTAAAGGAAGGACGGGATGAGTCCTGATCGTAACCCTATATTGACTCTTTCCTTTTAATTCTCTCAGCACATAATTGACCATGTTATAGACTTCAAATATTCCTTCCAGCACTAACAAGATATGTCCAGACCTCTTCCTTGGACGGGTCGAAGCATGAAAGAGATATTCAAATCTAAGCCCACAGGATGCCCCAATCCTCCCCTTTTCATAATTGCCGTATCTTTCCATGATTTCTTTGGGGGCTTCACCCACAGTGAGAATCCGGTCTGGCATGGGGATGACATCCCTTTCGTTTTCACTGATAAACATATTCGCTGAAGCCTGCGGAACAACCGTGTGCTGATATCCGATCAGGGTTGTATTGGGGGAATACTCCTTCACAGCCATCATACACATCTTTTCCCATGGATTATTCTCGTAAGTCAATAGGAATGTTTCAACGGATAAGGTTTGAAGGAGTCTCTTGGTGGACCAATAATGAAGGAACTGATAAAGATCTATTCCATTATAGGTCCGGAAGAACTCATGATTGATGATATCGGAAACATCGAATCCCCAAAATAAGGCTTCCCTTTTTGCCCTTATTTTACAAAACAAAAACTGAACAAGAGCGCCCAGGATGTTCGTGGATGACAAGAGGGCTTCGATGGGAAGGATGACATGAGATGAACACTGGCTTATTTTATTTATACAATATTTATAGTTACCCAATATGTTGGCGTAAATGAGCACCTGTCTTTTTTCTTTCAGATAATCAAGCAGGGATCCAAAAAAAACATCCCGATAAGTCCCGCTTTCAGAAAAGGAATGATCGTAAATGAACGTTTTAACGACATAATAAGGCTGAGTGCGAGAGAGGTTATCTCTGATGATCCGTTTCAATTTCTTTCGGACCGAGACCTTCCGTCCGAGGATAATGAAAGTGGTATAGAGAGCCAACAAAATAATTCTGCACCAGCCGGAGATCAATTCTTCCCATTTTCGAGAAGGATTCCCCAAATAAACGAACCTTACAGGTTGGTTTCTTAAAACCTTTCCTAAGGAATCCAATATGACCCACGACGGATTAAGGATGATTAAATGATCGAATTCTGCCTCCTGAATAATTTTAACGGATGTCAGGAATTGCTGAAGAAGAAGAGGGAGTTTTGACGTAAAGCGATTTTTCGAAGCGATGTCTGTTGCCCACCATTTTGGGGTGCTGGGTTCTTTTCCCATGAGGCCGATAAGATTGATATATTCTTGAAGAAAGTGGTTTCTGTATAAATGATCGTGCTTGGGAGGAGGTATTTCCTGGAATCCCTTCTCTTCCAGTAAATGAACGGCTTCGGGGTCATTTTCTCCAAACATGACGTATTTATACTTACCCCTATCCTCGATGTGGAGCTCTCCCAGGTACGATTCTAATCCTTTATGGTCATGAATGATTGCAGTAATTAACATGCGTTATCTATACACCGGACGTAAATTTACTGTTGCGGAAACGAAGATGCACCCTTAAAACGAAATATTTGTTTTACCAGGAGGAGGTTTTCTGTCGTAATGACTCCAATCTTAATACCCAGATAGACATAAGATATTATGAAAACACATTTCAAAACTAATCGAATCGTGTAATCAACCATTGCCGTTCTCAACAAGATCATCGAAATCGCAGATGCAAAGAAAATGCAGAAGATCACCCCCATTTTCTTATATTCCCATTCGATTTTGTAATAATATTGGG
>Ga0214473_10007866_pt1 | contig 12619 bp, 11 predicted proteins | sample RVTome_7_FD_203509 | JGI IMG/M metagenome (GOLD analysis project Ga0214473, IMG submission 203509) | Soil microbial communities from uranium-contaminated site in the Upper Colorado River Basin, Wyoming, United States - RVT98D197 | ecosystem: Environmental > Terrestrial > Soil > Contaminated >... | reverse complement strand
GATCCTTTTCTCTCTTATAAGGTTGCCACCGTGGATGCGCTTTAGAAGGATCTTCTCCCCCCGTATCCACCAGGATTCGCTTATCCGATCCTTCGATATACCAGCAGATCAGTGGGAAATCACCGACTTTCGGGTCCAACGCCGGGCAGAAATTCGTAATGGGCCTCGTGATGGTGCCAACATGGAGGGGGTGGATCCTGATCGATGTCATCTCTTTCTCCTTTCTTCGAGCCGTGCCTGTTTGAGTTTCTACACGGCTCCCACATAGGCTTTCTGCACCACGGGGTTCCCCATGAGGCTCCTCCTGTCTCCGGCCGCAGTGACTCTTCCCGACTCAAGGATATGAGAAGAGGTTCCTATCATCTCCCACGTACTTCTGTACGACCTCATGGCTTACCAGCTCGATACCCGCACGTCCCTCACCGTGCACCAAGGATTACTTCTTTCTGGCAAGATGCGGGATCTTGCTCACATCGACGACCTGGTTGCGGTTCTCCCTGAGATAGGGGAAACGGGAAACCTTCGCCCTGACCTCCTTCTGCCGCGTCCCGGGGTTGCCCCAGAGCACGACGACCTCGTTGCCGATCGCGCTATGCTCAACGTCGATTGAACAGAGGGAGATCATCTCGCGGAAGTAGAAGCTGTGTGCCCGCCCCGAGCTGATCCCGATCAGTTTTCCGTCCTTCAGTACCTGGTCTGCGTAGAACGTGTGTGTTCCATGCTCAAAGGTGTAGTGGTTCGGCGAGTCCATGTGAGGGTACGGCTCGCCGGGTCGGAACTGGGAGGCGTAGATATCGATGATGTCTTCGGTATTCCAGACGAGGGTAACCATCTTCCGGCGCGGGTTCGCGACCTCCTTCTCCAGAGCCTTGCGACCAACAAAGTCGTGGTCAAACTTGATCATGCCTGCCCAGCCAAGTTCGACAGGGTTCCGGTAGCGGAGCCGGATGTCCTGCCCCATGCTTCCCGCAAATTTCGCATTGAATCCTGTTGCGCCTCCGATCTTTGTGAGGTACTCTGCAAATCCCTTGTCCTCCCTCCAGGGATACGGGAAGTGGTAGTAGGCCTGCGGGAATCCGTTCTCCGTATGGTTCATCATATAGGCGCGATGGCCAAGACGACGAATTCCGTAGGGCTCACCGGCCTTGAGGATGGCGTTGTAGACAGAGCGGGCATCCTCTATGCGGCCATGGAGTTCGTAAGCGAGGGTACCCGCCATACCCAGCCGGAGAACACGGACTTCCATACCGTCGATGCTGCTCGGGCGGTGATGTATGAAGGAGATGTCATGGAGGTCATCTCCGCTTGCTGCCTCTAATACTTCAAGGGATCGCGGACCGGCGATCTGGAAGAGAAACACCCGGCCCGTGAGGTTCTCGCCTACGGCATTGTAATTCCCCTTCTGGAGGGCGTATGCGATGTAGGGCGCCATCCAGTAAGTGATAAAGTCATCCTCGCCGAGGCGCAGGAGGACACCATCCATCATAACGAGGCCCTCTTCGTTGCACATGATGCCATGCTTGCCGGTGCCTACGGGGAAGTTCGAAAAGCTATTGACGCAGGTGTCGGAGAGGAACTTCAGCGCTTCGGGACCCTTGATTCGATAGGTTGGCGAAGGGTTCAGGTTGCCGTGAAGATAGCATGTCTCCTTCCAGGATATCGTCTCATCCCTCCACCCCGTGTACTCGTAGGGCACGGCGAAAGGTCTGGCCGTGCACTGGTAAAGGGGAACCATCGGGTCATATGGGACATAGATGGAATGGGGAAAGACTTTCTCCACCGCATTGTTCGACGCTACTTTGTCTCTAACTTGATTGTCCAAGTGTTTCACCTCCCCAAAAAGCAACTTTAACTCTTGTAGTCTTACGAATCTCTCTCGCATAGGAACTCAAGAGGTTAGAGTGTGACAGCGACATGAAAAGCATCGTGAATTGCATCCATTGCATTGCCTACTCTTTTACAGTCTCCGATAGAGTGAATCCGGCCTCCGAAACCCTCAATAGATATCGGGTTCGGTTTCGCCCCCAAGGCGATGACGACCGTATCAGGGGGTTTTAGCACCTCCTCTTGTCCGTCCTTGGAGATGATTATCCCCTCATCGTTTAATTCGAGCACCAGAGTCTTCAACATGAGCTTGATCGATGATCGATCTATCCTCTCCAATACGTCGGCTCTATTCAAAGGACCCAGATCTCCACCTATTTTGTCTAACATTTCTATTACTATTACTTTTTTCCCTAAATGGTGAAGGTGCTCTGCCACTTCAATGCCCGCAGAGCCCCCACCGAGAATTAAAATATCTCTCCCGATGCCTTCCGGATTTCTAAGCACATCTTTAGCGAACCGAATCGCATACGTATTGTTACGCAGGTTAACTTTAGGCATCATTGGGGTTGAGCCTGTCGCCAGGATGACCTCATCAACATTTTCTTCTTTCAACCCCTGAAGATTTGAATCCTCATTTGATTTTATTTCAACTTTCAACTTTTTTAACTGGTTCTCCAGGAACTCGATGACCCCGCTAAACTCCTTCTTTTCGTTTAGAACGGAAGCTACCCTTGCACCACCGCCCAATTGATCCTCTTTTTCTATCAACCTGACATGATGGCCTTTCGTTGCAACTACATAGGCTGCCTCCATTCCAGCCAGCCCTCCACCAACGACTAAAACCTTTTTACTCTTTTTTGCCTTTTGCCCCAGCCCATATACAGTCTCATAGCCGACTTCGGGATTATGCAAACAGGAGAGGCTATTTTCCATAACAATCTTCTCCATGCAGCCTTGATTACAGGCAACACACCTTCTTATCTCATCCAACCTCCCCTCTTGCGCCTTCAAGGGCCAATGGGGATCCGCAATCAGAGCCCGCCCAGTCGCTACCAAGTCGGCTTTTCCTTCTCGAATCACTTCATCAGCAAGTTCAGGAGTATTGATCCTTTGGACCACAATGACAGGGATCTTCACCTCCTTCTTGATCTGCTCCGCATAAGGAATCAATCTGCCTCTCGGATAAGACATCGGTGGAATCACCCGGTTCATGGCTGAGGGGGTCTCGTTCAAACCAGCGGATATATGGATGATTTGGACCCCCGCCCCTTCAAGCTTCTTCGCAAAAAGAATGGACTCATTGATATCTAGCCCACCCTCTACAAATTCTACAACGCTCATCCTGTAAGAAAGGACCATACGCTCTCCAACTTTTTCCCTGACCCTGCTCACCACCTGCAAGGGAAATCTGGATCGTCCTTCAATATCCCCTCCATATTCATCCGTTCTTTTGTTCGAATAGGGAGATAAGAATTCATTCAATAGATATCCGTGCGCACCATGAAGTTCTACTGCATCAAACCCGGCTCTTTTGGCCCTGTTTGCAGCATCAACGAAGTATCCTGCGATTTCCTCTAATTGCCGATGGCTCAATTCTTGGGCGAGCATTCCTGTTATGGGATGAGGTAATGGCGATGCTGCAAAATACCGGTCTGCCCTCAAAGCGGACTTATCAAAATTCCCATTCCCATCGACTTTCATACCGCCTATTCGACCAGATTCGCCCAGTTGAATAACACATCTTGCCCCATATTCTTTGATCAATCCTGCCAATTCTCTAAAACCGGGGATGAATTGATCGGCAGAAAGATCCAAACCAAATTTTCGGCCGCTGCTCGATGGGTTTATATTCACCCTTTCGGTGATAATGAGAGCAGTGCCTCCTCTCGCCCTCTCCCCATAATAAGACTTATGCCTTGCTGAAACAAAACCCGGATATTCGGGATCCGCAAAATTGGTAGACATGGCAGGCATGACAATCCTATTTCTAAGCTTCATTGGCCCGATCTGAATCGGTTGAAAAAGACTTTGAAATTTACCTTCTGACATCCGCTTGCTCTTCCTATGGAAAGCTCTAACTTCCAAACCTTATTGATTCTCTCTCTTGTGTTGAGACTTAAAGCATACTTGTACCTTCATGACCTCATCTCGACCCATCCAATAAGCGGATGACTTGCCTGACATCCCTGACAGTCTCAAGCTGGGAAACCAATTGAATGATCTTCTCCACATGATCCTTCTTCAGAGGTCTCGCAGCATGGGCAGCACAATCCCTGAATTTCTCACTAATGGCATCCATGCCCATCGGATTTTCAGGACTGCCGTAGGGATTGTCCACACGCTTTGAATAAGCTTTACCATCCTTCGTCTTTATCTCCACGATGGCAGGCGTGACTCCCCTCTTATTCAGAGATTCGTCCAGCTTCGGCGTCACTTTGTTGGACAGTGACAGGATGGTTCTATCCTTAATGGCCTGCTCGGTAAAGGCAGCCAACCCTACTTTCCCATGAGCAAGAGCCGCGGCAACGGTCCAGGGAATGCTGAACTGAGCATCAACGATGGTCCTGGGATTTCGTTTGATATCCAAAGGTTCACATAGTGCTTTCTCAGCTCCACTACTAACGCTTACTGCGACAGATTCTACATCTTCGGTCTTAATCTTGTGCTCGCTCATTATTGCAAGGGTTGCGTCAATAGAGGGATGATCATTCCGGCAGCAGGGATAGGGTTTAAAACTAAGATCCACAACCTCATATCTTTTCCCAAGATTTGCAGTAAGCACTTCAGGATTGTAATCCCCCCGATGGTAAACGTTGAAAAGTCCGTAACGCCCCTCGAGAAGGTTCTTTGCTCCCGTAATCCCCTTTTGGGCCATCATGACCGCCATGATTCCATCCCTGACGGCAAGGCCGGGGCCGATCCGTTTAGCCAAGGTACCGTCGTCAACACATTGGCCGTTTCCTCCTGCCTGATGATAGGCAAGGCCAAAAGCGCTGATCAATCTCTCTTCATCAAGTCCTAAGAGTTTTCCAGCCACGGCAGCAGCATTGAAGTTCCCGTGTAACGTTGTATAGTGCCATCCGCTGTCAAACATAGAAATTCCACATGCCATACACAGTCTCACGGTGAAATCCGCAGCCAGGGCTACCGCAGTGATTATTTTTTTACCGTCGACCCCTCCCAGCATTTCGGCAATAGCCAAAGCAGTAGGCACTGCAACTACTCCCGTATGTAGAGGAGAAGGATCATGGGTGTCGTCGTAATCGGAGGCGTGAACCATGGTGGCATTCACTTGGGCTGCGCTGATACAGGGAAGCTTCCCTCCATAAACCCAAACCGTACTTTCTTCTTTTCCCCCCCAGTTTTTAAAAATATCAAGCAGCTCATTCACGCCCGTTTCTGCGCTCCCGCACAAACTTACCGCCAGGGTATCCATGATCAGTCTCTTCGTTATCTCCACGACATCGAAAGGAAGCCTTTCATAAGGGGTATCTATAATATTCTTCGCTAAAGGATAGATTCTATCCACTTTCGTTCTCCTTTCCTTCATTCTTACTCGCAGAAGCCTTCAACCCAACGCAGAAATTTCCAGTCCATCCGATAGCATTAGCCATTTGATCGAGACTCAGCCCGCAAATTAGAAGCGATTCTTCTTGAGCAATTTAGTCTTGAAGGCACTCTATTCATTATTTGTCTGACTAAAGCTCCATTCTCTTAATCGCCGGGGCCAGCCAATATTACTAGTGAGGTATACCCGACTTATTCTTATAGGTTTGATAGGCAGAAACATAGGGCCAGTCAAACTCCTCATATTTGTCTCTAATCTTCTCGATAACTTCTTGAGGCCAGCATGGATCCCATCCGAGCCCCAAATCCTCGTCAACCATGGCTACGGTCACCTCCGTAAAGATGGGTCTCTTCTCGATAACAACCGTAATATTACAAGCCCTTTGTGGAACATTGCAGTCAACGCATTTCCCTGCTTTGGCACACGGTAACGGCAAATGTCTTCTTCTGGCAAAAGTAGGGGTAATCGTATTCTTGATGCGGTAAATTGCCTCATCCACATTTTTAACGATCTTGTTTCTACCCACAATGACGATTGATTTTTTTGAACCCCAAATGATGCCTGCCACTCTATTTCCAACCCCATCGATATTCACCAGTTTCCCATCTTCGGTAATGGCATTCGTTCCGGATATAAATACGTCTGTCCCAAGGGTTCTCCTGTATGTTTCCATAAATGTTTCTTCATCGAAATCAACTATCCCGTAAGCCTGGGATATCGGATCAATAACGATGTTTCCTCTATGCTTTAGAGCCTCTAACACACCGATCTGTCTCACCGTAACAGAATTCGCAACACCTACGGTAAACTGGGCTGGAACCATTTCTAAAATTTTGTCCAGAGCGGCTCTGCCGTCCTCTAATAGGAAAGCGTCAAATCCATTGCCTCTAAGCTTCCCCACAGCTTCTAAGACTTGTTCTCTGGAATACATGGGAACTCCGATCGTGTATGAGTGTTTAACCGCATACAATTCTTTCGGAAAACTTATGTCCACCTCCGGCTCGCCAGGAGCCAGCGCTCTTAGAATTAAGCGAAGCTATATTTTATTGACCCTAATCCTTGGCCCTAATTTCCATACATCTTGGACGGCAAGTATAGAGATATAGATGGAAATAGAATCAGTATTGCCAAAACGATTATTTCTAAGACGATAAATGGCCAGATGCCCTTTATAACATCCATTACCGTAGTGTCTTTGCCTGCCGCTGACGCAACGACAAAAAGATTGATCGCGATGGGAGGGAAGATCATCCCGAGTTGACAAAGTTTTGTGTAAATGACACCGAACCAGATGCCATCGAAGCCGAGCGCCTTAACCAGAGGATAGACGAACGGGATGGTCACCAACGTCATGGAAAGCTCGTCCATCAAAGCCCCCAGAACGATATACATGAGGGCGATTAGCCCGACAACAGCAAGGGGTGATACCGCGAGTTCCGCAGTGACAAAATGCACGACACTTTCAACAAAACCAGACAAGACCAAGAATCTCCCAAGAAAGAAACCCCCTATCAGGATGGCTGTCAGTGGACCTATGCCTTGTATCGTATCGAAGCAAACTTTGCCCACATTGGCCCTCGTCAGTTTTCTCCTACCTAAGGCTAATAGGAAAGCACCGGAAGCGCCCACTGCAGCTCCAGCCGAAGGAGTAAAAAAGCCAAAATAAATACCACCGAACACCAAGCTAAAAAGCAAGATGATGCTCCACAGTCTGAAAAGCGAACTGAATTTCTCGCCCACCGTATATTTAACCATCGGGGCGGGAGCTAACTTCGGATTCCACTTACATCTCACCCAAATAGAGACCAAATACACGATCGCCGTTAGAATGCCAGGGAATATGCCTGCGATCAGGAGCCTCCCTATGGACTCCTCCGTTATGACGCCATAGATGACGAAAAGGATGCTGGGAGGGATCATGACCGCAAAAGTCCCTGCTGAAGCGATACAAGCAAGGGAAAAGCTTTTATCATACTTAAATTTAAGCATCTCGGGAAGTGCCACCCGAGTGAAAAGGGCTGCATTAGCCACGGACGACCCCATTGTTGCGGCAGAGAAAGCACTGCCTACTGTGGTCGCCATAGCCAGTCCACCCCGAATCCCTCCAGTGAACCTATAAACAGCTTCATAAGCATCTTTGACGATACCTGCGACACCTGCCACCTGGCCCATTAGAAAGAAGAGTGGCACCACAGCAAGACCGTAATTGGCCAAAACTGCGAAAGGGAGGGAAGCCACTATTCCCATAGCTGTGGTAAGCCCCGACGTAAGGATTAGCCCCACAACACCGACTAATCCTAATGAGACAAATATGGGTACTTCTAATAAAGACAGAATGACCATTGCGATAAACCCTATCGTGCCGATTAATAGAGGAGGCATGTATTTCTATCCCCTTTCTTCGTCTTGCTCGTCTAACTCGCTTTCCTTGACCGCATAAGCCCGGCTTTCTACGGGGCCAATCCGCTAATCTTCCTTCTTCCTTCGCAATTCACCAATAAGTTGGAACAGGACTACGATTGCTGACCCTATAAACCCGAGGGCTAAGGCTATCTTTGCAGGAAACCAGTAAATCTTGATTGAGAGTTGTTCAAACTCCAATATCCGGGTGCTTCGCCATGCCAGGATGCTCAGCTGCCAAGCTACCAAAGCCGTGAACAAGAATACCAGGATCAATCCGAAGATATCTTTCACGCGCTTTGCTCTGCCACGCCAGGTGAACAAGTCTACAGTAATGTGGACCTTCATCATTGTCACATAGGCCAATGGCAGGGTGAGACCGATGACGTTTAGTATCTCCGTCCAATTCACCGTTTCCGGGAGAGAAGAACCGAAGACCTGTGCGATGACATCGCCGGTAACCCATACCATCATCACTACGATGACAACCCATCCTGCCACAGCGGAACCTCCGAGTATATTCCGGATATATCGCGGCCCTTCAGGTTCTGATGCCATAGGTCTCCTCCCTCTCCCCTATAGGAACAATACGTTTCAGTCTAAACACCCTGCCTGACTGAGAATGACCTCCAGCTGTGCTAAAAAAAAGACCCTTGTTGCTACCGGTGCACCTTCATTCCTGCTTATTTATACTCCCATTTCTTTCCCGTCAATGTGTATTTCTTATGGTATTCATCGGTTAATTCACGCCAGCGTTTGAGGAATTTATTAGCAACTGCTGCATCCACCTTCAGGTCATTGATGAGAGAATCCTTAGCAGCCTCCCAAGGGTCTCCCGCTTTGTCCATGAAAGCTTTCTTTTCTTTTTCATCAATTTTTATGAACTCAACCCCTTTCTGTTTCAAAAACTCAATACTCTTCTTTTCCGACGTCAGGTTTAATTCGAGATCCCTGGCTCCGAACTCAATGGCTGCCCGCGTAATTCCTTTCTTTATTTCCGGCGTGAAGCCATTCCACACATCCAGATTGATAGCGGTCTGCCATCCAACAATGGTGCCGAAATCAAAGCTGATGTGCTTGGCTACTTCATAAAGCTTAAGGCTCTCGATGAATTGTGGATTCACAACCGTTGCATCCATGACTCGCCTCATCAGAGCTTCGTAAAGCTCTGACATCGGGAGATTAAGATTCGTAGCACCGAGCGACTTCATCCATTCCGAGTTATACTTGCCGGGAAATGTTCTAATCTTCAAACCTTTGAAATCCGCTAAATTGCGAAGTGGCTTTACTGAAACCGTAATGTATGAAGACAGGCTTGCCCGATTGAGACAATACTCGTTTTGTTTTGCGAACTCCCCTTGTATTTCCGGAAACTCACGCAAAAGAGTCAGCCATGTATAGGCCGCTTGCTCAGTGTTTTTGAAGAGCATTGGGAACATCTGCAACGTCGCATTCAAAGGAAAAATCGATTGTGCATAATTAGGCGAGGTCGTGATTATTTCAACGGCTCCTGTTCTACATAGGTCAGGCAAGTCCTTGGTTTCAGCTATCTGTCCAACCCAGTACAGCTTTGGCTTAACGGAACCGTTCGTATAAGCTTCTATATCATCTCTTAGTTTTTTCACTAATGGGCTCTGGTATGCGGTTTCCGCCAGGAACAAAGCCCACTTTAATTCTTTGACTTTGGGCGGCTCAGCCGCTTCACAGAAAGTGAAGCCGATCAAAAACAAGACCACCATCATTACAGCCAATAAATCTAACCCTCTTTTTCTTGAACTCCTGTTCACCATTGGACACCTCCTTGTCGTGAGATTACAGTGTGATCAATGTTAAGGGTTAAGCACAACAGGGTTCTCTTTCTTTTCTTCTTACACCTTTTTCTCTCCTTACAATCCATGTGGAATTGTACTTTCAAGTTCATGAATTATTGGCCAAGTACAACCTCCTTTCGCCGGTCTAACAAGACGCTGCCGAAAACCTGCATTGTGAAGGTTCGGAAGCACACCCAACTGCCTCTTCAATGCAACCTTAAGGCCTACACATGTCCCCCTCATCGAAACCCACAGCGACCTCATCATCCATTTCCGCTTGTTCTGCCTCTCTATCAGCTACAACATTGACCGGCATGCCACGGAAACCCTTTATCCCGGCGTCCTTCAGCTGTTTACCATATTTTTCCGGTCCACTTCCGGCGATGACAACCACTGGAATACCCTCCTCTGAGAGGTGCGCCAAAGAACAGATTTTTGTTATTGCCAATGAGCCTTCATTCCTGCTTATTTGTACTCCCATTTCTTTCCAGTCGATGCGTATCTTTTTTCATACTCATCGCTTAGCTCGCGCCAGCGCTTTATGAATCGATCAGCAACTCCAGCATCTACTTTCAGGTCATTTACCAAAGTGTCCTTGAGACCTCCACTCCCTCCCCAAGGGTCTCCAGCTTTGTCCATGAAAGCTTTCTTTTCTTTTTCATCAACATTTATGAACTGAACTCCTTTCTGTTTTACAAATTCAGTACTTTTCTTTTCCGTTGTCAAGTTTAAGTCAAGGTCCCTCGCTCCAAACTCTGTTGCCGCCCGTGTAAAAGCCTCCTTTATCTCCGGCGTGAAACTATTCCACACATCCAGATTGATCGTCGTATGCCATGCTACGATGGTACCGAAATCAAAGCTCACGTACTTCGCCACTTCATAATATTTAAGACTCTCCATATATTGCGGATTCACAACCACTGCATCCGCGACCCGCCTCATCAGGGCTTCGTAAATCTCCGACAATGGGAAATTAATGTTTATCGCACCAATCGACTTCATCCATTCCGAGCAATACTTCCCGGGAAAGGTTCGAATCTTGACACCTTTGAAGTCAGCTACCTTGCGAATGGGATTCCTGGAAACGGTCCTGTATAAAGACAGGCATGTCCGATTAAGACAATATTGGTTTTGCTTTGCATACTCCCCTTGTATTTCGGGAAAATCACGTAAAAGACCCCGCCAGGTATACGTCGCTTGTTCAGGGGTTTTGAAAACTACCGGGAACATTTGCAGCGCAGCGTTTAAAGGAAAAATCGTTGTGGTATAAACAGGGGCGGTAGAGGCCATATCGACGGCTCCTGTTCTACACAGGTCAGGCAAGTCCTTGGTTTCAGCTATCTGTCCAACCCAGTACAACTTTGGCTTAATGGAGCCATGAGTAAGAGTTTCTATGTCATCTCTTAGCTTTTTCACGATCGGACTCTGGTATGCGGATTCCGGGAAGAACAAAGCCCACTTTAATTCTTTGACCTTGGGTGGCTCAGCCGCTTCACAGAGAGTGAAGCCCATCAAGAGCAACCCAACCATCATCGCAGCCAATAAACCTAATCCGTTTTTCCCTACAATCCTATTAATCATCTGACACCTCCTTGTCGTGAGATTTAGTGTAATCTCAATTAAGAGTTAACCGTCCGTGTAGCATTGTTGATTCTCTTACAATCCAGCGAGTATCTCCTCGGTTTCGTTCATAACGTCCCGGATCACCTCCGCAGCCCCTTTCAGTTCCTTTATCAAGCCAGCGCCAGCGCCACAGACAAAAACTCCTTCGTTCCGATTACCTTCCAGCATCCCCTTCATATACCCAGGGCGATAGAGGTTTGAAATCTCCTGAGGGGTACTACCCCTTGCTTCCATCTGAACGCAACGCTCCATGAGAGGAGTCCTCAACGCTCGGAGCACCCCGTTTGGTCCGGGGGCGGTTGCCGTGCTGGTATCGGTGGCATCCAGGATCGCCTGTTTGACGGTCTGATGGGCCGGACATTCTGTCGTAGCAATGAATCGGGTGCCCATAAAAATGCCTTCGGCTCCCAGCGCTAAAGCTGCGGCCATCCCTCTCCCATCCACAATCCCACCCCCCGCAACCACCGGAATCCGGATGGCGCCCACGATCTGCGGAATCAGGACAAAGGTGGGAATGCGATCATGTCCTGAATGCCCACCTCCGTCGAACCCCACCGCGACCAAAGCATCGACTCCGGCCTGCTCTGCCTCTTTCGCAACGGTAACATTGATGGGCATCGCGCGATGCAATACCTTTATCCCGGCATCCTTTAATGGTTTCACGTATTTTTCCGGTCCGCTTCCAGCAATGACGGCCACCGGAATACCCTCTTCTAAGACCACTTCCAAACACCGCCTGCTGAAATCTTCGCCTCCTCCGGGGTGATCCAGAAAAGAGGTGATCAGATTCACCCCAAAGGGCTTCTTGGTCAGAGACTTAATTTTCCTGATCTGGCGACGCAGCCGCTCCCCGGTCTCCACGACATCCTTGGTTTCCGTTTTCTCCCCGGCGTTGGGACCGATGACACCCAAACCGCCCGCATTGGAGACAGCAGCCGCTAATTCCGCCCAAGTTATCCAATTCATTGGAGCCTGGATCACAGGATGCTCTATCCCCAGTAACTTACAAAGTCTGTTTTTCTTCATCTCGAGTATCGCTCTCTCCTCTCGCAAGCACCCGTGAACCATTTCCGACGCCTGCTTTGATCGCAGCCATGTTTACCGTGACTGGATTTTGGGATCTATTTTCTTATACAAAGCTCCGTCAATTTTTCAATCTGCTTGACCTTGTCCAAATAAATATGACTATTCATCACTATCGATATGAATTTTAAAAGAAATATCTACCTTCCTGGACATCAGCCAGTTCAACATCATCATCTTATCAACATGTGATAGGATCAATGCCTCGTGTGTTTTAGGAGAATTCTTACTATAAATTGGAGAATGGGTACCAATCGCATGAACGATTTCTAATGGGAGGGCTTGCTCTAAAGCCAAAGAGATGGCA
>Ga0214473_10007865_pt1 | contig 12620 bp, 11 predicted proteins | sample RVTome_7_FD_203509 | JGI IMG/M metagenome (GOLD analysis project Ga0214473, IMG submission 203509) | Soil microbial communities from uranium-contaminated site in the Upper Colorado River Basin, Wyoming, United States - RVT98D197 | ecosystem: Environmental > Terrestrial > Soil > Contaminated >... | reverse complement strand
GTGAGGCCGCCCGCTCCTTCAGGAGATCGTCGGTGAGCATCGATATCAGGGGCGCGGAAAGGGAGACGGTGCAGCGGAAAGGAACTCCGTCTCGAGCGAGCCCCTCGAACATTTGAAGCAGCGGCAGGTAGGTGTCGACGATGGCTTCGTAGAGCCACCGCTCCTCCATCACCGTGGGGTCATCGGGGTGCCGGACGAAAGGCAGATGAGCGTGGAGCACGAGGGCGAAGTAGCCGGCGCCCATCGCGCGTCAGCGTCGCCCGCTCGCTCCGCCGAGACGTCGCTCGCTCCCGCCTCGGAGCAACTTCTCGCTCGCAGCGACGTACCTCCGCTCGCTAGCCCCGCGAACGAGCCTCTCGCTCGCCGCGCCATAAATGCGCTCGCTGGCGCCGCCGAGGCGTCGTTCGCTCGCCCCGCGATAGAGAAGCTCGGATGCGCCCCCTAGCCTCCGCTCGCTCGCGCCCCGAAACCGTCTTTCGCTTCCACCGAGGAGCGCCGAGCTTCCAAGCATTTGCTCGTGGATACCCTCGAGCGGCGTTTCCCGACCGCTCTCGACCGGGAAGGAGCGATAGACCATCCACCGGGAAAGCACGCGTCGCTCCTCGAAGGCGCCAAGGCCGCGAACGACCACCTGCCAAGGGCCGAACACCACATGAGTGCGGCCGTCCACTTCGAACGTGCTCACCTCTCCCGAAAAGGTTTCCCAGACGGGCTGCGGCACGTCCATCGGGAATGTGAACGATCCCGCCTCCCAAACGCTCGTCGTGACCGGAGCTTCCCAACGTGTTTCGATCTCGCGCTCTTCCCGAAACTCGACTCGACCCTGCGGCTCCTCGGCTCCGTATGCCGACGATTCGATCCGAGGAGATTCCTCCGGGGAGACGTAGACCGGCTGGGGGACGGAGACCGAAGGGACTTCCCTATCCCGTCGGGTCACAGGCTCGAGGGCGCGTCCGGTCGCCCGCATGGTGACGAGGGGCGCCTCAGACCCGGCACGAACGGTGAGCCACTGGGGCTCCCGATGAGGCGCGGGCGAGCGTCGCGGGAACGAGACTCGTCCCGATCGAGCGATCCGGACGAAATAGCCTTCGCGGGATTTCATTCCGATCTCCACGAAGGCTTCCGAGCCGGGCTTCCCGATATCGAAGAACCACTGGCGCGATCCGTTCTCGATACGATGGTCGGAGTAGCTGTGAGCGTTCGTGCCGTCGAAAAGGCGGCCGGTGGTGTCGTAAATGCGAAGATTCAGCCACGCCATCGCGCCGCCGGGCCCTAGCCCTCCTCGTGCGCGCTCTCTGGCCTCGTCCGTCACTTCCCAGTAGACATAGAGGCGGTCGGGATCGACGCCAAGGGCCCTCACCCGGTCCTTTCCGTAGGACCAGGGGATATATCTCGGAGGTGAAGTCTCCCGTGATTCCGTGGCGGAAGCCTCGCGGTCGGTGAGCGAATACTTGTGAGCCTCGAACTCGGCACGGCTCCGCGTCGCGTGCTCCACGGTCGTTGGCTCCGCGGGAGGTGTTGCCAGGGGAGCCTTCTGCTTCGCCTCCGGGCTCCGGTATCGTCGAAGAACGCGCCAGAGACCATCTACCAACTCGCGCTTGCGGAGTCGAGAGATTCCCGGGAGGCCTAGGAGGCGCGAGGCGGAAAGGAGCTTGGCGCGGGACGAGGCTTCCAAGGTCTCTTTCCGGAGAGATGCTCGATCGAGAACTCCGAATATCTTCAGGATCTCCCTATCGAGCCCGGGCTTTGCCGAGCCCACGGGGTCTTTCTCTCGACCGGTTCGTCGTTTCGTCATGTGGCACGCTGCCATCGCTAAGACGCAGGCATTCTAGCAGAGGCCGGAGGTGGAAGCGCTCTGCGCTGCTCTCTTTCTTCAGTGGCGATCCCTGGAACGAGAATTGCATCTTCGTCGACGAAACATGAAGCTCACGTTTCTGGGAACACGCGGCTACATCGAGCCCTGGAGCCTGCATCATCGGCGTCACACTTCGACGCTCGTCGGCTACCGCGGCCGATCGGTGCTGCTGGATTACGGCGAGGATTGGCGAGGAAAAGCCGAGGAAATCGCGCCTCGGGCCATCGTGATCACTCACGCGCATCCCGACCACGCCTTCGGGCTCCGGGCCGGGGCACCCTGTCCCGTGTACGCCACCCGCCAGGCCTGGGAGGGCCTGAAGCACTTCCCGCTGCCGCCGGATCGACGAAGGGTGATACGACCCAGGAATTCGACGCGGATAGAGGGTATGTGGTTCGAGGCCTTCCCCGTCGTTCATTCGACTCGGGCCCCCGCGGTGGGATACCGCATCACCGCAGGAGGGGTCAGCATCTTCTACGTCCCGGACGTCGTCCGGATCCATCACGTTCGTGAAGCCTTCTCGAGAATCCGCGTCTATGTGGGCGATGGCGCGACGGTCGATCGCCCTCTGGTTCGACGGGACAAGCGAACGGGAGCCGCCATCGGGCATACTTCGATCGCGACGCAGCTCGGGTGGTGCGCGAGGCACAATGTACCCAGGATGATCGTCACCCATTGCGGATCCGCCATCGTCCGCTCGGACGAGAAGCGAGTGAAAGCGAAGCTCCGGCTCCTTGCCGAGAAGCGGGGCGTCGAGGTCGAGATCGCCCGGGACGGCATGGAGTGCGTGGTACGCTGAGCACGGCGTACTGGAGTGCGGGATGATTGCCTATTTCACGATGGAAATAGGGCTCGAGCCGGCAATGCCCACCTACGCGGGCGGGCTCGGCATCCTCGCCGGGGATACCGTCCGTTCTGCGGCCGACCTTCGACTGCCTATGGTCGCGGTGAGTCTCCTTCACCGCAAGGGCTACTTCCATCAGCGCCTCGACCGCCACGGGCGGCAGAGCGAGGAGCCGGTCCAGTGGGTGGTCGAGGATTTCCTGGAGGAGGTGGGCGCGCGGGTAGCGGTGAATCTCGAGGGACGCGACGTCTTGCTTCGTTCGTGGAAGTATGAGGTCCAGGGTATCAGTGGCAACGTCCTGCCCGTCTACTTCCTCGATACCGACCTCCCCGAGAATTCCGATGCGGACCGCGAGCTGACCCACTTTTTGTACGGAGGAGACTCCCGATATCGCCTCAGCCAGGAAGTCGTCCTCGGAATCGGCGGGGTGAGGATGCTCCGCGCCCTCGGCTACGACAGCACCACTCGATTCCACATGAACGAAGGGCATTCCAGCCTTCTGACGCTCGAGCTCCTGCGGGAGCAGGCCCTGGCGAAGGGACGCAGCTCCGTGCTCCAGGAGGACATCGACCGCGTCCGCAGCATGTGTGTTTTTACGACGCACACTCCGGTTCCGAGCGGCCACGACCGGTTTCCCATGGAGCTCGCGAGCCGCGTGGTGGGGCAGCATCGGCTCTTCGAGTTGAAGGAGCGGTGCTGCTTCGACGGGCAGCTCAACCTCACCTACCTGGCGCTCAACCTGAGCCGTTACGTGAACGGAGTGGCCATGAGCCACGGCGAGGTCTCCAAGAGAATGTTCGCCGGCTACGCGATCGACGCCATCACCAACGGCGTTCATCCTCCGACCTGGGTCGCCGAGCCCTTTCGCGAGCTCTACGACCGGTTCATTCCCGGCTGGAAGCTGGACAACTTCAGTCTTCGCTATGCCCTGAGCATTCCCGGTGAGGCCATCCGGGCGGCCCATCGACGGACAAAACGCCATCTCCTCGAGCGTGTGAACCACGAAACCAACGTGGGCTTCGATCTCGACGTCGTCACTCTCGGCTTCGCCCGGCGCGCCACGAGCTACAAGAGGGCCGACCTCCTCCTGCAAGATCCCGAGAGGCTTCTGGCCATCGCCGCGCAAGTCGGCCCCCTTCAGGTGGTGTACGCGGGCAAGGCCCATCCGCAGGATGCCGAGGGCAAGAAGCTCATCGAAGGGATCTTCCGGATCCAGGAGTCTCTGAAGGACCGCGTCAAGACTGCCTACTTGGAGAACTACGAGATGGACCTGGCTCGGAACATCACCTCCGGAGTCGACGTGTGGCTGAACACCCCGGAGCCGCCCCTCGAGGCCTCGGGAACCAGCGGCATGAAAGCGGCGTTGAACGGAGTCCCCAGCTTGAGTGTCATGGACGGGTGGTGGGTCGAAGGACACATCGAAGGTCTCACCGGCTGGTCCATCGCCGAGCCGGGCGATAGGCCAACCAGTTCCCGCGAGGATGCCGCCGCGCTCTACGAGAAGCTGGAAGGCTCCGTCGTTCCAATGTTCTATCGACAACCGGATCGGTTCGTCGACGTCATGCGCCACGCCATCGCATTGAACGGGTCCTTTTTTCACACCCAGCGAATGTTGCAGGAATATTTGTGCAAGGCGTACAACTTTGGCACGGCATGAACCAAGAGCCGTATGGAGGATGAAGATTATGGATACATACATGATGATGACCAGACTCTCTCCCGAGGCCTTGACCAAACCCGAGGCGGTCGAAAAGCTCAATCGCCAGGTCGAGGATCGCATCAAGACCGAATGTCCTGAAGTGAAATGGCTCGCCAATTACGCGGTGCTCGGGCCCTGCGACTACATCGACGTCTTCGAGGCCCCGAATTCGGAAACGGCGACCAAAGTCTCGCTTCTCGTGCGCTCGTTCGGCCATGCCAATACGGAGACCTGGATCGTTACGCCCTGGAAGCGATTCCTCGAGTTCGCGAAAGCGTTGAAGGCTTAAGAGTGGAGCTTCTTCCGCCGAGCGGGGGTGAGGGCGCTCGAAATCTTCCAGCCCCGCTCGGCGAATCCGTCTGACTGTTTGATGAGAAGCCATTCCGCTTCCCTTCTCTTGAAGCGCACGAGGGTAAAGCCACCTTTGAGCTTTCTGCCTTTCAGCGTGAAGCTGAGCTTGCCCCTCTCGAGGTCTCCCTCCGGATCGTCACTCGAGGCCTGGAAGGTTCCGCGATCCCAGATGACGACGGGCCCGGCCCCGTATTGCCCCTCGGGGATGACCCCTTCGAAATCACCATAGCTCAGCGGATGGTCGGGCACCTGGACCGCGAGCCGCTTCTCCGATGGATCCATAGAGGGACCTTTCGGCACCGCCCAGGACTTCAGCACCCCGCCGATCTCCAGGCGGAAGTCGAAGTGATGGCGCCGAGCTTCGTGCTCGTGAACTACGAACCGCATGCCGTCATGCACGGAGCGGGTACTTCGCCGTGGCGGGCGTCTTCAGGATTTCCTCGATCTGGTTCCGGTAGAGAGTTTCCTCCGACTCGAGCCTCTGGATGAGCCGCTCGAGCGCGGGCCGGTGAGTCCCGACGACCTCCGTCGCCCTGGACTGGGCATGCAACAGAAGCTCCCGAACGGCGACATCCACCGCCTTGGCGGAGCTCTCGGAAAAGCGACGGGGCTGAGCGATCTCGCGTCCAAGAAAGGGATGCTCCTCGCTGTCCCGAAGGTCCACGGGCCCGATGGCGTCGGACATCCCCCAGCGGGCGACCATCGCACGGGCGAGCGCCGTCGCCTGTTGGATGTCGTCGTCGGCCCCGGAGCTCACACTACCCAGGAGCTCTTTTTCCGCGGAGCGGCCCCCGAGCATCACCGCGAGGCGGTCTTTCAAGTACTCCTCCGGAAGCGTATGCCGTTCCTCCTCCATCAGCTGCTGAGTCGCCCCGAGCGCCTTCCCCCGGGGGATGATGCTCACCTTGTACAGAGGATCGGCGTGCTCGAGAAAATATGCCACGACGGTATGGCCCGACTCGTGCACCGCGAGTCGGCGCTTCTCCTCGGGGCCGATGGCAAGCGTGCGCTCCGTCCCCATGATTACCTTGTCGCGGGCTCTATCGAAATCATCGACCGAGACCGCATCCCGCGCCTCGCGCGCCGTGAGGAGCGCCGCCTCATTGACCAGGTTCTTCAAGTCGGCCCCGGAGAAGCCGGGCGTTCCCGCGGCGACGCGCTCGAGATCTACCTTGGGACCCAGCGGCACTTTGCGGGTGTGGACCCGGAGGATCGCCTCCCGGTCTTTGCGATCGGGGAGGTCGAGCACCACGTGACGGTCGAAGCGGCCTGGACGGAGCAGCGCCGGGTCGAGCACGTCCGGCCGGTTGGTGGCGGCGAGGACGATGACCGCCTCGTGCTCGGCGAACCCGTCCATCTCCGCCAGGATCTGGTTCAGCGTTTGCTCCCGCTCGTCGTGGCCTCCGCCGAGCCCCGTGCCGCGCGTACGCCCGACGCTGTCGAGCTCGTCGATGAACAAAATGGAGGGCGCGTTCTTCTTCGCCAGCGCGAAGAGCTGACGAACCCTGGACGCTCCGACGCCCACGAAAACCTCGATGAACTCCGAGGCCGAAATGGCGAGAAACGAAACCCCGGCCTCCCCGGCGAGAGCTCGAGCCAGCAGCGTCTTTCCCGTGCCCGGTGGGCCCATCAAGAGCACTCCGCGGGGAACTTCGGCCCCAACCTTTTGATAGCGCGCGGGGTCGCGGAGAAACTCGACGAGCTCGGTGACCTCTCGCTTCGCGTTCTCCTGTCCCGCCACGTCCGCGAATCGGATTCGAGGCACCTCGACTACCTGGCCGCGCTTCAAGAACCGCGATTCACCCGCCGCGGTGATGCCGCCGGCGAGGTTGCGGGCGGCACGCATGCTCGACAAGAACAACGCCGCCAGAATCACGAGCGGGAGCGACATCACTAGGATCGAGCCCCAATTCGTATCACCTTCTGGCTCTTCGACCTCGACTTCGACTCCAATCTTCTCGAGAAGCGCGAGAAGCGAGTCGTCGCCGAAATCGGGGATCCGGGTTCGGAAGCGATCGCCCTTCTTTTCGGCAGGACCGATGGGGAGCGGCTGCTTCAGCCGACCTTCGGCCTCGTCGCCTCGCAGGGTCACTTGGGCGACCTCGCCTTGCTCCACGAGAGCCTTGAACCGGGTGTAAGAGACCTCGTAGACGCCCTCGGTCTGCTCCGGGACGCCCATCCACAGGGCCGGTAGGAGCAGGAGCAGAAACAGCAGAAGCCACCCGATGGCTCTTAGGCCTCGAGGTTGCGCGGGACCAGGATCGCGTGGATTCGGCGGCATCGACCGACCCTTGGCGTCAGCCGAGCCCCAACATCGCCTTTTCACCCTCGCCGCTCTCGAGGATCAGCCGGGTCTCTCGATTGCCCTTCTCCATCTCCACCACTACCCGCTTCACGTCCGAGACCGTGTGCGCGAGGTGGCGCTTGCCGTCCGATCCCTCGTCCCCCATCAGGATCTCGACATCGACGGCGCCCGAGGGCTGGCTATCGAAGTCGATGCCGATCAGCGGGAGCCCTTCTGCTTCCGTCATCGGGGTCGTCCCGTACAACAACTTCAGGGTCACCGGCCGCGTCTCGTGCCTCTCGCTGAAGTCCTTCAAGAAGGTCTTTAGATTCGAAAGCTCGATCTCTCGCTTCATTTTCGCGACCTCCTGAGGAACCCTACCTTCAAATCGTGTGCCACGTCCCACTTCACGGTATCCAGGGGAAGGGCGGGCAGTTTCGCGTCCGCTGGTGGAGAACCCGCGATCGGTGGGCGCGCTCACCCACCCCTTGGGGTTCTCGGACGGGATTCCCCCTTGTGCAGGCAGCGCTACGGCTGGCACGTGGATTGCTGTATCCCTTACGGAGGCTTGGAGCCAATGCGCACCGACGACAAGACCAGAAAGCGGATCGAGCTCGAGCTCGCCCGGGTGAATCGGGCGGTCGAGATGCTCAAGAAGGAGCCTCGCCCCGAAGAGCTGGAAGGATTCGGAGACAATACCCCGCTTTCCGAGGAAGTCGACGCGATGATTGCGGCCGAGGGTGGTGAGCTTCAAGCCGCACTGCTCGCAAGGCTTCTGGATCGAGCCGCGGCGCTCGACGAAGCTAAGAACCGCCTGGAGAGCGGTTCTTACGGCGTTTGCGTAGCCTGCGGCGAGGAGATTTTTCAGACACGCCTAATGGCGGTGCCCGAGGCGCTGCGCTGCACCCGATGTCAGGAGGAGGCCGAGCGGGTTCATCATCCCGAAATCCACGCTCACGAATGGAAGCGGGCGGAGGAGACGTTTCGAGAGCGTCAGAAGGCCGAAGAGAAAGAGCCTACAGCCGGTCAAGGCAGAGGGAACGTAACCCCATAGATCACGCCCTCGTCCGTGCCCACGTAGATAGGACCGGGCTGCCTTCTATGTCTCCGAGCGCGAGCGATCACCGGAGGGTGGGCGAGCCGCTCGAGAAATCGACACACCACAGGGACGATCGACGTTCCGGTGCCTTCGCTCACGGGTGAAGCTGCTTCCGCCCACACCCGAGAGCATGGCCCCGGCGCTGCTGTCGTAGACGAGGATCTGCGCGAGAAGCGCGTTGGGCGCCTGGACTTTCACGCCCGCTGACGGTCAGGCCTGGATCTGCACCAGGGCGGGCTCTTCGACCCCTTTGCAGACGCGGCAGGTTTTGGACTCCAAAACGTTCTCCCACATCTTGCGGCGCATCTGCTTCCACTTGGGGCCGGTCCAGATCTCCTCGATCGATTGTTGGTGCACGTTTCCCATGGCGAGCGTCCCCTCGTAGTCGGTGCAGCAGACGGTAACAGTGCCGTCCCATAGGATCACGAACTGCTCGTTGGGCGCGGGACAGTATCCGTCGACCGTCCCCTTCGCGGTGCTTCCCTGGATGACGTTGCCCCACGTGTGAAGCGCTTTCCAGAGAATGTCGACCCCCGGAAGGATCTCGTATCGGCCGGTGTCGGCGTCGTGCTCGAGGAAGCGAAACGATCCATCGACGAAGTTGAGGTCGTGCTTCTTCGGGGAGACTCCGTACTTGCGCTCGAGCGCGCGCGCGAAGGCGATCCACTCGAGCATCACTCGATCCGCCTGGCTGTTCGAGCCCACGATGCGAATGTCGCGCGAGCCGAGGGTATTCATGACGTCGAGCTCGAGATGGGTGCGGGCGCCTTTCGCCACCTTGCGCTCGACCGCCATCCGTACTTTGTCGAGGTAGATGTCGAAGGTGAGCTTTTTGTTCTTGGCCTTCCGCGTCTTGAACGACTCGGCGTCGGGAGTCTGGTAGCTGAGGATGAAATTCGTGAGGCCGGCGTCGTAGAGCCCGTCGACCAGCTCCTCGGTCAGGAGACTGCAGTTGGTATTGAGCTCTATCGGAATCCCCTTCTCTCTCTCGGCGTAGCGCACGATGTCGACGAGCCGGGGATGGATCGTGGGCTCGCCCATCTGGTGGAGCTTCACCGGGTAGAGAGGACCGAGGCGGTTCTTCTCCCGCGCCACCTGGTCGAAGATCTTGCAGGCGTCCTCGAAGGACATCATGCCGCGCTTGCGCTCCATGATTTCGTCGGGGCAGAAGGTGCAGTGGAAGTTGCAGAGGTTCGTGATCTCGACGAAGAGCCACCAGATGGGGTAGACCCTCTCCGGCGACTTCCGGATCGAGGGAAGAGGCGCCGTCTCCGGGAACGCCTCGATGTCCGCCGGAAGCTCGGGCGTCACCGCGACTCGGGCGACCTGGAAGTCCTGGCGGATCTCCATCCGGAAGCTCGCGCCCACGTTCTGGAACCGCGCCGGATCGAAGTCCTCGAGGATGAAGAGCGCCCGCTTCCAGCGGGGCACGGGCTCGCGCACTCCATCCCAGCGCTGCCTCGCCTCCTTATATAGGCCGCCGTAGGGGGCTTCGGGATCGGTTGAGGAGTACTGAAGCCGAAACGTGGCGAACTCGACGCCGAAGTAATCGACCTCGATGACCGCCCGCGGAGCGAGCCTTCGCCTTTGCTTCTCGTCGAGCCGGAAGTATAGGTATTGCGACCACGGCTCGGGGGTCACCGCCTTTCGACCCGCCCGCTCGACGATCTCGTATCGACCATCTCCTTCGTTCACGAGCGAGAGGGCGCCGTCGGGGCTCGCATCGCGAGGAAGCTCGAGCACGACCTCGCTGGAAGCGCTCTTTCTCATAACCCGATCGAGAAGTGTCGACATCGGACTCAGACTCCTAAGACTCGGGGGCCTCGAAGAAGCCCTTTACGATTTCGTCGATCCAGGGCTCGATGGCACGATAGACCTGTTTCCGACAGTTGAATTTATAGATGAAGCTCTTGCCGTCACGGACTACGTAGACCGTGCGCTCGAGGTACTCGGCGAGCTGGGTCTCGACGTCGTAGAGGGTCGAGATCGCGGAAAGTCCTTCCATCGACTCGTGCTCCAGAAGCGGATAGGTGTCGCCGAGGGTCTCGGTGCGCGCGGCGTAGAACTTCTCGATCGTCAGATTCGGAGGCGCCTGGTTCACCGTGACCTCGAGGGTGGCGTGCACCGTGGTTCCGTCGTTTTCGACGGCGAGAGGCGGGCTGCGGAACCCCACGAAGAGCGACTCGCCGGGGTTGGTCACCGTATGAGTCCTCTCCCAGCTCTTCGGGTGCCTGATGAAGACGTCGAGGACGTCGCCTCCCGGAGCGTCGTAGACTTCGAAATACTTCGACCTCTCGAGGGAGTAGGCGGCCCAGGTCTGGTCGAGCGCCTCGCGATAGGCGTCCATGGTTTTCGCCTCGCCCCGGGCGAAGAGACCGTAGAGCGTTCCCTCGACGTCAACGAGGGCGAGACGCGATCGCTCCTCTCCATCCTCGGAGACGAACCGCCAGGTCTTCCCCTCATGGCCGCCGAAGACCCAGCCTTCCTCGCCGTCGACCTGAAGCTCGCGCCGGTAGCGCGTGGCCACCTCATCGAGCGAGCCGTCGGGCATCGGTCCCGCCATGATCTGGAGACGGATCCCCGCCCGCTCGGGGACGTCGACCGACCGTCCGGTGAAGGTCTGCATATGAAAGCCCGCCTGCTCGACGGCCTCGTCCGCGGTCCAGCCCTGGGGGAGAGGAAAGGAGAGCTGGAGCGTGGGGCTGTAGACGGTGATGAGCGCCGGCTTGGAGCGAAGCTCGCACGAGACCAGGGAGGCCAGAAGAAGGCTCGCGAGGGTCAGCCGATGTGGCATCACGTCGATTTCCTAATCGAGCTGATAGTTCGGTGCTTCTTTGGTGATGATGACGTCGTGGACGTGGCTCTCTCTCTGTCCTGCCGCGGTGATGCGGAGGAGGCGCGCCTTGGATTGCAGCTCTTCGATGCTCCCGGATCCGCAGTACCCCATTCCCGACCGGAGACCTCCAACGAGCTGCTCCACCACTCCCGCGAGGATCCCCTTGTAGGGCACGCGGCCCTCGATCCCTTCGGGGACGAGCTTCGAAGCCTCGACCTCCTGCTGGAAGTAGCGATCCTTGGTGGTGTCGCTCATCGCCCCGAGCGAGCCCATGCCCCGGTAGGTCTTGAAGGTGCGGCCTTGATAGAGAATCGTCTCGCCCGGGCTTTCTGCGGTCCCGGCGAAGAGGCTCCCGATCATGACGGACTGCGCTCCTACCGCGAGGGCCTTCACCACGTCGCCACTGTACTTGATCCCGCCGTCGGCGATGATCGGAACTCCGTGACGCGCGGCGACCTCGGCGCAATCCAGGATCGCGGTGACCTGGGGGACGCCGGCGCCCGAGATCACTCGCGTGGTGCAGATCGAGCCCGGGCCCATGCCCACTTTTACCGCGTCCGCCCCCGCGCGGATCAGATCTTCCGTCGCCTGTCCCGTCCCGACGTTTCCGGCGACGACGTCGACTCCAGAAACGACGCTCTTCAGTCTCTCGACGGTCTCGAGGACTCCTCGGCTATGGCCGTGAGCGGTATCGACCACGATGACGTCGACCTTGGCCTCGATGAGCCGTTTCGCGCGCTCGATCGCGGCGTCGCCGACGCCGATGGCCGCGCCCACGCGGAGCCGGCCCAGATCGTCCTTGGCCGAGCTCGGGTACTTCATCGCCTTCTGAATGTCCTTGACGGTAATGAGTCCTTTGAGCGCGTAGCTCTCGTCGACCACCAGGAGCTTCTCCACCCGGTGCTGATGCAGGATGGCGCGTGCCTCGTCGAGCGTGGTCCCCACGGGCACGGTGATGAGCTTGTCCTTGGTCATCACCGCGGAGATGGGAAGGTCGGTCCGGGTCTCGAACCTCAGGTCGCGGTTGGTGAGGATCCCGACGAGCTTCCCTTTTTGGGTGATGGGAACTCCGGAGATGCGGTACTTCGTCATGAGCGCGAGCGCGTCTTTCACCGGCCGCTCGGGCGACATGGTGATGGGATCGACGATCATCCCGCTCTCGGAGCGCTTCACCTTGTCGACTTCGTCCGCCTGCTGCTCGGGGGGCATGTTCCGATGGATGATCCCGATGCCTCCGAGCTGAGCGATGGCGATCGCGAGCCGGGACTCGGTCACGGTGTCCATGCTCGCGCTCACGATGGGGATGTTGAGGGGGACGTTGCGGCTGAACCGGGTCGAGATATCGACCTGGGAGGGAAGAACGTCCGACTTCTGGGGGACGAGGAGGACGTCGTCGAAAGTAAGGGCTTCTCGAAAGGTCATTGCTTAATGCTCGCCTCGCTCCTCGCTCGGCTCGCTCCCCGCGCTGCTCGCGCGGGGAGGATGGGGCCCTCCGGGCCCCGCTGCTCGAATCGCTCCGCTCGCTTCATCCACCCGCTCCACAGCATTTCTTATACTTCTTTCCGCTGCCGCAGGGGCATGGGTCGTTCCTTCCCACCTTCTCGGTGGTCCGTCGAACCGTCTAAACCGCGGCGTCGACCCCGCCCTGCGAT
>Ga0214473_10007864_pt1 | contig 12621 bp, 12 predicted proteins | sample RVTome_7_FD_203509 | JGI IMG/M metagenome (GOLD analysis project Ga0214473, IMG submission 203509) | Soil microbial communities from uranium-contaminated site in the Upper Colorado River Basin, Wyoming, United States - RVT98D197 | ecosystem: Environmental > Terrestrial > Soil > Contaminated >... | reverse complement strand
CGCGGACGAAGATGGTTCTTTGGCAAATATTAGCGATTTCTGGATTATGAGTAACAATAATAAAAGTCTGGCCGTTTTCCTTATTGAGCTTTAACATCAGATTAATTATTTCCTTGCCGGTATGAGTGTCGAGCTCACCGGTAGGCTCATCCGCCAAAATAATGTCCGGTTTGTTAACCAAGGCCCTGGCAATGGCCACTCTTTGCTGCTGGCCTCCGGAAAGTTCTGCCGGCTTGTGCTTCATGCGGTCGCTAAGCCCAACCAGCTCCAGAGCCTCCTTGGCTTTCTGGCGAGCCTCGCTTTTACTGCCGGGAGCATACTTTAAGGGCAGCATTACATTTTCAACAGCGTTAAGTGTGGGGACCAAATTATATTGCTGGAAAATAAAGCCGATCTTCTGGTTTCTTATATTCGGCAAACTGGAATTACGAGCCGAGGTGATATCAACGCCGCCAATAAGAACACTTCCCGTTGTCGGCTTGTCAAGCGCCCCTATCATATTAAGAAGAGTTGATTTGCCGCTGCCGCTTGGGCCCATTATCGCCAGAAACTCGCCCTTTTTAATCTCCAGGCTGACACCGTCAAGAGCCATGACAAAGTTACCCTTGCCCATCCTATATTCTTTTCTTAAGTCTTTAGTTTCAACTATCGCCACTTTTGTTTGCCCCCATTATCATTCGAAATTCGAAATTCGAAATTTCCTACTCGTCCCTCAAAGCCGTAACCGGGTTCAGCCTGGCGGCGTGAAAAGCCGGGTAAATTCCGGCAATCGTGCCCAGAAAAACGGCAAATCCCAGAGCAATCATCACCACGTTAGCATCAACCAGAAAAACCTCGTTACCGGCTGTTGCAAAATTGTTATTGATAAAATTAACCAATAAAGTCCCTATGCCAAGGCCAATAAAACCGCCAACGAGCCCGATTACTGCCGACTCGGTCAAATACTCAAAAACAATATGCCTCATCTTGGCGCCAACCGCTTTTTTAAGCCCTATTTCTTTTGTTCTCTCAGAAATTGACATAATCATGGTGTTGATGACCGATAGACCGCCAACTATCAAGGCAATTAAAGCACTCCCCAGGATGATAAGGTTAAAAATGGCACTGAACTGCACCATTTCTTTTCTGGCCACCTTGGGGGAAATAACGCTCACTTTCACTTTCTTTTCAATTCTTTTAGCCAGCTTTTCCGGGTCTTCGCCTTTCTTCCAAGAGACATTGGCGGATACAAAAAGGTTTTTAAGGACTGAGGAACCCGGATTTTCTTTTTGAATTTTTTTAAGCATGGGGTCGCTTTTTATATAAATCTTGCGGGCGTCTTCAATATTAATCATAGCCATTTTATCGGGGCCGGTTAGGGTTTTAGCAATAATTCCCTTAACTTTAAAATAAGTGCCTTTCATTTTGAATTTTTGGCCGACTTTTAATTTCTTATCCAGAGCAATATCAAGACCAACTGTTACATAGCCGCGATCATCCTTTGTAATCATTTCCCCTTCCTTCATGTCCAGGGAGGGATAATTAACGTTCTTGAAACCAACCGAGAGGTCGGGGCCTATTATTTGCGGAGGCATGCCGAAGGACATACCGAGTTTATCGTCAAGCATCATGTCGATTTCCGGCTGAACCTTCTTGACGCCTTTTACTTTACGAATTTTTTCTATTGTTTTTTTATCAAGGGTAGAGTTTACCTGAAAGCTTGTCAGCGAGCCGCCTTTTGGCATGACGATGAGCTGGCCCGTTGTCCATTTTATACCGCCGTCAACCATCAGGTTCATCTTCTCGGCCATCGAGCCCATTACCGTTAAAGCAAAAATACCGATAGCGATACCAAAAATGGTTAAAGACGTACGCAGCTTTCGCCTGAACATATTGCGGATTATTTCGAACAAAAGTACCTCCTAAATTATAGAGAGGTTAACATAGAAATCCTTAGAAAAACAAATACATGTTATAATTAGCCTGGGATTTATTTTGTGGTACCAGTCCTTTTTCTTTACACAACTATTAATAATAGCTGCAGTTATCCTGGCCTTTTTCGCCTTCATCTTTCAGCGAGCTGAAAAACGCTGGGAGACTTTTGTAGCGATAAGCTTAATTTTTATTCTCTTAAGCGCCACTTCAATCTTCTTCGAGGTTAAATACCGGCAAAAGGTAGCCCGCTTTAAAATAATCAACTACCAATTCCAATCTATTAAGGATTTGAGCGACTTCGACGGCGATAAATATTCGGCCAATGTTGTCACCGAGCAAGGCTTGACTCCCCAAAAACTAAAAGAAATAGCCCTGCGAGCTACCAAGCAACTTCGCTCAGAGAAAAAGGACGCTACGATAATCTGGCTATCGATATTCGACAAGGATGACCCGGCCTTTAACCAGCCGGATAAGCAAAATCCCAACTTTATAGCCCAAACCCAGTGGAAGCGCCAAAATTACGTGGGCTTACTGCCCCAAAGTTTTGTCAGCAATGACAGCTATAAAGACGTCGAAATATATTTTAACCGGGTGAACGAAAAATGAGAGTCTTTCAGGTTGCCCGTAAACAAAGAGTAAAAAGCAAAGACATAGCCCAAGCGCTGGCTCTGATTAAAATTGAAGTGGCGGCGAGTTCAAAAATTGATGCCGAAACCGCCAAAAAAGCGGCTTTAATCATAAGGCAGCCGGTAAGGGTGGAAGAAGTAGCCGCCGAGCTTGACCTGTCGGTCGAAAAACTCCTCAAAAAACTTATCAGTATGAAAATAGAGGTCATCAGCCATTTGAGCTTATTGCACGAGCAAGAGCTTGCCCGCCTACTTAAGCTAAAAAGCTTCGATAATTTAAAGAACAAAGCAAGCGCGAGAAAGCTCAAAGTTATTAAGCCGATACTGGAAGTTCTGAAAATAAAACCCAAGAAAAAGCGGGTTTTTGAAGTAGCAGCCGAACTCGCAGTAAGCGAGCGGGCCATCCTTAAGAAGCTCCGCCAGTTGAACTCCTTGGCCTTGCACCGCCGGAGTCCGTTGGATGAAGAGACTATCGAGCGCCTTAAGAACGAACAATACCGCTTCGTAGACAAGCTTACTTTCCAGTTCATGCACTTTTTTGTCGAAATTCCCGATTTATGGGAATCATTCAAGAAGATTGCCACCAGCACCGCTTTCTATAGCATTATTTTGGTTGTTCTGGCTGCTTTGATATCGGCAAATGTGCTGGTTAGCCGCAATAAACTTATAAGGCAAAAACTTTATACAATCCAGGGAGAGCCCATCAACCAGCTGCCCGAAACTTACCAGGTTTTGGAGACTATCGCCTTGCTGGAAATTAAGAAACTGCAACTCAAAATCCCTATCGTCGAGGAAGGCAAAGACGACTCGCCGATAACCGCCGTTTTACATAAAAATGCGACCGTTAGGCCCGGTGACGAGGGAACATCGCTACTCGAAGATACGCGCGGCATAGTTTCTAAAAATCTCGAGCCTCTGAAAGTAAATGACATCCTAAAAATAACCGACATCGAAGGCGCCAATTTTTACTACCGTATTATCGATCCCAATGTGCTTAAAACGCCTAAAGGCAAAACTTTCAAGTTTTTGCTTAACCTAAACCTGGCAAACAAGCGGAAACTAGTAGCGGTTTTGCAAAAGGTAGAATAAAATGGAGCCATGCGAGTCTTAATAATCGGAAACGGAGGACGCGAGCACGCCATAGCCTGGAAGCTAAGGCAATCTCCGCAGCTTAAAGAGCTTTTTTTCACTCCGCCAAACGCCGGACTAGCCCAAATCGCTCAAGCAACCGACCAGGTTAATATCGATGATTTCCCCTCAATAAAAAATTTCTGTAATAAAAATGCCGTTGATTTGGTAGTTATCGGCCCGGAAGCTCCGTTAGTAGGCGGCCTGAGCGACTACCTGCAAGAAGAAAAAATAACGGTTTTCGGCCCCCGTAAAGGTGACGCCCAACTTGAGGGCAGCAAAACTTTCGCCAAGGAGCTGATGAGCCAAAACTCTATTCCCACCGCCGCTTTCGCGAGCTTCACCAAGCTTAATGAAGCTTTGGACTACCTTAAAGGCAAACCCTTTCCGCAAGTCATAAAAGCCGACGGCCTGGCCGCCGGCAAAGGCGTAGTAATAACGGAGGATTTTGACGAAGCCAAACGGCTGCTTGAAGATACTTTTTTACATAACAAGTTCGGCTCAGCCGGTAGCCGCGTAGTTATCGAAGAATTTTTGCAAGGCCAGGAGGTTTCGCTTCTGGCCTTCACTGACGGGATAACCGTTATTCCCATGGTCGAGGCCCAGGATTACAAAGCTATTTACGACGGCGACAGAGGGCCAAATACCGGCGGAATGGGCTGCTACTCACCCGTGCCGATAATCTCCAGGGATACTCTGCATGAAGTAGTAAACAGTGTTGTCGAGCCTACCGTTTATGCCCTGGCCGGCCAAGGCCTTATCTACCAGGGAGTTTTATACACCGGACTGATTTTGACAGAGGAAGGACCGAAAGTTCTGGAGTATAACGCCCGCTTTGGGGATCCGGAAACGCAGATAATACTACCCAGAATGCAAACCGATTTGCTTGAGGTAATGCTCGCAACCGCTAACCAGGAACTTAACAAGGTTAATTTAGTGTTCAGCGAAGATGTTTGCTTGACGGTTGTTCTTGCCTCCGGCGGCTATCCCGAAAAATACAAGTGCGGCTTTGAGATTCACGGGCTCGATAAGGTGCAAGACATGGGCGTTAATGTTTTTCATGCCGGCACAATGCAGAAAAACGGCAAAGTTTATACAAACGGCGGCCGGGTGCTTAATGTAACCGCTAAAGCCGGCGGTTTCGAAGAAGCCCGGGCTCTGGCTTACGCCGCTTGCTCCAGAATTGAATTCGAGGGCAAGTACAACCGGACCGATATCGGCCTGCGGGCCATCGAAAAAACGTCAACCGGGGTAAAGATTTGAAAGTTTCTGGAAAAACCATAAGTGTGACTATTATTATGGGCTCTAAATCGGATCTTCCGATAATGGAAGCAGCCCGCATAACCCTAAAAGAATTCGGCGTTAACTGCGAAGAGCGGATCTTATCGGCTCACCGCAATCCGAAAAAACTGGCTGCTTATGTTAACGAAGCAACCGGCAACGGCATCGAAGTGTTTATTGCCGGAGCCGGAAAAGCCGCCCACCTGCCAGGCGTTATAGCCTCGCTTACCACTTCTCCGGTTATCGGTGTACCTATCAAAACAACCGACTTGGGAGGTATGGACTCGCTGCTATCCATCGTGCAGATGCCGAGCGGCGTGCCGGTGGCAACAGTAGCAATCAACGGCGCCAAAAACGCCGCTTTGCTGGCTATTCAAATATTAGCCTTAAAAGACAAAGTCTTAAAAAATAAATTAGAGCAATATAAAAAAGAACTGGCTGAAGGAAGACAAAAGCCGGCTCCACAGCCGGAAGAAAGGCCGATAATAGATGGATAAGATAAGTTTCGAATTGCGAGTGTCGAATGTCGAATTACAAATGGAAATTTGATAGATGATTAGTCGTTATAGTAGGCCGCGGATGGCGGCGATATGGGAACTGCAGAATAGATACCAGAAATGGCTGGATATTGAAATCCTGGCCGCCGAAGCACAGGCTAAGCTGGGCAATATTCCTGCCGATGCCGTTGCCGAAATAAAAGAAAAGGCGGCTTTTGACGTTAATAGGGCCCTGGAGATCGAGAAAGAGGTCCGCCATGACGTTATCGCCCTTTTGACTTCCGTAAAAGAGCACGTTGGCGAGGCGGCCCGCTATGTCCACTTCGGCCTCACCTCCTCGGATGTCGTTGATACCGGCCTTTCGGTGCAAATGAGGGAAGCGGCTGAAATAATCATCAAAGACGTAAAAGAGCTACTTACCGTTTTAAAGAAAAAGGCTTTCGAGTACAAAGATTTGCCGGTCATGGGCCGCACTCACACGGTTCACGCCGATATCATGCCTTTCGGTCAAAAACTGGCCATTTGGTTTTTTGAGATGCAGCGCAATTTAAAGCGCCTCGAAGAAGCCAGGGAAATAATAAGTTACGGCAAACTCTCCGGCGCTACCGGCAGTTATACCAACATCGACCCGCTTATCGAGAAATATGTCTGTGACAAGCTGGGCTTGAAAGTGGCCGAGGCTTCGAGCCAAATTCTGCAGCGCGACCGGCACGCCGAGTTTATGAATGCTCTGGCCATAACCGCCTGCTCGCTGGAAAAATTTGCCACCGAAATAAGGCACTTACAAAGGACGGAGGTTGCCGAAGCCGCCGAGCCCTTTAAGGAAAAGCAAAAAGGCTCAAGCGCCATGCCCCACAAAAGAAATCCGATAATCAGCGAGAGGATATGCGGCCTGGCTAGAATCATCAGAACTAACGCTCTAGCCGCAATGGAAGATGTGGCTTTGTGGCATGAGAGAGATATTTCTCACTCCTCGGTTGAGCGGGTAATAATACCCGACTCCACCATTTTGCTTGACTATATTTTGAGTAAATTCACTAAAATAATCGAGGGACTGGTAGTTTATCCCGAAAACATGAAAACAAATATTGATAAATCCAAGGGCGTTTTCTTCTCGCAAAGAGTTTTATTGGCCCTTATTGATAAGGGCATAACCAGGGAAGATGCTTACCGGATTGTGCAGAGCTCGGCGATGACCGCCATGGATGGAGATTTAACATTCAAGCAAGCCTTGGAAGAAAATCCAAAAGCAAGCGTACTCTCCAAGGAAGAGTTGGAAAAAATCTTTGATATCTCGTATTATCTAGAAAGAAGCAAAATTATTTTCGAGAGGTTAGAGAAAACTAATTGAAAAAGGGAACTTTACTCTACGAGGGCAAAGCCAAGAAGGTATTTTCTACCGATAATCCCCACTACGTAATACATTTCTTCAAGAATGACGCCACCGCTTTTGACGGCAAAAAGAAAGGCTCGATCGAAGGCAAAGGCTCCATCAACGCCAAAATGACCGCTTATATTTTCACCAAGCTGGAAGAGGCCGGCATTAAAACCCACTTCAAGGAGCTTATTAGCGATAATGAAATTTTGACCGATAAAGTGAGCATTTTGCCGGTTGAGGTTGTCGCCCGCAATATCGCCGCCGGTTCCCTTTCCAAAAGGACGGGCCTGGCCGAAGGAACACCTTTATCGGCACCGATAGTCGAGTTTTACTTCAAAAATGACGAGCTGGGAGACCCGCTTTTAACCGAAGACCATATTTATGAGCTGAAATTGGTTACGCCGGAGCAACTTAAAAAGCTAAGAGAAAATGCCTTGAAAATCAACGAGTTTCTTATCAAATTTTTCGACGCCATAAACTTGAAATTAGTTGATTTCAAGCTGGAATTCGGCTTGAACAGCAGCGGCGAGATTTTGCTGGCTGATGAAATATCGCCGGATACCTGCCGGTTGTGGGATAAGGATACGAACGAAAAAATGGATAAGGACCGCTTCCGCCGCGACTTGGGAAAAGTCGAGGAAGCTTACGAAGAGGTTTGGAGGAGAGTAAATGGCTAAGGCAAAGGTGTTTGTGAGCTTAAAAGCAGGGATTTTGGATCCGCAAGGCCAGACGGTGGAGAATTCGCTGAAGAATCTGGGCTATGAAAATGTAAGTAACCTGCGGATTGGCAAGTTCATCACCCTCGAAATAGAGGGCGACGATATCGACAAGCAGATCAATGAAATGTGCCACAAACTACTCGCCAACCCGATAATCGAAGACTATACATATGAAATTGATTAAAATCCGAAACACGAAACCCGAAATCCGAAACAATATCAAAGCACTAAATCCGAAATCCAAAACAAATAACCGTTTTGAACATTTGAATTTAGAATTTGGAATTTGTTTCGAGTTTCAATATTCGAATTTCGAATTTACTCCAAACTTTGAGGTCCTATCGTGAAGTTTGGAGTTGTTGTATTCCCCGGCTCTAACTGCGATGCCGATTGCCATTGGGCCGTCGGCGAAGTTGGCCAAGAAGCCGAATACATCTGGCACCACCAAACTGACTTAAACGGATACGAGTGCATCATCCTTCCCGGTGGTTTTTCTTACGGAGACTTTTTACGCAGCGGCGCTATCGCCCGCTTCTCGCCGGTCATGAAAGCGATTAAGGATTTCTCCGCCGAAGGAGGCCTGGTAATCGGCATATGCAATGGCTTTCAGATATTGCTTGAAGCCGGCCTTTTGCCGGGCGCCATGAAACGAAATACCAGCCTAAATTTCATCTGTAAATACGTGAACTTGAGAGTTGAAAATAATGAAACTCCATTCACTAATCAGCTGGTTAAGGGCCAAGTTGTGCGTATTCCCATCGCTCACGGCGAGGGCAATTATTTTGCCGATAAGGAAACTCTCAAAGAGCTTAATGATAATAACCAGGTGATTTTCCGCTATGCCTCAGCGGATGGCGATACTTCACCTGAGTTTTGCCCTAACGGTTCTTTGGAAAATATCGCCGGCATTTGTAATGAAGAAGGAAACGTCCTGGGCATGATGCCCCATCCGGAAAGGAGCATGACGGACTTACTGGGTTCGGCTGACGGCCGCAAGGTTTTTGAATCGATAATCAATTATTTAAAAGATGAAAACAAAACAAGAATCCTTACTTAACCAAGCCCTTGAACTGGGATTAAAAGAAGACGAGTACCGGCGAATCGTCGAGGAGCTCGGGCGCGAGCCGACCAAGACCGAAATCGCTATGTACTCGGTGATGTGGTCGGAGCATTGTGCTTACAAACACTCCCGCCTGCTCCTTAAAAAATTTCCGACCAAAGCTGACTATGTACTTTGCGGTCCCGGAGAGAATGCCGGAATTATCGACATCGGCGACGGTTTAGCTGTGGCAATCAAAGCTGAGTCGCATAATCATCCTTCGGCGGTCGAGCCCTACCAGGGAGCGGCCACCGGCGTGGGCGGAATCGTCCGTGACATCTTTACGATGGGCGCAAGGCCAATCGCCCTTATGGATTCTTTAAGGTTCGGCAACCTGGCTAAGGCCCGCCAAAAATATCTTTTGGACGGAGTAGTGGCCGGTATTGCCGGATATGGCAATACAATCGGCGTGCCGACCGTCGGCGGCGAGATTTATTTCGAGGATTCCTATGAGGGTAATTGCCTGGTAAACGTGCTTTGTATCGGCCTCATAGAAAAGGGCGACATGATTACCGCCGTATCGAAAGGCCCCGGCAACCCGGTAGTTCTAATGGGCTCGAAAACCGGCCGCGACGGCATCGGCGGCTGCTCCGTGCTGGCCTCGGAAGAATTTGACGAAACTTCGGAGTCAAAGCGCCCTTCGGTTCAAGTAGGAAATCCCCTGATGGAAAAACTCCTCATCGAAGCCTGTTTGGAACTTAAAGAAAAAGACCTGATAGTGGCCCTGCAGGATTTCGGAGCCGCCGGAATCACTTGCTCATCTTGCGAGATGAGCGCCAAAGGCCAGGTCGGCATGGACCTTGATTTGGGCAAAGTAGAGCGCCGGGAAGCCGGCATGGAACCTTTCGAAATAATGATGAGCGAAAGCCAGGAGCGGATGATGGCCGTTGTCGAGCCTTCTAAGGTAGATGAATTCCTGCAGGTTTGCGAAAAATGGGAGGTACCGGCAACCGTAATAGGCAAAGTTAACGACGACGGCCAGGTGAGAATAAGTGATAACGGTGAAATGGTGGCTGATTTGCGGGCCGCTTCCCTCGCCGATGATGTGCCGATTTATCATCCTGAAGCACAAAAACCAGCTTACATCGATGAGCTGACCAACAAGCCTCTTGATATCAAAGAACCCAGCGATTACAACAAGGTTTTGCTTGATTTGATTGCCTCGCCAAATCTTTGCAGCCGTCATTACGTTTTCGAGCAATACGACCACATGGTCCAGACCAATACCGCCGTTTTACCTGGTAGTGATGCGGCCGTGTTGCGGATAAAAAATAGTAACAAAGCTTTGGCCATAACCATAGATTGCAACAGCCGCTACACCTATCTTGATCCCAGAGCAGGAGCCAAAATCGCCCTAGCCGAAGCGGCCCGAAATATCGTTGCCAGCGGCGGCAAACCTTTAGCCATAACCGACTGCCTGAACTTCGGCAATCCAGAAAAACCGGCGATATTCTGGCAGTTTAAAGAAGCTGTTGAGGGACTGGCCGATGCTTGTGACGTTTTAGGCACGCCGGTTGTAAGCGGCAACGTGAGTTTCTACAACGAATCCTTCTCGGAAGCCATTTATCCTACTCCGACGGTGGGAATGGTGGGCTTAATCGAAGATTTATCCCACATAACAACCATTGCTTTCAGGGAAAACAAAACCGTGGCTTTGCTCGGTGACACAAAACCCGAACTGGGCGGCTCTGAATACTTGAAAGTTATCGAAGGTAAAATACAAGGTAGACCTCCCGAAATTGATTTGGAAAAAGAGAAAAACCTTCAGCAGGCTGTTTTGGAAGCCATAAAAGAAGGTTTAGTAAGCTCAGCTCATGACCTTTCCGAAGGCGGATTGACCATAGCCCTAAGCGAAAGCTGCCTGGCCGGCAATGTTGGCGCCACAATCGAGAGCCCTTCTGATGTCGAATATCTTTTCAGCGAAACTCAAGGACGGATGTTAGTCTCTTTTAATGGCAAAGATAGCGAAAAAATAGAAAATATCGCTGCTAAATATAGCGTGCCATTTCACATTTTAGGTGCTACCGGCGGGACTAATTTGAAAATTAGTGGTAAAATCGACATTCCTCTTAAAACACTACATGAACATTGGCAGCAAGCTCTGGAGAAACAATTGGAAGGAAAATCAGCTTGATTCGCAAAGACAAACCGGAAGAAGCTTGTGGCGTTTTTGGAGTTTACGCCCCTCGCGAAGATGTGGCCCGCCTGACCTATTTCGGCCTCCATGCCCTGCAGCACCGCGGCCAGGAAAGCGCCGGCATTGCCGTCGGTGACGGTAAATCCATTTTTGTCGTTAAGGACATGGGCCTGGTTCCTCAGGTTTTTGACGAAAGAAGTCTGGCCGGCTTAAAAGGACGGGTAGCTTTAGGCCATGTCAGATATTCGACCACCGGCTCAACCAGGTGGGAAAATGCCCAGCCGGTACACAAAACTTTTGGTAGTGGCACCTTGGCCCTGGCTCATAACGGCAACCTCATCAACTCCAAATACCTGAAAGAAATGCTGCAGCGAAACGGCAGCCACTTCAACTCCACCAGCGATACCGAGGTCATTGCCGACTTAATAGCCTCTTTCGTCGGCGACGGCTCCATCGAAAAAGCCATCGTCCAGACAATGAGTTTGTTGGAAGGCGCTTACTCGGTGGCTCTGATAACCGAAAAAGAGCTTTTCGCTTTTCGTGACCCGCGCGGCATAAGGCCGCTTTGCATCGGCAAACTGAAGAACAACTATGTAGTTTCTTCCGAGACTTGCGGGCTCGACATCGTCGGTGCTCAATTTGTAGAGGAAGTGGGCCCCGGTGAGCTGGTTATTATAAATGGAAAAGGGATGAAAAAACGCCAAATACTGGAGCCAAAGCCAGCCTTGTGTATTTTCGAGTTCATTTATTTTGCCCGACCAGACTCGCAGCTCTTGGAGCAAAATCTTTACGCTTGCCGCAAGAAGATGGGCAACTACCTGGCAGAAGAAGCCCCCGTAAAAGCCGATTTAGTTATAGGAGTGCCCGACTCAGGAGTGCCGGCAGCCATCGGTTTTGCCGAAAAATCAGGCATACCCTATGGTGAAGGCCTTATTAAAAACCGTTATGTGGGACGCACTTTCATCCAGCCTTCTCAAACAATACGGGAAGTCGGTATCCGGATGAAACTGAATCCTTTGGCCTCGGCCATAAAGGGCAAAAAGATAATCGTTGTTGATGACTCCATTGTCAGGGGCAATACCACCAAGAAAATTATCGGCTTGCTAAGGGAAGCCGGCGCCAAAGAAGTGCATGTAAGAGTCAGCTCGCCGCCGTATAAATATCCTTGTTTTTACGGAATTGATACCGCCACTGTTTCTGATTTAATAGCCGGCAAGAACAGCATCGAGAAAATTAGAAAGAAGATAAAGGCCGATAGCATTCATTATCTGAGCTTGGAGTCTTTGGTTAAATCGACAGGTTGCGCCGAAAGTAAGTTTTGCCATGCTTGCTTGAGCGGAAAATACCCGATAAAAATCCCCGAAGAGCTCAAAGTAAGCAAGCTTATGTTAGAAAAATCAGCTTCTAAATAAAAATGTTGCGGGACTGTCCCTTTTTAAGGCGCTATGATGAAACAGTTACATGTTGTTGTCCACGGAAAAGTGCAGGGAGTTAACTTCCGCTGGGCAACTTACGAAAAAGCCATGAGGCTCGGTCTTACCGGATGGGTAAGAAACACCCCCGGCCGAGAGGTCGAAGCCCTCTTCCAGGGCGAGGAAGAAGACTTACAAGAAGTACTTGAGTTTTTAAGAGAAGGCCCGCCGGCCGCCAGTGTAAGACAAGTCGATGAAAGCTGGACCGACGCCAGCGACACCTACCCCGAATTTACTATTGAGTACTAGGCGGCTTTTTGGGTGCGGCAGGTGCCGAAGGTGAAAGCGTAGGTTTCCCACTGGCCCGAATTGCAGCTCATCTTAAGAGTGTGGGCTTCCAAATCCAAATTGCTAATCAAATTGTACATTT
>Ga0214473_10007863_pt1 | contig 12621 bp, 15 predicted proteins | sample RVTome_7_FD_203509 | JGI IMG/M metagenome (GOLD analysis project Ga0214473, IMG submission 203509) | Soil microbial communities from uranium-contaminated site in the Upper Colorado River Basin, Wyoming, United States - RVT98D197 | ecosystem: Environmental > Terrestrial > Soil > Contaminated >... | reverse complement strand
ATCAATGTGAGTCATGGCGAGCTGGTCTACGAGTTGGCGCCGGTCAAGGCAGGGCTCTGGATCGAACCGGGCGCCGGGCATTCCGATCTGTGGGATCGTGGCATCTGGAGGCGGGCGAAGGCGTTTTTCGAGGGGGTGGCGAAGTAGACGTCGCAGTGCCGGCCGACCCCTCATCCGGCGCTTCGCGCCACCTTCTCCCGCAAGGGGAGAAGGTGTTCCGAGTGCTCGGAGTGCCACCAGACCGCCCTCTCCCCTTGAGGGAGAGGGTGCCCCCACGGGTCGCGTAGCGCCCGAGGGCAGGCTCCGGGCGGGTGAGGGGTCGGGCTGAGCTTCGTGCCGCAAAACAAGAACGCCGGCCCAATGGACCGGCGTTTTGACTGCGAGAGTTGGGACGGCTCAGTAGAGCGTCAGGCCGGCAAAAGCGACCGAGAGGTTGAGGCCGGTCTGGGCCTGGATGCTCCAGGGCTGCAGCGCGAAGCCGCGCTTGGAGCCGCCGATCAGCCAGTTCGAGCCCAGCCCGACGCCGATGGTGGCTTCGGACGAGCCGCCGACATAGGTGCCGGCCAGCGAGCGCTTGTTGACGTCTGTGGTCGAGCCCGAGAACACCAGCCATTCAATGCGGGTCGTGTCGGTGAAGCCGACGTCGAGGCCGAACTTGCGGATGGTGCCTTCGTAGACCTCGGTCTTGTGGCCCTTGCGGATGAACTTGCAGGTCATGTCCTTCTGCGAGCCGATGATCAGGCCGATCCCGGCGTCGACGGTGCAGGACAGCCGGCCCACCTGGACGCGGGTGTCGGCTTGCGCCGGAACGGCCGCCACAGTCAAGGCAACGGCGGCAAGCGCCGCAGCGATCAGTTTCTTCATGGTTGTTTCCCTCAAAGTTGTTCAAATGCCCCGTGGCGCGGGCTTAAGCCATTGATGCGCCGGGAGCAACCCCGTGTACGCGTTACAGAACCGGATCACTCATATGCAAAACGCCGCCCTTGCGAGGCGGCGTTCAAAGCAATTCTCTATGCCATTCTTACGGGCGGGCCGGACGCGCCGCGGCGGCAGGGGCCGGCAGGCCGCCTTCGCGCTGGGCGCGCTTGCGCGCAAGCTTGCGGGCACGGCGCACGGCCTCGGCCTTCTGGCGCGCCTTCTTCTCCGAGGGCTTCTCGTAGTAGTTGCGCAGCTTCATCTCGCGGAAGACGCCTTCGCGCTGCAGCTTCTTCTTCAGCGCTCGCAGCGCCTGGTCGACATTGTTATCGCGAACAACTACTTGCAAGCGCAACCGCCCTTCGTAAATCGTCATCGTTGGTTTGGATGGAACGCTGGGGCCATAAGACACCAGCGCCGACCAGCCGAAGCTAGTCATCGTGGAGCGGGTATATAGTCCAAGCCGAGACACTTGTCCACAGTTAGGAGCGGCAAAAATCGGCTAATTTGAAGGGGTTTTCGTCCTGACCCGATTGATGTGGCCCATCTTTCGGCCGGGCCGCGACTCGGTCTTGCCATAGGCGTGGGGCCGATCCGCCAAACCGAGCGTTGTTGGGATCGTCCCAATTTCGGCGCCGATCAGGTTCTCCATCTTGACGTCGGCAAGGCGGGCTGGATTGCCCAGCGGCCAGTTGCAGATGGCGCGGATGTGCTGCTCGAACTGGTCGGTGATGCACACCGCCTCGGTCCAGTGTCCCGAATTGTGGACGCGCGGGGCGATCTCGTTGACCAGCAGCGATCCGTCCTCCAGCACGAAGAGCTCGACGCCCAGGACGCCGACATAGTCGAGTGCGGTGACGATCTGGCTAGCGATCTCGCCGGCCTTCCTGGCGGTCTTGCGCTTGATGCCGGCGGGAACCGTGCTGGTCTTGAGGATATGGTCGCGGTGGAGGTTTTCTGCGGGATCGAAGGCGGCGATCTCACCGGCGGCGTTGCGGGCGACCACCACCGAGATCTCTTTTTCAAACGCGACGAAGGCTTCGAGCACTAGCGGCTTGGGGGACAGCGCCTCAAACGCGGCCGCCGCCTCGGCCTTCTTGCGGATGGCCCGCTGGCCTTTGCCGTCGTAGCCCATGCGCGTGGTCTTGAGCACGGCAGGCAGGCCGATCTCGGCCAGTTCGTCTTCGAGCTGCTCGACGCTGGGGATCGCCGCGAACGGGGCGACGGCGATGCGGTTGACGGTGAGGAAGGCCTTTTCGGCCAGCCGGTCCTGCGCAATCGCGAGGGCGTTGGCGCCGGGCCTCAGCGGTTTGCGCCCGGCGAGGAACTCGGCCGTCTTGGCCGGCACGTTCTCGAATTCGTAAGTCACCACGTCGACAGCAGCAGCAAAGGCCTCGAGCGCGGCCTCGTCGTCGTAAGCGGCGACGGTCTTGTGCGGGGTGACATCGAAGGCAGGGCTTTGCGGATCCGGGCAATAGATGTGGGCTTTCATGCCCAGTCGCGCGGCGGCCAGCGCCAGCATGCGGCCCAGTTGCCCGCCGCCGAGAATGCCGATGGTGCTGCCCTGTGGCAGCGGCGCGAGGTTATGTGTCATCGGACGGGAATTCCGGGATGGAGGCGGTCTGATTGGCCCTGAATTCATCGAGCGAAGCAGCTATTTCCGGATCGGAGAGCGCGAGAATTGCGGCGGCCAGCAAGGCCGCATTGATGGCCCCCGCCTTGCCGATGGCGAGGGTGCCGACGGGAACGCCGGGCGGCATCTGGACGATCGAAAGCAGGCTGTCCTCGCCGCCGAGCGCCTGGGTATGGGCCGGAACGCCGAGCACGGGCAAGGGGGTCAACGCCGCGACCATGCCGGGGAGGTGTGCGGCGCCCCCGGCGCTGGCGATGATGACCTTGAAGCCGTCGGCGCGCGCATTCTTTGCGAATTCGTACATGCGGTCGGGCGTGCGGTGTGCGGAGACAATGCGCGCCTCGTACTCGATCTTCAGTGCATCGAGGGTTTCGGCGGCGTGCCTGAGATTGGGCCAGTCCGATTGGCTGCCCATCACAATGGCGACTGGCGGAGAGTCGAGCATGCCCGGAAGCCCCTCTGGCGCTGCAAAATCGGCATGTACCGCATAGGCTTCGGCGGTTCAAGCGGCGGTCCGGCACGTCCTACGCGATTATATCGGGCAGCAGGATGTTTTCGAGCTGCACGATGCGGTCCTTGAGCCCCAGTTTGCGCTTTTTGAGCCGCTGCATCAGCATCTGGTCGGCAAGACCCGAAGCGGTCAGCGTGTGGATGGCCGCGTCGAGGTCGGCGTGTTCCTGGCGCTTGGCCGCGAGTTCGAGGCCAAGAGCTGCTTCCTGTTCCTTGGTGAGCGGCAGCATGCGGCGAACAATTATCCGGGGTTGTCGCGGCGATTTCAGTCACATTGGGTTAACGTATCGGGAAACGATTTGCACCTGCTTTTCAACCAAGCAAGCATTTGCGTACGGAGGCGGTCGACAAGCCGTGAATTTTTTGTGACGATGGAGTCGTCCCAAAACGCTTGAAAGGAGTTGTCATGACGACTGAAGGCCACATCGCCGCGCTTGAGCGGCGGCACCGCGAACTTGATCGGCAGATCGAGGAGGAGTTGGGGCACGCTAGTTGCGATGATCTCCAGATCGCGGCACTCAAGCGCAAGAAGCTCGAAGTCAAGGATGAACTCGTGAGATTGCAGGCCAGCGCCGCTGCCTGAGAGCGTCCGGCTGCCGGCATCTTTGCGAAGGCCGCGGCATCTGCCGGGGCCTTTTTTATTGGCGGAAGTCGTTGATCTCGTACCAGTAGCCATTCGGATCCTGCACGAAGACGGCCCGCATGCCGTCTGGCCGCACGTTCACCGCGCCCGGCGTACCCTTGAAATCGGAGAAGGCGACGTCCTTCTCCCGCAGGAAAGCCAGCGCTTCGTCGAAATCGGGAGCGCTCAGGGCGAAATGCGTGCGCTTTTCCACGTGCGTGGTGCCGATGTCGCCCGCCTGGATGTGGAAGCGCTGGCCGTTGCCGAACTCGAACCAGCGGATCTGGATGCCGCCCATCGGGTCGGGCACCTCGCGGATGCGAAGGATTTCGGTGAAGAACCGTGCCGTTTCATCGAGGTCGCGGACGAGTAGGGCGATGTGGTCGAGGCGGTAGGCGACGTGTGTCAACTGTGACCCTCTCAGGTGACGGGCGCGAAGAACGTTCCCATGACGCCATCGTAGATGAGCTTGAGCGCCAGGGCGAACACCAGCCAGTAGGCAAGCTGGTAGAAGAGCTTCACCGAAATCCGGCGTACCAGGAAGACGCCGAGCAGTATGCCGATTATGGCGACCGGCGTCAGGATCAGGCCGATGGTGAGGTTGCTCACCGAAAGCTGCCCGAGGAAGAAATAGGGGATCAGCTTGGCGGTGTTGACGATGGCAAAAAAGAACGCCGTGGTCCCCGAATAGATGATGGGCGGCAGGCGCCGCGGCAGCACGTAGATCTGGAACGGCGGACCGCCGGTGTGGCTCACGAAGCTGGTGAACCCGGCAAAGCCGCCCCAGAAGGCACCCCAGGGCTTGCTGGGCGGCAGCCCTTCGAGCTGCTTGCGCAACGGCAACAGCGAATCGAGCACGAAGAGCAGGGTGATGACGCCCACGAAGAGCAGCACCATCGCGTCGCTGACCATGCTCCACAGCGCCCAGCCCAGCAGCGTGCCGATGAGGGCGCCGGGCAGCATGATCCGCAAGATGTGCCAGTCAGCGTCCTTGCGGTAGGTCCAGATGGCGATCACGTCCATCACCAGCAGCAGCGGCAGCATCATCCCGGCGGCATCGCGGGGCGGCATGACCAGCGCCAGCAATGGCACAGCCACCATGCCCAGGCCACCAACGAGGCCGGACTTGCTCAGCGCAACGATGAAGACCGCCGCGACGGCGATGAGCCAGAAATAGAGATCGATCATTGGGGGGGAACCGGAGCGGAAAGACGGCGCTAGTCGGACGATGCCTTGGCCGGCTTGTCAATATCGGCCGAAGCGTCTTCCGTCTCGTCGTCGTCATTTTCGGTGGTGAGCCGGTCGGCCCGCATCACCGCGTCAAGCATCTCGGTCGAACGCCGGACAAAGCCGACGTAGGCGTCCTGATCGTGTCGCACCGCGTAGGATTCCTTGAGCATCTTCAGATCGTGGTGCTCGAAGGCGTCGGCGAGGCGGCGGGCCCTGTCCTCGTCATGACCAAGGGCGATCAGTGCCTTTTCCCCCAGCCGGATAGCCGAGCGGAAAGTCTCGCGCTCGAACACCTCTACGCCCAACGCCATCAGATCGTGGGCGTGGTTGCGGTCGACGGCCCGGGCGACGATGACTACCTGCGGAAAATTGCGGCGGATCAATTCGGCGATGGCCAGGATGCGGTCGCCGCCGGCGACCGCGATGACGATCATCTGCGCGTCGGCCGCGCCGGCTGCCCTCAGGATATCGAGCCGCGCGCCGTCGCCGTAGAAGACCTTGACCCCGAAGCGCTTCACCAGCTCGATCTGCGCCGGGTCGTCGTCGATCAGCGTCATCTCGAAGCCGTGGGCGCGCAGCATGCGCGTGACGATCTGGCCGAAGCGGCCATAGCCGAGCACGATGACCTTGTGCCTCGCCTCGATGTCGCCGGAGGGAGGCTTGTCGCCATCTTGGGCGTGCAGGCGTGGGGCCCAGAGCTTGTCGAAGAGGAAGATCAGCATTGGCGTCGTCGCCATCGAAAGGGCAACGACGACCGTCAGCATCTCGATGTCCTGGGCATTGAAGCTGCCGACGGCGCCGGCAAACTGCAGCACGACGAAGGCGAATTCGCCGGCCTGGCTCAAGAGGATGGCGAGCAGCAGCCGGTCGGCGACGTGCATCCGGAACAGCGTCGCCAGCGTGTAGATCACCCCCATCTTGATGCCGACCAGGGCGGCGACGAAGGCGAGGACCCGCAGCGGATCCTCGAGCAGCACCGAGAATGCAATCGAGGCGCCCACCGAAATGAAGAACAGGCCGAGCAGCAGCCCCTTGAACGGCTCGAGATTGCTCTCGAGTTCGTGACGGTACTCGCTGTCGGCCAGCAAGACGCCGCCGAGGAAGGCACCTAGGGCCGGCGATAGTCCGACATAGTCGGTCACCATCGCCGCGCCGATCACGAGAAGCAGCGCCAGCGCGGTGAAGGCCTCGCGCACGTTGGTGTGTGCGACGAAGTGCATGAGCGGGCGGATGACGAAGCGGCTGCCGAGCATGGCCGCGACGAAGCCGCCCACGATATAGGCCGCCACCAGCCAGCCCCGCGGGCTCGCGACGCCCTCGGCCACATCGACGGCGCCTTCGGCGAGCGCCTCGACGGGCGTCCCGCCGATCACTGCGAGCACGGGGATAAGCGCCAGGATGGGGATCACCGCCACGTCCTGCACGAGCAGGATGGCGAGGCTGGCCCGGCCAGTGTCGGTCTTGGTGATCGAGCGCTGGGCCACCGATTGCATGGCAATGGCGGTCGATGACATGGCCAATGCCAGTCCGACGATCAACGCCATCTGCCAGGAGAAGTCGAGCAGGTAAGCGACCACCATGAGGATGGCGGACGTGCCGAGCATTTGGGTCAGACCCAGCCCGAGCACCTTGTTGCGCATGCGCCAGAGTTCGGCCGGATGCAGCTCCAGCCCGATCAGGAACAGCATCATGACGATGCCGAAGTCGGCGATCTGGTGGATGGTGGCGCTGTCGGAGATCAGGCCCAGGCCGTAGGGGCCGATCAAGACGCCCGCCGCCAGGTAGCCGATGATGGTGCTGAGTCCCGCCCACTTGGCGAGCGGGGCGAGCGCCACTGCCGCGGCGAGCAGGACGAAGGTTGCGAGCAGGAAATTGCCTTCCATGGATCACCTGCCCGCCAACAGCGCCTCGAAGGCGCCTTTGCGCTACTGGTCGGCGGAATCGCCCTTGAGAGACTTCAATTTGGCGAACACGGAATCGGCGTCAAGCTCTTCCTTGCGCTCCGGGTGCTCGGCGGCGGCGGCTTGCTCGGCTGCCGCCGAGCCGGTGCGGCCGCCGGCCGAGGCAAGCGCCTCTTCGGCAGTCAGGAGCATTGTGCCCTGATCGGCCTCGTCGGGCGTGGCCGAGCCCTTGGAGGCGCGCTTGACCTCGAGATCGAGGTCGATCTGGCTGCACAGGCCCAGCGTCACCGGGTCCATCGCGGCGAGGTTGGCGGTGTTCCAGTGAGTGCCTTCGCGCACCGAGTCGATGGTCGATTTGGTGGTGCCCACCAGCCGCATGAGTTGCGCATCCTTCATTTCGGGATGGTTGCGCAGCAGCCATTTGATGGCGTTGGGGCGCTCGTTGCGGCGCGAGATCGGGGTGTAGCGCGGGCCCTTGCGCTTGGCCGCGGCGACGCGAACCTTGGGCTCGCTCATCTTCATGCGGTAGCTGGGGTCGGCCTCGGCTTTCGCGATTTCTTCGCGGGTCAATTGCCCGTTCTGGATCGGGTTCACGCCCATGATGCCGCCCGCCACGTCGCCGTCGGCGACACCCTGCACCTCGAGCGGATGCAGACTGCAGAAAGCGGCGATCTGCTCAAACGAAAGCGCGGTGTTGTCGACAAGCCAGACGGCCGTTGCCTTGGGCATCAACAGTGGGGTGGCCATAATGAATCTCTCTCTCAGGCGCGGCTCGGGGTCTTCCGGGCCGCCCCTCCTCTTTGCTTCATGCTGAGGGGGAACGACGCCAATATAGTAAGGGCATCAGGTTATTTCAATTGAATTGTCCGGGATCGGACCGGCGTTGACGAGGCTGCGGCCATAGCCGGTCAGCAGGATGATCTTGCCGTAATTCTCCCGCCGTTCCATTGCGACGTGCCCGGCCGCGGCCTCCTCGAGGGGGAAGGCGCGGATGCGAGGGCGGACGATGCGGCCATCCTCGAGCGCCGGCCAGACCTCTTGGCGCAGGCTTTTGGCGATCGCCGCCTTGGCCTCGGGCGATTGCGGACGGAGCGTCGAGCCGGAAATCGTGAGCCATTTCAGGACGATCTTGCCGGCGCTGATTTCCGAGAGCTTTCCGGCCAGCGCCGCCACCTGGACGATATGGCCGCCGCGCGCCGCGGCCTCGATGTTGCGCGGCAGGGTGTCGCCGCCGACGATATCGAGGATGCGGTCGGCACCCCTGCCGCCGGTGAGTTCGAGGGTGCGGGCAACGAAATCCTCGCTTGTGTGATTGATCACCGCGCTCGCGCCCAGCGCTTCCGCATACCGGGCCTTCTGGGCGTCCGAGACCACCGCGATCGGCTGCGCGCCATAGCGCCTGCTGATCTGGATGGCGGCGCCGCCGATGCCGCCGGCGGCGCCATGGATCAGCACGTTCATCCCCGGGGCCAGCCCGGCCCGCATCACCAGGGTCTGCTGCACGGTGAAGAAGGTTTCGGGCAACGCCGCGCCGGCAACGAGGCTCCAGCCCCTGGGCAGCGGCAGCACCTGGCCCGCCGGCACCGCTACATATTCGGCATAGCCGCCGCCATTGGCGAGCGCCACGACCGCGTCGCCGGAGGCGAGGCCGGAGACACCGGTGCCCAGCGCAACGATTTCGCCCGAGACTTCGAGGCCCGGGAGCGGGGACGCCCCCGGCGGCGGATCATAGACGCCGCGCCGCTGCCCGAGATCGGGCGCGTTGATGCCGGCCGCCGCCACCCGGATCAGCACCTCGCCCGGGCCGGGCCGCGGCACGGGCAGGCGCACGGGTTCGAGGACCTCCGGCCCCCCGAGCCTGGAAATGGCGATGGCCATCATTTCGCTGGGCATGGTCATGACGCCGAGTTATGGCGCAACCGGCTTGCCTCGCAAGCCTTTGGGGGTAGAATTTCCCCCGCGAGTGAAAGAGGAGCCTGGCCATGTTCGACGACGAAGAGGTCCGCAAGCCCAAGGGACATGTGGTGGGCATGCCCATCGACACCATGTCCGTCGACGAACTCAACGAGCGCATCGCCATCCTCGAGGCAGAAATCGCCCGCCTGCGCGACGCCATCGCCGCCCGCGAGAAGACCAAGGCAGCCGCGGCTTCGATTTTCAAGATTTAGTCGGGACGACCGGTCCCATATCCACGAGCCCCGCGCCGGGGAGCATCGTGGAAGTCGGCGCGCACCCAGTCACCAATTCTCAAGGTTAAGAAACCGAGTCTTGTTAACCTTCAATTAAACTCTTTCCGGTAACCTTCAATTCATCCAGTTCTCTGGATTTGCAGAGTGGTTTCGCCCTCTGTTTGACGCCTCCCTGTTAACTTCGAGAGCCGTTTCGACGGCTCTTTTTTCTTTTTCCGCTGGCGTTGCAGCCCATTAAGCCTGTTTCAAGCACGCCCGGAGCCAAGGGGTGACGCCACCTGCGGGCGCGCGTACAATAATGGCAGGTTGGACCTTGGGCATGAGTGTGGACGAAAAGCAGAAGCAGTCCCCAGCCGTGGCAATCGGCCCACGCATCGTAGCGTCGGGCGGTTTCGATACGCTCTATCGCGAGGGCATGGCGCTGATCGAGGATGTCGCCGCCTATCTCGATGGCGACGGCCGCAGCGAAAGCCGCGAGCTGGCGCGCGAGGCCTCCTACGTCTACGCCACCGAATCCATGCGACTGACCACCCGGCTGATGCAACTGGCCTCGTGGCTGCTGTTGCAGCGGGCGGTCAACGAGGGCGAACTCACCGCCGAGAACGCCCGCTCCGAAAAGGAAAAGGTCAAGTTCTCCGCCACCCCTTCGGATCGCGGCGGGCCTGGCTTTGCGGCGTTGCCGGATAGGCTCCGCGACTATATCGGCAAGGGCGACCGGCTGTTCGACCGGGTGCTGCAGTTCGACAAGCTCGAACGCGGCGGGGTGCCCGATTTTTCCGAGGCCAATATCAACGGCATCGCCGACCAGCTGTCTCGGCTCAAGGCCGCGTTCGGACGGCTCAAGGAGTAGCACTCCGAACAAAAAGCCCGGCACAAATGGCCGGGCTTTTCGAAACTCACAAAGACGGGTCGGCCTAGAGGCCGAGACCCTTGAAGCGCTCCTTGAAGCGGGTGACGCGGCCGCCGCGATCCATCAGCTGGCCCGTGCCGCCGGTCCAGGCGGGGTGGGTCTTGGGATCGATGTCGAGCTGGAGCGTGTCGCCCTCTTTGCCGTAGGTCGAACGGGTCTGGTAGGTGGTCCCGTCGGTCATTGCCACGGTGATGGTGTGGTAGTCGGGATGGATGTCTTTTTTCACGGCGGAGCCTCAAATCAAACGGGCGCGAAGCGCGCCCGGAGAGCCAAAAACTGGATTGGCCGGGTTCATAGAGAAAAAGTGCGGGTTCCGCAAGGGCACGAGGGCCATAAAGCCGCGGCACCGCGATTCCCGTTGCGGGGCGGGGACATCGACCCTATATCGAGACCACTTTGAGAATGGGTCCACGTATCATGAGGGAGCCGCGTTCGACCAACCGCCCGGGCAAGACGGGCGAGCCGGACAAGGTCGACCCCAAAACGCTGAAGCCGCTGCGGCGGCTGCTGCCATTTCTGCTGCGCTATCCCTGGCGGGTCGCGCTGACCCTGTGTTTCCTGCTCATCGCGGCAGTCACCTCGCTCGCCATCCCGGCCATTGCCGGCAAGGTGATCGACCAGGGCTTCATTGCCCAGAACCTGCAGATGGTGGCGAACTACGGCTGGCTGATCATAGCCATCGCCGCGGTGATGGCGGCGGCCAGTGCGGCACGCTTTTATTTCGTCTCCATCCTGGGCGAGCGGGTGCTCACCGATCTGAGGCGCAACGTCTTCGATCACCTCCTGACGCTGGATGCCACGTTCTTCGACACCCACCGGGTGGGGGAACTGACCTCGCGCCTTAATGGCGACGTGGCGACCATCCGTGGCGCCATCGGCTCGAGCCTCTCGATGACGCTGCGCGGGCTGGTCACCATGACTGGCGCGGTGATCTTGATGTTCCTCACCAGCCCCTTTCTGGCGCTGGCCGTGGTCGTCGTGGCACCCTCGATCATCATCCCGGTCATCATCCTCGCGCGGCGGCTGCGGCGCATGTCGCGGCGCACCCAGGATGCGCTGGCCGATCTTTCGGCAATGGCGACCGAGGCACTGGGTGCGACCAAGACCATCAAGAGCTTTGTGCAGGAGCCGCATCAGAGCCGCATCTACTCCGAGCGGGCCGAGGAGAGCTTCCAGGCCGAAGTCACTCGCCTCAGCGCCCGCGCAGCGCTGGTGGGCGGCATCATGTTCATGGTGGTCGTCGCGCTGGTGGTGATGATCTGGTGGGGCGCCAAGTCGGTGTTCGACGGTACCGTCACGGCGGGCGAGCTTGCCCAGTTCATGATCTACGCACTGATGGCGACCAATGCGCTGTCCTCGATCTCGGAGATCATGGGCACGCTGCAGACCGTCGCCGGCGCCACCGAGCGGCTGATCGAGCTTCTCGACACCAAGTCGACCCTCCTGGTGCCCGCCGTTCCGGCGAAGCTTCCCGTACCGCCAGAGGGCACGGTTGCTTTCGAGGATGTGCATTTCGCCTACGAGACGCGCGACAGCGAAAAGATCATCGAGGGGCTGAGCTTCGCCGTGCGCAAAGGCGAGACGGTAGCGCTGGTCGGCCCTTCGGGCGCCGGCAAGTCGACGGTCTTTGCGCTGGTGCAGCGCTTCTACGACGTCAATTCGGGCCGCATCCTGGTCGATGGCGTCGATATCAGGACGGTGGAGACGGCCGAACTCCGCCGCCGCTTTGCCTATGTCGAGCAGGAGCCGACGATCTTTGCCGGCACGATCGCCGAGAACATCCGCTTCGGCAAGCCGGAGGCCTCCGACGCCGAAGTCGAGGCCGCCGCCAGGGCGGCGCTGGTGCACGATTTCGTCGTCGAGCTGGAGCAGGGCTATCAGTCGATCGTCGGCGAGCGCGGCGTCATGCTCTCGGGCGGGCAGAAGCAGCGCCTCGCCATCGCCCGTGCGCTCCTCAAGGATGCGCCGATCCTGTTGCTGGACGAGGCGACCTCGGCGCTCGACGCGCAGAGCGAGCAACTCGTGCAGATGGCGCTGGAACGGCTGATGGCCGGGCGCACCACGCTGGTCATTGCCCACCGGCTCGCCACCATCCGCGACGCCGATCGCATCCTCGTGCTCGAAAAGGGCCGCCTCATCGACCAGGGCACGCACGCCCAACTGGTCAAGAAGGGCGGCCGTTACGCCGACCTCGCCAAGCTGCAATTCCGCTATGACGAGCCGGTGGCGGAAGTCGCGGAGTAGGGGCTCGCCATTTAGCGATCTCCCACCGGCGTCATTCCGGCGCAAGCCGGAACCTACCGCTCGAACGCTTCCCACAGTCCCGATCCCTCCGGTCTTGCTGCGGCGCAAGGTCGGAACGTGCTGCGCAAGTGCCACATTCGGTGCATTGGGTTCCGGCTTTTCACCGGAATGGCGCGGTGAGTATGGTTAGGATTGCGGAATGCGCCCGATACTTATCCCCGGCCCCTCCGCCCTTGGTAGAATGCCCCCATCCCCGCACGGAGCTGCGCGGTCGCGACGAACGGTCGGTGCGGGGAGGCTGGATGGCAGTGGGGTCGCCCATTGCCCTGTGGCAAGAGGATGATCCGTGACCCGATTTGAGCCCCCGGGTCTTCGTTCGGCACGGGCTGCCAGCCGAGGACGGTCCTCCCCATAGAGTCTCCGGGACAGCATGGGGCAAGGATTGCTTCATTCTTACTATTTCGCCG
>Ga0214473_10007862_pt1 | contig 12622 bp, 8 predicted proteins | sample RVTome_7_FD_203509 | JGI IMG/M metagenome (GOLD analysis project Ga0214473, IMG submission 203509) | Soil microbial communities from uranium-contaminated site in the Upper Colorado River Basin, Wyoming, United States - RVT98D197 | ecosystem: Environmental > Terrestrial > Soil > Contaminated >... | reverse complement strand
TCCAGGGTGTTCGGCAGGTCCGACCCGGTGCCGAACCAGGAGCGGTTCCCCTCGAGATGGATGCGCGCCTGCCCGTCCCGCCCGCACAGCACGATGCGCGACGGCGCCGATCGCAGCGCGTTCTCCACCACCGCCGCCGGGAAGAAGACCAGGTCGCCGTCCTGCACCGTGCAACCGGCGCCCCGCAGGATTGCCACCGCCTCCGCGTCGTGCACCCGCACCCCGGTCCGGCGCAGGATCTCCAGCGCCGCGAGATGGATCTCCTCGAGCTGGGAGTCGGCCAGCAGGCGCAGGCCTTCGAACGGCATTCCCTTCGGCGTCATGGTCCACCTCCGCGCGTGGCCGGGCAGAATCGTCCCTCGCTGCCGGGTTGTATCCGATGCCAAAGGCGTGCCAGCGGCGGGGGAGGGACCCTACTTCTGTTTTTCTTCGAGCGTCCGGCGCAGGATGGCGAGGACCGCCCGGTCCTTGTCCCGGGCGATCGCCTCCTTGGTTTCGATGAGAGTCTCCAGGTCCAGCAACCGCAGCCGCATCCCGGAGACCGTGACCTCCGTGGAATGACGCACCAGATCGTCGTAGCCGCGGTCATGGGTCAGAGCCCCCAGGAGATCCAGGGGCCCCGCAGAGGTCATCAGAAGCTGGTGCCCCGGCGATTCGAGATGGGATCGATCGGGGGCCACCTGACGGTCCGCCTGGCCACGGGCATGGGCCCCCAACTCGCTCAACGCCCCCAGCAGCCGGTCGATGTTGCCAGGCGCGCGGGAGTGGACCACGTCCAGATCGAACGTCGCGATCGGGGCGCCGTGCAGAACGCCGCAGACCCCGCCGACGATGACGAAATCGACCCCGTGCGCCGTCAGGACGCGGAGGATCGCCAGGAAATCAGGGGCGGGGGATGGCATCGCGCAGAATCAGGATCGATCGAACATTCGCCTGCAGGACATCGAGGCGTTGGGCAGGGGTCAGGGACAGCATCCAGCGGATGAGCGTGAGATCGACGCCATCGGAACTGTGCGTAGCCTCGGCCGGGAGAGGATCGGCGGTCGGGCCGGTCAGGGTTGCCTGCGGACGCTCCATGACGAAGCATTATCCCTCACCTGCGGCTTGCCTCACCTACGGCGGCGTCACGCAGGGGTTGGGGGGATAGCGCGGGACGCCGGGGGAGACGAACGCGGCCGGACCCTCGGCGACGCCGTTCTCGCCGGTGACGATGTAGTACCAGGCGGTGCCGCGGGCCGGCGCCGAGGTGTCGGCGCTCGTGGTCGGCCCATTGCCGCCGAGATCGGCGCTCTCGTAACAGATGTCGTCGTATTCGGCGCCCGCCGGACGGCTACGGAGCATGCCGGCCGGGATCGACCCGCGGTAGGTGTTCCAGTGCGTCGCCCCGTAGCTGAAGCTCCAGCCGATGGTCATCCCGTCGGTGAAGCGCACCGGGCCGACCTCGTCCGGGATCAGCGGCCGGTGCAGGCAGGCGGTGGCCGGATCGCAGCTGTCGATGGTGTCGGGGATCCCGTCGTCGCAGCCCACCGGCAGGGTCAGGCACCCCCCGCTGTCCGGATCGCAGGCGTCGATCGTGCAGGCGCTGCCGTCGTCGCACCGGGTGACGACGCCGGCGGCGCACAGCCCGGCCTGGCAGACATCGCCGCTGCTGCACAGGTCGCCGTTCTCGCAGGCCGTGCCGTCCTGGACCGGCGTGTGGGCGCAACCGGTGCGGGCATCGCAGGTCTCGATCGTGCACGGGTTGCCGTCGTCGCAGGCGCCGGCCAGATGCAGGCACATGGCGTTGTCCGGGTCGCACCAGTCGACGGTGCACGGGTCGCCGTCGGCGCAGTCGATGGCGGCGACCCCGGCGCAGATGCCGTTGGAGCAGGCATCGCCCGAGGTGCACGGGTTCAAGTCATCGCAGGAGGCGGCGGCCTGGACCGGCTCATTCATGCAGGTGCCGTCCGAGGGCCGGCACGAATCGGCGGTGCAGAGGTTGCCGTCGTCGCACCCCATGGCGACATGCCCGCAGGCGCCGGTGTCGGCATCGCAGGTGTCGTCGGTGCAGGCGTTGCCGTCCCAGCAGGCCGGCCGGTGCCCGCAGGCGCCGGTCGCCGGGATGCAGCTGTCCTCGGTGCAGGGATCGAGGTCGTCGCACTGGGCGGGGTCGCCGCAGAGGGTGCCGTTGAACTCGAACGCCGACGGCCCCGGGGCCTGACCGACCCGGGCGGAGGCCAGCCGCCCGTCGCCCGCGTCCACGACCCCGCTGTCGTCGAGGTCGGCGGACCGGCACCGATCGGCGAGCGCCAGGGCCCCCGGGTCGGGCGTGTGCATCGCGCCCATTCCCTTCAGATACCCGGGCTCCGCGATCGGATACCGCAACCCCAGGTCGGCCCCGTCGCACAGTTCCACCGCGGCGACGTCGGCGGCCGACACCAGCCGGTCATCGTCGAGGTCGGCATCGCAGACGTTGCCGAACATGTCGTGGTCGGCATCGGTCTGGGCCTGGTTGGGATCGATGACGCAGTTGTCGATCCAGTCGGGCCAGCCGTCGGCGTCGGTGTCGCGCGGCGCGGGGCCGTCCGCCGGCAGTCCCGGGGCGAAGGTGCCCCCCATGGTCAGCAACGGATTGCCGAGCCCGTCCTGTCCCGGCGTCACGGCCAGGTGCGAGCCGCGCTGCGCCGGGTCGAAGAGCGCATCGCCGGCCGGGTACTCGGCGACCACCGCCACCCGCTGCAGCTCGCGCCACGACCAGATTTCGAGCCGCAGCAGCATCGGTTCCTGCGCCGGCGTGAAGCCGGCGCCCCCCGCCCGGCTGGCGCCGACGAAGCTCCCCTGCAGGATCCCCGCGGTCTCGGCCAGCGTCTTCTCCGGCAGGCGCGTCAGGTACAGGGTGTCGCCGAAGATTTGGAACGATTCGAAGACCGCGCCGCCCAGCGGGTCGGGATCTCCCACCAGGGCGATCTTCAGGAAGAACTCGAAGCACCCGCCTCCCAGGCAGGCCAGCCAGGCCGGCGGGCAGGGGATCGCCGCCCCCTGGAGATGGCAGCCCGGACCGGGGCCGCTGGTCGGACATTCATCGACCGCGCCCGGACCCGCGACACAGCCGCCGGGCGGGACTCCCAGGGCCCCGCCCGGCAGCGGCCCTCCCTCGTCGCAGATACCGTCGTTGTCATCGTCGCGATCCTCGCAGTTGAGCAGCCCGTCGCCGTCGCTGTCGGTCCCCTCGAACCCGTACTGCGGGATCTTCCCGGATCCGCAGGGCGATGAAAACTCGCTGCCGACCACCTGCTGCGCCGCCTGCGGATGCTGGTCGGCGATGTCGGGGCAACCGTCGCCGTCGTCGTCCATGTGCACGAGCCAGCCGAGCTCGTCCGCCAGCGTCGGCGCCGGGTCGCAGGCGTCGCCCGTCGCGTCGCCGTCCTTGTTCTGCTGCGTGGTGTTCTTGACGAACAGGCAGTTGTCGTCGTCCTGGCAGATGCCGTCGTGGTCGAAGTCGCCGCCGGTGCCGGCGCAGACATCCGCGAGCGGGTTGGTGCTGCCGGCGCTGCGATAGGTCTGGCGGCAGAAATCGATCCGCTGCTTCTGCACCGGGGTGAACGACTCCTTGCGCCGCCCTCCCACCACGTACGGCCCGCGGCAGCGATCGTCGTGGTAGCTCATCGCGTTGCGGGCGGTGGTGTCGGTCTGGGAGACCAGGAACGACTGCGTCTGGCCGCCGGCGCGCTGCAGACAGGTGGTGACGCAGAAACCCGGGTGTGGGCTCCAGTCGTCGATGAGCGCCGGGTCCTGGTTGAGGAGCGTGGCGCACCATTCGTGCCCGTTGATCTGCGTTCCGGTGCCGTCGAGGTCGGTCCCCGCCGGCTGCGGGTTGAGGAGCGCGCCGGCCTGGTCGGTCCAGAACTCCAGCGTGCCGGGGTCGGCCGAAGTGTCGCCCACCGCGCAGAAAGCGTCGTTGTCCCCGTCCCAGTCGAGCGCGCCGTCATTGGCGGTGGACCAGTTCTGCGTGTCCCCGAACGAACTGGTCGAGGCGTTCCAACCGTGCGTGTGGCAGAGGCAGAAATGGTGCCCCAGCTCGTGCGCCAGCACCGAACCGAGGGCGTAGCGCGGTCTCACGTTGCAGCGGATCCCCCAGATCTCCTCCGGGTCGGGGTCGTTGTTGATCGGCAGCTGGCTGCAGCAGAAGCCGTCCGAGTTCCAGTTCTGGAGGACGACCGAGATCGCCTTGGGGTGCGTCCCGGCGACGTTCATCCGCCAGGCGTTGAAGATCTGCTCTTCGTTGATCCCGGGGGTCGCGGGATCGTCCGCACACAGGGCGCGCGCCGCGATCGGGTTGTCCTCGATCGGCTGCACCTGCGGCCGGAACGAGATGCCGTTGACCTCCCACTGCCGGTTGATCTCCTCGACGGCCGCTTCGAGGTAACGCACGTACCCCTGCGCGTTGGTGACGCCGGGCGCGCCGCAGAACGCCGGCGTCGGCGGGCAGTACGAGTAGATGTAGAGGTCGAAGGTCGCCGCCCCGGCCGGGACGCCGGCGATCAGGAGCGCGCCCCCCGCCGCCAGCAGCGACCCGAAAGCACGCCGACACACACTGCGCAGGCCGGGCATACACTCTCCCCAAGCCGTTCCTGGCACACGGAGCCTGCCGAAAGATACCGTGCGACCCCGATCAGTCAAGGATGGAGTTGGGGAGGGGCGGCGGTGACGGAGAATCCCCTATGGCGTTGCGGGAAATAACCCTGCGACCCCGGTCGGTCTACGCGGCGACCCGGCCCGGGATGCGGGGCGGCCGGGCGGAAACCGGCGCCGGCTGCGGGGCGGTCAGGTCCTCGTAGAGGCAGCCCCAGGCGACCATCATCCAGGCGGCGCCGACCAGCCAGCCGATGACCGGCACGATCATCATGGCGCTTCCGATCAGTCCGAGGACCAGCATCCGTCCGAAGACCCCGAAGAAATGCCCCTTGACCGCCCGGGCGCTGTCGCCGAGCGATGCGAACACGCCGGACTCGTCGCGGGCGCAGGCCCAGAGCGCGAAGCCGAACCAGATCGCCATGATGATCCCCGGCAGGATCAGCAGCATCAACCCGACGTTGAGGATGATCTGCTGCACGACGAACAGGCCGAGAAACGCGTAGCCGTGCTCGTTCCCCTTGCCCAGCGCGGCGCCGAAGCCGGTGGACGGGTCGATCGAAGCGTGGATCACCGCCTTGAGGATCCAGCAGTAGAGACGCAGTCCGACCAGCAGGGCGACCAGGTTCAGGAGGGCGAATGCGCCGCGCGATTCCTCGATCAGATACTGCAACCGTGTCGGGTCGAGCACGGCGCGCTTCAGGTTGTCCCAGCCCTGCAGGGTCCCCAGGAATCCGATACCGACGCCGTACACGGCGAGGACGCCGACGAAGATGACACAGAAGCCGAACATGAACAGGCCGCACAGGGTCAGCCAATTCTCCTTGAGCCGGCCGAAACTGTCCCCGAGCCACTCGCCCACCGGCCGCACCGACGTCTGCACCATGGCGCCACCCCCCTTCAAATTAAGTGGGAACGTAGGTTCCGGGACGGGGCGCGTCAAGGGAAGGGGGGCGCGTCAAGGGAAGGGACCCCGCCCGCTGGACGCTGCCGGTGGGTCGCGCTATCCTCTGCGGTCATGCCGCTGCCACCCGGCACCAAGCTAGGCCCCTACGAAATCCTCGGCCCGATCGGCGCCGGCGGGATGGGAGAGGTCTACCGCGCCCGCGACGCGCGACTGGCGCGGGAGGTCGCGGTCAAGGTGCTCCCGGCGTCGTTCGCCGGCGATCCCGACCGGCTGCGGCGCTTCGAACAGGAAGCGCGCGCCACCGGCCAGCTCAACCACCCGAACATCCTGGCCGTGTACGACACCGGGACATTCCAGGGGACGCCCTACGTCGTCGCCGAGCTGCTCGAAGGCGCCACGCTGCGCGACCGGATGGCCGGCGCGGCGCTGCCGGTCCGCAAGGCCGTCGACTACGCCCGCCAGATCGCCCAGGGGCTGGCGGCGGCGCACCACAAGGGGATCGTTCACCGCGACCTGAAGCCGGAGAACCTGTTCGTCACCCACGACGGCCGGGTCAAGATCCTCGACTTCGGTCTGGCGAAGCTGACGCAGCCGGATCGCCTGACGTCGGACGGTGACCTCACCGCGGCGCTGACCGGGGCCCCAACCCACGCCCAGACCGGCGCCGGTGTCGTCCTCGGCACGGCCGGCTACATGTCGCCCGAGCAGGTGCGCGGCCAGACTGCCGACCACCGGTCGGACATCTTCTCGTTCGGCAGCATCCTGTACGAGATGCTGGCCGGCCGCCGGGCGTTCGCCGGGCCGTCGTCGGTCGAGACGATGAGCGCCATCCTCAAGGAGGAACCGCCCGAACTGGCTCGCACCGGCGCCGACATCCCTCCCGGGCTGGAGCGCATCGTCCAGCATTGTCTCGAGAAAAGCCCCGACGAACGCTTCCAGTCGGCCCGCGACCTGGCGTTCCAGATCGAAGCGTTGTCCGCGATCACGGCGCCGGCCGGCCAGTCCGGCGCGCATGCCGGAGGCGGCCTCCGTTCCGCGGCGGGCGTTCCCATCCTGCGGCGGGTGTGGCCGGCGATCGCGATCGCCCTCGTGGCTGCGGCGTTGGTCGCGGCCTGGTACGCCGGCCGGCAGACCCGACCCCCGGCGACCGAGGCGATCTACCGCCAGCTCACCTTCCGGCAGGGGAGCATCTCCGCGGCGCGCTTCACCCCGGACGGCGGCGGCATCGTCTACTCCGCCGCCTGGGACGGCAACCAGCCGGAACTGTTCACCACCCAGCCCGGCAGCCCCGAGTCGCGGACCCTCGGGCTGACCTCGGCGGAGATCCTCTCGGTGTCACGCTCCGGCGAGATGGCGCTGCTGCTCGATTCCCGCTACACCCTCGGGTGGATGCGTTCCGGGATGCTGGCGCGGGCGCCTCTGGCCGGCGGGGTGCCGCGCCCGATCCAGGCGAACGTGCACGACGCCGACTGGGCCCCCGACGGACAGGGGCTCGTGGTGGCGCGATCCATCGACGGGAAGTACCGGCTGGAATACCCGACCGGCAAGGTGCTCTACGAGACCACCTCCTGGCTGAGCGGTCCCCGGTTCTCGCAGGACGGCCGGCACATCGCCTTCATCGACCATCCCTCGGCGGGCGACGATCGCGGCCACATCGTGGTCACCGATCTCGCGGGCAAGATGAAGATCCTGACCGACGATTTCTCCTCCACTGCGAGCCTGGCCTGGGCGCCCGGCGGCCGGGAGATCTGGTTCAGTGCCGGACGCACCGGCAACGTGCGGGCGATCTACGCCGTTAATCTCGAGGGCCGCCAGCGGCTCGTCGAAGGGGCGCCCGCCGACTTGGCGATCACCGATGTCTCCGCCGACGGCAAGGTGCTGGTCGCCCGCAACACCGCGCGCCGCGGCATCATCGGCAAGGCTCCGGACGAGGAGATCGAGCGGGACCTGTCATGGCTCGACTGGTCGCGCCCGGCGGATCTCTCCGCCGACGGCCGGTGGCTCCTGTTCGAAGAGCAGGGGCAGGGTGGCGGACCCGGGTACTCGGTCTATCTGCGCAACACCGACGGATCGCCCGCCGTGCGGCTGGCGTCGGGGAGCGGCGCGGCGCTCTCCCCGGACGGCCAGTGGGCGGCGACCCTGTCGGTCATCGAGCCCGGGAAGATCGCCCTCGTTCCCCGCGGCGCGGGGGAGACCCGCACCCTGACGCTGCCGGACTTCCGGATCCAGCGGGTCGTCTGGCTCCCCGACATGACAAGGCTGCTGTTTCTCGGCAGCCGGAAGGTCGAGCAGCCGCGCCTGTATGTCATGGACATCGAAGGGGGAGCCCCGCGGCCGATCAGTCCCGAGGGGATCGGGTTCGGGCCGGTGGTCTCACCGGACGGCCGCCAGGTCGCCGCGCCCACCGCCGCCGGCCCGCCGATGAACTTCCCGATCGACGGCGGCGAGCCCCGCCCGGTCCCGGCGACCAGGCCGGGGGACATCCCGACGGTGTGGAGCGCCGACGGCGGGACGCTGTACGTGACCACCCGTGCCACGGGTGGCGCCCAGATCGACCGCATCGAACTCGCCAGCGGCCGGCGGATCGCCGTGAAGACGCTGATGCCGGCCGACCGCGCCGGCCTGATCGACCTCGGTTTCGTGCTGCTCTCCGCCGACGCGCGGGCGTACGTCTATTCGTACCGCCGCGTCCTCTCCACGCTCTACCTGGCCGAAGGGCTGCGCTAGGAGGACCGGACATGCCCGAGATCCAGTCTGCGGCGCTCGACTATCTGCGCCGGCACCAGTTGCTGCGCGTCCTGCTGATCGGAATCCTGGTCCTTCTCCTGCAAATCCCGATTGCGATGATCGACGGCCTGATCGGCGCGCGGCGATCGACGCGCGACGAGGCGTTGCAGGAAGTCACCGGGACGTGGGGCAAGGAGCAGACGATCCTCGGGCCGGCCCTCGCGGTGCCCTACGTGAAGCGCTGGATCGAGGCGGCGGGGACCGATCAAAGCAAGGCGCGGAGCACCGAGCATCATGCCGTTTTCCTGCCGGACACCCTCCGTATCGAGGCGAAGGTCACGTCGGAGGTCCGCTACCGCGGCATCTTCGAAGTGCCGGTCTATCGTCTCGAGGCGCATCTCACCGGCCGGTTCGAGCCCCCCTCGCTGGCCGACCAGGGTGTCGCCCCGGAGGACATTCGCTGGGAGAAGGCGCAGATCTGGCTGGGGATCGCCGATGCCCGCGCCATCCAGAACCAGGCCGGACTCACGCTGGATGGAAAGGAGTTCGGCTTCGTCCCCGGTACGGGACATTCCGGCGGCGGGCAGGCCGGGATCCACGCACCGATCGGCACCGTCGCCAAGTCGGGCGGGGAGTTCTCGATCCCGATCGTCCTCAATGGCAGCAGCAGCCTCGCGCTGGCGCCGTTCGGCCGGGAGACGACCGTCCGGATTGACTCGGATTGGCCCGATCCGCGGTTCCAGGGCAACTGGCTCCCGGACCGCCGGCAGATTGGCGCGAACGGGTTCACGGCGGAGTGGACCGTTCCGTCACTCGGCCGGAACTACCCGCAGAGCTGGACGTCCGAGGGACCGGTCACGGACAAGACGCTGGAAGCCTCGACCTTCGGCTTCGCGCTCCTCACCCCCATCGATCCCTACCGGATGGCCGAGCGCAGCGTCAAGTACGAGAGCCTGTTCCTGCTGTTCACCTTCCTGACCATGTGGCTGTTCGAGGTGCTGGCGGGCCGGCGGCTGCATTCGCTGCAGTACCTGCTGGTCGGTGCGGCGATGTGCCTGTTCTATCTGCTCGAGCTGTCCCTCGCGGAACACCTCGGCTTCGGCCTCGCGTATGCGCTGGCGAGCGCCTCCATCGTCGGCCTGATCACCGCCTACACCAGCGCCGCGCTGCAGGGGGCCGGGCGCGCGGCGATCATCGGAGGAGTCGTCGCCGCCCTCTACGGCTTTCTGTACGTGCTGCTCCGGAACCAGGACTACGCGCTGTTGGTCGGATCCGTCGCCCTGTTCATCGTCCTGGCGCTGGTGATGTACCTGACCCGGAAGGTCGACTGGAACCGGGTCGGAGCGCCGTGATTCGTTCGTCCGGCGCGACTAGTTCGTCCGGCTGGTGACCTCGATCAGGTGGTAGCCGAACTGGGTCTTCACCGGGCCCTGCGTCTTGCCGATCTCGGCGCTGAACACCACCTGGTCGAACTCGCGGACCATCTGGCCGGGGCTGAACTCCCCCAGGTCGCCGCCGCTCTTGCCGGACGGACACTGCGAGTGCTGGCGCGCCAGCGCCCCGAAATCGGCGCCGCCATCGATCTGCTTCTTCAGGTCGTCGCACGCCTGCTGGGTGGACACCAGGATGTGACGGGCACGGGCTCGAGGCATCGGAGGGTCTCCTTGACAGAAGCGAACATGAGAGATCACTCCTGCGTGCTGAACCGGGCGCCGCGCGCCCGGCCATAGGTGACGATTCCCGCGTACAGCCATTCGATCCCGTCGCGGCCGAGCCGCCAGTTGCTGCCGGCGCTCAAGTAAGTCCCCTGGTTCCGGAAAACGCAGACCGTCTTCTCCGATTCGGCCGGGTGGCCCTCCAGGAAATACCAGATCGGCCCCCACCACGGCACGGGGGAGGAGGACGCTTTCATTTCGGCGCAGCGTTGCTCCCACAGATCGTGCATCTCAGTGCGCCAGTCGCGCTTCAGGCGCCGCCAGCCGCGCGGGCGCGAACCGCCGCCGCCACGCACGGCCGGGGCGATGATCATCTGCGTGACGGCGTTCCAGGCGACCCGCGTCGCCGACGGAAAGCGCCGGCCCCAGGGCGCGATGAAATCGGTGCCGATGTCGAGACCGGCGCCGGTCACCCGCACCCACTCCCGCCACATCCAGGCGCCGGGCGACAGGTCGATCTCCAGGCCGCCGTCCACCGGCGTGACGGTCACCGGCAGGCCGGAGGGCGGCCGGCGCAGATCGACGTTCTGCACCGACGGCGGGACGAAGACCTCCTCCTCGAACGGCAGACCGATGTGCGACGCCAGCGCGCGCCCCGCCTCGCGGGCCCCGGCGCGGTCGAACCCCCGGAACAGGTCGTAGCCGCGCCGGCTGCCCTTCGGCACGAGGTAGACGTGCACGCCCAGTTCCGCCGCCGGCTCGGCCCACACCCTGGCGAAGTCGTCGAGGCTTCCCATGACCCGGCGGCGCGCGAAGCGCCAGCCGCGCAGCACCTCGTAGACCCGCCGATCGGGATCGATCCGCAGGTCCCAGGCGCCGAGCCAGGTGGCGACCGCGCCGGCCACCAGCACCACCGCGAGACCGATGTTGATCCAGCCGATCCAGGCCACTCCCATCGCGAGAAACACGACGCCGAGCACGAAGAAGAACCCCGCCTGGACCAGCGCCCCAGCGCTGCCCCGGTGGCGGAAATGCAGCCACGCGTCGGGACTGTCGATGCGGTCGAGGTAGGGGCCGATCGGCTGCACGGCAGCCGTATATCACAGAAGCCGATTCCCGACCCGCAGCCTGCCGGCGGCCGCCCTCTACTTCAGCTTCGCTTCGAGCTCCGCCCAGCGGGCGTAGAGTCGATCGACCTCACGCTGCAGACCGGCGAGCTCCGCGTGCCGCTGCTGCAGGGTGCCGGCGTCCGTCGCGATTGACGGATCCTCCGCCTGCCGCCGCGCCCGGGCGACCAGCGTCTCGGCGGCGAGGACCGCCGCCTCCAGGCCTTCCCACTCGCGCGCTTCGAGGTACGAGAGCCGCCGGACCCCGGACGGACGGTCCCCGCTCGGCGCGGCCGCCGCCCCGCCCGCCGCCCCGGCCGCCGACTTGTCCGACCGCTTCCCCTGCGCCATCGGCCGCCTCGCGTGCGCCTGCCACTGGTCGTAGTCGGCGTAGAACTGCGCGCCGCCGCGGCCGTCGAGCGCCAGAATCTGCGTCGATACGCGATCCAGAAGGAACCGATCGTGGGTCACCAGGACCAATGCTCCGGGGAACTCCAGCAGCGACTCCTCCAGCACCTCGAGCGCCGGGATGTCGAGGTCGTTGGTCGGCTCGTCGAGGACCAGCAGGTCGGCCGGCTGCAGCATCATCCGGGCCAGGACGATCCGGGCGCGCTCGCCTCCCGACAGTCGCGACACCGGGGTCTCGAGCTGCTCGGGGCGGAACAGGAAGCGCTTCGCCCACGCCGCCACATGCAGCGCCCGATCGCGGTAGATGACGCTGTCCCCCGTGGGCGCCAGGGCGCGCTTCAGCGACAGCGCCGGGTCGATCGCCTCCCGGTTCTGCTCGAAATAGACGACCCGCAGCTGGTCGGCCCGCTCGATCGTCCCCGCCGAAGGCTCGACCTCGCCGACGATCATCCGCAGCAGGGTCGTCTTGCCGGATCCGTTGGGGCCGATGACGCCGAGCCGCAGGCCCGGCATCAGCAGCAGGTCAAGGTTATCGATGACCGGCGGGCCGCCGAACGTCTTCCGCAGTCCCCGGGCGGCCCACAGCCGCTTCGTCCGCCGGCCCGAAGCGGAGAAGTCGATGCCGACGGTCGAGACCGCGCTGCGCGCCCGGCTGTCGGCGAGCTCGGCGATGCTGCGCCCGGCCGACTCGATGCGCGCCTTGGACTTGGTGCGCCGCGCCCGGGGCCCGCGGCGCAGCCACTCGACCTCGCGATGGACCAGGTTGGCGAGGGTCTCCTGGTAGGCGGCCTGGTTCTGCAGCTTCAGATCGCGGGCCTCCAGGAAGTCGGCGTATGACCCCTTCACGTGAAACAACCCCGCGGCGTGCAGACGATTGATCTCCAGCATCCGCCCGGCGACGTTCTCGAGGAAGTAACGGTCGTGGCTGACCACGACGAACGCCTCCGGCTCGGTGCGCAGCAGCGCCTCCAGCCAGAGGATCGACTCGATGTCGAGGTGATTGGTCGGCTCGTCGAGCAGCAGGATGTCGGGCTGCCGGGCGAGCGCGCGCGCGATGGCGAGGCGCGCGCGCCAGCCGCCGGAGAGAATGTCGGTCGACACCCCGGGGTCGTCGAACCCGACCTTGCCGAGCGCCAGGCGGACCAGATGGTCGCGCTCGTCGTCGTCGATCCGCCCCGCCGCGGCGACCGCCTGCGCGACGACCTCCA
>Ga0214473_10007861_pt1 | contig 12622 bp, 15 predicted proteins | sample RVTome_7_FD_203509 | JGI IMG/M metagenome (GOLD analysis project Ga0214473, IMG submission 203509) | Soil microbial communities from uranium-contaminated site in the Upper Colorado River Basin, Wyoming, United States - RVT98D197 | ecosystem: Environmental > Terrestrial > Soil > Contaminated >... | reverse complement strand
TCAGCAAGCCGAGGATGAGCGCGAACAGAAACGTGGGGAGCAGAACCACAGGTAAGGCAAGCAGCTTGGCGTCCAAGGGTTGGCGGTAATAGACCAGGAGCGCAACCAGCAACAGCAGGGCGATGAGGAAGTCAAGCAGTGCGGTCACCACACTGCTGAGTGGAAACAGCGCTCGGGGCAGCAATACTTTTTTGATCAAGTTGGGGTTCGAGACCAGACTCATGCTTGCCTGCGACACCGCGGTCGAAAAAAAACTCCACGGCAGCAGCGCGGCAAGGACGAAGACAGGGTAGGGAACCCCTTCGCTCTGCAAGTGCAAGAAGCGCTGCAGGAATGAGAACATGATCATCAGCGAGAGCGGCTGGATCACGGCCCACGCCCAGCCGAGGACCGACTGCGCGTAGCGCACCTGGAAATCACGCAGCACCAGCGCAAACAGGAGATTCCAATATCTTGACCAACTGTAAGACTTCATCTGCGGCTTATCTTGCGAGCGGCCGACACGTGACGTTTCTCAGGATGCTCAAAACAACTCTTCCATCTGCGCCGCCAGCGTCTCCCAACGATACCTCGCCACATCGAGAAAGGCACGCTCTGCCGGTCGTTCGCGCAGCGACGATTCGATCTCGTTGCACCACAGGTCGACCTGCATGGGGCGGCACCGAACATACGAGAGGTGCTGCTCGATCAACCCTTGCAGAGCCGAGGCGACAACCGGCCGCCCATGGCCGCCGTACTCGATCGCTTTGATGGGCAGCGCTGCATGTGTGAGAGCGTTTTCTTCAAATGGGACCAGACCGACATCGATGAGGCGGAAGTACGGGGCGACCTCTTCTCTCGGAATCCAGCCGGTCAGATGGAGACCCTGTGTAGTGCCATGGCGATCTTGCAGCAGCTGTTGCCTGGCCCCTCCGCCAACAATGAGGAGCTGCAACTCGGGACGGCGAAGCTGCAACGTCGTGAACACCTCGATGGCGAACTCCAGATTCACCCAGCCATCGAGGCTGCCAATGTACCCCAGAACAGGGCCGTCATGCAGGCCAATGCGCTGGCGCAGTGCCTGCTCCTGATCACCAGTCACGTTGGCCGGATGAAACCCGTTGGAGACGACATGTGAGTCGCAACCGTACTGCGCCCGGCACACGTTGCGGAGATACTGCGTGATGGAGACGACATGGTCCGCTTTTGACGTCTCCTGGCGAATTACTCGGTCAGCCAATTGCGCTTCGTGCTCGCGACCGTAAAGGCGGTACCCGCCGACATGATCGTCGACGAAATCGTAGATGTAACGGTATCTCCCGCGAGGGATCTCTGCCCCGATGGCCCCTGGCGCGGCGGCATTGCCGAAATATGACGCGTTCACCACCACATCGAAACCCCAACGCGCCATGATGGTCCGCATCGCCCATCGGTTCAGATGCTCCTGCAGCACCGGCAGCCGATAGGCAGCGGGTACGGTGACCCAATGCAAGCCGTCTGCGCCTAGTTCTTCGCTGACGCGTAGGGCCGACACATGAAACGCGATCTTGTCCCGGATCGACCGCGCGCCGTTCAGCACAGGTGGTCGAACCACATACACCTCGTGGCGATCCGCCCAGCACCGCGCCAACTCTATCTCGCGAATCACCAGGTTGGTCGAATACGCGTGGGGTATGACGAGGATCTTCATGCGCAATCGGCTGCCGCTCAGTGCTGCAAGCCCAAACTATGCAACGCGATCTTTGCGAAATAAGATCGCGAAGAAGGTGATCGGCGAATCGCTTGTCAGGGTAAACTGCTCCTGACGCACCGTTTCGAATCCCGCCTCCTGAGCGGATTGACGGAGCGCGGCTGGTGAAAGCCACTTTTCCCAAGGTGCCAGGTCGACGGCTCCAAGGCAGCAGCTGTCCTTATCAATGACCACAAAGCGCCCGCCTGGTTTGAGGCGACGGTAAACCTCGTGCAATGCGCCACGTACGTTCAGCACGTGCTCGAAGCTTTCGATAGCGTAGGCCACATCGAAGGACACTGGATCGAAAGGAAGGTGTAGCATCGAGCCGGCCTTGACCGGGAATGCGCCGTCGACACTCCGCAGCATTGCCTCCGAACCGTCGACGCCGGAGAGTTCGCAATTGCTGAAGCGGGACAGCAACGCCTTGCCAAACCGGCCCTTGCCGCAGCCAAGGTCCACTACCTTCTGACCATTCAGATCGCCTAGGAGCTTCACAAGTACCGACAGCCGACTGTCGGAGGCTTCCAACGTCTCTGGGTGGAGCCTCGCCTCCGAATTGAAACCTGTCTTGACCCGCCAGAGCGTCGCATCCAAGAAATATTTCACTGCCCAGCTGATCTCTTCGTTCGCCGAGTAAGCTGCCCCGCGCCCATAGCTTCCAAGGAAGCCGCCAGTGGCGGACTGCATACGCTCGGCCCACTGGTAGAGGCGCTCGGCCCGGTCACGCAACCCGAGCTTGTAACCGATCAGAGCGAACTGGATGTTGCCAGTGGAACAGGTCCAGCCGGCGTTCGGATATGCCGGCAATGACCCGTCGCTGCGCATGGATTCAAACAGACGCTCGAGTGCAACCCGTGTCGGCTCGATTTCACCAAGATCAACCAAGGCTTCAATGATGTACGCGTAGAAATGAGAAAGCTGATCAGGGTCAAACCGGTCCGGGCGTTGTAAGTAGTGATCTAGGGCGTGATGAGCTGCGTCTTCCCAGTCCTTGCGGCCCATCAGCCGCGCTGCCGAGAAGAGCGGGGGCAGCGTATAGATGAGGTACGTGTCAGGCAGCCGCCGACCGTTGGACCACACATAGTCGTCTGGTACCGGCGTGTGAATTTCCCCCTCGGGCGAAATGTTGGAGACTACGAACTCGGCGGCTTGGGCGGCTGCTACCTCAAAGGATTGATCGCTCTCGAGAGCGGCAAGGAATCCTCGCAGTGCCTGACCGGTATCAAAGGTGTACGGCCGGCCATTCGGGCCCGGAATAGATCCGTCGCTCCGTTGCTGCCGGCGGAGCCAGCCGGCATGCGCCATCGCAAGATCGCGGTCACCAAACTGAAACAATGTCGGGATGAGGTAACCTGTCACTTCGGGATACGGTGTGTGGCTGCGGCTGGTTTGCGCGACGCCACCGCCGGGCTGGGAATAGCGGGTGATCCACCCCAGGGCGCGATCGTAGGACATCATTGACCGGTCACCCAACTTACGGCGCCGACGCGCGAGCCGTCGCCTCTCCTCCCAATGCCGGAGATTGCCGGTAATCCGTGGCCCCAGGATGGCCTTGCCCATACGGCGATGTAGCGGCATTGCGGTTGCGGAGCCCATTCAGCCCAGTCCCTGCCGCGGCGGTTGCGCCAATGCATCCGCAATGAGCACAGCCGCTCGACCATCTCCATATGGATTCGCCTTCGGAGTCATCCTGTCGTACTCATGCTCGTCCGTGAGCAGCATCCGGGCATGAGAGACGATTGCCTCACGATTCATCCCAACCAACCGCGCGATGCCGGCCTCAACGCCCTCAGGTCGTTCTGTGCGCTCGCGCAGAACGAGGACCGGCTTCCCGAAGGAGGGCGCCTCTTCCTGAACGCCTCCCGAGTCGGTCAAAATCAAATAGGAACGCGCCAGCAGCCAGAGGAACCGCTCATAGCCGAGGGCCTCGATCAGGTGCACGTTCTGTAAACCTCCCAAGTACTTGCGAGCAGGGACATGCACGTTGGGATTCAAATGGACGGGATAGACCCATTCGATCTCCGGAAACTGCTGCGCCAGGGTCCGCACGGCATCGCAGATCTCGACCAATCCATTCCCAAAACTCTCGCGCCGGTGCGCGGTGACGAGCACCATTCGCCGATCCCCAAGCACTGTCTCTGCCCAACTCGACATCTGGGATGCGGCCTCACGCAAATACGGACGCAACATGTTTAGCGCGTCCACGACCGTGTTGCCGGTCACGACGATACTCTCCTTCGCAATGCGCTCGGCCAGAAGGTTCTCACAGGCTTGCCGGGTCGGGGCGAAGTGGACGGTCGCCAAGGGCGCGATCATGCGGCGATTGGCGTCCTCCGGATACGGCGACTCATGATCGTACGTGCGCAGCCCCGCTTCCACGTGGCCGAAGGGGATCTTACGGTAGAACGAGACCAGTGCGGCACAAAAGGCGGTTGTGGTGTCGCCCTGCCCAAGCACCCAATCGGGGGTCCAGTCCTCTAGAATATCTCCCAGGCTCCCGATGATCCGCGCTGCGAGTCGATCGAGCTGTTGGTTGTCCGTCATGGCGTCGAGCTGATAATCGACAGTCATCCCGAAGACCGGCAAGAACGGTGCGACCAGTTCGCGGTGCTGCCCGCTCAAACACACCCGCACCTCGAAGTCCTCGCTGCGCGCACAAAGTGCGGCGTAGACGGGACCCAGCTTGATCACCTCCGGGCGTGTCCCGCAGACCAGAAGAACTTTACGGCGGGCGTTCAACATGCTGTACGCTTGGAGCGGAAAGCGGGAAAGAAAAAGCAGAAATTGGGAAAGCAGAAAGCTGAAATGGGAAAGGCGAAATTAGGAAAGCAGAAAACAGAAATGGAGAAACAGGAAGGCTATGGCCTGCCCGTCTGAATTTCTACTTTCTCATTTGCTTCTCACGATTTCAGCTTTCTGCTTTCCTAATTTCCCGGTTTAGTACGTGAAGCGGTAATAAAAGTACTTGATCACCTCATTCTGAAAGGCAATGAGCCCTGCTTCACTCTGCCACCAGTTGCTGCTCCTGTACTCGGGATTGGCGATTGCTTCGATCTCAACCGTGGCTGGGGCGGGCGCCAGCATCTTCCGAAAAAGCCACCGGACCCGGCGTGTGTGAAAGTCTTCCGTAGGAATGATCACCGACCTGGCACCGGTTTGCCGCAGCCAATGAGGATTGAGGATTGAGAAGCGAGGATTGAGAATCGGAGAAGCAAGGATTGAGGAGCAAAGATTGAGGATCGAGTATCGAGGATTGAGGAGCAAGGATTGGGGAGTGAGGATTGGGGAGTGAGGATCAGAAAAGCTCAACTCAATCCTCACTCCTTAATCCTCAATCCTTCCATGAGGATCAAGTATCACGACGGCGCAACTCAATCCTCAATCCATCCTCCTCAATCTTTTGTGCCCAATCCTTCTTCCTCAATCCTTCCTTCATTCTCAATCCTCAATCCCTTTTCCTGAAAGAATTGATCAGGCCTTTAGTCAGGGCGCTGACCTCGTTTGCCAATTGCTGCACCGCCTGCGAGCGATCGTTTGACGCGAGGCCGTTATCTTGGACGACGTATAGGAGCGATCGCACTTCCCCCGCTGAGGCGCGGGCCACGTGCCAGAATTGCAGTTTCTCCGTTGCGTGGGTTCGTTCAAACCCCTCAGCCAGGTTGGTCATCGCCGAGACCGCCGCGCGTTGCAGCTGATCGCGGAGTCCGAAATCGTTGGACGAGCACGGAGCAAGGAGCAAGGAGCAAGGAGCAGGGAGCAAGGAGCACGGTGCACGGAGCAAGGAGCAGGGAGCAAGGAGCAGGGAGCAAGGAGTGAGGCTCCATTTTCAATCCTCAATCCTCACTCCTCAATCCTCACTCCTTAATCCTCAATCCTTAATCCTCAATCCTTCCACGCACATGCTCGACTCAATCCTCACTCCTTAATACTCAATCCTTCCACGCAGCAGGGAGCAGGGAGCGAGGAGCGAGGAGTGCAGAGCTTGGACTGGCCGATGATGCCGAGGACTTCGCCTTGGCGGACCTGGAAGCTGACGTCTTTGAGGGCCCAGAAGTCCTCCGTGGTGGGCGAAGGGCTAAGGGCAAAGAGCGAAGAGCTAGGAGCAGAGGGCGAAGGGCTAGGGGCGGCGGGCGAAGCGCTAAGGGCTAAGGGCAAAGCGTTGCCTTTCTGGCCCTTTGCGCTTAGCGCCTTGCCCTTGGCGGTTACGCGACTGAAAAGACTCTTCGCCCTGTCAGCAATCACGTCGCGCAGGGCGACGTAGCGCTGGCGGTCCGCTTGATGCGCGATGCGGTAGCGCTTGCCGAGATGCTCGACGGAGATGACGGTGTCAGACATGGTAAGCGGGAAGCGGAAAGCCACAAAAGCCGAAGGAAATTGAGTCTAATCGAACTACTGACTAAGCACCGACCCGGATGATGGTCCCCGGGCGTGCACGGTCGAGGGCAAGCCGCAACTCGGGCAAAAGCGGCAACAGTGCCCGCAACTTGTTGCTTCGGGCCACAAGAACGATCAGCGGAATCGCCGCAGTCTGCAGATTCTGCTGGTGCTCGAAATTCTGGTCCGTGGTTATGAAGGCGTCGAATCCAGCGCTCTTGATCAACCCCAGCAACTCCCCGTTGCGCTTACCCGCCCACCCCATTTCTGGAACGGTACGTACGGCATGCTGGGACAGTTCACGCCGGAGCGGGCGCGGAACGCACTCGTCAAGCAGCACGCGCATGCGCGACCAGCATTTGCTTCGCCAACTCCAGCACAGCCACCGCCTGCTCCCGCGTCACGGTCGGAAAGTGATCGAGGAACTCGTCAAGCGGGTCGCCATCTTCCAGGTAATCAAGCAGCGTCTGTACCGGCACCCGTGTGCCGACGAACACGGGTGTGCCGCCGAGAATGTCCGGGTCACTGTGGATCACCGCTTCGGCGCTGACCATGGCACAATCCTCCAATCAGCTGAGCACAATAGCATCCGAGCGGCTACTTGCGAATCGATCAGGGATGAGGAGCGAGGATGGAGGAGCAAGAAGCAAGGAGCAAGGAGCGAGGAGCCTCAATCCTTCCTCCTCAATCCTTCCTCCTTCAGCCGCGTGCTCTTCCCAGCGCCGTTTCGTCCGATGATGCCCAGGACCTCGCCCTGCTTGACCTTGAAGCTGACGTCGCGGAGAGCCCAGAAGTCCTCCGCGGTGGGCGAAGGGCTAAGGGCGGCGGGCGAAGCGCTAAGGGCTAAGGGCAAAGCGTTGCTTTTCTGGCCCCTTGCGCTTAGCGCTTTGCCCTTGGCGGTTACCGCGTCGCCCCTTGCGCTTAGCGCTTTGCCTTTGGCGGTTACCGCGTCGCCCTTTGCGCTTAGCGCCTTGCCCTTGGCGGTTACGCGCCTGAAAAGACCCTTCGTTTTCTCAGCAATCACGTCGCGCAGGGCGACGTAGCGCTGGCGCTCGGCTTGGTGCGCGATGCGGTAGCGCTTGCCGAGATTTTCGACGGTTATGACAGTCTCCGACATGGGACAAGCCGGGCGGTAAGCGGGAAGCGGTAACGAAATATCAAAGGTAGATGTCAGAGATCGGGAAACATGGGCCGGAGGCTTTCCTTCCCGTTCTCCGTCTTCCGTCCTCGGTCCTCTGATCAGCACTCCCTGGCAGACGCCGACTCCTTCCGCGCTCTCGTACTTGGGTTACGAACGTAGTCTGTGTTTCCAGTAGCCGGGCTCTCGGCTGCAGTGCATGACCGCCACGATGAGGATGGCTTCGGGCTCGATCGTGTAGAGGATGGCGTATGGGAAGACCCGAGTCAGGCAGCGCCGTACATCCTCGTCGAAAGCACCCCAGCGTGTGGGCGCATCGAGAATCTGCTGAATGGCACGCTGTGCCGCGTCGATGAAGCTGTCCGCCAAAGCCGGATCCCGTTCGGCGTAGTAGAGGATCGCCTCATGGAACTCCTCCGACGCCTCCGGGTGGAAGTCATATCTCATCGCTTGACCAGGCGACGCGCGCGAGCAAACACTTCATCGCCCGGTACCGGCTGAACCTGCCCGGCGCGCACCTCGTCCCGTCGTCTCTTCGCCTCAGCCGCCCACAGTTGCTCAATACGCCCTGCCGCCGCGGTATCGAGGCTTTCGACGAGCAAGTCCGCCAGTCGCGCCCGCAACTCGCTGGGAAGCTCCAAGGCTTTCTCTACTAGCTGTTCAACGGTCATCGGCATGAACGAAGGATATGGGAAACAGGCATTCGGGACAAGCCAGCCGGTAAGTGGGAAGCGGGGAGCGGCTAAGAGAAGCGCTAAGAGCAAAGGGCCAACAGCAAAGGGCGAAGGGTGGCCTTCCTTGCCCTTTGCTCTTTGCCCTTGGCGGTTACGGGCGGAGGGTACGGGAGAAGTTGGTGAGCTTGCGGCTCAGGGTGTCGCAGTCGGCCAGGAGTTCGTCGGCCTCTCCGGTATCGAGCAGCCCCAAGGATTCAAATACCAGCAACATGGACGCGTCCTCGAATAGCGATCTCCTTGCGATGTTCAAGTATTGGATGAATTCCTTATTGTGCGTGCTGCCAGAACCCTCGGCGATGTTGTTTGACAATGAAAGGCCCGCCGCGCGGAGTTGCTCCGCATGACGATAGAAACGTCGCTGATCCAAACGCTCTGCAACCAGATGAAACCGTGCCGCCATGTCGCGGGCCAACTGCCAAATTTCCAAGTCTTCGAAACGCCAGTGAGGCCGCTTGGCGGTGTTGGACATGATGGACGGCTTGGGGGCAAGGGCTAAGAGCTAAGGGCTAAGAGCCAAGGGCTAAGAGCTAAGGGTGAAGCGTTGCTTTCCTGGCCCTTTGCGCTTCGCTCATAGCGCCCTCTATACTTTGCCCTTCGCCCATATCTCTTACCCCTTTGCCCTTCGCTCATAGCCCTTTGCTCCCTGCTCAGATCACGTCTGCAAAGCCCTTCTCCGTACTGCGGAAGTAGCGGACGCCGAGGACCAGCATCAGGGCGACGACGCCTAGCGACAGGGCGAAGCCGGGCCAGTAGATTGTTGTCTCGCCGCGAAGGATGGCCCAGCGGAAGCCTTCGATGACGCCCAGGGCGAAGCGCTAAGGGCTAAGGGCAAAGCGTTGCTTTTCTGGCCCCTTGCGCTTAGCGCTTTGCTCTTACCTTGGCCCTTTGCGCTTAGCGCTTTGCTCTTACCTTGGGCCTTTGCGCTTAGCGCCTTGCCCTTGGCGCGTAGGCGGCCGGTTCTTACACTTGCCTCTTCTTCGCAAGGCCGCATACACTGCCCAAGGTCTCGACCAGTGGACTTTGCCCGCAAGGTAGTCCCGCCAGATCCGCTCGACAGCGTCTTGGTCAAACAGATTACCGGCGCCGTTGCTGCTTGCAGATGCCCGCAGCGTCTCCTCGACCATCTTCCGCCACGCGCCTTTCATCCAGATGTCGAACGGGAACGTAAACCCCATCTTCGGCCGATGTGTGCAGAGGCGCGGCAGCGGTGTAGGCAACGCGTCGAACAGCAGGCTTTTTGCGGCGCCGTGGAGAATGATGGCTGGGTCCGTCCTGAACAGCAGCTCAGCGATAACGTGATCGATGAACGGCACGCGGATCTCCAGCCCGTGCGCCATGCCGAAGACGTCGCTATCGCGTAGGAGTTGGTTGTGCATGTAGCGGCGTAGCTCGAGCTGCATGGTGCGGTGGAGTGGCGACAAGCCGTTCCGAGAGGACGGAGAACGGAGGTCGGAGGTCGGAGATCGGACAGCTGTCCTCTGTCCTCTGTCCTCCGATCCTCTTCCTCCGTTCCCCATCGCAATTTCCCGCTTGGCAATGGCGGCAAGGATGTCCTCGTTCAGCAACGCCCGCGCTTGCGAGGGCATGAACATGCCGCGGGCTGCGAAGTAGAGCCGGTCGGTCACGGAGCCCGGCTCCGCCAGTGCTTCGAGCTTCTTCGACCGGCCGTCAAAGTAGCGCCCGACCTGACCCGCCGCCCACATCGTGGCGCGCGGAAAGCGGGAGAACAACGGCTCGGCACGCACGATGCGCCGGAAGGATGGGTAGCCGGCGAACAGCTCGTCACCACCGAGGCCGGTCAGCGCCACGGTCAGCCCGCCCTGGCGCGCGAAACGCGAGACCAGGTAGGTGTTGACACCATCCACGGTGGGCTGGTCCATGGCGGCGAAGAAGCCGTCCAGCTCCTGTTGCACCATCTGGTCGGAAACCGAGATGTCCGCGTGGATGGTGTTGAACTGCTCCGCGACCTTGAGGGCGAATGGTGCTTCGTCAAGCTCGGTCTGCGGAAAGCTGATGGAGAAGGTGCGCAGGTCGTTCTGCCCCGCCGCACGCATCAGGCTGACAATCGAGGACGAATCGACACCGCCGCTCAGAAAGGCGCCTACCGGCACGTCGGCAATGCAGCGCAAGGCGACGGCCTCCCGCAACGCGGGCCGCAGGGCCTCCAGAATTTCCTCGCGCCGCTTGAAGACTGGTCCGTCGGTCGGAAAGTGCCAGTACGTCCGCTGCGTCTCGCCGCTGGCCGTCCACTTGAGCCAGGTCGCCGGCGGCAGACACTCGATGCCCTCCGTGATCGTCAGCGGCTCGGGCACGCTGCCCCACAGCAGGTAGTTGTACAGTGCGACGACGTCGAGCTGCGATGGGGCTCCCGGCAGTGCGCGCAGGGCCTTGACCTCGGAAGCAAACGCGATCCCGCCAGGGAAGCGCCACAGGTAGAGCGGCTTGATCCCCATGCGGTCGCGGGCGAGAAAGACGCTCTTCTCGCGGCGGTCGTAGATAGCGAAGGCGAACATGCCGCGGAAGTCGTCGAGACACGCCGGGCCTCTCGATGATGAAGGATTGAGGATGAAGGATTGAGGATTGTGGGCATAGGCAGCCAGAATTACTTCGGTGTCGCTCTGGCTGCGGAAGATAACGCCTTCGCGCTCCAACTTGCGGCGGAGCGTCTGGTAGTTGTAGATCTCGCCGTTGAACACGATGACATAGCGGCCGTCGGCGCTGGCCATCGGTTGATGGCCGCCCGCCGACAGGTCGATGATGGCCAGCCGCCGGTGCCCGAGCAGCACCTCCGGCTCTTTGTAGATGCCACGATCGTCCGGCCCACGCGCCGCCATCAGGTCAAGCGCGCGCCCGAAGGCCTCAGCGTCGAAGCCGCGCTTACCGAGGTATCCGATAATCCCACACATGGAACTACAATGCTAAATTGCTGGATTGCTAAATTGCTGAATTGCTGGATTGCGACAACTACATTGCGGAAATGCTGGATTGCTGGATTGCTGGATTTGAAGAGGAGATGCTCGCCGGAGAAGTAGATTGCGAGATTGCGGAAATGCGCGATGTGAGCGAAAGGTTCCGGACGACTGACTCAACAGAAACCAACTAGGCGTCGGGCGACGGTGTGGTGAGGCTGCTCGGACTGATTGGAGTGACACCCGGAAATCGGCGGAAGTCGTCGATATTGAACGTGAGGATTTGTTCGATCCCACTCTCGATCATGATGGCGGCCAGCCGGGCATCGTACACCTGCCGTCCCTTCACATCGTGCCTCTGCACGAGCTGGCGCCAACGCTGAAACGTTCCGCTTGGATCGTCAAGCATCGCAAAGATGCTCTGAATGCGGTCGATCTCTTCGGCTGTGCGTGTCGTCGAAAGCCCGAGGCCGTTCGCTCCAACTGGGCGTGTAGCAACAGCCCACAATTCGATGATGTTCTGAGACGCGATGCGCATCGCGGCGGCCTGCTGTCCCAGGTGACGGATCGCGGCCTTCACGACCGATCTCAAGGGATCACTGCGCACGACGAGCCTGGCGAGGATGTTCGTGTCGATCAGATAGGTGCTCACACCTTTTCCTCGTACAGCGACTCTCTTCGCAGCGCTTCAGCGGGCAAGATGGGAAGGTTCGGATCATCCAAAGCCAGTTCATCAAGGACCTCTTCCAGCTCCTCGGGACTCGCGGTCTCGTACAAGGGAGGAGCCCCTTTGGTGGGCTCAAGAGAACGCAGACTCACCTCGACCGACCCATGCAAATCAGTGACAGCCTCCTCCAGTTCGATCGTCTTGGGGTCTTTCAGGTTTCCACGGACGATGAATGCGGTCTGCATACTAACCTCCAGTCCTTCGCGTTTCAGAAATCTGCTGAACCGTATGGCAATGTAAGGGACCAGTGATGCAATCGTCAAGCAGTCCGATACCGCAGCAGGGGAGCAGGGAGCGAGGAGCAGGGAGCACGGAGCAAGGAGCACGGTGCACGGAGCAAGGAGCAGGGAGCAAGGAGCACGGTGCACGGAGCAAGGAGCAGGGAGCAAGGAGTGAGGCTCCATTTTCAATCCTCAATCCTCAATCCTCACTCCTTAATACTCAATCCTTCCACGCAGCAGGGAGCAGGGAGCACGGAGCAAGGAGTGCAGAGCTCGGACTGGCCGATGATGCCGAGGGCTTCGCCTTGGCGGACGGAGAAGCTTACATCGCGGAGAGCCCAGAAATCCTCTTGGGGGGGGCCACTGACTACGGGACTACGGGACAATAGGACAGCGAGTCAGTGGTCTTGTGGTCTCGTGGTCCTGTAGTCCCGTGGTCTGATTCGGAGAGCGGAGATCAGGTCACCAGGAGATCCATCACCGTAACATGCTCGGCGCGGGCGGCGTCACTCAGGTTTCCGTCGGCTGAGAGCAGCGTGAACTCCTCAGCGGTGCCATGAAGGAGATCACGGGCCGAAAGGGCGACTGCAAGCTGCACTGCGTCGTAGGCGCGAAGCGTATGGCGATCGACAAGCGCGCAAGCGGCTGTGATGTGCTCGGACCTGATCGGCGCCAAGAGATAATCGCTACCGCGTCAATCCGCGGTTGGATTCCGTAACTCCGTGAATCTACGGCTGTATCTCACGATCCGGAGTCCTGATTGTGCCATCGGCTGATGGCGTTGGATCACGAAAACCCTTGAAAAGCC
>Ga0214473_10007860_pt1 | contig 12623 bp, 14 predicted proteins | sample RVTome_7_FD_203509 | JGI IMG/M metagenome (GOLD analysis project Ga0214473, IMG submission 203509) | Soil microbial communities from uranium-contaminated site in the Upper Colorado River Basin, Wyoming, United States - RVT98D197 | ecosystem: Environmental > Terrestrial > Soil > Contaminated >... | reverse complement strand
CGTCGACTTCCGGCCGGAAAAAGGCGATCTCCGCGTTTACGCGCTCAAGCGGGTGGTCGAACATCCCGTCTCCCCCTCCCGGGAGATCTCCCTGGAGGAGGCGCGGAAGTCGAATCCCGCGGCGGTCGTCGACGACTCCGTCGAGATCGATCTCCCCTCCGATACGCTGGGGCGGATCGCGGCCCAGGCCGCCAAGCAGGTGATCTTCCAGAAAGTCCGGGACGCAGAACAGGAAAAGATCTACGGCGAGTTCGCCTCGCGATTGGGCGAGATCGTCATGGGCGTCCATCGGCGCGAGGAAAACGACGCGATCATCCTCGAGGTCAACAAGACCGATGTCCTCTTCCCCTTCCGCGAAAAGCTCTTCAACGAGGACTTCAAGCGCGGCGACCAGGTCCGGGCGGTGATCATCCAGGTCAAAAAGGGATATAAAGGCGTAGACCCCCAGGTGATCGTATCCCGGACGTCCCCCAAGTTCCTGGAAAAGCTCCTTGAACTCGAGATCCCCGAGATCGCCAACGGGACGATCGAGATCAAGGACATCGTTCGGCAGCCCGGCGAACGGGCCAAAGTGGCCGTGGCGACCCGCGAGCGCGATGTCGACCCTGTCGGCGCCTGCATCGGCGTCAAAGGCAGCCGCGTCCTGGCCATCAGCAAGGAGCTGGCCGGGGAGAAGATCGACATCATCGTCTGGTCGCCCAATCCCCTGAGCTACGCCAAGGCCGCCCTCAGCCCGGCGCGCGTCGAGAGCATGATCGTCCTCAACAAGGACGAGAAGACGATGCAGGCGATCGTGGCCAAGGACCAGTTGTCCCTGGCGATCGGCAAGAAGGGGATCAACGTCAAACTGGCCTCGAAGCTCGTCGGCTGGAAGATCGGGATCCAACAGCCATCCTCTGAATCGACATAGAAAAGGAACGTCCATTGACGGAAACGAAGACAACCAAAACGACCAAAACGACGAAGACGACCAAAGACGGTCCCAAGGCCCGGCCGGTGATCCTTCTCCGTGAAGGCTCGACGGTGAAGGAGCTGGCGGACAAGCTGAAAGCCCGGCCGAAGGATATCCTGGAGAAGCTGGCGGCGAAAGGCTTTCGCCTGAACGTCAACGACGTCATCGACGAAGCGTTCGCGGCCAAGGTCGCGGCGACGCTCGGCATCGTCCTCGAGAGCGTCTCCGTCGAAAAAGAGATGCGGACCCGCGCCGAGAGCAAGAAGGCGGACCTCGTGACGCGCCCGCCGGTCGTGACGATCATGGGCCATGTCGACCACGGCAAGACGACGCTGCTCGACGCCATCCGGTCCTCTAAGCTCGTCGACAAGGAATCGGGCGGCATCACCCAGCACATCGGCGCCTATCAGGTCGTCCACAATAAACGGGCGATCACCTTTATCGACACGCCGGGCCACGAGGCGTTCACCCAGCTCCGCGCCCGCGGAGCGAAGGTCACCGACATCGTCGTCCTGGTCATCGCCGCGGACGAAGCGGTGATGCCCCAGACCAAGGAGGCCATCAACCACGCCAGGGCCGCCGGGGTCCCCATGATCGTCGCCATCAACAAGATCGACAAGCCCGAGGCCAATCCGGACAAGATCAAACGGGAGCTGCAGAAGGAAAACGTCCTGGTCGAGGAATGGGGCGGCGACGTCATCAGCGTCTCGGTCTCGGCCAAGGACAAAAAGAACATCAAGGAGCTCCTGGAGATGATCCTGCTCCTGGCCGACGTCATCGAGATCAAGGCCAATCCCAAAGGGAAAGCTCAGGGGGTCATCCTCGAGGCCCGCCTCGACGCCAAGAAGGGCCCTCTGGCGACCGTGATCATCCAGAACGGAACATTGGCCGTGGGCCAAGCTTTTCTGTCGGGGACGACCTTCGGCAAGGTCCGCGCGCTCAACGACGAACACGGCCGCGCTCTAAAAGCCGCCGGACCCTCGACCCCCGTCGAGATCCTCGGATTCGCCGGAGTGCCTCAGGCCGGCGATTTCTTCCAGGTGCTCGACAGCCAAGAGGAAGCCCGGGCCATCGCCGAATATCGCCTCTCCCACGCTTCCAAGGGCGACGCCCAAAAACCCGGACAGGTTACGCTTGACGACCTTTTCAAGAAGATCGAAGAGGGAGAATCCAAGGAACTGCCCCTCATCCTCAAAGCCGACGTCCAAGGCTCGGTCGAAGTGTTGACCGGGCTTCTCCCCTCCCTCGGCACGGAGAAGGTGAAGATCCGGCTCATCCAGGCCATGACCGGGTCGATCACGGAGTCGGACGTCCTCCTCGCCTCGACCTCGAAGGCAATCATCCTCGGCTATAACGTCAAACCCAGTCCCAAGATCCAGGAGCTGGCCCAGAAAGCGAACGTCCAGGTCCTGTCCTACAAGATCATCTACCAGCTGACGGACGACATCAAAAAGGCCGTGGCGGGGATGCTCGAACCCGTCATTAAAGAGACCTACCTGGGCCGGGCTCAAGTTCGTAAAGTCTTCAAGATCCCCAAGGTCGGCGTCATCGCCGGATGTTATGTCCAGGAAGGCAAGATCGTGCGCAACGCCGAAGTCAAGGTCCTCCGCAACAAGGAGGTCGTCTTCAAGGGCCGGATCGCCTCGTTGAAGCACTTGAAGGAGAACGTGACCGAGGTCAAAAAGGACCTGGAATGCGGCATCGGACTGGACCGGTTCAAAGAGATCCAAGAAGGCGACCAGATCGAGGCTTTCATCACCGAGAAGGTCTATCAAACCTAGACTGAGAGGCGGATCGTGGTCATCGGCTATCTCGAACTGGACATTCATTTCCCTTACGCCCGGTCCCTCAAGGACAAGCGCAAGGAGCTCAACGGGCTCAAGGACCGCATTCGCCGGAAACACAATGTCGCCCTCGCCGAACTGGACTTCCAGGACGTCTGGCAGCGGACGAAGATCGGCGTAGTCACCCTCAACAGCCACCAGACCATCGTCGAGCAGGTCCTGTCGCGGATCCGATCCGACGTCTTCGAGCATGTCAACGGCGAACTTCTCGGCTCCCGGATCGAGTATTATTAGGCTCCATGAAAGACGAGAGCCGGCGACAGAAGAAGATCGGCAGCCTGCTTCTCGAGGCGCTCAGCCGGATCCTCATCGAGGAGCTCCACGAGGTGACGACCGCTCTCGTGACCGTGACGCGCGTGGATGTTCCCGCCGACCTCCAGACGGCTCACGTCTATCTCAGCGTCTTCGGCCCAGACGATCCCGCTGCAATCTTCGCTCACCTCGAACGGCGGACGGGGTTCATCCGCAAGCGTCTTGCCTCGGCGGTCAAATTGAAGTATAATCCGCTGCTATTTTTTGCCTTGGATCCGACCGCGGACATGAGCGAACGGATCGACCGGCTTCTGCGAACGACTAAAACCGATGGACACGACGCCTCTTGACCTCATCGTCAAAAAAATCTCCGCCAGCCGCCGTCTGGCTATCACCAGCCACCTTCGACCCGACGGCGATTCCTTGTGCACCAGCCTGGCCCTGGCCTTCGCCGCCGAGGAGTTGGGCAAAGAAGCGGACATCTTCAATACGGACAGAACGCCGGTCCCGTTCCACGCCTTTCCCGATGCCGCGAGAATCCGGATCGGACAGATCCCTCCGAGGGGTTACGACGCGGTCATCCTTCTCGAATGCGCCGACGTTTCCCGGTCCGGCCACGAGCACCTCGACGATTATTTCAAGATCAATATCGATCATCACTATTCGAACGACCGCTACGCCGACATCAACTGGGTTGAACCCACGGCTTCGGCCGTCGGAGAGATGGCCTTTGACCTGTGCCGAAAACTCCCGCTGAGGCTCACCCCGCGGATCGCCGATCTCCTCTACTGCGCCATCGTCTCGGACACGGGCTCCTTCCAGTTCTCGAACACGACCGCCAAGTGTTTCGAGGTCTGCCGCGCTCTCGTCGAAGCCGGCGCGGACCCCAACCGAACGAGCGAAGCCCTCTTCCATAATAACCCTCCCGAAAAAATCAAACTCCTGGGGCGGGTGCTGTCCACCCTGGATCTCAACCGAGACGGCTCCATCGCCATGATCCATATGTTCAAAAGGGACCTCCGGAGCTTGAACTTGAGCGAGATCGACACGGAAGACATCACCACCCTGGCCCGTTCGATCAAGGGCGTGAACGTCGTCCTGTTCTTCAAGGAAATGGACGTGGGCGTTTTCCGTGTCAGCATCCGATCCAAAGGGAGCGCCCATGCCGCGGCGATCGCCGAACATTTTGGCGGGGGCGGCCACGCCCATGCCGCGGGATTCACGGTTTACGGCCCTTTCGAGGAGCTGATTAAGAATGTGCCCGCGACCGTCGAAAAGCTCCTCGGCGAGATGGCCTCCGGACGGGCGGCTGCGACTTGAGAAATGGACGGTCTGATCCTCGTTCGCAAACCCGTTCCTGCGACTTCCCATGATGTCGTCGCGGCGCTCCGAAAGATCCTGATCCAAAAAAGGATCGGCCACTTCGGGACCTTGGACCCGCTGGCCTCGGGTCTTCTCCTCGCCGCCGTCGGAAAGGCCACGCGCCTTTTTCCTTTCTACAGCAAAATGGACAAGATCTACAAAGGCCGCATTCGTTTGGGCTTTTCAACCGATACCTTCGATGCCGCCGGCCTTCCCACCTCCGCAGAATGCGGTTTTTTTCCCGCCCGCCCCGCGATCGAGGCCGCCCTTCTGGATTTCGATGGTGAGATCACCCAGATCCCGCCGCCCTATTCGGCGAAAAAAGTCGGGGGAAAACCCCTTTATGCTTACGCCCGCCGAAAAACGCCCGTCGAAGGTCGTCCGTTCCAAGTGCGGATCCACTCGTTCGAACTCCTGGGGGTTGTCGCTCCTCATATCGATTTCGCGGTGAGATGCGGCTCGGGAACCTATATCCGAACCCTCGCTCATGACCTCGGCCAAAAGCTGGGCTGCGGGGCCCACCTAGCGGAGTTGGTCCGGACCGGGATCGGCGAATTCAGCCTGAATGACGCTCTGACCTTGGACGAGATCAGGGTTTTTCAAGAGATCGGCGAGACCGAGAGATTCCTTTTGCCCATGGAATCGCTTCTGCCCTCTTTAGCCAAGATCCAAATCAGCGAAGAAGGCGTTCAGAGGATCCGGAACGGCCGCTCGATCTCGGCCGAACAGGTCAAGGGACGAGCCTTCGCGGCGGAAGTAGACCCCCGGGCAAAGCCCGGGGCACTGACCCGCGATGTAAATACACGGCTGAGTGCGGCGGAAGCGGATCCCCAGACAAAGCCTGGGGCCCCGGCCGCCGTCGCGGCGTCCGAGGGAAACGGGCCTCTGGTCGTTCAGGCCGACCCGGAGATCGTCGTCCGGCTATTCGGCCCGGACGGCCGGCTGATCGCCCTGGCCCGCCGGACCGCTCCTCCCGGCCTTTTCTCCCCTTTCCTCGTCTTTTAGCAAGAGCTCCTTGAATTTTCGGCCGACCTGGTGTATTTTATAGCCAACATGAGGCTGAACAAGAATCAAATCGAACACCTGGGATTCCTCATCCTCCGCAATCTGAAGAAGGACGGGAAGCTCCTGGTCGAGGAGAAAACATCGCTTCTCGAGGAGATGATCGCTCTGATCACGGAGGAGTTCCAAAAAGAGGATCAACTCGATCAGGAGGTCCGGGAGCTCCTCGGCAAGCACATGGAAAAGATCCGGCGGGAGAACCTCGAATACCAGACGATGTTCCGGATGATCAAGACCAAGCTGGCCAAAGAAAGGAATATCGTCCTGTGAGCAACCGTCTGTCGCGCGAAAAGATCAATTACCTCTCCAAACGGATCCTCGAGGCGCTGACGAAGAACGACCGTGTCGAGTTCCTGGACGATCCGAACGAGATCCGACTGTGCATCGTCCGCTCCATCGAAGAGGAAATGAAACTCTACGACACCCTGGACAAGCGGGCCATCGACAAGATCCAATCGCAGAAGAAATCGATCGAAGAAGGCAGCCGGGAGTGGGAGATCCTGTACCGGAAGTATTATAATGACGAACTCGCCAAGCTCGGCAAGCTCTCCTGATAGGGAGTTCCTTCGTCCGCCCGCTCCGCCCGCCGTTCCCCTCGATCTGCGGGTTCGTTATTCCGAGACGGACCAGATGGGCGTCGCCCATCATAAAGCCTATTTGGACTGGTTCGAGGCCGGCCGGACCGAATTCTGCCGACACCAAGGCCTGACCTACAAGGCCATCGAGGAGCGAGGCCATTATCTCGTCGTCGTCGAAGCCTTCTGCCGCTACAAGCGGCCCCTCCGCTACGACGATCCGTTCGTCGTGCTGACCTCGATCCGGGAGATCACGCCCAAAAAAGCGGCTTTCAGCTATGAACTGAGAATCCCGGGCCGCGCCGCCTTGATCGCCGAGGGTTACACCGTGCACATCGCCGTGAATCGCAACGGTGCCGTCGCCGCCCTTCCGGACGATATTCTGAAAAAGATCTCGGCGCCCGTCGGCGCTTAGATCAGTCCTCTTTTCCTCAGATAATCCCTCAAAGCCTCCCGCCATTCGGAAAAATTCGCGAGGCCGAGGGCTTTGGCCCGCTTGTTCTCCAGCACCGAGAATGCCGGCCTCCTGGCCTTAGCCCCGAAGGAGGCCGAATCGACGGCCGTGATCTTCGCGGGCCGGCCTAGAAGATCGAAGATCGCCGAGGCGAATTCGAACCACGTGCACCGGCCTTCGTTGGTCATATGGTAAAGGCCGTAGCGGTCGGTCCGGATCAGCTCGGCCAGTCGCGCCGCCAGCTCCTCGCACGAGGTCGGCGTCACCCACTGGTCGTTCACGACCCGCAGCGGCCGGCCCGCTTCGGCGTAAAAGAGCATCGTCTCCACGAAATTCCGGCCTTTTCCCAAACATCCGGCGAGCCCGAAGAGGCCGCACGTCCGGACCAGAAAATATTTTTCGCAGACCGCCCGGACGAAATATTCGCCGGCGAGCTTGGACGCCCCGTAAGCGCTCAGCGGCTGGGGCGGGTCCTCTTCGACATAAGGTCTCGAGCTCCGGCCGTCAAAGACATAGTCCGTGCTGAAATGAACGAGGGTCGCCTCCAGGTCCCGGCAGATCCGGGCCAGGTCGCGGACGGCGAAGGCATTGACCCGGAAGGCCTCTTCGACGAGGTCCTCGCAGTCATCGACGCGATGGAAGGCGGCGGTGTTGATGACGACGTCGGGTCGAAGCCCGTTCAGGACGGAGCGGGTCTCCGCCGGCCGGGTGATGTCGAAATCCGGATAATAAAGAGGAGTGAGGCGCTCGTCCCGCAATGTCCGGAGAAGGTCCGAGCCGAGCTGCCCGTCGGCGCCGATCAGCGCGATCTTCATGGCGAACATTGTATGCGTTTCGGCATCTTAAGGCAACTCAACCCCCGAACCGCCAAAAAAAAACGGGCCGGGGAGATGGTCCCCGGCCCGTCTTGTGACGGACGATGAACTTAAAAAATATAACGGAACCCGAGCAGGAGCTTATGGTGATCGTCGAAACTGCGGTCCTTGGTGATGACCGGCACGCGGATTTCGGCGAAGACCGATCCGGCATTGCTGTAATTATTGAAGATGTTCACACCGAAAGCTCCAATCAAGTCGATTCCGTTCTTGCGGACATTCTGTTCCTTACCGGTGTAGCCAAGTCCTCCGTCCAGATAGACGGCAGGACCGAGGTGGAGGTTCATGAGGAGATCGCCCATGAAGAAGGCTTTCCAAGGATCCCCCTGGGTCGGAAAAGCTCCGCCAAACCTGAGGATGAGATCCAGGAGGTCCGGGGACAGGCTCCACAGCACGCCCAGACGGCCAAAAATGTAACCGGAGTAGGTGCCGCGGGCCAACAGACCGCCGACTTCGGCCAGGAAGAAGAACCTTTTCTGGGTCACGTCGAGCGTGAGGCGACAGGGATCGGTCGAGGCCGATGGAGTGCCCATGTCATCGAACACGACGACGTTAACGCCATACGTGCCGGCTTTCGCAAAAACCTTTTCCCAAGTGAAAGGCTTTTCGGTATCCATGAAGCTGTCGATCACCTTGCCGGTCTCATCCGTGATCTCAAAGCTGGCCTTGACGATCTGGCCGTCCGCGTCCGTGGAGCCATTGGCGTCGAAAACGATCGGCTTACCGACATAATCAGGACAGGGGAGGCAGGACGTCGTAAGCTTACAGATCGGGGGAACGTTGATGGCGATCTTGGCTTGGCAGGGATTCTCGGAGACCTTACCCTCCGCGTTCACGGCTTTGGCCCGGAAGACATACTCCCCAGGCTTGTCGAATTTCGTCTGCCATCTCGGCGAGGCGGGGGTGAAGGCGTGCGACGCCACTTTCGTTCCCTGGGCCGTGAAGATCTCGACGTCCATGGCCGTGGCGTTCTTGGAACCGCTCATATCGACCGTGATCAGGTCGTTGACGTTCGCCTTGGCCGGGGTGACGAGGAGATTGCAGATAGGAGGCGGAAGCTGGATCCGGGCCTCTGTGATTCGATAAAGAGCGATATTCCCGCAGGGCTTGGGAATGATGAATTCATAGTCTTTGTTGTCCTTGTGCGCCGTCAAGGAGAAGACCGGCAGCGGCTGTTTGCCCGCCCATTCGACATCCTCCAAAACCTTGACTTTTCCCTGGGTACGGAACAACATCCAATAGAACTTGTCGCCAACCGGGATGCTCTTCTCGGTGAACGCGCCCGCGTTCAACTGGTCGAGGAAAGGGAGATAGAGATCGCTCATCCCGACCTTGTCAAATCCGTATTTGATGTCGCCGGCATATTTCTCGGCGATGGTCTTCATGACCTGGGCTGTCGGGATGTTTCCCCTGACCTGGGCGAACGTATTGACGCCAATCCGGGTCAGCTTCTTGGTCTGGGCGAAGGAAACGACCGTAAAAATAACCAAAAGGGCTGTAACAAGAAGAACGAGCTTTCGATTTCTCATGAAGGCCTCCTTATGAAAAAATGGGCACGATCCCTTTATATGAGACTGCTTCCTTCTAAGATCATATAATTCCCGACTTTTGTCAAGAGGAAAATTGCAGAAATCCGTTAATAATCTTGAAGATGAGCCCGGAATCGCGGGGTGTCGAATCCAAGGCTTTCCGGTATAAAGGGAGCACGTTGGGAAAAATGCCGCCAAAATCCCGGAGCAATCCCCGGGCCGCCTCGACATCGATTTCAGGATGGATCTGCAGACCCCAGACCGGGAGGTCTTTCACGCCGAAGGCCTGGATGGGACAAACGGAGCTTGAAGCCAAGACGATGAACGGGTTCTCGAGGTCCCTGACCTCGTCGAAATGAACTGAAAAAGTATAGGCTGTTCCCTTTAAGCCCAGGAGCGGAGAGTCGGCCGTGATCTCGATCGGGATCCAGCCGATCTCGGGTTCGCGGCATCTTCCGACATGTCCCGGCCCGGCCAAGGCCAGGGCCAAGAGCTGATGCCCGTAACAACTACCCAACAGAGTCCGATCCAAACGGAACGCTTCGCGGACGAAGTCTACTTCCCGTTCAACCCAGGACGCCCGGTCCAAAATGGAGGCTTCCGATCCCGTCAGGATGAAATGGCTGAAATCTCCCAAGCGCGGGAGAGCGCCGCCGGGAGCGTAGAATGCTTTCCATTCCACGTCATGAAGAACCTGTGTCCAATGTTCGACGGGCTTATAGATTTCCGGATAAATGGAGTTGTCGATGATGGCGACCTTAGGTTTCGTCACGGTCCTTCTCGTTCGAGACGCGGCCGTTAATTATATTGAAAAGCTGCGGAAAGACAAGCTTCCGTCCTGTCCCCTCGTTAATTTGCTTCCCTTGGATGCTCCGCTTTTGGTATAATAAGGTCCTTCTTGAAGGAGAATGACAGGTGCATAACGTCAACATCGAGACCGAGCTCCATGTGATCACGCCGAACGAACCCGGAATTCTCGGTCGGGTTCTGGGCACCCTGGCCAACGCCGGCGTCAATCTCCGGGCGCTGTCCGTTTTTTCACATGACGAAGAAGGCCACTTCCGCCTCCTCACGTCCAACAATAAAAAGGCGGAGACGGGCCTTCGCTCGCTGGGCTACAAGGTCAAAACGAACCGCGTGATCACGGTCGAGATCAGCGACCGGATCGGAGCGGGCGCCGAGATCGGAGCCCTGTTGGGGAACGCGGTCATCGATATCGAATACTGCTATGGGAGCTCCGCGAAAACAGGCCGGGCGCTCCTGGTGTTCAAGACGAACAACATCAAGAAATCCTACGATACGTTGAAGTAGAACAGGTCGGCCGAGCGGCATCGTCCGCGGCCGCAAACCGAACAAACCTGACCGTCGAACAGTTTTGGGGACATGATCCCCTGTCTCCGTTGGAGACAATGAAATGATCGTTCTGATGCGATTTAAAAAGACGGAGACAGGGTATCGTATCCCCCTCATCTTGAACTGTTCGATGGTCAGGCACAAACACGTTGACAGGATAAATCCAAGTATCATACAATAGTCTTCCTTTTCGGACTATGGTAGGAGGAACTTATGGCAAAGGCCGAACCGAATGTCGTTCCGCTGTGTGACGTCCTTCTGGTGTTGCTGATCATCTTCATGGTCATCACCCCCCTTGTTCAGAAGGGCATCGATGTCCGTCTCCCCGAGACATCGTCCGATACCGCGTCGGGCCAGGCCAGCAGCCTGATCGTCGTGACCCTGAAAAAAGACCTGACCATCGATATCAACAAGGAAAATTGGAAGGATTTCAAATCCGCCGGCGAAGAATTGCGCCGGCTTTACTCCACGAAATCCGATAAGACCATCTTCGTCCGGGCGGACGTCAAGTGCCCCTTCAGCAAGGTCGTCGACCTCATCGACATCTGCAAGGCCGCCGGCGTGGAGACGCTGGGTCTCATTCCGGAATATATCTCGGAATAGGATCCGTCCTTCCCCTGAACGGCCGGGGGAGGAACGCTTCCCTCTCATAAAAAAAAGGACGTTCTTGGAGCCTCTTTTTTTTAGCCCGAATTCGAGCCTTATTCCTTGACCGGGCCGATCACCTCGTGGGCGATAACGAGGCGCTGGATCTCGTTCGTCCCCTCATAGATCTGGAGGAGTTTGGCGTCCCGCATCAGCTTCTCCATGGGATAGTCCCGCATATACCCGTAGCCGCCGAAGATCTGGAGCGCTTCCGTCGTTACGCGCATGGCGATGTCCGTGGCATAGGCTTTGGCCATGGCCGATTCTTTTCCGCAAGGCAGGTCTTGGTCGGACAGCCAGGCGGCGTGCCAGACAAGGTGGCGCGCGGCCGCGATCTCCGTGGCCATGTCCGCGATCTTGGCCTGGATCAGCTGGAAAAGGGCGATGGGCTTGCCGAACTGGGTCCGCGTCTTGGCATAGTTGACGGCATGTTCAAGAGCCATTTTGGCGATGCCGACGGCCGCCGCGCCGACCGAAGAGCGCGTTTTATCGAACGTCTTCATGGCGATGATGAATCCCATCCGTTCTTTCCCAAGAAGATTCTCCGCCGGGACCCGGCAGTCCTCGAAAAAGATCTCAGCCGTATTGGAAGCCCGATGGCCCATTTTGTCCTCGACCTTGCCGATCGTCAGACCGGGCGTTCCGCGCGGGACGATGAAGGCGCTCATGCCCCTCGCCCCCTTCGCGGGAGAAGTCTTGGCGAACACGACGTAGAGGCTGGCGACCCCCGCGTTGGTGATGAAGCATTTCGAACCGTTCAGGACATAATCGCTCCCGTCTTTGATCGCTTTTGTTTTGATCGAACCGGCGTCCGATCCGGATTCGCGCTCGGTGAGACAATAGGAAGCCAGACCCATAGTCCGGCAGATCGGAGCGAGGTACTTTTTCTTCTGCTCGTCCGAACCGTAAAGGACGACGGGCGTCGTCGCCAGCGATACGGCCATGATGGTTGTGAACATCCCCGGGCAGCCGGCGGACAGCTCCTCGCTGATGAGGGCCAGCTCGAAGTTGCCCAGCCCTCCGCCGCCGTAGGATTCGGGGATATTGCACGTCATGAACCCGGCGTCGAAGGCTTTCTGCATGATCTCCTGGGGAAAATCATGGCCTTGATCGTATTTGGCCGCGTTCGGGGCCATCTCTTTCCGTGCGAACTCCCGAGCCATTTCCTGCAGTGCGACCTGCTCTTCGGTCAGTCTATAATCGATCATCACGGCTCCTTCCTCTCCATATCCTTCTCTGCGAGGCCGGAAGAGTGCCCTTTCTTATACAGAAATCCTCCCCTCCTGTCAAACGGGGACTCGGGGAAGAAGCTCGCTCCCCGCGGAAATCTTTACGCCTGCACGTTTCGGTTTTTCCGGCGGCGAGTACCTCACACGAATTTTAAATTCGATCAACATGATTTTTGCTGACATCGCGGGGATGTGCTTGCCTGAGGAATTACGTTCGGGTATTCTCGCCGGCCGCAAAACGCGGCTTCCCGCAAAAACCGAAACGCATCGGCGAGATTTCCTAATGGTCGCTTCGCCTTCTTCCCCCTCGTCCAAGCTAAATTAAAGAGTTAATTAGCGCGTCTTCGGTAGCCGGGGTGAGAGGCATGGCGTTGGAAACACGTCAGCGGCCGAATGCTAATTAGGAGGGCATCAACATCCTTTCTTGTTGAATTATGGTTAACGTCCCCGGAATAGATAAGGGAAAACGATCGAAGGCATGGGGTTTATTT
>Ga0214473_10007859_pt1 | contig 12623 bp, 10 predicted proteins | sample RVTome_7_FD_203509 | JGI IMG/M metagenome (GOLD analysis project Ga0214473, IMG submission 203509) | Soil microbial communities from uranium-contaminated site in the Upper Colorado River Basin, Wyoming, United States - RVT98D197 | ecosystem: Environmental > Terrestrial > Soil > Contaminated >... | reverse complement strand
ATACACAGCGCTGGGCACTGACCCACTTCGACCATACGCTGGGTCAGCCCTTCGATGACACGATCTCCTCCGATGATGCGCTGTGCGAAAAACCCGACCCGCAGTTCTTTGCCTTCACTCGCGGACGGCTAAGTACGCGCGGCTTCAGGCTCGCCGATACGCTGCATGTGGCACAAAGCCAATACCACGATATCGGCGTCGCGCGCCGCCTGGGCTACAGCGTGTGCTGGATCGAGCGCCGGCAGGGTCAGCCCGGCTTCGGCGCCACGAAGGCCGTGGCGCAGTTGACGAAGCCCGACTATCACTTCCACACACTGGCGGAACTAGCGGACGCGGTGGATGCCGCTTTTGTGGGCTGAGCCTTCCCTTCGGGTTTAGCCGATGAGGAACCCCAGGCGTTCCGTAGAAAGCGTTAAAGGAGGTCTGATTCATGTCGGAAATGGTTCCGAGATTCAGAGTGGTTTTGACGGACCCCCGGTGGCCCGATCTGAGATTAGAGGAAGAACATCTAAGCAGTATAGCGGATCTTCACAGGTTCAATTGCCGGTCCGAGGAAGAGTTAATCCTTAACTGTGCTGATGCAGATGCATTGCTTGTTACATATGCCTCTATAAACAGGAGAGTTATCGACAGTTTGAAAAAGTGCCAGGTGATATCTGTTTACGCCATCGGACTGGACATGGTGGACGTACAAGCTGCCACCGAGGCAGGGATCCGTGTCACCAATGTTCCCGGATACTGTATCGAAGAGGTTTGTGACCATGCCATGGCTTTGTTGCTAAACGCTGCCAGAAAAGTCCTATTTTACCACCAGAGTATTGTCCAGGATGAACAGTGGATGTGGCAGGTGGGCAAGCCCATCTATAGGCTGAGGGGAAAAACCCTGGGACTGATAGGTTTTGGGAAGATTCCAAGGGCAGTGGCCGTGCGGGCTATGTCATTCGGATTGCGGGTGATGACCTTTGATCCGTATGTAACCCAGGCGGACTGCGATAACGCAGGCGTTGTCAAAGCGGAACTGGATGATTTACTACTACAGGCTGATTTTATATCCATACACGCTCCATTAACTCCGGAAACACAGGGGCTCATTAATCTGGACCGGTTCAGGTTTATGAAGCGCAACGCCGTGATCATAAACACGTCAAGGGGCCCAATCATAGAGGAAAAGGCCTTGGTTAAAGCGCTGGATGAAGGCTGGATAGCCGGGGCTGCTCTTGATGTTTTACCCATTGAGCCGCCGCCTAAGGATAACCTATTCATACATATGAAAAATGTCATTCTGACCCCCCATGCCGGGTTCTACTCCGAAGAGGCAGTTGAGGATCTTAGGTCCACCGCTGCTTTGGAGGTTAGAAGGGTGCTGACTGGTCAGCAACCTGAGCATCTGGTAAATCCGGATGTATTAAAATATAGAAAACTCTAATATGGTGTTGATTTCTGTCCCGTCAGGCCATTTACAGGCAATCCCTTCAATGTGAGCGAGCCCTGGAAGCTCGTTTTGTGGAAAACCGCATGTCTGTGGAATGTGTTTAAGGGTTGAACTCATTCACGGAAAGGAGGTGTTACAGGAAGGTTGTGAAAAGAGCAAAGGATGCAGATCTTTAAAAAAGTATTAATAAAACAAGGTTAATTTCTCTCCGGAAGTTGAATATAAAAAGCAGACTAAAGAAAAGGAGGTCACAGTATGAAAGGCCAAAATATTAGGAAATTATTGCTTTTATTACTTTGTGCAGCGTCTGTTATTTCAATCTCATCGATTGAGGTTTTCAGCCAACCGAAGACTTTGATCGTCGGATCTGGGATGGAGCCATTGGATCTTCTTCCTGCGTCTTCATCGATCGCTACGATGGACCGTACCTATAACATATACGAGCCTTTGGTATGGTTAAATGCAGATGCCAAACCCGTCCCGTGCTTAGCTACGAGTTGGGAGGCCATCGACGGTAATAGGAAATGGAGATTTCATCTGAGAAAAGGCGTCCTATTTCACAACGGGGAGAAATTTACGGCCGAAGATGTCGCTTTTACAATAGACTTTACCAAAAAACCAGAAAATAAACTTTCAAGAAGAGGAAGGGTTGCGGGATACACTTATAAGATTATTGATGATTATACGATCGACGTTTTCAGGGAAGATGGGAAACCTGTCGACCCAATACTTCCTTCTTTTTGGCTTCCTATCCAAATGCTTTCAAAAAGCACAGTGACTAAGACGACTCTCCCCAAATTGGCCCGTGAGCCGATAGGAACAGGACCCTTTCAATTTGTGGAATGGAAGGATGGGGAACAAATTACTTTAAAGGCTTATGACAGATATTGGAGGGGCAGGCCCAAAATTGATAGGGTAATCTTCAAAAGCATACCCGAAATGGCCACCCGGGTGGTGGCGCTGAAAGCGGGGAATGTCGACCTTATATCGGAGGTGCCTCCTGAGGAGATTAAATCTCTTGAAGCAGATCCAAAGCTGAAAATTCTAAAGAAACCTTCTCTCGCCAACCTGCATTTGACGTTACGAACGGATATCCCCCCTTTCAAGGATAATATCAATTTTAGAAAGGCTGTAGCTCATGCTGTTAACGTGGAAGAAGTTTGTAAGAACATTCTTGGAGGAAATGCCACTCCAGTGGGATCCATAGTTCCACCTTTAGCCTTTGGCTATAAAGATATTAAGCCGTATAAGTATGATCCTAATTTGGCCAAAGAGTATCTCCAGAAATCGGGTTATAAGGGAGAGGAGATCAATATCCAATCGACTGTTGGCAGATACTATAAGGATATCGAAATTAATACCGCCATTGATATGTGGCTTAAGGCTATCGGCATGAAGACAAACTTGAAAATGTACGATTCGCCCACCTGGATGAGCTTGTTTGATACAAAGAAAATCGACCCTATCTGTCTTATCCTGTGGACCGCCCGTTCAGGAGATGGGGTCGAAAACCTTTTTAATGCCGTCCATTCCAGTTCTGCTTCATGTTTTCATGGTCCGAAGGGTGTTCCGGGGGTGGATGAATTAGTCGACCTCGCTCGTACAAATTTTGACCCGAAAGTGAGGAAAGAGGCGATTGAAAAAGCACAAATACTTTTATACGACTACGTCGCCTTTCCGATGACCTATGTCCCGATCACCGTCTATGGAGTTCGAAAGAATATAAAATGGTCTCCAAGGGCCGACGCAACGATCTGCATTGCCCCCGAGGATGATAAATAGTTATAGAGCCAGGAGAGAGAGGGAATCATCCTTTCTCTCCTGGCAGCAGCTTCAAAAGATTAACGATTTTGAAGCGGAGAATTTTCATGATCAATTTTTTCATCAGACGAATTTTTTATTCCCTGATAACACTTTTATTTCTATCCGTTATTGTTTTTTCGCTAATCCATTTGGCTCCTGGCGATCCTGCAAGGATGATCCTACCCCAAGAGGCAACGGAAGAAGATGTATTCCAGATGAGGAAGGTTTTAGGTTTAGACAAGCCGATTGTAATCCAATACTTTAATTGGTTAGGCAAAGCAATCCAATTGGATTTCGGAGAATCCATTCAGGGGAAACGGTCAGCGGCCAGGCTCTTTCTTGTGAGGTTACCGGCAACCTTGGAGCTAACCTTGGGAGCATTAATTCTCTCTGTTGCTTTTGCAGTACCACTCGGGGTCATTGCTGCTATTAGACGGGGCACTTACTGGGATTTCATCATTTCTTTTATTTCGCTTTTTGGGTTATCCACCCCGAGGTTTTGGTTAGGGATAATTCTCATCTTGATTTTTTCACTTGGTCTTGGATGGTTTCCCTCCTTTGGTAGAGGTTCAGGGTTATTTTACGGAATCCTTCAATTATTTAAAGGTGATTTTGGCACTTTCTATGAAGCTTTAAGAAATTTGACCCTTCCATCCATAGCACTCGCCACATTTTTCGCTGCCAGCTTCGTGAAGCATACACGCGCGAATGTCCTTGAAGAAATTAGTAAACTCTATGTGAGGACAGCCCGTCAAAAAGGGATAGGCGAATACAGAGTCATTGTCTTTCATGTTCTCCGAAATGCCTTAATCCCTATAGTGACTGTTATAGGCTTAAATGTTGGACTACTCATGGGAGGCGCGGTCGTTACAGAGATTGTGTTTGCATGGCCAGGTGTTGGGCAACTATTAATCAATGCCTTATTTGCACGGGACTACCCTCTAATTCAAGCCACGTTATTCATGGGAGGGGCCCTCATAACGGTTATTTTCATTTTGATGGATATCATTTACGTAGCACTTGATCCAAGGATTCGTGTAAAAGGGATCGGATAATAAAGATTGGTTGGTTTTATGCGGTTATTATATAAAAAATTGAAAAAAAGCTTTTTTGGAAAATTGGGGTTACTTATTATATTTATCTTTACTCTACTGGCTATATTAGGGCCTTCTGTTTCCCCCCATAATCCAGATGCCATGAAATTAACAAAACGTCTCGCACCACCAGTTTGGGCGAGAGAGGGGAACTGGAGACACCCCCTCGGGACAGACATGATGGGACGGGATGTTTTGAGTCGGGTAATATGCGGCACCAGAAATTCAATGATTGTTGGCTTGTTCTCTTCGTTCATAGCCTTACTGATAGGGGTTTCCTTGGGGATGATTTCTGGTTATTTTGGCGGATTTGTAGAGGTTATCGTCATGCGAATGGTGGATATAATGTTGGCCATTCCCGCAGTCATGCTAGCGGTGGTTCTGGTGGCCATTATTGGCCCCTACCCGATCAGCATCATTTTAGCCATGGGGCTCACGATGTGGAGTGAGTATGCCAAAGTTATTAGAAGTCGAATTCTTGTATTAAGGGAGGAACCCTTTGTGCTGGCTGCCAAAACGATGGGAGCTAGCGGCAGGAAAATAATTTTAAGACATATTTTCCCAAATATTATCTATATCATCATCGTTATCTTTACACTCCAAATTGGGTTGATCATATTATGGTCGGCGGGGTTGAGCTTTATTGGTTTAGGTGGGGCAACATTGTCCTGGGGATGGGACGCTGCTGCTGGACGCGTTTATTTGGCAAGAGCGTGGTGGCTATCGACAATTCCCGGATTGGCCATATTCTTCTGTGTCCTCGGGTGTAATCTCTTTGGAGATTGGCTTAGGGATGCATTGGATCCGGGTGTCAAAACAATTGTCTGAATATGCCGAAAGTTGATTGGCATTTCGATCTTGAAGGAAGTTGGATGGAATCGATTTTAAGAGTTGAAGAGCTAAAAACCTATTTCCTTACGCTTGGAGGTGTCATTAAAGCAGTTGACGACGTTAGTTTTGAAGTAAAAAAGGATGAATTTTTCGGTTTGGTGGGTGAATCCGGCTGCGGGAAGAGTACAACGGCCCTTTCCATCATGAGATTGCTTGATGATACGTCAAAACTGGAGGGTAGGATTCTTCTCGGAGAGCAAGATATTGTTCGGCTTTCAAAAAGGCAAATGAGACACTTGTGGGGAAAGAAGCTATATATGGTATTTCAGGACCCTATGACATCGTTGAATCCTATCATGAGAATTAAGGATCAAATTGGGGAGGTATTTAGAAAAAGGGGAGAAAAAGCATTAAAAACAGGTGAAATCATGGAGAGGGGGCGTGAGTTATTGGACCAGGTTGATATTCCTGACTCAGATAGAGTGTTGAACCAATACCCTCATCAGCTCAGCGGTGGGATGAAACAAAGAGTGATGATTGGAATTGGGATAGCGATCCATCCTGATCTTTTGGTATTAGATGAGCCAACCACAGCCCTCGACTCTACCGTCCAATTTAAAATTGTTGAGTTGTTACTGAACTTGAAGACGAAGTATAGGATGAGTCAAATTATTATTACGCATGATTTTGGGGTAGCCGCAAAGTTATGTGATAGGATTGCAGTGATGTATGCAGGAAAAATTGTTGAACAAGGAAAATATGTGAATTTGCTAAAGGAACCTGCGCATCCGTACACCCAAGGATTGTTTAGATGTATTGTTAAGAAAGATCAAAAAACAGATTATCTGGAAACGATGAAAGGATATTTGCCAAGCCTCAATAATCTACCCAAAGGGTGCTATTTTGAAAAACGATGTGTAATCTCTAAACCTCTATGTAAAGAGGAGAGGCCAAGGTTGATAGATATTGGAGATGAACATTTTGTAGCATGCCATCACTTTCCCTTTTAGGGAGTAAGAGAACAAAGAAGAATTATGCTATGGTGGGTGATCCATGCAGAGTAGTTTGGTTGAGATAGTGGAATTGAAGAAACATTATCCTTTGAGCTTAGGCTGGTTTGATCGCCTCGCTGGAAGTGCCAAAACGATAAAGGCCCTAAATGGATTAAATTTGAGCATTTATAAAGGAGAGACTATTGGCCTTGTTGGGGAAAGCGGTTGCGGGAAGTCTACGCTGGGACGAATCATAATGGGCATAGAAAAACCAACGGAGGGGTTTGTTAGTTTTAACGGAAGGCGCATGGATGATCTAAAAACAAAAACAGAAATGAAGGCGATGCGGAAAAAGATGCAAATGATATTTCAGAATCCAGCAAGCACCTTGGATCCGCGAATGACCCTACACCAAGTCTTATCGGAACCGTTTGAGATACATTACAAGTTGACAAAGAAAGAACAAGATAAACGGATAGGAGAATTATTGGAAATGGTGGGATTGCATTATGGAGACAGCAAGAAATTATCGGGAGAATTTAGTGATGGGCAAAAGCAGAGAATAGCTCTAATTCGAGCCTTATCATTAGATCCTGAGTTTATCGTAGCCGATGAGCCCGTTTCTGCCTTGGATGTTTCAGTTCAGGCGCAGGTTCTGAATTTAATGAAGGGTTTGCAAAAAGAAATGCATTTGACCATGCTTTTCATCTCCCATGACCTCAAAATTGTAAGATTTCTGTCAGATAGAATTGCAGTCATATACCTTGGGAAAATAGTAGAATTGGGTCCAAGTGAAGAGTTTTTTGAAAATCCTTATCATCCTTATTCGAAGGGACTGCTCTCTTCGATTTTGGACATTAATCCGGGGCTAGATAGCAATCAATTTAGAATCAAAGCGGATGTTCCAGTGAGTCAGGTTAATATACCAGCAGGATGTGTATTCCAAAAGAAATGTTATGAAACGAGGGGTCAGTGTAGGAAGAACACACCTGAATTGAGAGAGATATCCAGAGGACATTTCGTGGCTTGTTTTGAAAACTAATGTTGTATCTTCCGTTTGAACGGGATTGGAAAATGAGCTTCCAGATAATGATAGACCTTCCTAAGTGTACCGGGTGTGGAATATGTGAACTTGCTTGTTCTTTATATCATGAAAAAGAATGCAACCCGGAAAAATCAAGATGTAGAGTGATTCGTTACGAACATGAAGGCATATTGTATAGCATACCCATAATGTGTCAGCAATGCGAAGAGTCTCCCTGTCAAATTGTCTGTCCTACAAAAGCCATAAATCGAAATCAAATCACCAATGCGGTAACCGTCGATGAGAGAAGATGTATTGGCTGCAAATACTGCTTTACCGTGTGTCCCTTTGGATGTATTACGATCGATCAAAAAATGGGAAAGGCAGTTAAATGCAATACCTGTGAGGGAGAACCCAAATGCGTTGAATTATGTCCGACCGGAGCTTTGACTTTTGTTAAATCTGATAAAGTGAGTATTACAAGAAAGCGCAGTATTTTTGATAAATATGTCGAGAATCTGAAAAAGCTTTCGACCTCGATGATTGAATAGCAGGGAATGAAATGGTTAATTTATATGGAAGCCATATCCTCAGAATAGATTTAAGCAGCCAAACAATTACCAAGGAACCCACATCCAAATACTCAAAAAGATTTATTGGCGGGAGAGGTATCAATGCCAAGATTATGTTTGACGAAATAAAACCTCAAATAGGCCCACTCGGAGATGAAAATACAATTGTCTTTGGTGCAGGTCCATTGACGGGGACATTGTGCCCCGGTTCAAGCAGAGTAGATGTCATGTCAAAATCTCCAGTAACGGGTTTACTCGGAGATTCAAATATGGGCGGAAATTGGCCGGCCGAATTGAAATATGCTGGATATGACCATGTAATCATCCAAGGAAAAGCAGATCATCCAGTCTATATTGCCATTGAAAATGAGAAGGTTGAGGTATTAGAGGCTTCAGACCTATGGGGGAAGGACTCCTATTCCACATCCGAAATGATCCGGAAAAAATTACAGGATCCAGATGTGAAAATAGTATGCATCGGGAAGGCAGGGGAGAATAGAGTCTCGTACGCTTCGCTCATTTCGAACATTGGGAATGCAGCTGGCCGAAATGGGATGGGAGCGGTAATGGGGTCTAAAAATTTGAAGGCCGTTGCAGTCAGAGGCACCAAGGGCGTTAAAGTCGCCGACCCGGAACGATTTTTCAAGCTCTGCACCAAACTTCACAACATGGTGAGGAGCGCACCAGGGTACGACGAGTATTCTAAAAGAGGCAGTCTAAAATCAATGACCCTCAATGCAAATTCTGGTTATACTCCTGCAGGAAATCACCAAACATTCGGTTGGGATCGGAAAGCAGAATTTCTAAATTGGTGGGAAAAATATGGAGTTAAAAGAGCTGGGTGTTTCAGCTGTCCTGTGCAATGTTCAGAGACTTATACAATTCCAGAAATTGGCAGTGGAATTGTCTCCTGTCAACATTACATAGAACCGACATGGAAACTGAGGAACAATGATGTCATGCTATGGTGGGAGTTTGTGAGGAACTGTCAGGTTTTCGGTGTCGACGTGATTTCAACTTCGGGAATTTTGGCATGGGTAATAGAACTCTATGAGGACCGGATTATAACAGAAGAAGACACAGATGGTTTAGTGATGAAATGGGGTGATAAAGAGACGATACTAAAGATGATGAAAAAAATTATAAACCGTGAGGGGATTGGAGATATACTCGCACAGGGATTCAAGGAGGCCATCAAACAATTTGGAAAAAAATCAGAAAATTATGCAATGCATGTTAAAAATAGCCCACTTTATGCCGCTTCTCCAAGGTTTCCCTTTGTTGCACTCGAAACAGCATTGGGTCCAAGAGGGGATTATATGAGGGCCTTTTTACCTTTTGCAAAAGGAATAATCAGGGTAAAAGGTGACCCCAATATGAGTATAGAAGAAAAAGAGAAGATAATGATTAAATACGAGGAGGAAGCTGAAAAAACAACGGGTACGAAAAAAGCATTGGATATCATGGGTTTTGAAGGGAAACCAAGGGGTGTTATCTATGCGGAGACAATGATCTCAATCCCGGATATGCTTGGTGTCTGTAAACATATGGGCATAGTAAATTTCGAAGCCTTTAGCCCTGAAGATTTTTCAGAAATATTTTCTGTGGGTTTAGGGGAGAATGTATCTCCTGAAGAACTTATTCGTGCAGCTGTAAGAAATAGGAATGTGGAACGAGCCTTTGAAGCAAGAGAAGGCCTGACTCGGGAAAAGGATACATTGCCGGAAAGGGAATTTAATAAGGATATCGGTGGAGCTTTTAAGGGCGTCTTTCTTGATCCAAAGGAGTTTGAAAAAGCAAAAGATGAGTATTATGCCTTGAGGGGATGGGATATTAATACAGGTATTCCGACAAAAAAAACATTGGTTGCTTTAGGCTTAGAGGATATTGCGGAGGATCTCAAAAATCGCAAACTCCTTTCTGAATAACTAACAAATACTACTATATTAGCAGAGTCCCTATATATTGAACTAAGCATTTTAAAATCCTGATTTGCATTTAGCAATTTTCTGATGTAAGGGAGAGGAATATGATTTACAACATTGCGGTGATTCCCGGTGATGGTATCGGGAAAGAGGTTACCAATGAAGCGATTAAGATCTTGAATGCCGTCTCTGAAAAGTATGGTTTCAAGGTAAAAACAGAAAGTTTTGACTGGGGATGCGACTATTATCTGAAACATGGAGAGATGGGCCCTGAAAACCTCTTGGATGTCCTGAAGGGGGCCGATGCCATCTTTCTGGGTTGCATTGGGGACGCCAACAAGGTTCCTGACCATATCTCTCTTACCCTTCTACTCAGAATCCGAACGGGGTTTGATCAATACGTCAACCTTCGTCCCATCAAGCTTTACCCAGGAATTGAGACTCCCATTAAAACGGCGACACCCAAGACAGTGGATTTCATCGTGGTGCGGGAGAATACAGAAGGCGAATATGCAGGGGTTGGTGGTTTTTTCAAAATGGGTAAGCCGGAAGCGGCCGCCTTTCAAACGGCTATCTTTACCCGAAAAGGATGTGAACGAGTCATCCGATACGCCTTCGAGCTAGCCCGGAAAAGGAAGAAATACGGGAAGAAGCCTCCTGTCGGCATGGTTACGAATTGTACTAAATCGAACGCGCTGAACTACTCCATGGTCTTTTGGGATTCAGTTTACAAGGAGGTGGCTCAGTCCTATTCAGACATCAAGACGGATCTGGCCCTAGTGGATGCCATCACCATGTGGTTTATCAAGACTCCCGAATATTTTGATGTCGTCGTCGCATCTAATCTCTTTGGAGATATCATTACTGATTTAGGATCCATGCTTCAGGGAGGGATGGGATTCGCTGCTGGCGGCAATATTAATCCTGAAAGAACCTATCCTTCCATGTTTGAGCCGATCCACGGCTCTGCCCCGAAGTATGAAGGGAAAGGGGTTGCCAATCCTGTCGCGGCTATTGAGTCGGTCAAAATGATGTTGGACCATCTGGGAGAAGAAGCAGCGGTTCGCGATATTGAAAGGGGGTTAACGAAAGTTCTCTTTGAAGGAAAATTTAAAACTCGTGACATGGGAGGAAAATATTCAACTCCGGAAATGGGCGATGCAATCAGAGCCTCAATCATAGAACAAAAATCGGGTGTGAAGTCATGAAGAAACCTCAAATTCCTCCTTATGACCATCAACCAAAACCTTATAAGGGTCTTTCGCACCAAGAAGTGATGGAGATGCGAGAGCGATATCTATCCCCTGCGCTGTTAACCTATTACAAGAACCCAATCATGATCGTTGAAGGATTAATGCAATACGTTTATGATGAGGAAGGTCGCCGCTATCTCGATGGAATCGGTGGTATTGTGACGATCAGCGTGGGTCACTGCCACCCTTATGTCACCCAAAAAGCTCGCGAACAATTAGAAACACTTCAGCATACCACCACTATTTATCTTCACCCCAACATCGCCGAATTCGCCAAGATGCTTTCAGAAAAAATGCCAGGGGATTTAAGCGTTTGCTATTTCGTCAATTCAGGATCCGAAGCCAATGATCTCGCTCTGCTGATGGCCCGTCTATATACCGGAAACTTCGACATCATTGCCCTGCGGAATGGTTACCACGGTGGTATTGCCTCCACCATGGGACTGACAGCTCACAGTACATGGAAGTACAACTATCCTCACAGTTTTGGGGTCCACCATGCCATTGCTCCTGATCCTTACCGAGGTCCTTGGGGAAGAAATGACCCAGATGCAGGGGCTAAGTATTCCGCAGACATCCAGAATCTTATTGAGTATGCCACACCAGGTCATGTGGCTGCTTTCTTCGCCGAATCGATACAGGGTGTAGGTGGCGCCGTGGTCTACCCCAATGGCTACCTCAAGGACGCCTATCATTATATTCGGAAAGCAGGAGGAATCTGTATCGCTGACGAGGTTCAGACAGGATTTGGTCGCACAGGAACACATTACTGGGGGTTTGAAACGCAAGGGGTCATTCCAGACATTGTCACGATGGCAAAAGGGATTGGAAATGGTGCCCCCCTTGCTGCCGTAGTGACGACTCCGGAGATAGCAAAACCCCTCGCCGAGCGCATTCACTTCAATACCTTCGGGGGAAACCCCGTATCTTGTGCAATCGGAAAGGCTGTCTTGGAAGTGATTGACCGAGAAAAGTTTCAACAGAACTGCCTTGAGATGGGAAACCAACTCATGGAGGGTTTAAAAAAATTGATGTCTCGTTATGACCTAATTGGGGATGTGCGGGGAAAGGGTTTAATGATCGGAGTGGAACTTGTAAGAGATCTCAAGACGAAGGAACCTGCAAAAGAAGAATGTGCTCATGTTTTTGAACGGGCTAAAGAATTGGGTTTGCTCATCGGTAAAGGGGGACTCTATGGTAATGTTCTACGCATCAAGCCTCCAATGTGTATTACCCGTCTGGATGTCGATTTCATCTTGGAGGTGTTGGAAACAGTCATGAATGAAATATGATTGGAGGTAAAAGAGAGGATCGGTATCCACTGAAATCATCAAAAAGGTAGAAGATCAGATTCACCCTTGCACCTCGCCTCAACTCCGTATTCTAGTGAGGAGAAGGTTTAGTTATGATTGTAGGAATTCTAAAGGAAATAAAGGCGGAAGAAAATCGTGTCTCCATGACCCCAGCAGGAGTTGAGATCATGAGGCATAACGGGCACTCCATTCTGGTAGAAAAAGGGAGTGGAAGTGGCAGCGGCTTCGCAGACCATACCTACGTCAAAGTCGGTGCCGAGATGGTCGATACACCCCAAGAAATTTTTAAGCGGGCAGACATGGTGATGCATGTGAAAGAGCCTCTCCGTATCGAGTATGATCTCATCCGTAAAGACCAGATTGTCTTCACCTATCTCCACTTAG
>Ga0214473_10007858_pt1 | contig 12623 bp, 6 predicted proteins | sample RVTome_7_FD_203509 | JGI IMG/M metagenome (GOLD analysis project Ga0214473, IMG submission 203509) | Soil microbial communities from uranium-contaminated site in the Upper Colorado River Basin, Wyoming, United States - RVT98D197 | ecosystem: Environmental > Terrestrial > Soil > Contaminated >... | reverse complement strand
AGGAGTAGCCCGGTCGCGCGGTTGCCGATGCGTTGGCGCAGCCCCAGTAGCTCGCTCCCTGGTCGCCCGCCGTGCTCCGGTTCGCCGCGGCGCACCTGGCGCTCTCGGGTCGGCTGTGCGGCCTGCTTGGGGGCGTGCGTGGACGGCATCAGCGGCTCACTCGCAAGGCTCCAAGGGAACGGTCATCACGGTGACGTCCGCGCAGCGCCCCCGGACCGCGCGCACCTGCTTCCAGGCGCTCACCGGTCGGCGCCCCAGACTTTCTCGCGGAGCACAAACTCTTCCCCTTTGATGGTGAGCTGAATTCCATCCAGGAGGATCAGGGTGAGGAGCCACTCGCCCGCAAATCCGCCCATCGACGCGTAGATCCGCGAGACGTACATGCGCTTGACCGCGACGTTTTGGACGCGGTAGGCGTGTTTTCCATCGACGGAGATGTCCAGCGTGACGAATTGGGGCTCGGACGTCATGACGCGCTCGCCGGCCTCCGAGGTCGTCACCAGCGTCCGATAGGCGGGAGCGTGCAAGAAGACGCGGACCCCGACAGGTACGTGCGAAAACAGGGCCTCGTCGCGGATGACGTGTTCGGGACCGTTGAGCAAGGTGTAGGTCGGTGCGGGCGGCTTGGCGACCGTGCCCGCGCCGCCCGCGCCCGCTTCGCCCGCGGTTTTCTCCGCGGCCGCCCTGGCCTTCTCCGCCTTCTCCGCCGCCGCCTTTTCCCGCGCCGCCTTCTTTTCGTCCCGCATCTTCACGGCATCGCGGTACGGGATGTCCTTCTTGACTTTGTTACGCTCGTAGAACGCGATCAGGGTTTCCTCGCCGAGGATGCCGTCCCGCTTCTTCAGGCGCAACGCTTCCTGGAGGTCGTACACGGCGTCCGCGAACTCCTCCGAGTCCGCCTTGATGCCTGGCTTCCTGTAGAACGTGAAGGGATCCCAGCCGAGCGTCTTTTGGTAGATGGCGTTCTGCCGCGTCGCGTGCGGGTAGTCGATCTCCCGGACCTTCGGCTCGGCTGCCTTCACCTCGTCTCGTCCGACGTTGGCCTTGGCCTTCTCCACATCGAGCTTGCCCGTGAGCGGCGTGCGGGCAGCCTCCAGCATGGCCTTCAACTCCTCCGGCGTGCGCTTGCTTTCCTGGAGCAGCTTGACCAGCTGCTGCAATTGCTCCTTCGTCGGTTTCTTTCCCTTGCCGGTCCCGAAGACGGTCTGCAGGCCCTTCAGGATCTCACTCTCGTATTCCCCCTCCCACGCGTCGCGGTGGGACCGCAGGGCGGCCCCTTCCAAGCCGCCCTCCGCCTTGAAGTCGAGGGACGGGAGCGCCGAGTCTGCGAGGTGACAGTGGTATTCCTTGAGATCATCGCCCAACGCCCGGTTGATGAGGCCCTGGTAGTGCGGCGTTCCATATTTCCGTACCAGGTCCCGCACCGTCGGCGTGACGATGTTGTCGTTGAACCAGCGGGTCCCAATGAGCAGATCGACCGCCGCCCCGATCCCGATCTGCGCCACCAGGCCCCAGAGACAGCCCAGTGCGGGGGGGGTGAGGCAAGAGACGACTTGGACGCCGACCCGAATCAGGGTGATGAGGCTGGTGGCGATGTCCAGCCAGCGCTTGGCGTCCTGAATGGCGGCGAACAGCTCTTCGAGTCGCTTGATCCCCTCGCCCCATTCCGCCTCCAACCGGGCCTTGCTGTCCTCGAACAGCTTCCGCGCCCGGCACAGCTCCTCACCGAGCCTCTCGTTGACCTCGCCCTGGACCTTTTCCACCACCTTGTCCATGGCGGCGTGGAAGCACGCCGCGAAGAAATTGAAACTCTCGGTGATGAACTGCCCCACCGCGACTTTGGACGCGGCCACGACCACCTGGACCAGCCGTCTGGCCCATCCGAACTTGACGATGCCGCCTTCCGACACGCCTTTCACCCGCGCCCGGACGCCCGCCATCTTCTCTTTCATGCGCTCGAACACGCCCAGCACCTTGTCCCACGCGCCACCCAGGAGGAACCGGACCTTGCCGAGGAACTTGCCGGCGCGGCCGCTCCAGAACATGAGCTGGTTGTAGTCCCTGACGGCCTTCTTCTCGGCCGCCGGCGCGGATCGCCCCGCCTTGCCCAGTTGCTTTTCGAACCGGACCTTGTCGCGGTAGTTCTTGAAGGTGGTCTTCAGAGCGGTGCGGAACGGCCGAGCCCACTCGCCGCGCGCCGTCTCCCACGCGCGACCGCGATCCGGCCAGTAATTGGCCGGCCGGTCTTTGGTGTGGCGCTGCACGTGACGCGCGGACCCGGTGCGCGGAGCGGCCGCAACCGGAATCCTGGGGCCGCCGGGGAGGAACTTCCCGGAGACCATCGGAGGCGTCCGGGGGTGGCTGGGCGTCAGCTCGTCTTTCGACTTGCGCATCTTGGTGATGTGCACGGAGAACCACTCCGGGGGCGCGCCTTCCAGACCGCTGGCGAAGTCGGTGTAGAGGTAAAGACCTCCTCCGAGGTCCGCGACCCACAGCCGGCGACCTCCAAAGGTCGTGTCTTTCGAAGGCGTGGAATGTTGCGACGACCACTTGTCGAAGTTCAGGCGGTCGGGAAGCGTCACCTTCAGCCGGGAAAACTTCAACGACGCCCGGGTCTTGCCGCCGCTGATCGTGTGCAGCCGCCCCACGAAGGCCTGGTACCCGCGCTCGTAGCTGTCGAGCTGGGCGATGCCGGCGCCGGCCTTGGTGGTACTGGCCGGCTTGATCTCGCCAAGGCGGATCTCACTGGGAAAGTCGCCCTCCCAACCCCGCACTGGAGCGTCGCGCTTGCCGGTGACCTTCGGAGAGGACGTCACGGCGGGCCGCGTGCCCACCGAGCCGGGGTTGTTCATCCCCACGATGTCGCGCGGGCTCGCGACCGGGTTGAATCCCTTGACCCCGGAAACGGTCTTCGGAGGCTTGGACTTGTAGAGGTCCGCCACGCCGATCTTGTTCAGCTCGGGGCTGAACCGATCGGCGCCGGGGATCGCCGCTTCGGTGACCAGGTCCTTGCCCTCGTCGGCCTCGCGGAGAATGCGCTCGAGCACGTGATGCACGGTGGTGCCCGAGACGCGATGGCCATAGTAGGCCTTTCGTTCCCAGTCGGTCTTCCGCGCGAGCGTGCCGGAGACTGCCTTCTCACGCACCGGGCCGCCGGCGTCCGCCCCTCCCGCTTGCTGCACCACATGCGTCAGCTCGTGGGCGAGGAGGCGCCGTCCGGCGTCGCTGTCGGGTCGGAACTCCCCGGCCGCGAAATAGATATCGGTCCCGGTGGTGAACGCGAGACTGTTGACGTCGCGATTGAGACCCTCCGACCGCGCGCCGGTGTGGACCCGCACGCCGGAGAAATCGTACCCGAAGCGCGACTCCATGAACGCGCGCGCGCCGGACGGCAGCGGGGCGCCCCTCCCCCGCGTGGCCTCGAGCCTGGTCTCCAGATCGTCGGGCGGGGCCGGTCCTCCGGCATGCCGCTTGGGGCTGATGGTGGTGGCGGCCGGACCTGGCCCTCCTTCCTCGGCCTCCTCTTCTTCCTCCGCGACGTCTTCTTCTCCTTCCTCCTTCGGCTCGTCGCTCACCGCGCAGGTCTCGGTCGCGTCCCGCTGGATCCCGCCCTCCGGGATCGCGGAAATCGCCCACCGCTGGACGACGAGCGCCGGGTCCTCCTCCTCGCGCGCCGAGCAGGTGGCGCAGCTCCCGTGGCAGCCGCAGCGCTGGACCAGGCCGCCACCGGGCGCCGCGGCCGTTACGCCGGTCGCGGGAAAATTCATTACCTGGTCGGCGACCCGGTCGGCCTCCTGCTCGTAGCGGTCGTTGGGGGCGCCAAGGCGGAGCTTGGGCTGGAGTAGCGCGGCGATCGACCGGTTGCCGATGCGGCGGTGAAGCCGCTGCAGGTCCCCCGCGGGGCCGGTGGCGGGAGCAGGGTCCTGGTGGCGCGCCGGGGCACCAAGACCCCTGGACAGGGCGGTGGCGCTCCGAGGCGACACGCCCGTAGGGCGCTGGACGATTCGCAGGGGAAGGGCGCGCTTCCCCGCGTCGCCGAAGGGGGCCTGGTTCGCCATGATCAGGGCGCCACCCCGACGTTCCTCACGGCGTGGCCGCCGGCAGCCGCGCCAGCGCGTCCGAGGCGAGGCGCGTGGAATGAGACCCCCGGAAACCACCCTGCAGGACCACGGCTCGGAGGAACCCTCGAAACGCTCCGTCTTGTGTCGCGGTGAGGCCGGCCGCCCAGCCGACCACCCATTGCAGTATTCCCTCCGGCGAATCGGCCGTGGGCCGAGCCGGCGGCGTGGGCCCTAGCCGGAGCATCTCGTAGTTGCGGCTGAGGATCTCCCATCGAAGCCCGAAGGCGTCCGTCGCTCCTCCGCCCGGACGGCTCACGTCCAGCTCGGCCGCGCCGTTGCGCATGATGAAGTTCATCGCTTCCAGAACGTGGCCCGTGCCGACGTTCTGGGTCGGCGACTGCAGCGGTGCGTTCCGGGCGCCGGCGAATCGATCAATGAAGTCATTGACGCTGCCCACGAACACCCGGCCGAAGGGGTCTCGCGCGCCGTGGGCCGTCGTGAGCTGCTGCCCGTGCTGAAAGGGAATACCGCGCCGGGCGAGGACCAGGTGGCCGAAGAGCTCGTGCGCCAGGGAGTTGCTCCCCAGGGCGCCATGTCCGCCACCGCCACCGGAATCGTAGAAGATCGTGTCTCGGGCGTCGTCCGCGCTTGCCACGACGACGGGCGCGTTCGCGTTGATCGTTCGCTGAAGCGACAGCCGCGGCAACGTGATGCCCCCGGCGAGCCCCAGCACGGCGAGGCTCCTGGTCACCACGCTCTCCTGCCCCCGAAGAACCTCCTTCACCCGGAATGACTCCGTCAGTCCCACCCCGCGGATGGTGAGCGCACCGGCGTCGACGATACGGCGGAGCTGATCCCAGCGAAACGGATCGTCCGCCTGGGTGTGCGCCACCTCATAGCCCAGCCGCGCGTCGCGCGTGACGACGATATGCGCTTGGTCCGGTCCGGGGAGCAGCACGCCCAACCGACTGATGTCCCGTCGCGCCGTCCCCTCCACGCGCACGTCCCCCACCTCGAATTCTCGGTTCCCGATCGTGCGTCGCTCGAACTGCGGCTGTCCGCGGGGCGCGTGGCCGCTCACCGGGATCGGCCCGCCGCTCCGGGCGCCTCGCGGGGCGCTGGATGCTCCCGCGTGGAGCTCTGCGTCGGTCGGGCGACGTGCCGCTGTCGAGCCGATTCTCGGCGCGGCGGTGCCGCTCTGCTGGACGACGTGCGTGAGCTCGTGCGCGAGGAGCCGCCGGCCATCCGGTGTCGACGGGCTGTACTCTCCGGCGCCGAAGACCACGTCCCGCCCGACCGTGAACGCGCGCGCCTCGATCTGCCGTGCGCCCAGCGCGGCCGCCGGGCCGCTGTGGACGCGCACCTCACCGAAGTCGCAGCCGAACCGGTGCTCGAAATACGCGCGGGCGCCCGGGTCGAGCGGCTGGGCGGGACCCAAGTGGCCGACGATGGGGTCCGGCATCGAGGGCTCTGCCCGAAACCTTTGGGGCGTCCGCTGGACCCCAGCCTCCTCCTCGCACGCGGCGCACGGCGCCCCGTCGGCACACCCGACACAGGTACGCTGCACCGCGGCCTCCGGCATGTGTAGGACGTGGTCGGCAACCCGGTCCGCTTCCTGCTCGAATACGTCGCCCGACCGATTGATGGTGAGCTTGGGCTGGACTTGTGGCCCGGCGGCGAGGCGCACCAGCGCTCGATTGCCCGCGAGTTGCTGAAGCCCGGGCCCCGGATGCCGCGCATGCGGGGCTGCGACCGCTCGCGGCAGACCGGCCACGCGCCTCGCCGCCCGCCGCAGTAGACGCTCCACTAGCCTCCGGGCTGCTCGACCACGGGCGCCCCGGGGGCGTCGGTCTTCACGGTGTCGATGCCATGGGTCGCATCCACCTTGGCCTTGTAGCCTTCACCCGACTCAGCGATGATGCGGCCGTTCTGGTGCCGCAAGCGCCAGCGCCAGTCCTTGTCCCTGCCTCGATACACCTCGAATGTCGCAGCCATGTGTTCCCCCTTCCTTTAATAGTGCGGCCCTCGATCATGGCGGACCCTCGCGCAGCTCCCGCAGGCTCAGCCGGCGCAGCCGCCGGGCGTCGAGCGCGACCTGAAGCAGTCCCAGCTGCGCGTGCAGACGGTCGAGCACGTCAGCGTTCACTGAGGCGCCGGTCGCGCCCGCGAGTATTTCCCCGATCGTCTGATCGTTGAGCTCCGGGACGGGAGGGAGCTGGGTGGCCGTTTGCAGGGCCAGCCTGGCCTTCGCCTTCAACTCCACGGCTCGGGAAATGGTCACCCCCTCCGGTGGCAGCGTGGCGTCCAGCAGCGCGAGCTCGCGGACGTTCGACACCTCGCCGTCCAAGAGCGCCTCCGCCACGGACGAGCCGACGCCGTCAATCACCGTCACCGGTTCGTTCCCGAGCCAGTGCAGCGGCACGTCGGCCGCCTCGCCCGGGGCCGCCGCGCCACCCGACCGGAAGCTGAGCCTGATCATGCGCGTGAGAGTCTGGCCCGCGCGCAGCTCGATCAGCGGGTGAATCGCGTAATTGAGAAGGCGCCCCGACCCTGCGGCCGCCGTCGCATCACCGCCGACCAGCCCGAACTCCCGCAGCCGCCGGGGGGCGGGGACCGGGCCGATCGTCACCGACAGACCGAGCCGGTGACTCGGTCCGCTCGTGTTGCGTCCCGCGGCGTCGACGTAGCTGATGTCCGCGTGGGTCAGCGCGACTCTGGTGGTCTCCTTTCTCAGGTGCGTGGTGTCCGGCGTGGGCGTGGGGAGGGCGGCGTCCCAGGCCTGGTCTCCCTCGCCCACCGCGCAGTACAGGATGCCGCGCAGGCCTGGCTCATTCCGCAAGAGCGCGGCCACCAGCGGCCAGGCCGAGGACACGATCAGGTTCCGGCGCCAGCCTGGCGACACCTCTGCGACGCCGCGAACGCCCCCCACGACGTCCCGGTACACCCCGATCAGCATGCCCTCGGCCTTCCCCCGCTCACTGCAAGTGGCTCTCGTAGATGCTCATGTGGACCTGGCCCAGAGCGGCGCGCGCCATCACCGTCTGCTGCGTTTGCGCGTTCACCAGCGGTTGCTCGTAGAACGTGAACATGTGAGTAGCCGTGAGGACCCACCACGGCCCAATGGTATACGGGTTGTCGAAGGGCGTGTCGAAGCCGACCGGGATGGCCGTGGGCACCGACGGTCCCTGCGTCACGATGGACTTGAGGGTGAACGCCCCCGTGGCCCGCTGGTAATCCGAGGCCACACCATTGACCGCGAGCGAGAGCTGCTGCGCACCCCGGGGGACCGCCAGGGAGGCATTGGTCCCCACCACGAACGTGGTCCGGAAGTTGTCGAACGAGCCGATCAGCGTGCCCACCCATTGGGACGGCACGTACCGCGCGTTGTTGAGCAGGTATCGCGGCGCCGCGACGTTGGTCGCCAGCGTCCGCGTCACCGCGTCGCGGCGGACGATGCCGCTCGCCGAGCTGGCGGGAAGCGGCCCGTCCGGACCGTCCGGGTCCACGTCGCCGAACGCCAAAACCGTCACGATCTGGCCGGCCTGTACCGGAACGGTGGTCGCCCGCGGCCTGCCGGTGGCGGAGTCGAGCGCCATGGGCAACGACTGCGTGTTGGTCCGATAGGGGAGCGGCCGGCCGGTGAACGCGATCCGCATGCGCTTGACCTCACCCTGGCGGATCGGCACTTGATACCAGCCCGGCTCGTTCGGCAGGGGCTCTATCCCAATCTCCCGCGCGTTGATCACCTGCCACCGATCGGTGCCGATGATCGGACCCCGCGGCCGGAGGTATTCGCAGCCATAGACGGCCAGGGTCACCGAGATCAGCCCCAACGCAGCCGGCAGGCCCCGCCGGCGCCGGGTCACGAGCGCCCCGCCAAGGAACACGGCGGCGAAACCGAAGAACACAGCGCCGACGCCCACGTCCTCGCGGGTCCCCGGGCCATGGCCCACCGATTGGCCGCTCGGATCATTGGTGCTGTGCAGGTACAACAGGATGCGAGTCGATTGGCCGGCCTGAAGATCGGGGATCGCTTCCGCGCGCAGGTCCACGACCTGGGTGTCGGCCGAGGTATCGAAGTAATTGTGATTGATGTGGAGCTGATTCTCCCCGTAGGGCGACAACGCCGGGTTGTCGTCCCGCGTGAAGCTTTCCAGCCGGGGCTTGGCGCACAGGAACACGGCGTCGGCGCGGAACGAGTTCGGCCCCGCCGTGAAGGTCTCTGAGTACACCTGGTTGTAGGTCTCCAGGTTGACGGGATGGGACTGCACCCATGCCGTCGTCGGAACCCAGTTGGTCGAGATGGACGGAATGAGTTCCAGCGTCACCGTCCCGGCATTGGCGCCGGCGGTGGGGGCGTCACCAGGCCCGTCGTAGAGGTAGGTCACGCGGAAGGTGTTCGACTGGTTCACCGGGTTGACCAGGTAGTTGCCGTCGGCCGCCATGGACCCGTTGATCTCCCACGGCGTGGCGACGCCGGCGAACGTCACGTTGAAGCACACGTTATTGACCGTCATCTCGGCGAGGTTGGCCGCATTCAAGGCTGGGGTGTTGAGGTCCCACTGGCTGATCTGACGGTCGCCGATGCCGTCGGGCCAGCGGAGCACCATCCCCACCTGCCCCACCTGATTGGCTCCCAGGTCGGCGAAGACGTAGGCGCCCATCGCGAAGTCGGCCGTCGTAATGCCGAAGTAGGAGTGTCCCTCGATCACCGAAGCGGCGGTGGGAATCTTGATCTCGAGATTCCACAGATTGGTTTCCCCGTCGACCGCGGTCTCGTAGTCGTACGCCACTCGCGCCGTGATGGTGCCGGCCACGCCCGCCGTGTTGTCGATGATGAATCCGCCGTCGCCGGCCGAGTAGCGGTAGTACTCCACGATGGTGGCGCCGTCACACGCGGTCCCGCCGCCCGGGCTCACGCGCGGATTGGTGGCTCCCCATCCCGCGGTATCCGGCCTCACCCGAAGGAAGAAATCGCCGTCGTCCCATCCGTTCCCGGACCGGTCCACCGCCAGCACGACCGCATCGAAGACGTTGAGATCGGCGTCCTGCGCGACGGTGAACCCGAGGTAGAGGAAGTTCGCGAAGTACGTGAACGAAACCGTCCCGTTGGCCAGCGCGTTCGCGGTGGCAGCGCCCGCGGTCAGCGCCAATGGGGCGACTCGAGACCAGGCGGTGTTGGCCGCGCAGGCGCCGAGGGTGACGCCGCTGGCGACGATCCCGTTCGGCACGAAGGAGCCGGTCGCCGTCCGGGCGCACGCTTTGGCCTGGGCGACGACCGTGCGCGGTACCGACGGCGCCAGTGTCAGCAGCACCGCGGTGGCGACGACGCGCAACGCGCGCCCAGGTGTGTTCCGAGCGTTCATGGGGCACCCCCTCCAGGGTCAAGTCGAGACTAAGGAAATCGTCGCCTCCGCGAGCACGGTCGCGGGGTTGTTGTGGTCGCGGGCCCTGAGCGTGAAGCTCAGGGCGACGCCCGCGCTGCTCGGCGCCGTGAAATGCCACACGAAGTCGGTGCTGTTGGCGAACGCCGCCACCGGATGATTCGTCAGCGCAAAGGGACCCTTGGTGATGGTCCAGGTCGAGGACGTGCCGGGCTCCAGATCCACCGTGATGGCCGCGTTGGTGTGGTTGGCGACGACGAACGTGATGTCCGCCATGGTCGAGTGCAGCACCTGAAACACGCCGCCGCTGGGCATCACGCTGGCGGTCGCGATCTTGAGCTCGTATTGCTCTTCGGAGGGCGGCGGCACGGCGCCGATCTGGAGCGTCTTCTGCGTGGTGATGAACGCCAGCGCCGGGTTCCGCTCGGCGTGGACCTCCACGCTCAGCAGCGTGCTGCCGGGTCCGGCGGGCGGGGTGACGCTGACGAAGAACTGGCGGGTGAACGCGCCCGGTCCGCCGTGCAGCTCGAACGGCGTGCTGCCGTCGCCGTTCTTGTAGCTCACGGCCCACAGCGGGTCGATGAACGTCTGGACCACGAGATCGTCGTCGGGGGTGACGGAGCCGCTCACCTCGAACTTGAGATCGATCGGCGCGCCGCTCAGCACGGTGGGCGAAATGGACCCGAGATACTTGACCGCCAGCGTCCCGATCGGCTTCCCGGCCTGCGCGCCGAGCTCGGCCGCGATCCGCTCCTGGCTGGCCACGGCCCCGTCCAGGTTCGCCGCCGCGAGCGCCGGCGCGATCGCCACGTTGCCCCCGGGCGCCGGGCCGTCGAGGTAGGAGTCGATCAAGATGATGGAGGCCCCAAACGCCAGCTGGTACGGCGTCGATCCGCTCTTCACCAGCGGCAACACCGACGCCTGCCACACGGCCACCAACCGGGTCTCGGCGTCGTAGAGCTGCTGCATGATCCCGAGCGCGCCCCGGGTGCCGAGGAGCTGGGCGTGGATGACCCCCAGCGCGTGGTCGGCCACATTGGCAATGGCGCTGAGCGTCTCGATCGCCACGATTTCGCCGGCGAGGTAGCCGGACGACGGCGTGACGAACTGCGTGGTGAGATAGGTGACGAACCCTCGGGCCGCGTCCCGCGTCAGCACCAGCATGTCGCGGAACCGCTGGGTATTCACGACCACCGCGCCGGTCAGATTGCGGTACGCGATCTCGCGCCGGAGCGACGCGTCGGTATCCCGCTGGTCCACCACCATGGCGGCGGTGATGGCGGGGTTGTTGGCTCCCCGGTGCAGCTCGGCCAGAGGATAGTAGGAGTGCCCCGGCGGTTTCGCCGCGAGCGCGGCGGGGTAGTTCGCCGCCGCCGTCACCCGCACGGCCCACTCCCGGCGAAGGCTCACGGCGGTCTCGATCCCGATCCGGGTATCCACTAGCTCCGCGTCCTCCCCGCGATCCACCTCCCGATGCCACACGTCCAGAAACACGGTCTGCACCGTGTTCAGCGTGGGCGTGGGAACCGGCTCCACCGGATCGACGCCCCACGCCGCCGCCAGCGCCGCGTTCTGGTAGAGGGGTTGCTCGGTGGAGCGCAAGCGCCGCTCGATCAGCGCCATGCGGCCGTCCACCAGGATCCGCCCCGCGCCCGCCGTCGTGCCGTCGCCTCCGGTCAGGAAGAAATCGTTCCCCGCTCCCACGCTGGCCGTGACGCCGGCGGCCGAGGCGGCGATCTTGGCCACCACCTCGGCCGCCGTCGCCGCGGCGATGTCCGCGAAGTCCGCCGACTCGAAGGTCACCATCTGGGGAGATCCACTATCGACCGTGAGCACCAGCGTGGCGCCCGCCGACAGCACGAACGGCTCCGCGTTGACGCCGGTGAGCTGGGCCGGTGAGTCGCCCCATCGGCTGGCCGACGCGTTGTCCGGCCCGAAGCCCAGCGCCGCGGCCGCGGTGGAAGCGGCCGGATCGACCTGCAGCGAGGACGCCGCCGGGCCCACCGTGTTGGCGCGCAGGACGACGGTGTTGAGGCCGCCGCCGGCCAGCGCCAGCACGCGAAAGGCGTCGCTGCCGACCGGGACGCCGTTGCCCAGCATCCACCGGCCCACGCTTTCCAGCTCGCCCCGGTGCAGACCGTCCAGGAGGTGCAGATCGGCGTCCAGGAGGGGAACGCCCTGCTCCACGCGGTGGCCGATGTAGTGCTTGGTCACGGCATCCGCGAGCCGTACCTCGGGGTCGCGCGAGAAGTTACCCATCGCTGCTCCGTCCTATCTGCCGAGCTCCTCGGCGACGCCCCTTCATACGCCGTCGCTCCAGGTTTCTCCCATGCCGCCGACGTCGATCACTTCGTCGTGCGCGATCTCATCCAGGGGCCACACGTACCGCACCGGCGCCGGACGGAACGGCTCCAGGAAGGCCGCGGCCCGGCGCGCTGCCGCCGTCACCGCGCCGGCGTCCACGATGTCGGGAGTGAGGTAAAGACCCGCCGTGTCGCGGGCGTACCAGTCATCGTCTCCCCTGCCGGTGTCGTAGGTGTAGTGCGCCCGGTCCACGTACGTCCCCATCGCGTCCAGCATGGCCTGGTCGTCCAAATCGAGCGTGCGCGACCGGTAGTGCTGCCCCCGGTGCTGCGAGCGCCAGAAGACACGCAGGTTCCCCGCCCCGTCCACCAGCGCCGCGGGATCCTTGTTGGCGGTGGGATCGCCCACGAGCTTGAACGGCGCGCCCCACACGCCGGCTTCGCGCACCCGCCCCCGGATTTGCCACCGGCCGCCCAGGTCCGAGTGCCACAGCAGCCACAGCTGGTTGTTCCACCACGCCGCCGCCGGCATCTCGTCGCGCTGGGCGCCGTCCGTGAGCCGTTCCTCGGGACCCCACGCGCCGCCATCGAGGACCCGGCCGCTCACGTACCGGCGCGACCCGGTGTCCTCCGTCCAGAAGAGCCAGAGCCTTCCCGCCCCGTCCAGCGCGGCCGCAGGCATCTGGTGCCGGAACGCCGCCGAGGTGATACGCTCGGGCTCGGACCACGCCCCGGCGTCCAGCACCGCGGCCCAGATGTCGGTGGGACCCCGACGGTCGGAGTCCCAGAACACCCAGAGCCGGCCGCCGGGGTCGAGCACCGCGGCCGGATGGCGGTCGCGCGCCAAGTGGTCGGTCAGCCGGACCGGCTCACCA
>Ga0214473_10007857_pt1 | contig 12623 bp, 7 predicted proteins | sample RVTome_7_FD_203509 | JGI IMG/M metagenome (GOLD analysis project Ga0214473, IMG submission 203509) | Soil microbial communities from uranium-contaminated site in the Upper Colorado River Basin, Wyoming, United States - RVT98D197 | ecosystem: Environmental > Terrestrial > Soil > Contaminated >... | reverse complement strand
ACGTTCAAACGGTAGTAGAGATCGGGACGAAATTTGCGTGAGGCCACCGCCGCTTCGAGATCGGCGTTGGTCGCGGCAATCACACGCACATTCGCCGTCCGTCCGGCAGTCGAGCCGATCGGCGTGACATTCTTGTCTTCCAGCACGCGCAGCAACTTCACCTGAATGGCCGGGCTGATTTCCGCGATTTCATCGAGGAAGAGAGTCCCACCCTCCGCCGCGCGGAAGAGTCCTTCGTGGTCGCGGATAGCTCCTGTGAATGATCCTTTCACATGACCGAAGAGCTCGCTTTCCAGAAGCGTCTCGGGCAACGCCGCGCAGTTCACCGCGATGTAGGGATGTTCCCGGCGCGGCGAATGCTCGTGAATGGCCTGCGCCAGCAAATCCTTGCCCGTGCCGCTTTCACCGCGAATGAGGATGGTCGATTCCGAAGCGGACGCCTGCCCGGCTGTACGCTTCACTTCGTCCATGCCCGCGTCCGCGCCAAGAATCCGGTCGAACGACAGCGCCTCGCCCAGCCGTTCCCGCAGTTGGCGATTCTCATTCTTCAGATGCTTCGTCTCGAGAGTCTTGCGGATGGCAAGCTTGATTTCATCAATCTTGAACGGTTTGGTGATGTAGTCGCTGGCGCCCTTCTTCAGCGCTTCGATTGCCGTATCGACCGAGGCGAACGCCGTCATCACGATGAACGGCAGTTCGGCATTCCCCTGCTTTGCCTTGTCGAGCAGGTCCAGCCCCGACATCTCCGGCATTTTCAGATCGGCGATGACCAGATCGTAATTGGTGTCCGCCAACCGCCCGACCGCTTTCTCTCCGCTCTGCTCGGTGTCAACGTCATATCCCTCCTTGCCGAGCATGATGCGCATCATCTCGCACAGTGAGGGTTCATCGTCGACAACAAGTATGCGTTGTGGCATTTTGCGATATTCCTCAGGCCGACCGCTTTCTATGTCGTTATCGGACAAATCCGGTCACGGGTTGAGCAGGTCGACACCACGAAACCGACGGAATCGCATCATGTTAGCGGTTGACAGAAGCCATTCTCCGCCTAAATTGTCTGAGGGCCCGGGGCGTTTCCATCCGGCACCCCGCCATTTGTCTGCCTGTTGTTCCCATGTTCGCCAACCGAAGGATGTAACGTGTCGTTCCTCTTCCGACTGAAGGTTCACGCCGTTCTCGCCGCCGTCATCGTGGTGGCTCTCGCCACGGTCCAATATGTCCGCATCCAGGCCGCCAATGCTCCGTCGCCCCATGCGCTGAAACTTAACTCAGGCGAACGGTTTCTGACCGCCGTCGAGAGCGATGCGTTCTTGAAAACCAGCGGCGAGGCATGTGGGGGGATCCTCCAATTCGACGCTGTCCCGATTGATGCACAGAGGGAGTCGCTGAGGGCTCTTGGGGTCGAGCTTGGATCATACATGCCGGACTACGCGTTCATCGCCTCGGTCCCCGGCGGCGTCACAGCGCGTCAGTTGGAGGCGGCCGGCGTCAGATGGGCAGGCACTCTGTCTGTGGACGACAAAGTCGCAGAGGCCCTGCGTGTCTACGGCACGACCCCCGAGTGGTCCGTCGACAAGGACGGAATCCCACGTTTCTCGATGGGGTTGTTCCCGCATGTCGATCTGAAAGATGCCGAGAGGTGGATGGCCGCCGAATACGGCGCGCGTATCATCGGCACTTCAAAGCTTGGCCACTCGATCGAGGTCGCATTGCCCGGCGACAATTGGCAGGAAGTCGCCGCCGATCCGCGCATCGTCTGGCTCGAACCATTTTGGCCGCGCGTCGCCCACAACAACTCCAACCGCGCCGATGTCAACGCCGACGCGGCGCAGGCGGTCCCGTACAACCTCTCCGGCACCGGCGTCGTCGTTGGCGAGTGGGACGAAGGACGCGCCGACCCCAGCCACGCCGACTTCGGTGGCCGCATCCTATCTGCAGACGCATCCGCCATCTCGACCCACAGCACCCATGTCGCCGGTACGGTCTTGGGCGGCGGCGCATCGCCCAGCTTCACCTACAAGGGAATGGCCCCTCTTGCCGGGATACTGTCCCATGAGTGGTGGTTCTCGGCCTCCGAGATGGAAACCGAATATCAGGGCGCCATCGACAATGTCGACATGCGCATTTCGACGAATTCGTGGGGGGTCGGGTTCAGCCCTCCCAGCGTTTCGAACTGTAACGCATTCGTGGGGAATTACTTCGCGGAGTGCGCAAGTCTCGATAATGTAGCGCGCGGAATGCTGGGAAAGCCGGTCACGATCGTCTGGTCGGCGGGGAACGAACGCTCAACAGGTTCGCAGTATTGCGGCTCCGTCGGATTCACTTGGGGTACGGTCACGCCCTTTGGGACGGCCAAAAATGTACTCACTATCGGCGCCATCAATTCCAACAACTCAACGATGACCGGCTTCTCCAGTTGGGGGCCGACAGACGACGGCCGTCTCAAACCCGAACTGGTTGGACCCGGCTGCCAATCAAATAGCGATTTCGGCGTCACCTCGACCAAGCCCGGAACCGGCTACACGGTGTTCTGCGGAACCTCGATGTCGGCGCCAACCGTCAGCGGCTGTGTCGCTCTCTGGACACAACGCTGGATGTTGACCCGCCCGGACGTTGCTTTTGCATCCACCGTCAAGGCGGCCTTTGTCGAAAGCGCCGATGAACTCGGCGACCTTGGCCCCGAATATGACTGGGGTTTTGGACGCGTTGACGTTGTCGCTGCCGTCGATCTGCTCGATCAGAACCGTCTCCTCGAAGACTCGATTGCTCATGGCGAAACCAAGTCGTGGACCTTCGTCAACAATGGCGCGTTGCCTATGATCTCGGTCACGCTCGCCTGGGATGATCCGGGCGCGGCCGAGAACGCCGCAGTCACGTTGATCAACAATCTCAACCTCCGGCTCATTCCGCCTTCTGGCCCGGCGCAGTATCTCCCGTGGACGCTCGATCCCGCCAACCCTTCCCTGTCAGCGACAACGGGTGTGGACAACCGCAACAATATTGAGCAAGTGCGCCGCACCAGCGGCCTTGAAGTCGGCACGTGGGTTGTCGAAGTCACCGGTGCCAACATCCCCGTTGGACCGCAGCGTTTCTCGCTGGCCTTCGCTACGGGAATGTCCCTGACCTCGACCGTGCAGGCCTACGCCGTCAGTCTCGAAGGGTCAAGCAACCCATCCAGTCTGATCGGAGTGGCCGGCTTGCCGTTCGTGCTTGGCAATAACGGATTCACCAATGACACCTACGACGTGGCTCTCACCAGTTCTCACGGCTGGTCGATCGCGTCCAATCCACGCACCATTGCACTGGGCGCATATTCAGATTCCGCGTTGTCTTTCGACCTGACGATCCCTCCGGCCACACCGTACGGCACGGTTGACACAATCATCGCCCTCGCCGAATCACAGGGCTCGCCGCCGCTTAGTTCAACCGACACGATGTTTGTGACAGTCGTGTCTGGCCGCGCGGTCGCCGTGCTCGGAGGATCCGACTCTCTCGGTGTCGTCGGTCGCACCATCCAAATGACCGCACGCCTTCTTAATCTTGGAGTCGCAGATGACAGTATTGAGTGGACAGCCGGCAACACACTGGGATGGACAATCAATCCTCCGACCGGGGTTGCCGCGATCGTCAGTGATGGTTTTGCCGATGTGACATTCGCTGTGACAATCGATGAGGTCGCGACCCCCGGCACTTCGAGTGCGGTCATCATTGCCGGAGCATCGTTGGATGATCCTGCCGCCACGGATGCCGACACGATGTCGCTGCTGGCGCTGGCCCGTCCGCCCGTGCCGGTTCCGGTTTATCCCGCCAATCTGGCGCTCTTGAACATCACGACACCGACACTCCGCTGGACACACAACGCGTACACGCCACCGCCGCCGGGATGGGATGTGTTCTCCTACTATGTGGACATCGCAGACGATGCGGGACTTACGATCAATTCTTCACGCCTTGGGCCTTTGTCAGACACGTTCACGGTCACTCCGTCGCTCCCCGACGGAGTACACCATTGGCGCATCCTGACGTTTAACGCGTTCGGTGATTCCGGCCTGCCGTCGGCGGTCGAACAGTTTGAGATCGATACACAGGCGCCATCGGCGCCAACGCTCGATCAACCGGGCGACAGTCTGTACGAAGCCGACACGACTCTGAGTTTCTCCTGGCAGGTTGTTCCCGATGCGGGTCAATACAAGTGGGAGCTCGCTTCCGACGCCGCCTTCACAGCCAACCGCGATTCGGCGTGGACATCCGCGACATCCTACGCTCGCATGCTCGCTTCCTGCAGCACTGTGGTTTACTGGCGCGTGACGGCCGCCGATGCCGCCGGCAACCAGTCGATGCCCTCGGCGTCACACCGTTACGCCATCTATCAAGTGGGTGACATCAACTTCGACTGCGTCCTGAACATCATCGACGTCGTCGGCATGATCGAAGTCGCCTTCCGCGGCGGCGCATTCCCGACTCCGCCCGGGCGCGCCGAAATGCTGTGCAACCCGCCGACCGACATCACCGACGTCATCCGGCTTATCGACATCGTCTTCCGTGGCGGCGTCCCGCCCTGCGGGCCGCAGTAATCCAATGTCTCGAGTTTCGGCAGGGCTCGCTTAACTCACCTTGATCGACGCACAGCGGTCTGATGAGGCGTTACCTCTCGAAATTGACTCTAATAGCTTGCTGAAAAAGTCCCCAAAGCCGCCCGAAAGAGACTCTGTCTTGCTGAGCGGAGCGAAGCATCTGCTTTTTCTCCCCTATGAAAGCAAAGCAGGTTCTTCACCCCGCCAAAGAGCAACGGGGTTCAGAATGACAATTCAGAGCCACTTTTCAGCAACCTGCCAAATCCGACTTCGGTAAGATCATAACGCCGTTGGCCTTAAAGCTCCCGTGATTGCATGTCGATTGTGAGACCCCGATCTCTTTATGAGGGTCTGTCACTAATGTGTTGTCTCTCAATAGAATACAATCCTTATTCCCGGCCTTTTCTGTTGACACCGGGGCCTCGCCAACTTACCATCTTTCCCGTTGTCTGTCTTGAGGTTGCGCGAATCATGCGAATTTGTCTGCAAAGGGTCCGTCATGCGTCCGTCAAAGTCGACAGCGAGATCGTCGGCGAGATCGAGTCGGGGCTGGTCCTGCTGGTCGGATTCAAGAAGGGCGACACGGAGGACCAGATCGAACCGATGGCCAAGCGTCTCGCAAACCTGAGAATCTTCGAAGACGATCAAGCCAAGATGAACCTCTCGCTGCTCGACCTCGGCTACTCGGTCCTCGTCGTCTCTCAGTTCACGCTCTACGCGGACACAGAGAAAGGCCGCCGCCCCTCGTTTACCGATGCCCTCGAACCCGCTCTGGCGGAGAAATACTACTTGCGGCTTGTCGACGTGTTTCGGAGTATGAACCTTAATGTCGCCACCGGAAAGTTCGGCGCCAAGATGCTCGTGGAAATCGCCAACTGGGGGCCGGTAACGATGATTCTGGACGCGTGAAATGGCCGACACACGACTGGCAATCGATGCTGCAATCCGGGATGTGGGTTGCGCCGCAGGATCGCGCGAATCTTCGCGATCTCTTGTCGCACCAAGCGGTCTGGCTGGCCTCGGCGTCTTCGCGCAGGTGGGAGATTCTCACGCAGTGCGGCGTGCGTCATCGTGTTCTGAATCACACGCTCGAAGAACCGCCGCCGCATGGCCCCGACTGGCGCGGCTGGGTCAGGGAGTGGGCTTTACGCAAAGCGCTCAATGCCTCGCGCGACCTGAAGACGGGAATCGTCATCTCTGCGGATACGGTCGTTGTCGCAGGACAGCGCGGTCTCGGGAAACCGAACGATTCACAGCACGCTCAGGCGATGCTGCGCTCTCTGTCAGGTCGATCACATCAGGTCTACACCGGGGTGGCTGTCATCAACGTTACTTCAACGCGGAAGGCCGCCGGTTCGGCGGTGTCGCACGTTCACTTTCGCTGTCTCTCGGGCGGCGAGATCGCACGCTATGTGCGCTCCCGCGAGCCGCTCGATAAAGCCGGCGCGTACGCGATACAGGGGGGAGGGGGGCAGTTTGTGGACCGCATCAAGGGTCCACTCGACAACATCATTGGTCTGCCGGTGGGTTGTCTCGTCACTGCCCTGCAACGGGTCGTATCATGAAGAACGATCGTAACAACACATCTCTTGGTCTGCCCGCCGGCGATCCTTCGCCCGATGGGCCGCGTTCCGACATCGCGCCATTGGAAATCGACATCACCAAAGATCGACTGGGTGAAGTCCTTGCGGCACGGCGTCATCAGCTTGGTCTCCGGCTGGAGGAAATCGCCGAAGACATCAAGATTCGCGCCGACTACCTGCGAGCGATCGAACAGGAAGCATTCGACAAGTTGCCGACCGCCGAATATAGCCGGTTGTTTCTCAAATCGTACGCCGAACGTCTCGGACTCAACATCAACGACATCTACGCGCTCTACGACGTCCATCACCGCCCGGCTTGGGAACCGCTCAAGGCGCGCGCCACGGTCGCTGATACCAACCAGCCGATCGGCCCCACTCCTCGCCTCCCGGAAGCCAAGCCGATTCCGACGAAGTTCTGGATCTACCTCGCCGTCGGCCTCGTCGCCATCGCGTTGATGATCTTCGGGGCGATCAAGCTCATGAAATCGGCGGATGGTTCACCTGAGCGGTCGGAGAGAGTTGCCACGCCGCCCCCTATTGTGACCGAATCAGCGCCTCCCGAGCAAGTAGAGGCGCAGCAAGTTGCCGCGTCGGTCCCTGAGACAACATCCACGACCGATGAGATCGTTATCGATGCCGAGATGCAACTGGCGCTGACTTTCGACCGCAACACCTGGATCAATCTGGTCGCCGACAACGACACCATCGCCTCCAGAGTCTATCGTGCCGGGGAGACGGTTCAGGCGAAGGGGCTCGATCGATTTGTCTTGTCGCTCGGACACACCGACGGCGTTCAGGCGACGGTCAATGGACGCCAACTGAAGCCGTTCTCAACCTGGACCAAAGGATTCGGAGGCATGGTCATCACCGCCGATTCCGTCGCGGCGTGGATGCTGCCGGCATCCGGAGGCCCGATCCAGTGATCTCTCTCTCCACGGCAAGAATCTTCCTCCCGTCATTGCGGGGAGGAGAGTCCGCGTTGGCGGACTCGACGACGACGCAATCCTTTTTGGGGGAGCGGCCATGATCAAGGAATGGCTGATCAAATGGTGGGCGAGTAAGGGCCAGCCGCAGGAATTCACCTTTCCTGGCGCGCTCCAATCCGCCAAGCGCGTCCTCGTCCTGATGCCGATCGAACTCGAGGCGATGCACCAATCCGAATTCTTCCTCTCGCGTCTGCCGCAGGCCTTTCCGACGGGCAAGGTCACCTTGCTCTATCCGCCGCATAGTCTCGCGCCCCGTTTCTACAACCCCTATGGCTTCACCGCACTCGTGCCGGAGCCATCACATGTTGGCTGGTTCGGCATGCCCAAGCGCAGTTTTCTCGACAAGCTGTTCGAACCGCCCTTTGACGTTGTCATCGCTCTCAACAAGGAACCGACCGTCTTCTACGCCGCCGTCATCATGAGTTCGCAGACGCCGGTGCGCGTCGGATTGCCGGGTGGTATGGGGAAACCTTTCGTCACAATCGAACTCCGCCATGGCCGCGCCGAGGCCGACGTGAAAACCGAGTATATTTTGTTCGTTGAAATGTTGCGAAAACTGGCCGCGCCGCCCGCGGTGACACCGACAACTTGATTCAAAATGATCCGGAGAGAAACGCCAATGTCATTGCGAGGGACGTGGGCAAGCGGAGCGAAACCACGCGACGGAGCAACCTCCCAACACGACGCCGGTTGTAAACGTCAGGAACCTGCTACATGTATCTAAAACGCATAGAACTCCACGGTTTCAAGACCTTTCCCGATCTGACCGAAGTGATCCTGTCCTCCGGAATCACATCCGTCGTCGGGCCGAATGGCTGCGGCAAGTCCAACTTGATGGACGCCGTGCGCTGGGTACTTGGTGAACAGCGCGCGCGCATACTCCGTGGCGGCAAGATGGAAGATGTCATCTTCGGCGGCACACCCCAACGTCCCGGCATGTCCGCCGCCGAAGTCACTCTGATTGTTGACAATCAGTCCGGCGGCCTGCCGACCGAATTCACCGAAGTCTCAATCACCCGCCGTCTCGACCGCTCCGGCGACAGCGAATACCGGCTCAATGGCGTCCCCTGCCGCCTCAAAGACATCAGCGATCTGCTCCTCGACACCGGTATGGGCTCGCATGGCTACGCCGTCATTCAGGCGGCGATGATCGATGCGATTCTCTCCGAGAATCCCGAAGAACGACGCTTCCTCTTCGAGGAGGCGGCAGGCGTCTCGAAATACAAAGTTCGTCAGAAGACCGCGCTCCGCAAAATGGAGGCGACCGAACAGGACCTTCTGCGGCTTACCGATCTCAAGAACGAGGTCGCCACACGTGTCCGTTCGCTCGCCCGCCAGAAGGGGATGGCCGAACGCCATCGCCAGTTGCGCGACAAGTGGAAAGCCGTGGATCTCACTTTGGCTCTCCGCGAATACAGGCGCCGCCTCGAACATGCTGCGTCTCTGCAAACCGAACATCAGAAAGCGCGCGAGGAATCAGTAACTCTCTCCGCGCAAGTCGATGCCCTTGAGATTGAGTGGCAAACACTTCGGGTTGCGCTCGATGAGGCCGAGCGTGCCGCGCAGGCGGCGGCCGACCGTCTGGCCGAGGCGACCAATGCCCTGCATGTTCATCAGACCGAATCGGTGCGCTGGGAAGACCGCCGCCGTCATCTGCAGGAAGATTCGGCGCGCATCATCGAACGGCAATGCGGTCTCTCTGAGCGTCTGGCCGAACTCGAAAAACGTCGCGGGCTCGCCGAATACGAGGCCAACAACGCGAAGGCCGCGCGCGAGTTGATCCGTGACCGCATCGCCAAAGTCGAGCAGGCCTACCGCGATGCGCGTGATATCGTGGCCGTGCATTCAGAATCGCTGCGTACCGTGGACGCTGAACACACGCAAGTGCAGCATGCCTACCTGCGCATGACATCGCAACGCGAGGCATGGGCGCATCGCCGTGAAGATGCCCTGCGTCACAGTGACCAACTGCGCGAACGCCGCGAGAAGCAGACCGCGATCGTCGGTCAGGCGCAATCAGAAGCCGACCGTCTCACACACGAACTCGAGACCCAACGCGCCGCGCACGCCACGATGGACAGCGAATACTCCAGCGCATCCGCCGAAGTTGCGGAGTGGGAAAACGAACGCACCCGCTTGTCTGAAGAGTCCCGCCATCGCGCCGAACGGCTCAGCGAGTTGCGGTCGGGGCACGAACTCGTTGCGACTTTGATCGAACATGGCGAAGGACTCGGGCAGGCCGCATCACACATTCTCTCCGATGCCCGCTGGTCGGGACGTGTCACCGGATGGATCGACCGTCTGCATCCGCAGCCCGAATGGCGCCACGCCGTCGAGGCCGCTCTCGCCGGACGGCTGGGCGCGCTTTGGTGTGATGATCCTGCTGTGGTCGGTGAACTGATTGAATACCTGTCGGCCGGCGATCAGGGCCGCGCAACGATTCTCGACCCCACTCTGGTCGTCGCCGCCCCTCAGCGGACTGCCATGAGTGATTCCGCTTTTACCGGATGGCTGTCCGATAAGGTCGAGTGCGACGCCAATGACCGGCCGTGGGTTGACGCTATGCTTGGCACAGTGGCGACCGCCGCGGGCGCCCCCGTGGCGCGCCGTATGTTCTCCGAGGGGAAAGGACGTATCAGCGTTGTCACATCGGATGGTACCCTGTTTACGTCTCCCGGTCTGGTTCAGGCCGGAGCCGAAAGCGCAGAGCCGCTTGTCGGACGCGCCGACCGTCTGAAGGAATTCGATTCCCGTATTGCCGAAGCAGAGACCGCTCTCGCTGACTGCGATCGCCGTCTGTCGGAACTGGCCTCGCGCATTGGCACGGCACTCCCGCATCTCGAAGAGAAGGCCAGGGAACTCCACACCCACGAAGCGCGGATTTCACAGCTTCAACTCAATCTTGAAGCCGCCAGCACCCGGCTGGCCGAGTATCGCCGCCGCGCCTCCGAACTTGATGCCGAATGGGCCCAGCAGGAATCGCTCGGACTCGGCGACGCCGCATCCGATGCCGCCTCCGAAGAAGAGCTCAAGGCGCGTCTCGAATCGCTGTCCGTGAAGCTTTCCGAAGCGCAGAATGTTCTATCCTCGGCAGAAGAGACGCAGAATCAGGCCGCGGCGACACTGAATCAGGCACGTATCGAAGTTGTGGAGTCGCAAGCCAAGCTCGACGCCCATTTGGCCGAGATACGCCGTTGCGATGAATCATCCTCAGAGATTCGTATTGAGCAGCAAACATTGCAAGCGCGCCTCTCTGAGATCGCCGCAGAGCTTCAGGCGCTCGCTGACAACTTGGCCACAGCCGCCACGCGTGAGCAGGAACTGTGGGTCGCCTGTGACAAATCCGAACAGGATCGCGGCGCCACACGCGCCGAAGTCGCCCGCCAGAAGGATGCGATGTCGGGTCTGGATGGCCGCCTGCGCGACCTGCGCCACACACGCGACGCCGCCGAACACAAACGCTCCCAGATCGAGATCGAACTGTCCGGATTGCGCCATGACGCCGAGCAATCCCGCCTCCGCATTCACGAAACCCACGGCATCGATCCTTCGTCATCAACCATCGAGGACACCCCGGAATCCGATGACGAATTGCGCGAGAATGCCGAGTCGCTAAAACAGCAGATCGACCGTCTCGGTCCGGTCAACCCGTTGGCGCTCGAAGAGTACGAACAGGAAAAGCAGCGCTCCGATTTCCTCGAAAAGCAAGTCGGCGATTTGCGCTCGGCCAAGACGCAGTTGCAGGAAACCATCAATGAGCTCAACCGCACCGCCGGCGAACGTTTCATGGAGACTTTCAACACCGCACGCACGCACTTCCAAAACGTCTTCACAGAGCTCTTCCGTGGCGGCGAAGCGGACGTGCGTCTGACCGAGGAAAACAATCCGCTCGAATCGCCGATCGAGATTTACGCCCGTCCGCGCGGCAAGAAGTTCATCGGCATCCGCCAGCTCTCCGGCGGCGAACGCGCCCTGACCGCGCTGGCGCTGCTCTTCGGCCTCTACCTGGTCAAGCCGTCGCCCTTCTGTATCCTCGATGAAGTCGATGCGCCACTGGATGACGCCAACTGCGGACGTTTCCTCCGGCTGATCGACCGCTTCAAGGGACGCACTCAGTTCATCATCGTCACGCACAACAAGCTGACGATGGAAGCGGCCGATGTCCTCTATGGCGTCACTATGGAACAGCCCGGTGTCTCCAAGTTGGTTTCCGTACGCCTGAACCGTGCCGGTGAATCAGCCGAAGAACCCGGCCTGGCCGAACCGCGCATCGGCATCGCCAACGGCGCGGAAACCGCCGACATCGATTCATAACGTGTGGCACGTACAAGATCATGGTCGCTTTGCGATCATGATCTTGTACGTGCCACGCACTCCCCCAAAGCAACGTGCGCTCATTCTTCCAGAAACTCAAAGACGGCCTCGCCAAGACTCACAAGGGCCTCACCGACAAGATCAAAGAGTCGATCGGCCTCAAGCCAAAACTCGATGACGCGCTCTTCGATGAGTTGGAAGCGACACTGATCGTCGCCGATTGCGGCCTCGATCTGGCGGTCACCTTGACTAAGAAAACACGCGAGGCGTGCGAGCGCGATAACGTCGCCGATTCCGAAGGCATCATCCTGCGACTGAAACAAGCGATGTCCGAGGTGTTACGTCAGACAACCGGTAAGCGCGCGATGGACAACGGCCGGCCATGTGTCACTGTCTTCGTCGGTGTGAATGGGGCGGGCAAGACAACGTCGATCGGCAAGATCGGCTGCCATTATGTCCGGGCAGGGAAGAAGGTCATGTTCGCCGCCGCCGATACATTCCGCGCCGCCGCCGGCGAACAACTCGAAATCTGGGCCGAACGCGCCGGTGCGCAGATCATCACCTCGCAACATGGCGCTGATCCCGCCGCCGTCGCCTTTGATGCCGTTAGTGCCGCCAAAGCACGCGGCATTGATGAAGTCCTGATCGACACTGCCGGACGTCTGCAGACAAAATCGAATCTGATGGCCGAATTGTCGAAAGTCAGACGCTCCGTTGACAAAGCGCTCGGCGGCGATGCGCCTGCGCCGCGCGTTCTTCTGGTCATGGATGCTACCACCGGCCAAAACGGATTGTCTCAAGCGCTCGAATTCACGAAGGCCGTCGGAGTCGATGGCATCGTGCTCACCAAACTCGACGGCACCGCCAAGGGTGGTATCGTCCTCGCCATCGCGCACACACTCAGAATTCCCGTCGAATGGATCGGTGTTGGTGAATCGACAGAGGATCTTGAAACCTTCGACCCCGACGAATTCGTCGAGGCCCTCTTTGCTTAGCCATTTCTTAACCTCTCCCTGAAAGGGAGAGGTCGATCCGCCGCAGGCGGATCGGGTGAGGGTCAAAAGCTCGTGGGAATGAGAATTACGATTTGCACAATCGGCTGACCACGCGCCTCTTGGATCGACGACCACATGGATCGACTGCGAGGGGTATTGACTCAACTTTGT
>Ga0214473_10007856_pt1 | contig 12623 bp, 16 predicted proteins | sample RVTome_7_FD_203509 | JGI IMG/M metagenome (GOLD analysis project Ga0214473, IMG submission 203509) | Soil microbial communities from uranium-contaminated site in the Upper Colorado River Basin, Wyoming, United States - RVT98D197 | ecosystem: Environmental > Terrestrial > Soil > Contaminated >... | reverse complement strand
AGGACGTATTCGGCATCAAGGGCCGCGGCACCGTCGTCACCGGCCGCATCGAGCGCGGCGTCGTCAAGCCGGGCGAAGAAGTAGAGATCGTGGGCTTCACGGACACCCGCAAGACCGTCTGCACGGGTGTGGAGATGTTCCGCAAGACCCTTGACTCAGGGGAGCCCGGTGACAACGTCGGCTGCCTCCTGCGCGGCATCGAGCGCGAGGACGTGGAGCGCGGCCAGGTGCTGGCCAAGCCCGGCTCCATCAAGCCCCACACCAAGTTCGAGGGCGAAGTCTACGTCCTGGCCAAGGAGGAAGGCGGCCGCCATACACCGTTCTTCAACGGATACCGGCCCCAGTTCTACATCCGCACCACGGATGTCACCGGCGACGTCACCCTCCCGGAGGGCGTGGAGATGGTGATGCCGGGCGACAACGTCCGGATCAACGTGCAACTCATCCAGCCGGTCGCCCTGGAAGACGGCGTCCGCTTCGCTATCCGCGAGGGCGGCCGCACCGTAGGCGCCGGCGTGATCACAAAGGTGATAGAGTAGGCGGACTGAGGTTTGGCCAAGAAGGAAGACCGCGCGGTTGTGGAGATGGCCTGCACGGAGTGCAGGAACCGCAACTACGTGACCACCAAGAACCGCCGCAACGATCCTGACCGGATGGAGCTGCGGAAGTTCTGCCCCCGCTGCCGCGGCCACCGCCAGCACCGGGAGGCCCGATGAGCCGCGCTCTGCGCCGCCATCCTTCGGCCAAGGCGAAGGCCGGCGGCAAGGCGGCGCGCGTCGTCCCGCGCACCGGCGCCGCCCGCCCCGCCCCTCACCACGCGGGCCGCTCCGGCTTCGCCGCGGTCGCGGGCTGGCGGCCGCGCTTCTTCATGGACATCATCGGTGAGCTACGCAAGGTGGTGTGGCCCACCCGCCAGGAAGCGATGCACCTCACAGTCGTCGTGATCATCGTTTCGGCGATTCTCGGCGCCCTCCTTGGCGGCATCGACATCGGCTTCGGCTGGCTTATCGATAACACGCTGTTGCGCTAAAGGTCGATAGCGGTGGCGAGAAGGAAGAAAGGCGCAGAGGCCCCGGTCAAGGAGGCCCCGGAAGAGGGGGCCGCGGAATCAGCGCAGGGCGCTCCCGAGCGACCGGTTATCTCCGACGAAGAGATGTTCCAGGCGGGCCGTGCCTGGTACGTCGTCCACACCTACTCCGGTTACGAGGACAAAGCCCGCACAAACCTGGAGCAGCGCATCAAGTCCATGGACGCGGAAGACCTCATCTTCTACGTCGTGGTTCCTTCCGTCGACGAGATTGAGATCCGCGATGGGCTCCGGCGCACGGTGCCCCGCAAGATCTTCCCCGGCTACGTCCTGGTGCAGATGATCGAGATGCGCCAGGACGACCTGGCCGCCACGGAGCACGAGAAGGCGCTCTCCAGCAAGGCCTGGACAGTGGTCCGCAACACGCCGGGCGTTACCGGCTTCGTCGGCTCCGGCGCCACCCCTACGCCGCTGGAACGGACGGAGGTGCTCTCCATCCTGCGCCAGATGCGGGCCGAAGAGCCTCGCATCAAGGTGGGCTTCCAGATCGGCCAGAGCGTCCGCGTGACGGACGGTCCATTCGTGGACTTCATCGGCACGGTGGATGAGATCAACGTGGAGAAGGGTAAGGTGCGGGTGCTGGTCTCATTCTTCGGCCGCGAGACGCCTGTGGAGCTGGACTTCCTGCAGGTGGAGAGGCTGTAGTCAAATGGCGAAGAAGATCCGCGCCGTCATCAAGCTCCAGCTGGAAGCCGGCAAGGCCACGCCGGCGCCGCCCGTGGGCCCGGCCCTGGGACAGCACGGCGCAAACATCATGGCCTTCTGCAAGGAGTACAACGAACGTACCTCCTCCCAGGCCGGCAGCATCATCCCGGTCGAGATCATCGTTTTCGAGGACCGCTCGTTCACCTTCTCCCTCAAGACTCCGCCCGCATCGGACCTGATCAAGAAGGCGGCCGGGCTGGAGAAGGGAAGCCCTGCCCAGATCCGCCAGAAGGTGGGCACGCTCACGCGGAGCCAGGTCCGCCAGATAGCGGAGACGAAGATGAAAGACCTCAACGCTAATGATATCGACGCCGCAATGCGAATGGTTGAAGGCACCGCCCGCAGCATGGGCGTGGAGATAGGCGGCTAGCCGTGGCCAGGCGAGGAAAGAACTACCGGAACGCCCTTGAGAAGCTGGATCACGACCGCGCTTACGAGCCGCAGGAAGCGATCAAGCTCCTGAAGGAGAGCGCCTTCGCCAAGTTTGACGAGACGGTCGAGCTGCACATCCGCACCGGCCTCGACACCCGCCACGCCGATCAGCAGCTCCGCGGCACGATCGTCCTGCCGCACGGCCTCGGCAAGAGCCAGCGCGTTCTCGTCTTCACCGAGGGTGAGGCCGCGAGGACCGCCGATCAGGCGGGCGCCGACTACGTGGGCTCCGACGACCTGATCAAGAAGGTCGAAGGCGGCTGGCTGGAGTTCGAAGTCGCCCTGGCCACGCGCGATATGATGGGCAAAGTCGGCCGGCTGGGCCGCGTCCTCGGCCCCCGCGGCCTCATGCCCAACCCCCGCACCAACACCGTCGTCGAGGGAGACGACCTCGCGAAGGCGATCCGCGAGGCGAAACAGGGCCGGGTGGAGTTCCGCACGGACAAGACGTCGCTGGTGCACGTGCCCATCGGCAAGGTCAGCTTTTCGGAGGAAGCGCTGCTGGAGAACCTCAGCGCCCTCCTCGACGCCATCGTGCGCGAGAAGCCGGCCGGCGCCAAGGGCCAGTTCATTCGCTCCGCCACCCTTACGGCGACGATGGGGCCGGGGATCAAGCTGGACGTCCAGCCCACCCTTTCCCTAACGGCCGCCGCCAACGTATAATCACTATCGACTGACGCCCGAGACAGCGGGTCCCCGAGCAATCGGGGTTAAACCACCGGCCCGCCTAGGCAGCACCGGACGAACCTGACATACGCACACGGAAGCGCAGGCTTCAGCCTGCGAGCCGGTTGCGGAATTCGTCCCCTTGCCTCCGGGCGAGGGGATTTTTGTTTGAGAACCGTAGGCTCAAGGCCCCAGCCTTGAGCAAAGCAGACGGTCACGGCTCTCACCGTGGCCCACAGTTCGGGAGCGACCGCATGCCGACGCAGAAGAAGATAGACCAAGTCGAAGACCTGAAGCGGCGGATGGAGCGTGCCACCATCACCGTGAGCGCGGACTACCGCGGCCTCCGCGTCCAGGAGATGGACCAGATGCGAAAGCGGATGCGCGCGGCCAGCATTGAGGTGAAAGTCGTCAAGAACAGCCTCCTCCGCCTGGCCGCCGGCCGGACCGGGGCGCCGGAGCTGATGCAGATCGTGGAGGGACCGACGGCCCTCGTCATCGCCTACGACGACCCGATAGAGGCCGCCAAGGCGATCACCGAGTACGCCCAGTCGGCGCCGCCCACCTTCTCCCTGCGCGGCGCCTTCCTGGACGGCCACGTCGTCTCCGCCGCCGACCTGCGGGATCTCGTACGGCTGCCGCCGAGACCGGTGATGCTGGCGCAGCTGGCGGGGCAGATACAGGCTCCCCTGGCCACGCTCTCCGGCCTGCTGCAGTCGCACCTGAGGGAGCTCACGTCACTCCTGCAGTCCGTCCTGAGCGAGCTTCCCAGCCTCATCGACGCCCGCGCCCGCCAACTGGAGGCGACCGGCGAGCCTGCGCAGGTGGCGGCAGAGGCCCCCACGGAGACCACGGCGGAGGAGGAGACTCCCAGGGACGCCGCGGAAGAACCGGCCCCTGAGGCCACACCCGAGGCCGAGGAGGAGCCGGCAGAAGAACCAACGAGCGAGCAAGCCACCGAACCACAAGACGAGCCCGCTGCTGAAGAGCAGCCCGAACAACAGGAGGAATAGCAAATGGCCAAGTCTGCAGACGGGAAGCGCGTCGACCAGATCATGGACCTCATCAAAGAGATGTCCATGCTGGAGCTTCGCGACCTCAACCTGCGCATCCAGGATGAGTTCGGCGTCACGGCCGCCGCGCCGGTCGCCGTCGCCGCTCCCGCGGCCGCCGGGGCGGGCGCAGCCGCAGGCCCCGCCGCCGAGGCGGAGGAGGAGAAGACGGAGTTCACGGTCCACCTCAAGGACATCGGCGCCAACAAGATCAACGTGATCAAGGCCGTCCGTGAGGTCACGACCCTGGGCCTGAAGGAGGCCAAGGACCTGGTGGAGTCCGCCCCGACCAACGTCAAGGAAGGCATCTCCAAGGCGGACGCGGAAGAAGCGGCGAAGAAGCTCAAGGACGCCGGCGCTACCGTAGAACTGCAATAGCCTGTAAAATGCGGCTGGGGAAGGCGCCCCCTTCCCCGGCCGCCCAACAGGCTATGAACTGCTTTCTCTGCGACAACGAAGCCTCCCAGCGCTGCCCCCGCTGCGGCAACCCCTTCTGCGGCGACCACGGCGATGATCTCTGCGCCGACTGCCTGAATCCCATTAACGCCGCCCCCTCCGGCGCCGTCTTCCGCGCCTCCCTCCTGGCCCTGCTCATCGGCAGCGTGCTCGCCCTCTGGCTCCTCGTCCGCCCGCCCGGACTGCCGGGCGACTCGTCAGGGATCGTGATTCCGCAGGCTTCGCCTCAGCCCACCGCGCCGCTGACGGTCAGCCCCACCCCCACGCCCCCTGTCGCCAGCGCCACCGCCGAACCGACGCCCAAGCCGACCGCCGTCGCCACCCCCACCGCCACGCCAACGGAGGCGCCGCCCGCGCCCATCGAGTACACGGTGGTGGATGGCGACACCTGGTACGGCATCGCCGGGGCGTACGGCGTGGACGCAGAGGGGCTCGCCGCCTACAACGGCCTCACGCTGAACGACCTGCTCCAGCCGGGCCTGGTGCTCACCATCCCGCAGTAGCGCCTCGACCGGGGAGGACCCGCCCCATGCCAGTCCGTCCCATCCCCTCCAGCGACGGGAGCCCACCCGAGCGGGGTGGTTCCGCCGCCCCGGAGTACCGCCCCCTCATTCGCGACCTCCCGGCCGGCGAGCGCCCGCGGGAGCGGCTGCGCCACGCGGGTGCCTCCGCGCTCTCCAACGCCGAACTGCTGGCGATCATCCTGCGCACCGGCGCCACCGGCGAGAACGTCATCGCGCAGGCCACGCGGCTCCTCTCGCGGTTCAACGGCCTGCCGGGGATGGCCCGCGCCTCCGTCGGCGAGCTCTGCGCCGAGCACGCGGTCGGAGAAGCGAAGGCGTCGCAGGTCCTGGCCGCGCTGGAGCTGGGACGCCGTCTCCTCGCCACCAACCCGGACGAGCGTCCTTACATCCGCTCTCCGGAGGACATCGCCAACCTGCTCCTCGCTGACATGGCGCTGCTGGAGCAGGAGCACCTGCGGGTCGTCCTCCTGAACACGAAGAATCAGGTGATGGCGGCGCCGGAGGTGTACAAGGGCACCGTTAACACCACCCACATCCGCATCGCGGACCTGTTCCGCGAGGCCGTGCGCGAGAACTGTCCGGCGATGATCGTCGTCCACAACCACCCCTCGGGCGACCCAACGCCCAGCGCCGATGACGTGGCGATGACGAAGCTGGTCCGCGAGGCCGGCTCGCTCCTCGAAATCGACGTACTGGACCACATCGTCCTCGCCCGCAAGGGGTTCGTCAGCCTGCGGGAACGCCACTTGGGCTTCCCGGAAGGCTAGCGGTCTCGCCTCCCCACCACAGGCGCCGAAAAGCGCGCTATAATACGCGACAACGCCGGAAGGATACCCGTCCCGGAGGGAAGACCGCCCCATGATCCGACTGATCGCGCTGGACCTGGACGGCACGCTCCTCAACAGCGCCCTCAAGGTGAGCGAGCGCAACGGCGAGGCCGTGCGCCACGCCCTCGAGAGCGGGCTGAAGGTCGTGCTGGCCACCACCCGCTGGTACCTGCTGGCCAAGCGCACCGCCGACCGTCTCGGCATCCACACGCCGCTCGTCTGCAACAACGGCGCCATGATCAAGCGGCCGGACGATGGTAGCGAGATGCTTCACCTGCGCCTGGACCGCGAGCTGGCTCGTGAAGTCGCCGCCCTCGCCGACGAGCGCCGCTGGGAGACGTTCACCGCCATCGAGGACGCCACCTTCATGAGGCCGCGCCCCGGTGTTATCGCCGAGAAGCTCCCCGCCGGCCTCCGCCTCGCCGAGCGTCACGCGGATGAGATCGCGCGCGGCCAGCCGACATCCGTCCTCATCTTCGGCGAGGAAGCAGTGAACGAGATCGAAACACGCTTCCTGCCCGCCAACGACGGCCGAGCCAACTTCTCCCTCAACCGGCCTCACAAGTTCCCGCACTACGTCGTGCTCACCCACCCGGAGGCGGATAAGGGGAGCGCGCTGGAGATGGTCTGCCGCGAGCTGGACGTGCCGATGAGGGAAGTGATGGCGATGGGCGACTCCGAGTCCGACCTCGGAATGATTCAGCAGACGGGCCTGGGGATCGCGATGAACAACGCCCCCGACGAGGTGAAGCGGGCCGCCCTGCACATCGCCCCCGCCAACGATGCCGACGGCGTCGCCTGGGCGATCGAGCGCTTCGCGCTGTAGAAGCCAGATTCCCCGCGGATGCGTCCGCGCTGTAGAATGGTGCCGCCATGGAGCCGCGCATCCAGTACGCCAAGACCAGCGACGGGGTGAGCATCGCCTTCTGGACGTTGGGCGAGGGGATGCCGTTTGTCCTCATGACGGAACCGGGCTTAAGTCATATCCAGTTGGAGTGGCAAGTCTCCCCGCTGCGCCGCTGGTACGAGGGTCTGGCGGAGACTCGGATGCTCGTCCGGTACGACGGCAGGGGGACTGGCCTATCCGACCGAGACGTGGCCGACTACTCGCTGGATGCACTTGTGCTGGACTTAGAGGCAGCGGTGAACCGGCTAGGCCTCGACAGGTTCGCTCTTTTCGCCCCACTGTCCGGAGGTCCGGTGGCCGTCACGTATGCGGCGGCACAGCAGGAAAGGATATCGCACCTGATCCTCTGGTGCGTCCGTGCTCGCTCGTCAGAGATGTATGAAGAGAAGCATGTCCGTGCGCTTGCCGCTCTCCTGGACGTGGACTGGGAGACGGCCACTGAGACGTGGGCCCGCGTCGTGCTGGGAGGGTCAGACGATGAGTTGGCTCGGCAGTATGCGGCGTTCATGCGGGAATGCACGTCGCTGGAAGTTATGCGGGCGCTGTTCGAGACATTTCGGAACGTTGACATTCGCCCCCTACTCCCGCAGCTAAAGTCATCGACGCTCGTTCTTCACCGCCGCCAGATCCCCAACCGAGACAACGTGCGGCTAGCCAAAGAACTGGCATCTGGCATACCGGACTCGCGCCTTGTTCTCCTAGAGGGTTCCAGCGCAGCTCCATATCTCGGTGACTCGGAATCCGTGCTGGCGGCTATCGACGAGTTCCTGGGCGAAGGTCAGGTCGTCGGGGCGCCGACCGCACCCGTGCAGGCCGGCGCGTTTCGCACCATCCTCTTCACGGACGTCGAGGGCTCCACGGCGATGACCCAGCGCCTCGGCGACGCGAGGGCGCGGGAAGTGCTGCGCGAGCACGAGCGCATCGTCCGCGAGGCGCTGAAGGCCCACGGCGGCTCCGAGGTCAAGACGATGGGCGACGGCTTCATGGCCTCGTTCGGCTCCGCGGTGAAGGCGCTGGAGTGCGCAATCGCCATCCAGAGGGCGTTCGCCGAATGGAATGCGGGCGTAGGGGCGCAAGGCCTTGCGCCCCTACAAGTGCGCATCGGGCTGAACGCGGGGGAGCCCATCGCCGAGGACGACCCCGACGGACGCGGCGACCTGTTCGGGACGGCGGTGATCAGGGCCGCCCGCATCGCCGCCATGGCCCAGGGCGGCGAAATCCTGGCCGCGAACGTCGTCCGGGAACTCGCCGAGGGGAAAGGCTTCATGTTCGGCGACCGGGGCGAGGTTGCGCTGCGGGGCTTCGACGACCCCGTGCGCCTGTTCGAGGTGCGCTGGCAGCCCTTCGACTCGCCCTCCGCTGACGCTACGGGCGGCTCAGGATGAGCGAGGGAGCCGCGCTTCCCCCTCGGCCTGCACGATGCGGTACACCTCCGCCAGCGGCAGGCCGCTCGCCTCCGCCAGCCGCTTGCAGGCCTCGTACTCCGGCGCGACGCGCGGCGGCTCATCGGGCAGCCGCTTCACCTTGACCGCCGCTGGGCCCAGGGACGACTCGAACTCCAGCACCTCGCGCTCCGCCTCCCAGCGGTGCACGGGCCGCACGCGCACCCCCAGCGTCGAGGTCTCCCGCAGGATCAGCCGCGCCAACGCCTCCTCCTCCGGCTCGCGGCAGATGACGGACAGCACGACCCCCGGCCGGTTCTTCTTCATCTGCACCGGGGTCAGCCAGGCGTCCGCCGCGCCCTGCGCCAGCAGCTTCTCCAGCGCGTAGCCGATCATCTCGCCGGTCATGTCGTCGATGTTTGTCTCGATCAGCACCATCGGGCGCGTGGCCGTGGCGACACCTTCGCCCAGCCAGAGCCGGAGCACGTTCGGCCGCTCCGGCAGATCGCGACTGCCCGCCCCGTAGCCGATGCGCTCCAGCGTCATCTCGGGCCGCTCGAAGCGGGCGAGCGTCGTGACGATGGCGGCGCCGGTGGGCGTTACCAGTTCGCCCTCGGCGGCGTCGCCGGCGCGCGTCGGGGCGTTCGCGCGGGCCAGCAGCGCCAGCGCGGCCGGCGCGGGTACGGGCAGCGAACCATGCGGCCCGCCCACCTCGCCGGAGCCGAGCGGCAGGGGGGAGCAGTACAGTTCCTCCACCCCCAGAAGGCGCAGCCCCACGACGGCGCCCATCACGTCCACGATCGCGTCGACCGCGCCCACGTCGTGCAGGTGCACCGTCTCAACGGTCTCCCCGTGTACGGCCGCCTCCGCCTCCGCCAGGCGGCGGAACACCGCTCCGCCCCTCTCCCGGTCGTCCGCCGGCAGGGATGACGCCTCGATCAGCGCCGAAACGTCCGCCAGCGTGCGCGGCGCCTGCCGTTCGCGCACCCGCACCTCCGCTTGCACGGCGGCGATGCCGGCCTTGGTGACGCGCTTCGTCTCCACCGCGTAGCCGGTCAGCGGCAGCCGCGCCAGCTCCACCCTCATCTCTTCAAGCGAGGCGCCGGCGTCGACCAGCGCGCCCAGCAGCATGTCGCCGCTGACGCCGGAGAAGCAGTCCAGATAGGCTATGCGGGTCACGCTTAGCCTCCGGTTCCGGTCCCAGACTGGGCCAGCGCGTCCTTCACGTTCTGGACAAGCGTCCGCAGCCACGACTCGACCGTGGAGTGCAGGTGCGCGCGGTCCTGCGTCTCCGCCGCGTTGGCGAGGACGCGCAGGAAGCCGCGCTCCGTGCCGATGCGGAAGAAGATCAGGTCGTCGGTGACCAGCGCGCCGGGGCCGTTCGCGCCGGGCTGGATGCCACTCAGCCGCAGCCACACGATCTCGTCCGCGAGGCCTTCGGCGGCGATCCGCTCCTGCTTGAACTCCTTGAGGCCGGCGTAGTTCGCCGCCCAGTCCGTAGCTTCCGCCGTCTTCACCGCATCCGCGAACGACTCGCCCGCGCCCTTCGCCGTCTCGTAGAGCGAGGCGGAGACGTTGACCCCCCGCAACGGCAGGTCGGCCGGAGTCGCGGCCGAGGGTTCGTAGGCTATCTCGTAGCCCAGCAGCCTGCCCCATCTCTCCAGGAGCGCCTTCCTGGCGTCCGGATCAGCGCTGCTCTGCTGAGCCGCCTCGTCGTTCGTGATGAAGGCTTCGACACCAGCAGCCAGCCCCTGGGGCAGGTCATCCGGCTGCAGCACCATCTTGCGCAGCGTCTTCTGGAGCGGACTTTCGCCCGCATCGCCGTCGCCGGAAAATGGGTCGAGCGCCAGAATCGCGACTATCGCGGCGACTACCGCCAGCGCCGCGACGCCGGCCACGAGCCAGGAGGCGGGCCTCACTCCCGCAAACCCTGGCGAGATTGACGGTTGATGACGGCGGCGAGGTATCCGGCGCCGAAGCCGTTATCGATGTTGACCACGGCGACGCCGGCCGCGCAGCTATTGAGCATCGTGAGCAGGGGGCCGAGGCCGCCGAAGCTGGCGCCGTAGCCCACCGATGTGGGCACGGCGATTACCGGCGCCGGCACCAGTCCGGCGACGACGCTGGGCAGCGCCCCCTCCATTCCCGCCACCACCACCAGCGCCCGCGCCGAGCGGATCGCGTCCAGCTTGTCGAGCAGGCGGTGGATCCCCGCCACGCCGACGTCGTAGAAGCGGTCCACCTGGCTGCCCATCACCTCCGCGGTGACGGCCGCCTCCTCCGCCACCGGCAGGTCCGCCGTGCCCGCGCAGAGAACGGCCACCCCCGGCCAGCGCGGCGCCCTGCTCCGCTCCAATGAGATCAGCCGGGCCTCGGCGTGGTAGCGGGCGTCCGGCAGGCGCTCTTTGACGGCGCGGTAGGTCTCCACGTCCACGCGGGTAACCAAGAGTTGGTCAGTCTGCGCCGCCAGCCGCTCGGCTATCGCCACGATCTGGTCGCGGCTCTTGCCCTCGCCCAGCACTACCTCCGGGAAGCCCTGGCGCAGCGCCCGGTGGTGATCGACCTCCGCGAAGCCGATACTCTCGTAGGGCAGGTGACGCAGCCGCTCAAGCGTTTCGTCGATCGAGAGGGCGCCCTGGCGGACCGACTCCAGCAGCTCCCTCAACCTTGCCTCGTCCGTGGCGACCTCCTTCGCAAAAGCAGGGCGTATTGTAGCACCGGCCTCTCGCTTGCGTAAACGCGCGGCACACGCCGATAATGGCCGCGCATGCGCGCGCTCCTCGCACCTCTCCGGCTGTGGTTCGTCTTCCTCTGCGGATTCGTCGTCCTCTCCGTGTTCGCCGCCGCCTACGACCGTTTTCCCGGCGACCCCTGGCTGGCCCACCGGCTCCAGGATGTCGACTCCTCCGCCTTCGCCAGGACACTGGACTGGGCAGCGGACGCCGCCGGCGGCTGGGGGCAGCTGGTCGTGGTGCCTGTGGGTGCGGTCTGCCTGCTCCTGGCGAGGCGATGGCTGGAGGGGCTGCTCCTGCTGGTGGCACCCGCTGCCGGCATCCTGCACACCGCCGTCAAGGAGATAGTCGACCGTCCCCGCCCCAGCCACGAGCTGGTGTCCTGGACCAGCCGCCCTCACACGCCGTCGTTTCCGAGCGGCCACGCCGATAGCGCAATCGTGATCTACGGGCTGCTCTTCTACTTCATCACGGTCTCCGTGAGTCAGCCCGTCCTTCGCCTGATGGGGCAAGCGCTCTGCCTGTGGGTGATCCTTTTCACGGGGATGCAGCGGGTTTATACCGGTGTGCACTGGCCCAGCGATGTCCTGGGCGGCTACTATCTCGGCGGGCTGGTGCTCGCCGCCCTCATCGCGCTCCACCGCCGCCTGAGATCTGCCCCGGAGGCAGTAACCGGCGACTCCCGGCCACGTTATTAGAAGCGCCGCCATGAACTGGCTGGACATCACCATAGTCCTGATTATCGGAACCTTCACGATCAGCGCCTTCTCGTCGGGCCTGATCCGTGAGGTCGTCACGCTGGTCTCCGCGATCGTTGGCGTCGTGTTCGCGGGGCTGTTCTACGATGACCTGAAGCGTGACGTCCTCGTCTTCATCCATGACGACCAGGCGGCTCTCCTCTTCTCCTTCCTGGCCCTCTTCGGCTCCGTGTACCTGGCCGGTCAGCTCGTAGCGATCATGCTCAAGCGGACGGCGTCGCTGCTGCTGCTGGGCTGGGCCGACAAGATCGGCGGCGCCGCCTTCGGCTTTCTCAAGGGGCTGGTCGTAGTCGAGTTGCTGCTGATCCTGTTTGTCACCTACCCCCAGGTCGGCCTCAAGGGAGTGATCGACGGCTCGGCCCTCGCCTCCGTGTTTCTGGACGCCCTGCCGGTGCTCCTGCTGGTCCTCCCGGACGAGTTCCAGCGGGCCGTGGACGCCTTCGTCGCCTAGCGCCGGCGCCCGGAAGGGCCGGGTTCATAGACTGCCGCCCGCTCCAGCCAAAACGTTAGCATTGCGCGGTTTGGCGGCTATCTGCTACCATTGGCTCGGTGACCGCGAGATGGCCATTGCGTCCGCCCCAGTACTGGTCCTCAACCAGAATTACGAGCCACTGAACGTTTGCACCGTTCGGCGGGCGTTCGTGCTCGTCGATAGGGGCAAAGCGGAGATCCTGGAGAACGGCCGCGGCTACCTGCACAGCCCGACGGCGCTGTACATGATCCCTTCCATCATCCGGCTGATCTACCTGATCCGCCGTCCGCGGCCGCAGGGCCGCCTCACCCGCCGCGACGTGTTCCTGCGCGACCGCTTCACCTGCCAGTATTGCGCAAAGCACACGAAGGACCTGACGCTGGACCACGTGCTCCCCCGCCACAGAGGCGGCGGCCACGATTGGAAGAACGTCGTGGCCGCGTGCAAGCCCTGCAACCACCGCAAGGCGGGCCGAACGCCCCCGGAGGCGCACATGCACCTCGTCCGGGAGCCGTTCCGTCCGCCGTTCAGCTTCTACCGCACGTTCTACCCGTACCTGGAGGACCAGGTGGAGTGGCGGAAGTTCGTCCCGGACTGGGACTTCGACGGCGGCTTCGCCTAGC
>Ga0214473_10007855_pt1 | contig 12624 bp, 10 predicted proteins | sample RVTome_7_FD_203509 | JGI IMG/M metagenome (GOLD analysis project Ga0214473, IMG submission 203509) | Soil microbial communities from uranium-contaminated site in the Upper Colorado River Basin, Wyoming, United States - RVT98D197 | ecosystem: Environmental > Terrestrial > Soil > Contaminated >... | reverse complement strand
GCCGGCCCGAGCGCGGCAATCTGCTCCGCAGTCATGCAACACCTCCATTCCGTTGGAGGATGACATCGGAACGATCACCGCTTTAGCTTGAGCCGATTCAGCGCTGTAGTGTTAGGAGTAAGGGCATGATGGTGTGGCATCCCCGATCGCTCCCGCGCCTCCTTGCAATGTCGTTACTGGCCGCTTTTGTGGCAGGCGGGGGCTGCCGAAAGGAAGACGAGACCTACGAGATCGTCCAACTCGAGGGTAAGGTTGAGGAGATCAAGGCCAACCCCGATGGCACTGGCGAGATTACGGTGACGTACTTCAGCGAGAAACAGGGCCAGGAGACGTCCGGGTCTGGCCTCGTGACCAAGGAGACGGAAATCGTCATCAACGGCGTCCTGGCGAAGCTCCAGGACATCAAGAAGGGGGAGCGCATCCGCGGCGAGGTTCGCGTCGAGAAGAAGGCCGGGGAGCGCCGGCAGATCGCCCTCAAGATCTACGTGGACCGGGCGACCACGGTCGGCGGTTAGCGTGATGGAGAGTCGGTCTTGAGGCGACGGCACTGGGCCTTCATTGTCACCGGGGCGCTGTGGGCAAGCCTGGACAGCGTGAGGCTTGCCGAAGCGGCCGAGCAGACCTTGCGGATTGTCGGCGCCGACCGGATGGTGCCCGTGGTCCGCGCTCTGGCCAGTCGCTTTGGGGAGACGCGACCGGGCCTGAACGTTGACGTGGGCGGGGGCGGGTCGGACGCGGGCGTGCCGGCCCTGGTTAACGATGCGGCCGCCATCGCGATGCTCGCCCGGCCGGTCACCGACACCGAGATTCGTTACGCCCACACGGCCCTGAATAAGCACCTCGTCGGGATCCCGGTTGCCGTGGATGGGGTCGCGGTCATCGTAGCGCCGGGCAACCCCATGGAATCGTTGTCGCTGGAGCAGCTCACCGCGATCTTTTCGGCCAAGGTAGAGTCCTGGGATGATGTCGGGGTGCCGCGCGGGGGAATGGGTCGCGCCCGTGGTGACCTTCACGCGGATACGACCCATCCCATTCGTCGGCACCTGCCGGAACGCGATTCAGGCTCGATTCACATAATTGAGCGCATGGCCTTGCGGGGCAAGCGCCTGGCCCAAAGCACCCTCATCTATCCCGACGCGAGGTCGCTTGCCCAAGCCGTCGCCGCCGATCCCCTGGGGATCGGCTTCGGCGGGCTCGCTTCGGTCAAGGGCGTCAAGGTGCTGGCGGTTCAGCGGGATGCGGACACGCTCGCGGTTGCGCCCTCGCCGGCGACGGTGCGGGATCGGACTTATCCGCTGGCTCACTATCTGTACTTGTACTTCGCCGGGCCGCCAACGGGAGAGGCGAAGGAGTTCCTTACCTTCGTGCTGAGCCCTCAGGGGCAGCAGATCGTGGGCCGCCTTGACTCTGGTGTCGCGGCATTGCCCCTGTCAGCCGGACCGGCGCAGGACCCCTCACGCGGCAATGACGCCGGTCCTTGATCTTGACACGAACGCCGGCGTGGCTTGTGTTCGCGGGCATGGAAGGGCCCTTCCCACGTCCGACTTTCGGACGGCATTCCTGTCAACGATCTGAAAGCCCAAGCCCGCCGCCGGTCTGCGCCGGCGGATCCGCGGCCTAGGGGCTCGGATAAAAGGCTTCCCGGATGGCATTGGCAAAGAGCTGATGGGCAAGCGCATTGGGGTGGGCGTCGCGCCGGTTGACCACCAGGTCTGCGGGGGCCCGCTCCTCGATTGCCGGCAGCAGATCGAGCACGGGGACGCCTTCGGCCTCGAAGAACCGCCGCACGCGGTAATGGATCGCCGAGGCGTCGAACACCTCGCCGCTGGTGCGAATGAAGGGCAGAAGGATGACCCGCAGGGCGACGTCATGCTGTCGGCACGCGGCGATGATGTCAAGGAGCTGACCCTGGTGGGCGGCCCAGGTGTCGGCGTCGGCAAAGCCACCCGCCAGCCAATCCTGGTAGCCGCGGACCGCAGCCAGCCGCGGGACCCACAGCGTCCGGTAGAGGAAGTCCACCAGACAGGAGCGATCCGGATCAAAAAAGGTCGGGTCCGGAGGCAGCGTCGGATCGAACGAGCCCGTGACGGGGAGCAGCGGCTCGATGTCGTTGGCCACATAGCCCAGGACGATTTCATCCACCGCGTACGTCGCGATCAGGTCGCGGATCGCGAACAACTGCGCCCCCGAGCCCCAGCCCGGCTTGGACGCGTTCAGGACTTCCGCCGTACCCGGCCGGCTGCCCTCGAACGCCGCCTGCACCCGCTCGGTGAATCGGTCCTCGACGCGCTCGATGCCCCACCCGTAGGTGAAGGAGTCGCCGACGAACGCGATGCGGCGCACGCCGGCTGGTTTAGCCGGGCTCCATTCCCGATCGCGATAGCCGAGCGAGTTGAGCGTGGTGTGCAGCGCGAACCAGCGGCGGGCCGGCAGTGACGCCCCGAAAGCATCGGTTTCCACGCACGCGAATCGGAAATAACTCTCGCCGGCCATGGTGGCGAAGCCCAGTAAACACAGAAACACCAGCGCGTTGCCGATCAGAAGACCGAGTTTCCGGTGCCGATTTCGCGGAAAGAACTTGAAGAAGCACCAGGTATGCACGAACAAGGAAAGCAACGCGAGCCACCACAGCAGGTAGTCCGCCAGGTAGCCGAACGCGCCGCTGGTCAGCATGCGGTGCGCTCCATCGACAGATCGAGCGCCGCGGCGGAGTGGGTCAGGCGCCCGACCGAGATGCGGTCGACGCCGGTCTCGGCGATGTCGCGCACCGTCTCGAGGGTCACGCCGCCGGAGGCCTCCAGCTCGACCTTGCCGCGCAAGCCATGGCTGTCGCGAAGGGCCACAGCCTGTCGGTGGTCCTCCAACGGGAAGTTGTCCAGCAGGATCACGTCGACCCCGACGACCGACAGCAACGCTTCGACCTGCGGCAGGTTGTCCGCTTCGACCTCGACGAATGGCGGGCGGCTGCCCATCGCCGAAAGCCGGTTCAACATCTCGAACACGGTTGCGGCCAGCCGGGATGGCGGCACGCCCGCGAGGTAGTTGTCCTTGATCAAGACGCCATCGTAGAGGCCCATGCGGTGATTTCGGCCCCCGCCGCAACGTACGGCGTACTTTTCCAGCCCCCGCCAGCCTGGGGTGGTCTTGCGGGTGTCGTAAACGCCCGCAGAGGTGGATGCAACGGCCTCGACGTAGCGCCGCGTCAGCGTGGCGATTCCGGAGAGCCGCTGAAGGAAGTTGAGCAGCACGCGCTCCGCAGAAAGGAGGGCGCCGAGCGGTCCCCGAAGGCTCGCCAACTCGACGCCCGAGCCGTCGAGCCTCGCCCCATCACGGCCGAGGTCCGTCCAATGGATTTCGATCAACGGATGATAGGCCCGCAGCACGGCAGGAGCGACCTCCCGCCCGGCGAACACCCCAGCAGCACGGGAAATCAATCGGAACGAGGCCGGTTCGTTCGGGTCGCTCAAAAGTGCGGCGGAGAGGTCGCCGCTGCCGAGGTCCTCCTGCCTGGCCAGTTCAATCAGCGTCGCAAGATGAGGATCCCCCGCTAGGCCCATAGGCTGGATTCTCAGCGGGCTGCGCGGGTGTCGCAAGACACCGACCGCCTACACCACATCCGGGCGGCCTCAGGTAAGACGCACAGTCTGGGCGGATCGTTTGTTCACCCGGCCAATGATCGCCGCGGCGCGGGTCTGGCGAGCCCGAAGCGCCGCGACGAGCGCGTCGGTGCGATCAGCCGGCACCGCGATGAGTAAGCCGCCCGAAGTCTGGGCGTCGGCCAACACCTTTACAAGGGTCTCGTCCCTGGCGGTGCTGAAGAACCGATCCGCGAGATAATGTAAGGAATCCTTGTGGGCCCGGGTGATGATCCCCTCGCTGGCCCACCGCATGGTGCCTTCCAGGAGTGGGACGGCTGCGGAGTCCAGCTCGATGGTCACTCCGCTGGCCTCAGCCATTTCGTGGGCGTGACCAATCAGACCGAAGCCGGTGACGTCCGTCACGGCGTTGGCGCCGACCTCGAGCATGGCAGCGCAGGCCCCCGCGTTCAAATCAGTCATCACGTCGATGGCTTCCTGAAGATCGGCTTGGCTGATCTTGCCGGCTTTGGCGGCGGAGGTGAGCACACCGCTGCCCAGCGGCTTGGTCAGGACGATGCGGTCCCCCGGTCGGGCCGTGCCGTTGGTGAGGAAACGCTGGGGGTGGACGACGCCAGTGACCGCCAAGCCATACTTGATCTCCTTGTCCCGAACGCTGTGCCCGCCAGCGATAACCGCTGCCGCCGCGGCTACCCGTTCCGCGCCACCGCGCAGCACCTCCACAAGAATCTCCGTGGGGAGTTCCTTGTCCGGGTAGCCGACGATGTTGAGGGCGATCAGCGGGCGAGCCCCCATGGCGTAGATGTCGGACAGGCTGTTCGCCGCGGCGATGCGGCCGAACTGGTACGGGTCGTCGACCAACGGCGGAAAGAAATCGACCGTGGCGACCAGCGCCGTCTGGTCGTCCAGCTTGTAGACCCCGGCGTCGTCGAAGTGATCCGAACCCACGAGGAGGTTGGGATCGGACGGCTGTGGCACGCTGCGCAGAACCTGCGCGATCGCTTCCATGGGAAGCTTACCCGCTCACCCTGCACAACTGGCGTAATCGGTCAATCTGATCTTCCGGGAAGCGTTCATCTTGCCGGGAGTGTACCGCGGGTCCCGACGATCGTCATGCCGGGGTGGCTCCAAGCGGGAATTGGGGCAGGCCCTTCGCCGCCGAGCCAGCCGATGATGGAAGCAGCGCAGGTCGGATCCTGCGATATGTCCGGTCCGACGGTTCGCAACTCGCGGAGTTGACATGGGTAGAAAGTTCCGCTGCATTGACGACGACTTCGGCGCCTTGAACGCGTTCGGCTGGACAGGCCTGCGAATGGCGAGAGAATGGTCGAAGTTCCAGCACGACCCGTTAATCAGGTTTTCCCTCGGTCGTTGTGCCGTACCCGGCCCCGCCACCGAGCCGGGGCGAAGCCGGGGGCGGACGGGCGACAAGTGGTTCGGAGGATTCCGGGAAGCGAAGGTCGCACGAAAGCCGGCTTGATTCAGTCGGAGCGGTCGTTCACGGCGTGAGGTGGTCAGTCCGGTCATGAAGATGCGTGCGATATTCGTCTTGGTTGCCGGCCTGGCGCTGGCTGGAACGGTCGCGGCCCAGCCGTTCGGGGTGCTGCCGGGCGTCAGGGCCCACGTGGAGCCTGCGTCGCTGACCATTCCGGTCGGGAAGCCGGTCTGGGTGCGTTTCGCCATCGAGAATCTGACGGACGAGCCGGTAACCCTGTCTGTGCCGGGCATGGAGCCCGAGATTCCGTCGCCGGAGATGGGGCTGCCGCTCTCGCACATTTTCAGCCACAATTCATCATCGAGCGTCACGGTTACCACTGAGTCCAGTCGGAGTTGGGACACTCCCTCGGGATATCGGACCACTACGCGGGCGCCGATCGTCATGGTGGCGCCGCACAGTGTGGTGGGGACGGCCGTGGATCTGCGGGAGTATTACCCGGCGCTTCGTTCGGGGGGCCGCTTTCGCGTGACGTGGCAGCCGTACGGCGGGGAGATCCCCAGTGCCGTGGCTACCGTAACGATTGCGGTCCGTAAGAACGTGGTCATCACCACGGATGAGGGCAAAATGACCTTGCAGCTTTTCTACGACGATGCCCCGCAGCACGTCGACAACTTCCTCGAGCTGGTCAAGGCCGACTTTTACTCGGGCAAGAGTTTCCATCGCCTGGAGCCTGGCTATCTGCTGCAAGGGGGCTGCCCCCGCGGAGACGGGACGGGCATACGAGCGGACGGCAAGCGTGTGCCGGCGGAGCACAACGACCAACCGCACCAGAAGGGCAGCGTGTCCATGGCCCTGCTCGATGATGACCCGGACTCGGGAAGCTGCCAGTTCTTTATCGCCAACACGCGGCAAAAGGACTGGGACGGCCGGTACACCGTTTTCGCACAGCTCGAGGGGGAGGAGTCGTTCGCGACCTTGGAGCGACTGATGAGCACGCCCGTGGACGAAAACGGCCGGCCGGTCAAGACCCTGTACATGCGCAGCGTCCGCCTGGTCGACGCCCCGCCGGTGCCGGCCGGCAGCCTGCCGTGACACTCTTCCGTCATTGACGTTCGCCCGGCTCGCGGGTTGCGAGCGCCGCCGGCGGATCGGTATACTTTCGCCAGCGCCGAGCGTTGGGAAGCTCGACGCGCACGCGGACCCCACGGCAGCACGGTACACCGCGGTGCGACCGCTCCCGTTGACCGCTCCCGATTTCCCCGGAAAGGAAACATGGCGATGCACGCCCAGGCGACGGCCGACCCCGGCCAGATGACCACCGCCCAGCACATCGAACTGGTCGAGCACTACGCCGCCCACAACTACCATCCGTTGCCGGTGGTGGTCGCCCGGGCGGAGGGCGCCTGGGTGGAGGACGTCGAAGGCCGACGGTACCTGGACATGCTGGCGGCGTACTCGGCCGTCAATTTCGGTCACTGCCACCCGGAGCTGATCGCCGCCGCCAGGGAGCAGCTCGATCAGGTCACGCTGACCTCGCGGGCGTTCCACAACGATCAACTGGGGCCGTTGTGCCGGGAGTTGGCCGAGCTTTGTGGCATGGAGATGGTCCTGCCCATGAACACCGGCGCCGAGGGGGTGGAGACGGCCATCAAGACCGCCCGCAAGTGGGGGTACACCGTCAAGGGCGTGCCGAAGGACCAGGCCAAGATCATCTGTTGCCGCGAGAACTTCCACGGGCGGACCACGACGATCGTCAGCTTCAGCACCGACCCAAGCTGCCGCGAAGGCTTCGGTCCGTTCACCCCCGGCTTTGAGGTGATCCCTTTCGGCGAGCTCGACGCTCTGCGCCGGGCCATCGATGACAACACGGTGGCATTTCTCGTCGAGCCTATCCAGGGGGAAGCGGGGATCATCGTGCCGCCCGCGGGATACCTGCGGCAGGCCCGCGAGCTGTGCCGGGAGAAGAACGTCCTGTTCATCGCCGACGAGATTCAGGCGGGGCTGGGACGTTGCGGGGCGACGTTCTGCTGCGACACGGAGCAGGTCAAGCCGGACATGTACATCCTGGGCAAGGCCCTGGGCGGCGGGATCATGCCCATTTCCGCGGTGGTGTCCTCGCGCAAGATCCTGAGCGTGTTCCGGCCCGGCAACCACGGCAGCACGTTCGGGGGCAATCCGCTGGCCTGCGCCATCGCCCGCAAAGTCATCGAGATCCTCCGGACCAACACGTATCAGGACAATGCCAAACGGCTGGGCGCGTACCTTGGCGAGCGGCTTCGGGCGATCAAGACCGACAAGGTCAAGGAGATCCGCGGCCGGGGGCTTTGGTTCGGCATCGAGTTCCACAAGGAGGCCGGCGTGGCCCGAACCTACTGCGAGAAGCTCCTGCACGAAGGGATGCTCTGCAAAGACACCCACGCCCAGACCATGCGCCTGGCCCCGCCGCTGTGCCTCACCCGCGAGGACGCCGACTGGGCCCTCGAACGGCTGGAGAAGGTGCTCACTCGATGAAGCAGGGGACGCTGCTCCGTCTTCATCGAGTTGCCGCGGGGATTCCATCGATGCGGTCGTTTTCTGGAGCACACACGTGGCCAGCGAGCTAAACGGTCGTCATTTTCTCTCGATGCTGGACTTCTCCGCCGAGCAGATCCTCGCGGTCTTGGACACGGCCGCGCGGCTTAAGCGAGATTCGACGGCCTGCGGCGAGGCGCCCCTGAAGAACAAAACGTTGGCGATGATCTTCCAGAAGCCGTCGCTGCGGACGCGGGTGTCGTTCGAGACGGGGATGACCCAGCTCGGTGGGCACGCCATCTACCTGGCCCCCAGCGACATCAGCCTGGGCAAGCGGGAGACCACCGAGGACATCGCCAAGGTGCTGTCGCGGTATGCCGACGTGATCATGGCCCGGGTGTTCGGCCACGACATCGTCGAGGAACTGGCCCGGTATGCCTCCGTGCCGGTGATCAACGGGCTGAGCGACTTCGAGCACCCCTGCCAGATCATGGCGGACTTTCAGACCATCGTGGAGCGGAAAGAACGTCTGGCGGGTCTCAACGCCTGCTACATCGGCGACGGCAATAACGTAGCTCACTCGCTGATGTTTGGGGCGGCACAAGTCGGGATGCACATGACCGTGGTGACCCCGGAGGGCTACGCTCCGCGGCCCGAGGTTGTTCAGCGTTCCGCCAAGATTGGCGGGGCCACTGGGGCGCGGATCAATGTCACCCACGACCTTGCGGCCGTGGGCGGCGCCGAGGTGCTCTACACTGACGTGTGGGCCTCGATGGGGCAGGAGGACGAGGCAGAGGAGCGCAAGGGCGTCTTCGGCGGCTACTCCATCAACGCCGGGACGATGAAGCTGGCCGACCCCGAGGCGGTCATCCTGCACTGCCTGCCGGCCCACTACGGTGACGAGATCGACTACGAAACCTCGCGGCTGCCCAACTCGGCCATCTTCGACCAGGCGGAAAACCGCCTGCACGCCCAGAAGGCCCTGCTGGTCCACCTGGCGGGGTGAGGGTTCCCGGCGAAACCGAGGAGATGCTCCGCGCCACCGGCCCCTTGATCCGAGCATCATCTGCGCGTCAAGGTGGGAGACCGCTCGCCTGGCCATCGCGGCGCGCACCACGCCGTCCCGGGTCGTAGCGGGTCTCCATTCGCGCGTCATCGCCGCCGCCCGCTCGCTTTGCGCTCGCGGCTCGTACCATGGGCGCGCGGCTCGTACCATGGGCGCGCGGCTCGTACCATGGGCGCGCGGCTCGTACCATGGGCCTGCGGCTCGTAAATACTGTCCGCACGCGTGGGTGGAAGGCGGAAACCGCTCGCTTTGCGCTCGCGGCTCGTACACCTCGCTCGCGGCTCGTAACCCCCGTTTGCCCACGTGCGGGGACTCGAGTTGACCGGGGCGACGCTCCAGCCGAAAGATAGTGAGGCGGTGCGGGTGCGACCGGACGCAGGCCGATCATGGCCTAACACCGTCGGGTGTTTTTCCAGACGTGCCCGCCGTCGGTGGAGCGCGAAATACGTATGCCTGAGGGTCAGCTCATCGTCGTCGCCCTGGGGGGCAACGCCATCACTCGGCCGGACGAGGAGGGCAACGTCCGGGAGCAGTTCGCCAACTCGGCCACGGCGGCCCGGCCGCTGGCCGACCTGATCGAGGCCGGGAACCGCCTGGTCATCACCCACGGCAACGGGCCGCAAATCGGCAACTTCCTGGTGCGGAACGACGCCGCCGCGGCGGAGATCTACCCGCTGCCGATGGAGGTGGCCGTGGCCCACGTGCAGGGCGGTATGGGCTACATGATCGCCCAGACGCTGATGAACGAGCTGGCCGCCCGCGGCCGCGGCCGGGTGGTCACCACCGTGGTCACTACCGTACTGGTGGACCGCGACGACCCGTCTTTTGCACACCCCACCAAACCCATCGGGCGGGTGCTGTCGAAAGCAGACGCGGAACGGTACGAGCGGAACGGCTGGACGCTCAAGGAGATCAAGCCGGGGCAGTTCCGCCGGGTGGTGGCCTCGCCGAAGCCGCGGCGGGTCCTGGAGGCCGAGCACATCCGGCGGGCGGTCGAGGCCGGGGAGATCCTGGTGGTCTGCGGCGGGGGCGGCATCCCCGTGATCGACGAGCCTGGGCAGGGACTGATCGGGACGAGGGCAGTGATCGACAAGGATCTGGCCAGCGCCTTGCTGGCCGGCGTGCTCGACGCCGACGCCATGCTCATCCTGACGAACGTCGACCGGGTGCTGCTCGACTACGGAAAACCGGGCGAGCGGGCGGTTGACCGAATGACCCTCGAACAAGCCCGCACCTGGCTGGAGCAGGGGCAGTTCCCGCCCGGCTCGATGGGGCCCAAGATCGAGGGGGCGGTCAACTTCCTGAAGGCCAGCACCAAGCCGCACGCCCGCGTGGTCATCGGCCCGCTCTTTCACGCCGCCGACGCCCTCGCCGGTTTGACCGGCACGTGCATCTCCAAGGCCTGAACGACCCGTCGTTGCGTCGCGCGGAAGGGGTCGTCGCGGCCAAGAATTCAAGTGCCAGTGGCAGATGGGTTCGTTCCGAAAAGTACATTTTTCATAGGTGTCACGTTGTGGCACGAAAGAACAAGCGACGAAGCGACGAAGCGACGAAGCGACGAAGCGACGAAGCGACGAAGCGACGAAGCGACCTTTGACGTTTCGCGTAACCCTTGACGCTCCGCGTAAAGGGCAGGCGGGCTGGCTCTGCGACGGAGCGACTGTCGACCCTTCGGCAAAAGGGCGACGAAGGGACATTGGAGCCGTCTGGGTGCGGACTTGCTTTCGCATCGGTGGCCGGCACGCGGGAAGAGACCTGGGGCTGAAGGTGACGCGTGGCCGTAGTCACGGCAGACGATGCCCTCGCCGGTAAAGAACGCGCCCGGTGATCGGTGACGAGATGGCGGCGACGATCGGGACGGGCGCCGCCGGCAACGAGGCTTATGACGGGAGCGGACGGCGTCGAACGGTCTGCAAGCCCGTTCACGGGGTTTTCCCGGCGGAGGCGGGGTCATGTGCCAGCCCTTCGCCTTGTAGGGCTTGTCATTACCCAGAAGTCGCGCTGAACATCGCTGCAAACCTGGGGACGGGGCGGAAACATGGTAAGGTGGCGAGACGAACTCGGTTTCCGGCCTCGCGCGGGCAGCCCTTCCCTCCTGTCGACGAGATGCGGGTAATGTCAAGCCCCAAGGCCCGCGAACGCCGTGCAAGTGGCCGGCTTGGCTTCTCTGTGGTCGTTAATCTTGGCTACAGTTTCCGTTGTTTTCTTGCAGTCGAACCCGGCAATCCGGTATACTGGTGAATCACCGTTTGCAGCGGTTGCGCGGAAGGAAAGGCGGCTGGTTGTGAACGCGGTCGGGCTTCGACCATGCTTCGCACGTCTTCTTGCTTTGGGCGCCATCGCACAGGCCGTCGGCGGTTCGGCGGATGACGTGGCCGACGGGCTCCAACCGCCCGGGCTCGACGGCCCGGTTCACGGCGCCGAGGCCTTCAACGACGGCACCGCGGACGAGGCTCGCGCCGACGATTCGGCGCCCTCCGCGGATGGTGTGCCGGATGGTCTGTCGGCTTCCGACTGGTCCGGCATTCGGGCGGCATACGAGGCTAACCGGTACGCCTTCGTGGACGAGGACGGCACCCCCCTCTCCCCCCGGGAGAGGGGAAGGGGTGAGGGCCACACCCGGGAGAGGGGATGGGGTGAGGGCCACATCCGGGCGCGGAACCAGGCGCAGCAGTGGTGGACCCGGTTTGACGGGCGGGGGTTTCTCACCGAGCCCGATACAGGCGACTGGTCGTGGGGGCTGGGACTTATCAGCTATGGCGTCGAGGGTGCGGAGCGAGCGGTCGATCGGCCCCAAGGCGTCAGAGCGGTGGCCCAGCCATTGACATTGCCTGCCTCGCGGAGCGAGGCCGGACGGGCTTCGCCCGTGGGAAACGTCAGCGGCCAGCGGGTCGAGTACGAATGGGACGACGGGCTGACCGAATGGTACGTCAACGACGCCCGCGGTCTGGAGCATGGGTACACCGTGCATCACCGCCCCCATCCCCCCCTTACTAAGGCGGGGGGGAGCGAGGGGGGTCGGGGACAGGGCGAGCTGGCGTCGGGCGCGGTGGAGTCCGGCCCGCTCGCTTTGCGCTCGCGGCTCGTGAATTCGCGGCTCGTCCTCACGCTGGCGGTGCGGGGGGACTTGTCCCCGCGACTGAGCCGCGGCGGGCGGGACGTGCAGTTCGTCAACGCGGCGGGGACGGCGGTGGTGAACTACCGCAACCTGCTTGTCTTCGACGCCGATGGCGTGGCGCTGCCGGCCCGGTTCGAGGCCGTGGCCGGCGCCTTGCCCTTGACATCCTCTTCGGCTGCGCCGAAGGCGCCGCGCCACGCCGCAGCGGCCGTAGGGGGCTCGGATGTCAAGGGCTTGCGGCTGACGGTCGACGACAGCGGCGCACGCTACCCGCTGACTATCGACCCGATCGCCCAGCAGGCCTACCTGAAGGCCTCGAACACCGGCCAAGGAGACCAGTTTGGACAATCTGTGGCCATTTCGGGCCATACCGTCGTGGTCGGGGCGCCATTCGAGGACAGCAACGCCATGGGCGTCAACGGCGACCAGGGCGACAACAGCGCCAACTTTTCCGGTGCGGCCTACGTCTTCGTCCGCGACGTGGGTGGGAACTGGACCCAGCAGGCCTATCTCAAGGCCTCGAACACCGATGCGGGGGACGGGTTCGGCATCTCGGTTGCCGTTTCGGGCGATACCATCGTGGTCGGGGTGCCTCGCGAGGACAGCAGCGCTACGGGCATTAACGGCGACCAGGCCAACAACAGTGCCTTCCATTCCGGTGCCGCCTACGTCTTCGTCCGAGACGCGGGCGGGAACTGGAGCCAGCAGGCCTACCTCAAGGCCGCGAATACCAATGCAGAGGACGAGTTTGGCATCTCGGTGGCCGTGTCGGGCGATACCGTCGTGGTCGGGGCGAATCGCGAGGACAGCAATGCCATGGGTGTCAACGGCGACCAAGGCGACAACAGCGCCGCCGATTCCGGTGCGGCGTACGTCTTCGTCCGCGACGGGGACG
>Ga0214473_10007854_pt1 | contig 12624 bp, 12 predicted proteins | sample RVTome_7_FD_203509 | JGI IMG/M metagenome (GOLD analysis project Ga0214473, IMG submission 203509) | Soil microbial communities from uranium-contaminated site in the Upper Colorado River Basin, Wyoming, United States - RVT98D197 | ecosystem: Environmental > Terrestrial > Soil > Contaminated >... | reverse complement strand
CTTGATTTCCTCCATCAGGTGCCGTTGCGTGGGCAGCCGTCCCGCGGTGTCCGCCAGCACGACGTCCGTGCCGCGGGCCACCGCGGCATTGACCGCGTCGAAGATCACGGCCGCCGCATCGCCGGACTTCTGGGCGATCATGGCCACCTGATTGCGCTCGCCCCACGAGGCGAGCTGCTCGCGCGCCGCGGCGCGGAACGTGTCGCCGGCAGCGAGCAGCACGGACTTGCCGTGGCGCTGGAAATAGTGGGCGAGCTTGCCGATGGAAGTGGTCTTGCCGCTGCCATTGACTCCCGCGAGCATGATCACGAATGGGCGGTGGGCGTCCACGACGAGCGGCACGGCGATCGGCTCGAGGAGCCCGCGCAGCGCTTCCTGCAAAGCCTGTCGCAGCCGGGTGGAATCGGTGTATCCCTCGCGCCGGGCGCGTTGCCGCAACTCGCCGAGCAGATGAGTGCTCGCCGCGACGCCGACGTCCGCGCTGATCAGCGCCGTTTCCAGTTCCTCATAGAACGCCTCGTCGAGAGGGCGCGCCGTCCCCAGCAGCCCGGCGAGGCGATCGCCCAACTGCTGGCGCGTCCTGGCCAGCCCGTCCTGCAGGCGCGCGAACCAACGGCCACCGTCGGTGGAAGATGCTCTAGAACTTAACACGCGGCGGGCAGTCTAGTACCGTTCCAACTATTCGTGAATAATCCATTTAATCCTGCTGACCCTGCTGTCGCTGGCAGACGAACTGATCATACTTGGCGCAACAAAAGTTGGAACGGCACTAGATGCGGGTGATGATGCCGGTGCCGGCAGCCAAGATCTCGATGGCCCTTATCCGGCCCGCGAAATTGGATACAATTCTAGCCTGAAATGGATTGCTGCCGAAGCGCATTCTTATGACACCCTTTAAGCATCTGGTTCTCGCGGCTCTCGCGCTGGCGCTGTCCGCGAGTCCATGCCTTGCAGCGACCGACACAGCCGAGCACAAGCTCGCCAACGGCATGCGCGTGATCGTCAAGCCCGACCGGCGCGCGCCGGTGGTGGTGGTCATGCTGCTGTACCAAGTGGGCAGCGTGGACGAGGTGAACGGCGTGACCGGGGTCGCGCACGTGCTCGAGCACATGATGTTCAAGGGCACCGCCGCCACGCCGGCGGGAGAGTACTCGCGCGCCATCGGCGGCGCGGGCGGGCGCGACAACGCGTTCACCAGCAACGACTACACCGGCTACTTTGCCGTCCTGCAGAAGTCCCGGCTCGAGCTCGCATTGCGGCTCGAGGCCGACCGCATGGCGAACCTCACGCTGGCGGGCGAGGAGTTCGCGAAGGAGATCAAGGTGGTGATGGAGGAGCGGCGGCTGCGCACCGACGACCGGCCGCGCTCGCTGGTCTACGAGCAGCTGATGGCGACCGCCCTGACCGCCCATCCCTACCGCAACCCGATCATCGGCTGGATGAACGATCTGGAAAACCTGCGGGTCGAGGACGCGCGCGATTTCTACCGGCGCTGGTACACCCCCAACAACGCGACGCTGGTGGTGGTGGGCGATGTGGAGCCGGAGGAGGTGCTGGCGCTCGCCGGAAAGTATTTCGGGGCGATCCCGTCGCGCGGGCTGCCCGAACGCAAGCCGCAGGATGAGCCGTCCCAGCTGGGTGCCAAGCGCGTGACCGTCAAGGCACCGGCGGAACTGCCGTACGTGCTGATGACGTTCCGCGCGCCGGCGCTGCGCGATCCCGAGCGCGACTGGGAACCGTACGCGCTGGAGATGCTGGCGGCGGTGCTCGACGGCAACGAGGCGGCGCGGTTGAACCGCACGCTGGTGCGCGAGGAACGGATCGCGAGCTCGGCCGACGCGAGTTACGACTCGATTGCGCGGGGTCCGGGCTTCTTCTACCTCAGCGCGACACCGACGCCGGGCGGGAGCGTGGCGGACGTGGAGCAGGGCCTGCGGCGGGAGATGACGAGGATCATCGAGCAGGGGGTGAGCGAAGAGGAGCTCGACCGGGTCAGGGCCCAGGCGGTCGCGGCGCACGTCTTCCAGCGCGACTCGATGTTCTTTCAGGCGCGGCAGATCGCCTCGCTGGAGGCCGCGGGCATCTCGCACCGGACGCTGGACCTGCAGCTGAAGAAGCTGCGCGAGGTCACGCCCGAGCAGGTGCGGGAGGTTGCCCGCAAGTACTTCCGGGACGATTTCCTGACGATCGCCACGCTCGATCCTCAGCCGCTCGAGGGCAAGCGGCCGGCGGCGCCACCGGCGGGGTTGCGCCATGCGCAGTAGCGAGCGAAATTCGAGCCGCAGATGAACGCAGATAAACACAGATAAGATCAAGACCAGAATGGACAGGATTAACGCTCTGACGAGGTGCCCCCATCCTACCTTCCCCCATAAGCGGGGGAAGGGGATAAACAAGGTTCAAACAAGAGCGCGTCCTGGTTCTTGCTGTAATCCTGTAAATCTTGTAAATCCTGTCTATTTTTCGTCTTTGGTGGTTTTCATCCGCGTGTATCTGCGTTTATCTGCGGTTGCTGTATTGCTTTTGGCGGCGGCCCCGGCGCGGGCGATACTGCCCATCCAGCACTGGCAGGCCGCGAGCGGAGCGCGCGTCTACTTTGTCGAAAACCACGACCTGCCGATGCTGGACGTCAGCGTCGAGTTCCCGGCGGGGGCGGGCTACGACCAGCCGGCCAAGTCGGGTGTCGCCAGCATGTCGCAGCGCCTGCTGAGGAGCGGGGCCGATGGCATGAGCGAGGACGACGTCGCGCGCCGGATGGCCGATATCGGCGCGCAGCTTGCGGGACGCTTCGACGCCGACCGCGGGGGGCTCGCGGTGCGCACGCTGTCGAGCACCGGGGAGCGGAGCCGGGCCATCGACATCATGGCGCGGTCGTTGCGCGCGCCGTCGTTTCCGGGCGAAGTGCTGGAGCGCGAGAAGGTGCGCCTGGTCGGGGCCCTCAAGGAAGCCGATACCAAGCCCGACACCATCGTCTCCCGCACGTTCTACCGCCTGGCCTACCGCGAACATCCCTATGGCCTGCGCTCCAGCGGGGAGGTTGCGTCGGTCGAAGGCATCACGCGCGAGGACCTGCTCCGGTTTCACCGGCGCCACTACGCCGCGCGCTACGCGGTGGTGGCGCTGATCGGCGATGTCACGCGCGCCGAGGCCGAGGCAATCGCCGAAGAATTGACGCGCGGGCTGCCGGAAGCGAGCGGGCAGGAGCCCGTTCTGCCGCCGGTTGCCCGGCTCGCGCAGGCGGTGTCCAGCAGGGTGCCGCACCACGCCGCCCAGGCGCACATCCTGATCGGGGCGCCCGGGGTCGCGCGCGTGGACCCGGACTACATCGCGCTCTACGTCGGCAATTTCGTGCTCGGCGGCGGCGGATTCGTCTCGCGCATCACGGAGGAGGTCCGGCAAAAACGCGGGCTCGCCTACTCGGCCGCCAGCTATTTCTACCCCCTGCAGCGCGAAGGCCCGTTCGTGATCAGCATGCAGACCCGGCGCGACCAGGCGGCGCAGGCGCTGGAGGTGGCGCGCGCGACGCTGGCCGAGTTCGTGAAGAACGGGCCCACCGCGGAGGAGCTCGAGGCGGGCAAGCGCAACATCGTCGACGGCTTCCCGCTGCGCATCGACAGCAACCGCAAGATCCACGAGTACCTTGCGCTGATCGGCTTCTACCGCCTGCCGCTCACCTACCTCGAGGACTTCGTGCAGAGCGTGGAGCGCGTCTCCGCCGCCGACATCCGGGACGCCTTCCGGCGCCGCGTCGATCCCGGCCGCATGGTGACGGTGGTGGTCGGCGGTGGAGAAAAATAGACAGGATTTACATGATTGACAGGATTAGACCCGTTTCCAAAATCTTGTAAATCCTGTCAAGGTAGCTCTGATCAAGCAGGTTTTTGTCATTCCCGCGAAGGCGGGAATCTAGGATGCTCAGAACGTTACTGGGTCCCCGCCTTCGCGAGGACGACTTGATCAGAGGTTCCTTAATCCTGTCCATTGTGAAAAAAAACCGGGTGCGCATTATCGGCGGCGCGTGGCGCAGCAGGCTCGTCTCTTTCCCGCCGCGCCGGGATCTGCGCCCGACGCCCGACCGGGTGCGCGAAACGCTCTTCAACTGGCTGGGGCAGGATCTCACCGGCAAGACCTGTCTCGATCTGTTTGCCGGCAGCGGGGCGCTGGGGTTCGAGGCGGCCTCGCGCGGCGCCCGGCGCGTGGTGATGGTGGAGCGCGATCCGGTTGTCTTTCGAGCGCTTACGTCGAGTCGTGTTGCGCTCGATGCCGCCGTGGTGGAACTCAAGAGAGCGGATGCGCTAGAATTTTTGCGCGACGGCGGCGGCGTCTATGACGTCGTATTTCTCGACCCGCCGTTCAAGGCCGATTACTGGCCCCGGCTCGCGCCACTGCTGCCGCCGCACCTGGCGCCGGGGGCACTGGTTTATCATGAGGGCGCGGCCCGCCCCGTTCTGCCGCCGGCCTGGACAGTGCACAGGGAAGGCCGCGCCGGGCAGGTTGCCTATCAACTCTTGAAATGGGCTTAGCAGGGCGTTGAAAAACGCGCGGTGTATAACTAGACCGTCATTCCCGCGCAGGCGGGTATCCCCTTCCCCCGCTTGCGGGGGAAGGTAGGATGGGGGCATGACATTCCTGGACTCCCGCCTGCGCGGGAGGGACGCGAGTTTTTCGACAGCCTGTTAGGGAGCTCTTCCATGAATAACAAAGCGGTCTATCCGGGAACCTTCGACCCGATCACGCTCGGCCATGAAGACCTGATACGGCGGGCGTCCAGGCTGTTCGACACCTTGATCGTGGCGATCGCCGACAGCGGCGCCAAACGGCCATTCTTTACCCGCGACGAGCGCGTGGAGATGGCGCGCGAAGCGCTGAAAAACTTGAAGAACGTTGAGGTCGTGGGATTTTCCGGCCTGTTGATGCAATTCGTGCAGGAGCACAAGGCGCGGGTGGTCATCCGGGGCTTGCGCGCGGTGTCCGATTTCGAATACGAGTTCCAGCTCGCCGGAATGAACCGCGGGATGTATCCCGATGTCGAAACGCTGTTCCTGACGCCCGGCGAGCAGTACATGTTCATTTCCGCGACCATCGTGCGCGAGATCTCGGTCCTGGGGGGCGACGTCAGCAAGTTCGTGGCGCCGCATGTCGCGAAGCGGCTCAATGCGAAGGTCAAGCAGCTCGGCGGCAAGTAGAAAAATAGACAGGATTAACAGGATTTACAGGATTTAAAGCGGCCTTAATCTTGTTAATCGTGTAAATCCTGTCCATTTCTTGTTTTTGAGACGGCTTCTAGCAAGGCGAGGCGCGCATGGCGCTGATCATCACCGACGAGTGCATCAACTGCGACGTGTGCGAGCCGGAGTGCCCGAACGACGCGATCTCGCAGGGCGAGGAAATCTACGTCATCGACCCCCACAAGTGTACCGAGTGCGTCGGACATTTCCCCGAACCGCAGTGCGTGAAGGTCTGCCCCGTGGACTGCATACCGCTTGACCCGAACTTCGTGGAGAGCAAGGAGCAGCTCCACGCCAAGTACCTGCGCCTGACGGGGAAAAAAGAGACTGCCTAACTGGGGGACTCGAAACTCGTAGCGATCAAAGGTCAAAGGGGCCAGGCTCGATTCATCTGATTCGAACCTGGCCCCTTTGCTTTGATATGCTCCCGGGCCCTGCCTTACCGATCCTCGCGCGTATGAAAGATTCTGAGGATGAACACGTCGGCGTCCGTCAGCTCGTAGCGAATCTCATAGTCTGCTACGAGTAGTTTTCGTACCTCGCGGGGAGCGAACTCCGGCATTTGCGCCCCGAGGCGCGGGTGAGCGGGAATTCGCTTTGCGCCCGCGACCAGGTGCCGCACGATTCGTGCCGCGGCTACCGGATTCACGGGGTCAAGGAACTCGTATAGGCGCACGAGATCGGAGTGCGCCTTGCTGGTCCACTTGAGGGCCACGCTCAGCGGCGGGTGCGCCGCTTCGCGCTGGACAGGCCCATCGCCCACGCCTCTACTTCAGCGTGCTCGACCGTGCGCCCTGCATCGACATCTGCCAGGGCGTCGAGCGTGAGCCGATGCCGCTTCTCCTCGAGAGAGATGAACGACGCGATGGCTTCCTTGACGATCCATCCCTTGGGACGGTCCATGCGCTCGGAGAGCCCGTCGAGTTTCTCCGCGAGATCCGCCGGGAGATGAGCGGTGACGACTCGGGTATCCATATTCAAATCAGATTAAATCAACTTGATTGCAAGATATTAGAGGAGCCGGGTTCGAATGGCAAGTCCGGGGCGCGCTCGTCCGGGTTCGCGTGGTCAGCGCCGCTGACAGCCTGGGCAGTAGAACGTCGAGCGCTGCCCCTGCCGGATCTCCCTCACCAAAGCACCGCAGCGCCGGCACGGCTCGCCGGCGCGGTCGTAGACCAGGAACTGGCTCTGGTAGTTGCCGGCCATGCCGTCGCTCGCAACGTAATCCCTGAGGCTGCTGCCGCCGGCATCGATCGCAAGCTCGAGGGTTTCCCGGATTTTCGCCGCGAGGACGTGACAACGCTCGCGGCTTAATCGCCGCGCGGATGTGCGCGGCGATATGCCGGCCCGGAACAGCGCTTCGTTGGCGTAGATATTGCCCAGACCCGCGACTACGTGGCTGTCCATCAACACGTGCTTGATCGCGGCGCTACGGCTGCGCGTGGCGGCGTGCAGCATCGCCCCGTCGAAGGCTGCGGAAAGCGGCTCGGGGCCGATCTCCGCCAGCAGGGGGTGAGCAAGCGGGGCCCCCGCCTGCCACAGTACCAGCCCGAAACGGCGCGGGTCGCGCAGGCGCACCACCACCCCGTTGTCGAGCACGAGGTCGAAATGATCGTGGGGAGCCGGCGCCGCGCCGTCCGTCACCACCCACAACCGTCCCGACATGCCGAGGTGCAGAATCAGCGTGCCGGCGCCGCAATCGACCAGCAGGTACTTGCCGCGCCGCGCGAGTGAGTGGACGGTGGCGCCCGCGACGAGTTGCGCCAGGCGGCGCGGCACCGGTTGGCGGAGCTTCCGGTTGCGCACGATGACGGTCCGGATGCGCTGCCCGACCAGCAGCGGCTCCAGCCCGCGGCGCGTGGTTTCGACTTCAGGCAATTCAGGCATTTCAGAAACGGTGATCAGTGAACGGTGAACAGTGAACGGTGATTACTCGTTTCACTCGAACCTTCGAATCACGAATCACGAATCACGAATCACGATTCACTTCTTTCCCGCCGGCTCATCACGGGCGGCGGCGGGCGGGGAGAGGAGGCGCTTCGCCAGCTCGGCGCGGAAGCGGTACTCCAGCTTCTCGTCGGAGCGCGCGAGCACCAGTTCCGGCTCGAGGGATAGAACGCCGAGCGTGAACCCGCCGCCGTTCTTCAGCTGAATCTTGATTTCATCCCGCGCTCTCGCCGCAGAACGCGGATCCACGCGCAGGGCGCTGGCAAGCCGCCACTCGTCCACCCAGCGCAGGAGGTCGTCCTGGCCGAGGTCCCCGAGGCCGGGCGCGAGCGTCCATTTGCCGTCGCGCTGCTCGACCGCGAAATCCTTGAGCGCGATCCGCACCGGCGATTCATCGGCGCCGAACAACTGGCGGCTCGCCATCTGGACGGCGCTCACCGGCAGCGCCGCGCCAAAGCGCGCCTGCACGGCATAGACGGCGTCGCCCGCCATCACGTATTGCTCGCGCGTGATATCGCTTACCATGCCAAAGCTGAAGGGTTGCCCGTCCACCACGATGCGCGCCTGCGGCGGCTCCAAACCGAAGCGCCCGCGATCGCCGACCGGCAGCCGGTGCGCCGCCCTGGCCTCGATGATCGCGAGCAACTGCTGTACCCGCGAGTCGTCCGCGCGCGCCGCGAACGGCGCGGAGATGAACCAGGCATCCTGCTTCCAGTCGAGCACTATCGGCGCTGCGCCCGCACGCTCGATCCGCAGCGAAGTGGCTTCCTGGGGCTTCAACGCCGACAGCGGGTATTCGACCGCCGCGTCCTGCGCCGGCCTGAAGTAGAAGAACGCGCCCAGCGCGACGACGATGACGGCGAGAGCCGCGTTCAACCACCCCGCGCGGCTCATATCCTGCGCCTGCGCCACCAGATCGCAACGCCGGTGATTATGAAGGCGAGAGGGGCCGCGATCAGGAAGCTGAAGGCGATGAGATAGAGGGTGACCTGGTCGATCTGGAGCGCACTGTCGGCGGCCCCGCGCGGCTGGATCACGATCATCCTGTCGTCGCCGGCGAGCCAGTTGACGATGTTGACGCCCAGGTCGCGGTTGCCGCCATTGCCGATGAAGGCGTTGGACAGGAAGTTGCCGTTGCCCACCACCACCACGCGCTGCTGCCGCTCGCCGACGGCGCGCTCGAAGGCGCTGGCGATGGTGACCGGCCCGGCGATGTCGCGGCTCCTGTCGCAGCGGCCCTCGAGCTTGCCGGTCTTGACGCAGCCGCGCGGCGCGACCTCGATCAACGGCCGGACCCGCCACTCGTCGTTGTCGATGGCCTCGACCTGGCGCGCCTGGGGGTAGATCGTGATGAGGTTGAAGCCATCGGTGATGGCGTGGCGGCCGTACACCGCTGCGACCGCGAGCGCGGGCGAGGCGCCGTAGCGGGCGGCCTCGGGATCGGCCACGATGCCCGGTGTCAGCACCAGCCCGAGCATCTCGGCGATCGGCGCGAGACCGCGCAGCGGCTCGGGGTCGATCAGCCACAGCAGGTTGCCGCCGCCCGCGACGAAACGCCGGATTTTCTGCACTTCCGCGGCCAGCAGGTTCACCTGGGGGCTGGCGATGACGAGCAGCGCGGCATTCGCCGGCATCTCCTGGGCGAGCGCGAGATTGATGCCGCTCACCCGGAAGCCCTTGAGCTCGAGCTGGCGCCCGAACTCGCCCAGGTCGTGGTTGGCGGGTCCGTTCAACTTGCGCTCGCCGTGCCCGTCGAGCCACAGCACGAGGCGCTCGGCGCCGCGCGCGAGCCGCATCAGGACGTTGGCGAGCGCCTGCTCGTTGAATTCGGCCAGGCGCTCGGTGCGCCGCTGGTACATCACCACCAGCTCGATCGGCGCGCGCACCCCCGCTTCCGCGGCGGCTTTCGGCTGTTCGCGCGGGTCAATGAGGGTGACGGTGAGGTCAGGCTTTGCCCGCTGGTAGGGGCGCAGGAATTCCTCGATCCGGCGATGCACGTGCTCGCCGCGGGCGTCCCGCGCCAGGGCGTAGGCGGTGATGCTGACCGGACCCTCCAGGCGCTTCAGCACCTCGAGCGTGGCCGGTGACAGCGTGTTGCGGTGGCTCTGCGTCAGGTCGTGCTCGATGCGGTACTCGCGCGCGAAATGGGCGAGCAGCGCCGTCAACGCGATGAGCAGCACCACGAACAGCCCGTGGTGCACCAGGAACCGCAGGCGGCGCCGGCGCGTGATCTCCATTGTCAGCCGCGCAACCGCTGCGCATCGAGCTGACGGATCGCCAGCGCGAGGCAGAACGCGGTCAGCAGGACCAGGCAGGCGGCCGCGTAGGAATCGAAGAGCCCCTTGCCGAAGGGCTCGAAGCTCTTGATCGGGGAAAACACCTGCGTCAGGCTCGCCGCCACCGTCCAGCCGCGCGCGCGCAGGCCGTCCCCCGCCGCCTCCCCGGCGAGCACCATGCCGAGCAGCGTGGCGAAGGCGCCGATCGCCGCCACCACCGGGTGCACCGTAAGGCAGGACACGAACAGGCTCACCGCGGCGAAAGCCGCGGCGAGCAGCACGAGACCGGCCGCGAGTCCCGCGAGCATTCCGTAATCGAGCCGCGCCACGCCGGCGAGCGAGAGCGGCATCACGGCGGTCAATGCCACGATCCCCGCGAGAAACGCGGCCAGGCCGAGAAACTTGCCGAGCACGATCTCGGTCATCGAGACCGGCGCCGACATGAGCAACACCATGGTCTGGTTGCGGCGCTCCTCCGCGATGAGGCGCATCGCCAGGACCGGTACCGCGAACAGCAGCACCGCGGCCGCCGTGCCGAAGACGGGACCCGCCACCAGCTCGGTGACGCCGGGCGCGCTCCCCATCTGCGCGAGCTGCGGCTGCAGCTGGAGGAAATCATCGAGGCGGCGCAGAAAGGCGTAGCCGACGATGAGCTGCATCATCGTGAGCACCACCCATGCCAGCGGGGAGGCGAACAGCGTTTTCAGCTCCTTACCTGCGATGGTAACGATCATGGCCGAATGTTGAATGTTGAATGTTGAGTTGCATGCGTATTGATGGTTTCGATAACTCAACACTCAAAACTCAAAACTCAACATTGGTTTTCTTCACGGCGGGTGAGGTGGACGAACACGTCCTCCAGGCTGGTCTGCGCGGGCTTCAGCTGATAAAGACCCCAATCGCGCGCCGCAGCCGTCTTCACCAGCGCATCGGTCGGATCCTTGCCCGCGGCGAACTGGAGGCGGTATAGCGTCGGCTCGACAGCGTCGGCCGCCGCCACTCCCGGCAGCGCCGCGAGCTCGGCGGGCGGCGGCGGGCGGCGCAGCCCCACCAGCACGGTGGCGCCGCTCTCGAACCGCTTGAGCGCGGCGATGGTGTCGCTGTAGACCAGCTCGCCGTGGTGCATGATCTGGACGCGATCGCACACCGCCTCCACCTCCGGCAGGATGTGGGTGGACAGGATCACGCTGTGCGCGCTGCCGAGCTCGCGGATCAGTGCGCGGATGTCGCGGATCTGATTGGGGTCGAGGCCGATCGTGGGCTCGTCCAGCACGACCACGTCGGGCGAGTGGACGATCGCTTGCGCGATGCCGACGCGCTGCTGGTAGCCCTTGGACAGCGTCCCGATCAGCTTCCTGCCGGCGTCGGCGAGGCCGCAGCGCTGCTTGGCGGTCCCGACCGCTTCGCCGCGGCGCGCGCGCGGCACCCGGTGCAGCTTGGCCGCGAGTTGAAGGTACTCGTCGACGGTCAGCTCGCGGTAGAGCGGCGGCACTTCCGGCAGGTAGCCGATGCGCGCCTTGGCCGCGGCCGGTTCCTCCAGGAGATCGATGCCGCAGATGCTGATCTCGCCGCGCGAGGGCGCGAGATTCCCGGTCAGCATGTGCATGGTGGTGGTCTTGCCGGCGCCGTTCGGTCCGAGAAAACCGAGCACCTCGCCGCGCCGCAACTCGAGGGTGATGTCGTTGACCGCGATGTGACCGCCGAAGCTGCGGGTCAGGCCCCGCGCGGAGATGGTGCTGGCTGCTTCCTGTTCCGGCATCGTGGTGACAGGCACGGCGCAATCCGTGCTTGTGGAGTGCATGAAATATACCTAATATGTGGCTGTTAATGAAGCCGCCGGCCTGCCCGCCGCACCACCCATCATCGGCCCGTTTTCCCCTTCCGGACTCATGACCGCGTATCGCTTGATCGTGCTTGCGGCGTGCGCGGCGCTTGCCGCCTGCGCGCAGCAGCCGTCGCGCGCCCCGCAGGACGAGGCGCCCGCGCAGGGCGAGGCGCAGCCGCCGCGCGTGGTGGTGGCCAAGCCCGAGCCGAGCCGCCCGCCGCTGCCCGGCGTCGAGCTCTCGGAGGAGCTGCTGTTCAAGATGATGCTGGCGGAGGTCGCGCTGCAGCGTGGCCAACCCCACATCGCGGTGCAGACCTATCTCGATCTCGCTCGCGAAACGCGCGACCCGCGCATCGCGCAGCGTGCCACCGAGGTGGCGTTGTATGCGCGCTTAAGCTCCGCGGCGCTGGAGGCGGCTGGCATCTGGCTGCAAGTCGAACCCGGCTCGGCGCGGGCTCGCCAGATCATCGCAGAGCTGTTGTTGGTCAACGAGGCCCGGCTCGCCGACGCGCAGCCGCACCTGGAGAAGTGGATCGCCACGGACCGCGCCAGCGTCGGCCAGAGCTTTCTCCAGCTGAGTGCGCTGCTCGCGCGCCATAAGGACAGGACCGAGGTATTCAATCTGATGCAGGCGCTGGCGGAGCCGTATCCCGAGGTGCCCGAGGCGCGGCTGGCGGTGGCACAGGCCGCGTGGAATGCCGGGAATCAGCAGGTGTCGCTGGACGAGGCGCGCGCGGCGCTGAAATTGAGGCCCGACTGGGAGATCGCCGCGCTGTTCGTCGCGCAGGTATTGCAGCGCCGCTCCAACGAGGAGGCGCTGCGCTACCTGGACGAGTACCTCCAGGACCACCCCAAGGCGCGCGACGCGAGGCTCAACTACGCGCGGTTGCTGGTCACCGCCAGGAAATACCCCGAGGCGCGCCGGCAGTTCGAATTGCTGGTCGGTGCGTATCCGCAGAATGCCGACGTCGGGATGGCGGTCGCGCTGCTCGCGATCCAGGCCACCGACTACGACGCGGCGGAGACCCAGCTGAAGCGCGTGCTGGAGTTGAACTACAAGGATCCGGACATCGCGCGCTATTACCTCGGGCAGTTGAACGAGGAGCGCAAGCGCTTCGACGAGGCGCTGAAGTGGTACTCCACCGTCACCCAGGGCGAGCAATATGTCACCGCCCAGTCGCGCTATGCCGGCATCCTCGCCAAGCAGGGCCGGCTGCCCGAGGCGCGCAAGCACCTGCAGGAGGCGAGCGCCAGTGACACGCAGCAGCGTGTGCAACTGACGCAGGCCGAGGCGCAGCTGCTGCGCGATGCAAGCGCCTACCAGGAAGCGTTCGACGTGCTGGGGCAG
>Ga0214473_10007852_pt1 | contig 12626 bp, 8 predicted proteins | sample RVTome_7_FD_203509 | JGI IMG/M metagenome (GOLD analysis project Ga0214473, IMG submission 203509) | Soil microbial communities from uranium-contaminated site in the Upper Colorado River Basin, Wyoming, United States - RVT98D197 | ecosystem: Environmental > Terrestrial > Soil > Contaminated >... | reverse complement strand
CGCTATGGGGAGGCGATTGAGTCCTATCGCAAGGCCGTCCAATACAATTCGAAATACCGCTCGGCCTACATCAACCTCGGCAACACGTTGAAGCAAATGAATCGGCTGGAGGAGGCCGTTGAGCAGTATCGCCGTGCGCTTACGCTCTCGCCGACGTATGCCCGGGCCCATTATCAGTTGGGTGATGCGCTATACAAGTTGGGGGACATGCGTAGCGCGTTGTTCGAACTGGATCTGGCCCTCCAATACGACGACGAGAAGTTGGAAGCTATCAGTCAACTGCGTGCCACCGTTCTCCAATCCCTCGGTCAATAACCCGGATGCCGGTATGCGCTTGGAGCGATGGACCCTAACCTTTCGAACGGCGGCCGACAGGGAGCTACTCCCTCCAGCACGTGATTTCAATCACCACTTCGATCGCCGCCGCACCCTTCGCCTTATTTTGCTCTTGTCGATGTTCTTGGCGGTTAGCGCCTGCCATTCCACCCTTCCGACGTACCCGCGACTTGACGCGGGACAGACCCTGGCCTTGATGCATCGCCGCGCCACCGCCATTCGCTCTCTATCCGGCGTCGGTCGATTGACGTTGACCGGGCCGGACGGCGCATCGGTCCAGCTTGATGCCGTTCTCGTCGCCCGCCTCCCGGACGATTGGCACGTGCGGGCCTGGAAGATGTCACAGACGGCTCTGGACATAACGCTGACACGCGACGGATTGTGGATTGCCGGTCCGAGCCAGACCCGTCACAACGATCCAAGCGCCCCCCAGGAACAAGGAGATCCTCTGGAAGCCGTGACCGCCGAGGGCTGGAAGGAAGCGATGCTGCTCGTCGCCGGTTGCGTCGACGAGCGGACGTGGAGTATTGAGGAGCCTATGGAGGGCTGGACCTTTCGCCTGCGCAGGTCGCAGGAGTCCACCGAACCTTCCCTCACCTGCGAGGTCGATCGTGGTACGCTAACGCTTCGCCAATGCCGGGTGACGGCCGCCGCGGGTGACAACCAGTTGACACTGTCGTTGGATCGCTATCGGCGGGCGGGTGACATCGCCATGCCTGGGCGCATCGTGATGGAATCACCGCACGGCGTCATCGCCATGCATCTTGATTCCATCGAAGTAAACGGCGAATTGCCCGACCAGGCCTTCGTTCCTCCCGCGCGGGCGGTGCGCCGACCATGACACGAACGGCCCGTGCGGCGGAGGACCGCCGAAACGAGGGCGTTCGCGCAGCGGATTCTTACAGTCACGACATGTTCCGTGAACACAGTCTTATCCTTCGGTTCCTCCTGAGCGCGGCGCGCCGCCCGCGCATGACCCTCGCCTTCGCGGCGATGGCCGCGGCGCTGGGCTTTTACGGTACGACCCGCCTCCACCCCACCGGTTCCCTGGAATCCATGCTCAGCCGCACGGACCCGTCGGCCCGGGCCCTGGCGGACATCGTCCGCGATTTCGGCGTGGCCGATGAGCTGATCGTAGTGGTGACGGATCTGGACTCGGGAAACGCGCGTGACGCCGCCCCACGTCTGGGGGCCTTTGCCGCACGCTTGGAAGCGGCCGCTCGCCGATCACCCGATCTTTCGTTGATGGGCCGCGATGTCTTGTATCGTGACCCGCCCGACGTGCGTCGCTTCTTCGAAAGCGAAGTGGTCCCCGCCGGCGTTTTCTATTTGGGCGACGAACCCTGGGGACGCCTGCGGGAACGGCTCTCCGAGTCCGGAATTCGGCAGCAGATTCACGAAAACGAAACGCTTATCGCTACGGGCGGACCGGCCGCCCACGCTCTGTCGCAGTCCCTTCTGAAAGACCCGCTGCGCCTTCACCAATTCCTGCTGGAATCCCTCGCCGATGCCCTTCCCGCACGACCCACCGATCGATCCGGCCTGCTGCTCTCCGACGACGGTCGGTCGCTGATGATCCGCCTTCGGGGCGCCCGTCCAGTCGCCGACCTCGATTTCGCCAAGGCCTTCGTGGCCGGCGTGAGCGAAGCGATTCGATCAGCCGATCCCGCCGGTTTCGAGATCGAACTGACCGGGGCGTACGCCATCGCCGTCACCGCGGAACGCTCCATCCGTTCCGACATGATCCGCAGCATCACCGGCTCGTTGGTCCTTCTGGGCCTCCTGTTTCTTATCGTTTACCGGAGAGCGTCCTACTTTCCGCTGGCCTTGACGCCCGTCGCCGTCGGGGCTGTGCTCGGCTTTGGTCTCAGTTCGCTTTACTCCACTGAATTGACCCCCGTGGTGGCGGTCATCGGCGCGGTGCTGTGCGGCGTGGCCATCGACTACGCCATCCATTTTCTCTCGCACGTCAGCCACTCCCCGGGTCCGGCGGAAACCCGTCATCCGGCCATCGAGGAGACCATCCGACACATCGCACCGGCCATGATCCTCGCCTGTGCGACGGCGGTGATCGGCTTCCTCGCCGTCGCCTCGTCCAGCGTTCGGGCGCTGCGCCAGTTCGCTCTGATCGGCGCGGCCGGACTGGCGTGTTCGCTTTTCGGCTCACTCACGATCCTGCCTGCGCTTCTCACCCTGGTTTCGCCCCGGCTTCGTCCCTTGCGCCGCGAGGCGGGTTTGCAGGGCCTGCTGGAGCGGTGGATTCCCAGACTCAAGATCGCACGGATCTGGCTCGTCACCGGCGCAAGCGCGACGTGCCTTGTGTTGGGCGCGATCCCCTTTATCGGGCCCGATCCGGGCATACGTTTCGAGGACGATCTGACCGTGATGCACCCCCGCCCCAATCCTCCGTTGGAGGCCCAAAGGCGTCTGGCCGATCGGTTCGGATCACATCCTGAACCCTTGATGCTGTTGCAAGAAGGAGACTCTCCCGACCAATTGGTCAAACTCTCCTATGAGGTGAAGGAGCGACTCTCCTCGCCGATCGCTCCCGTCGCCGGCGTCCGCGCTCTTTTCGGCTTGAGCACGCTCCTGCCCGATCCACGGGTCATCCCTGCGCGGATCGGGGCACTCCAAACTCTCGATATCGAACGGATTCTGTCCGGTTTCGATCGAGCCATCGCGGAGAGTCTCTTTGATTCCGCCGCGTATCGTGAGTACCGCGAGTTCCTCCGTCGCCTCCTGACCCCGGCGGCCACGCCCGACTTGAGCACGTTGGCCGGCTATCCCCAATTGGCATCCATGTTGCTGCCCCGCGACGCCGCGGCGAAGCCGGAAGCCATCCATCGGGCCGTAACCCTGGTTATTCCGTCCGGTGATTTGGAAGACCGGCCGTTCCGCTCGTCCCTGATCGAAGGCGTACGCGCCGCGCTGTCCGGCGTAAACGGCGTGACCCTCACCGGCGTGTCCGTCGTCGCCCATGACACGGAGAATCTGATCCGTCGCGAATTGCTCCGCGTGCTCCAGGTCGCCGCGGCCATCGTGGTGATCGGAGTCGTCGCTTACTTTCGGAATTGGCGTGACGCCGCACTGGCTCTGCTTCCACTGGTCTTCGGGCAGGTTTGTTTGCTGGGCGTCATGCACCTGGCCGACCTCCGCTTTAACCTGGTGAACCTGGTCGGTCTGTCGCTTCCCATCGGTCTGGGGGTGGACAACGGCATTTTTTTGGTCACGATCCGCCGCAACGCCCGCCGATGGGGTCCCCGGCGGACGCTGGAGCAATACGCCGCCGCCGGTCACGCCATCGTGATGACCACGCTGACCAATTTCATCCCCTTCGGCATGTTGATTTTCACGAGCACGCCCGCCATTCAGTCGTTGGGGGTAACGATGACGATTGCGCTCACGACGTCGGGGCTGGGCGTCTTCTTCTTACTTCTGCCGATCCTTCTGTGGACATCACCCGGCGAGGACCAGGAGACCAGGGAGCCCGCCCTCGGTTAATCGCGCAAATGGCGTCCGGTCAGGTTGAGGAAAACGCCCTCCAAGTCCGGCCCGTCGATGCGAATCCGCGTCATCCTTCCGTCGTTTCGCAGACCCGCCAGCTCCGCGATCGGATCGTCGGTCTCGATTCGCTGGACGCCCTCCGGTCGTTCAATCCTCACCACGCTCTTGCCCCCGTGCTCCGCGACCAGCCGATCCACGGTGTCCAAAGCCAGCAATCGACCGTGATCCATAATGCCCACGCGATCGCACAATCGCTCCGCCTCCTCCATGTAATGGGTAGTGAACAGAATCGTGCAACCCGCGTCGCGCAGGGCGCGGATGTTCTCGAACAGGGCGTGACGCGACTGCGGATCGACCCCCACAGTCGGCTCGTCCAGCAAGAGCAACCTGGGCTCATGCACAATCGCGATCGCCAGATTGAGCCGCCGCTTCATTCCCCCCGAATAGGTTCGCACTCGATCACGGCGCCGATCCGCCAACTCAATGAAGGAAAGGGCCTCGTCCACCCGGCGTTGGAGACGGGAACCGCTCAAACCGTACAAGCGGGCGAAGAAGGCGAGATTCTCCTCTCCCGTCAAATCGTCATACAGGCCCACCGATTGCGGCGCCGTCCCGATGCCATGCCGCGCCGCGGCATCCGCGGGATCACCCATCCCGTTGATCCGGACGTTTCCCGTGTCCGGAAGAAGAAGCCCGACGGCCACATGGACCAGCGTCGTCTTGCCCGCACCGTTCGGGCCTAATAACCCAAAAATCTCCCCCGGTTCCACCGACAGGGTGAAGTCATCGACGGCCTTGACCGATCCGTAGGATTTCCCGACGTTGGTGAATCGCAGCATGGGGAAAGGATTATAGCCGTTGCGACCCGTCGCACGAGCCGATGAGCGGGAGGCCTCAATAGAACCCCGCGACTAGCGTGAGCCTGTAGGATCCAGCACGTCCTCAATGGCCCGTCGAATCCGAGCGTGTACTTCGGCCGAATGGGCGATCGACCGCCAGACCTGGACCATCGACTCGTTGCTCTTGGACACGAGAATCACCGTACCGACTCGGGTGAGGCGCTCAAACGGGGTGCAACGAAGATAGGTGTGACCCACGTCGGTTAATCGAAAGGCCGTAAACCGGGGCGCGCGAACCCCGTGAACCGTTAAAACCCGCCGATTCGTTAGTACATACCAAGTCGGAATCCAACGCACCACGGCCACCGCCAATCGACACGCGGCCACCAATAGAATGACCTGTGCGGTTGCAATAATCGACAGACCTGGAATGGTCGCGTGCCACGCGGTGGTCAGCACCGCCAGCACGCCGGCGGTCAGAATCCAAGGCCACGAGTCCAGCAACGGACGACACATCGAAGGCTTGATGGCCAGGATGACGATCTCCCCCCCGTCGAGCACGTCCTGGGGAAGCGCATGCCACGCGACCGCCGCTTTGCTTATCCGCGGCGGTGCGTCGGTCATCGTGGCCGCAAAGGCCGTGCGACCGGTGGTGGGCTGAAGTATGTCCAGCACGCTGGTCATGATTGAGCGGGCGTTTGACTCTCCAACGATTTCAACACCGCGATATACGGCGGGTTGCTGTACGGCCCGTTGCGATCTATTCCGAGTCCAACCACGAATACATCCTCAATGTCGAAGCCTGCGAAGTCAACGGTTATGTCCAGCAAGGCATTATCGGGCCTCACGGCCGCCCGAACGTCCTCAGACTCCGCGTCGGCCCGCGCCGCCGGGGCGCGTCCGAAATAACCGGGACGCCGGCGGCCCAATACGCACTTCATCGGCAGCCGGTGGATCAAAGCGCCCCGAAAAACGAGCGAAGCGGCCAAAACGGTCGCCACGACCTCGCTGAGGTGAGGGTCCTCAAAGCATTCGCCATCCGGTGTGCCAGTATTGCGCCACGCTTTTTCAGGCATTTTGAGGGATCATGGCCCGATCACCTTCGTCACGCCGCCGTCAATTGTGGCGTTGTCGCTTCCCTAGGAACCGCTATACTGCGGCCGTTCGCGGGCAAAACTTCCGTATTACCGGTGATTCGACATGGCCACTCTCATTGTGATCGAAGGTCCAGCCAAAGAGCAAAAGTTTGCCCTGGGACGCAACCGTCTCGTGATGATCGGGCGCGACGCGGGGTGCAGTTTTCAGATCGTGGATCCCGAGCTGTCGCGGTACCACCTGCAAATCCGCTACGTCGCGGAGCAGGATCAACATTTCGCCATCGACTTTCAGAGCAAGAACGGGGTCTTGGTCAACGGCCGAAAGATCGAGGGGGAAACGCCGCTCCAAGACCGCGACGTCATCCGCATCGGCGGAACCACGGTCGTCTATTCCACGGACGACTCCATCGACGCCCAGCGAATTTACGAAGCCTGGAAGAAATTCGGCGAGGGGCACCTTCCGACGATGACCGGCGACTAAGGCCGAGCCGCTGGAATCGTGCGGCCCCGAAGGCGTCGGCGAAACGCAGCGGTGTTCGCGCTCGACGTCGCCCCATTACGCGCTGCGGATTCGCTCCACCGAGCCTGCTCGGCGTCCGGCGCGCCGGGCCGGCCAATACCCGCGGCTCGCCGCACCACTTAAAACCTGTGCCACACGCAAATGCGGCGGTTTCAGGGGACGCGGCGCGGACCCCTACCACCGTGCGTGGGGGTTACGGGTTGGCCGTGGGCGCCGGTTCGGCGCGTTCCACGGCGGCCAGGGTGGGGTACGATTTCCCCAGCAGGGTGATGCGCATCATAAGCAAGGCTGTGTCCAGTTGCGGATCGGTCTTGGGGCGCATGTTTTCGTCGGGCTGTTCGAGCGGCGGCAGCTTGTTTTCCTCTTCCTTCTTGGCGCCGTCGGCGTCGGCGGTCTTTGCTTCCGCCCCATCGGCCTTTGAATCAGCCGTCGAGTCTTGCGATTTGCCCTCACCGGTCTTGGCGTCGCCCGCAGCGGGCTTCGCGTCGCCGATGTGTTGCGCGGTCTCCGCCTTGTCGTCGTCGGGCTTGGGTTCGCCGGCATTTTCCTTCGGTTCATCGGGCAGAATCACGTCGTCCTCCGATCCCGGATTGAGCGGATCGACGTTGGAGGGAGTACCCTCAGCCTTTTTGGGCTTGACCGGCCCCAGCAGGTTCGCGTCCCGCCACAAGCTGTAGACGTTTTGCGCTTCCTTGACCACCAAGCGCACCGGAACATCGGGATCGACGCCCCACTTGTCGGCCCCCGGATCGCGATGCAGGGAGTCGCCGCTGGGCAGGTAGTATTTGGCGGTGGTGATCTTCAGCTTCGATCCTGAGGAGCGGCTTAGCGGAATCAGGTTTTGCACGGAGAACTTGCCGAAGGTGCGCTCACCGATGACCTCGCCGCGGCCGTTGTCGCGGATGGCCCCGGAGACGATCTCCGAGGCGCTGGCGCTGCGCTCGTCCACCAAGACCACGATGGGTACGTCGGAGAAGGCGCCGTTGGCGTTGGTTTCGAAGGACTGGTCCTCGTGCTTGATGCGACCTTTGGTGCTGACCACGGTGTCGCCGCGTTTGAGGAACAAGGCAGACAGTTTCCAGGCGGAGTCCAGTAGGCCGCCGGGGTTGCCGCGCAAATCGAGCACCAGGCCTTTGAGTCCTTCGGCGGTCAATTCGCTCATGACGTTGGTGACGTCCTCGACGGTGTTGCCCTGGAAGTTGACGATGCGGACGTAGCCGACGCCCATCTCCCTGTCGAGCCAGTGGTCCCAGTTTTCCTCGTGTTTGGAATCGCGGCGCATGCCCTTGACCGAACGAATCTTGATGATGTCCCGCGTCAGCGGAAACTCGATGTTGGTTCCCTCGCGCCGAATGGTCAGGGTGACGGGGGTTCCGCGGAGGCCGGTGATGATGTCCACGACGCCGTTGATGGAGACGGTTTTGTCGAGGGGTTTGCCGTCGACGCCGGTGATGATGTCGCCAGCCTGAATCCCGGCGCGATAGGCGGGGGTGTCCTCCAGCGGCGACACCACCTCCACCTCGTCGGCGCGGTTTTTAATGATGGAGATGCCCACGCCGACGAAGTCGCCGCGGGTGTGCTTTTCGAATTCCTTGCTTTCCTGAGGCCAGATGATGGTGGTGAACTCATCCAGAGGCTCGAACGCGCCGCGCATCAATTCGCTGACGAGCAGCTCGTCGGGCAGGCGCACGGTCTGGCGGTTGATCTCCACGACGCGGCGGAAGTGCTCCTTGCAGGCCTTGTAGTCCACTTCCGCCGCATGGCGGACCTGGTCGATGTGCTCCTGCACGCGGAGGCGGAAGTCCTTTACGTCCGCATCGTTCTCCAGGCCGTCAAACAGTTTCTTGGCGGTCTGCGATTCGCTGAGAATGAGCAACTGTTCCAGGCCGCTTTCGGTGACTTTGCGGAAGTCCGCCGGCACCACGTAGTAGTGGTGGATGTACTCGAGGGCCTGCTCGGCGTCCTGCCAACGCACCTTTTCCACTTGTTCGCGCCAGTTGCTCTTCTCCTCGAACATGGCGTCGAGCCGCAAATGGGTCAGGGCCTCGCGCTCCAGCTTTTGATAACGTGGTTCCTTCTCGAATAAGCCGGATAGGAGAGAGTAGAGGTGCCAGGCCTCGCGCCATTTCGCCTTCTCGCGGAAATTCTTGGCCTCCTCCAGCGCGTCGTTGGAAAGCTGTTGGATCCAGTCGCTCTTGAGGAAGGCGTCGCGATCGGCGGCGCAGTCCAGGGCGCGCAGCGCCTGACTTAAGGCGAATTCAAACTCCTTGCGTTCCATGCGCGCCTTGGCGTAGCCGACGTACTTGTCGAAATCCTCCTGATCGAGCTTCCGCCGTTCCGCCTGCTGTGCCTGATATTGCTCCAGCCACGTTTTGACCTTGTCGACGATGGGGCCCGTGGATTCGAGCTTCTTGGCCGACTCCACAGCCTGGCTGAATGCACCCTCCTGAACCAGGTCAACGGTTTTTTGCCAAAGTTGGTCGGGGGGCGCAGCAGCCGTTTGCTCCGGCCCGACGGCGTACAGCGCGGGGGGCGTATACGGCATCCCCAGCGCTGCGGCGAAGGCGGCGAATCCCAACCAACCGGCGCGAGTCCATGAACGGTTCATAACGGCTCCTTAATGTGCTTTGAGTTCACGATTGGGAAGGCGCACGGGTAAGACGCGCTTTCCTCTCCCTGCCGACGACGGTCGTTGCGTCGGGCGAATGCAATGCCCAACCACGGTAACGAGGCGGTCCTTTGATTTCGATGCCCGGCCGCAGGCCCCCCCCGCGCCGTCCCGTAACCAGTATAAGACTCGACTTTCCACGGGTCCATTCGGCGTGACCGGGTCGTGACCCAAGAAGGACCAGCCCATCCGCGTGGGACCATTCATCTGTCGGTTAATTCGCGTGAAGCAGGTTAAGATGTCTTTCGACACTTCATTTGTTGCCCGGCCGTCCGACATTTTCGGACATCCTATCCAACGCCGTTCGACAAAGAACGACGGCCTCGACCGTTCCAAGAAAGGCGAAATGCCGCGCGCCCGTTCCTGTTTCATGGTCGCGTACCCTTACTCATGCTCGTATACACGCGGGTCGGTGGTGAGGCCGCGTTTGAAACATCCTCCCTTGCAGAGTAGCCTGATTGGGTTTGTCCTCCTACCTCCAGACGACCTCACAAAGTCTGATCGGTCGGAGGGCCGAGGAGGGGGAAATTCGGAGATCGGGGGTCGACATGACCAGTCGGACCAGCCTCCGCGTCTACGGTGCACGGCAGCACAACCTCCAGAACATCGACGTGGAGTTCCCGCGGGGCGTCCTCACCGTCCTCACGGGTCCATCCGGGTCCGGGAAGAGTTCGCTGGCGTTCGACACGGTTTACGCCGAGGGCCAGCGTCGTTACGTCGAGTCGCTGTCCGCGTACGCCCGGCAGTTTCTCGAGCAGCTTCCCAAGCCGGACGTCGATCGTATCGAAGGCCTGCCGCCGACCGTGGCCATTGAGCAGCGGGTCAACACCGCGGGCCCGCGCTCCACCGTCGCGACCACGACCGAAATCCATGACTATCTCCGCGTGCTCTTCGCCCGTGTCGGCGAGCCGCGATGCTGGGTGTGCGACCGCCCGATCACGAAGCAATCCACGGCGCAGATGGTGGACGCGGTCCTGTCCGCCCCCGAAGGGCAACGCGTGATGGTGTTGTCTCCGTTGATTCATGAGCAACGCGGCGGGCATCAGAAACTGCTCGAACGCGTCCTCCGCGAGGGGTTCGTCCGCGCCCGGATCGACGGACAGGTCTTGATGATCGAAGATGCGGAACCTCTTTCGCCGACCAGGAAACACGACATCGACATGGTGGTGGACCGCCTGGTCGTCAAGCCGGGCATCGCCCAGCGCTTGGCGGACAGCATTGAGACGGCGGCGCGGCTGTCCGGCGGTCGCGTCATCATCGCGGCCCAGACGGATGAGGGAGCCTGGTCGGACACGGCCTATAGTGCGGCGTTGGCGTGTCCGGTTCATGCCGAGGTCAAGCTCGATCACCCGACCCCGCCGCTGTTCAGCTTCAACGCGCCGCAGGGAGCGTGCGAACATTGCAACGGCCTGGGCATCCGTCTGGAGCTGGATCCCGAACTGATCGTACCCAATCCCCAGGTGTCGCTGGCCGACGGGGCCATCGCGGCGTGGCGCCGGCAGGGCCGGCGGCTGAACGCCCTGTACGCGCAGATGATTCGGGAGTTTTGTGAGCGCTTCGGCGTATTGCCGGATGCGCCCTTCCGCCACATTCCGGAATCGAAGAAACGCATCCTGCTTCACGGAACCACCGACGAAGAGGCAAGACAATTCGGCGTGACGTTTGAGGGGGTCATGCCCAATCTGAAGCGCCGTTGGGAGACGACGGATTCGGAATCGGCCAAACAGCACTTGCACGCCTTCCAGAGCGAAGCGCCCTGCGAACACTGCCACGGCACGAGGCTGAACCCCCGCGCGCTTTGCGTCAAGCTCGGTGGCCGCGGCATCGCTGAGATCACCGCCCTGACGGTCCAGGAGGCCGCGACGTTCTTCCAATCGCTTGCGCTACAAGGTGAGGCCGGCGTCGTGGGAGCGCCGCTCATCCGCGAAATCAGGCAGCGTCTGCAATACCTCGTGGACGTGGGCGTCGATTATCTGACGCTCGATCGCGCCAGCGCCACGCTTTCCGGCGGTGAATGGCAGCGCATCCGTCTGGGCACGCAGATCGGGGGGTCGCTGGCCGGGGTGTGTTACGTGCTGGACGAGCCGACGATCGGTCTGCACCCGCGGGACACGAAACGGCTCATCGCCATTCTCCAACAACTCGCGGATATGGACAACACCGTGCTGGTGGTGGAGCACGACGAGGAAGTGATCGCCGCCGCCGAACACCTCATCGACATGGGACCGGGGGCGGGGGCCCGGGGAGGGCGGATCGTTGCGCAGGGGACGTTGGCGGATGTGCTCCGATGCAAGGAGTCCATCACGGGGCGGTTTCTGTCGGGGGAGTCGCGAGTGGCCGTCCCGGAGAAACGCCGACCGCTGACCCGGGAACGATGCGTCGAGCTGCGCGGGGTTTCGGCGAATAACCTCAAGGGCCTTGACGTGACGTTTCCGCTCGGCGGCTTTCTCTGCGTCACGGGCGTGTCGGGGAGCGGCAAGAGTACGCTGGTGACGCAGGTGCTTTTGCCGGCGCTGAAGCGGCACCTGGAGCGCGGCGGCCCGCGGCCCGGGGCGTTCGAGAAGCTGGTGAACGCCAGCCTTGTCGATCAGGTGATCGAAATCGACCAGTCTCCGATCGGGCGAACGCCGCGGAGCAATCCGGCCACTTACGTCGGGGCGTTCAACCTGATCCGCGACCTGTTCGGCAAGACGCGCGAGGCCAAGATTCGCGGCTATGGCGGGCAGCGCTTCAGCTTCAACGTGGCGGGGGGGCGCTGCGAAGTCTGTGAGGGGCAGGGGACGCGGCGCGTTTCCATGCACTTTCTTCCCAACGTGTTTGTCACCTGCGGGGAATGCGGCGGCAGCCGCTACAACCGCGAAACGCTCGAAGTCCGCTATCGCGGGAAGAGCATCGCCGACGTGCTGGGGATGAGCGTCGAGGAGGCCGTTTCGTTCTTCGACAATTTCGCCAACGTCCGCCGTCGATTGCAGGCGCTCAAGGACGTGGGGCTCGGCTACATGTCGCTCGGTCAGCCCTCCAATACGTTGTCCGGCGGAGAGGCGCAGCGCGTCAAACTGGCCGCCGAGCTGCACCGCGCGAGCGAAGGCCACACGATGTATATTCTCGATGAGCCGACGACCGGCTTGCACTTCGCCGACGTACGCAACCTGATTACGTTGCTGAACAAGCTCGTGGATCGAGGCCACACCGTCATTATCATCGAGCACAATCTGGACATGATCAAGGTGGCGGACTGGATCATCGACCTGGGTCCGGAGGGGGGCGACGCGGGGGGATCCATCGTGGTGGAAGGCCCGCCGGAAACGGTGGCGGCGTGCGAACGCAGTCACACGGGAGAATTTTTGCGCAAACGGTTGAACAGGGCACCGGCGTTGAGCGACTGATGCGAAAGACGGCTGACAAGAAGAAACGTGGGCGTCGGTAAGCGGCGATCGGATTGAGGGTGGTCATAGTGCGGAGTTATCCCGTCAAAGAATGTTGCCGTCGCTTCAGTGTGTGGCATTGAAACGCGCGCGCCACGCGTGGCGACGGCGTGGTCCGAGGACCGAGGGAGAGAGTGGCGGCGGCTTTGGTCAATCCTGAACGGTCGCCACGTGACGCGGCGGGACAAGGATAGAGATAATGTAATGGTTTTTCGTTCAAGTGATAGTTCAAGATTG
>Ga0214473_10007851_pt1 | contig 12627 bp, 13 predicted proteins | sample RVTome_7_FD_203509 | JGI IMG/M metagenome (GOLD analysis project Ga0214473, IMG submission 203509) | Soil microbial communities from uranium-contaminated site in the Upper Colorado River Basin, Wyoming, United States - RVT98D197 | ecosystem: Environmental > Terrestrial > Soil > Contaminated >... | reverse complement strand
CTATAATTCCATAAACCTATTATTTTGCTGATCCATGTATAGCACTTCTCACTTGAAAAATTGTATAAGCGAGGTCGGTTTCACATACTGAAGACCCCAGGAGGAAAGATTGGAGAAAGCGGGGTGTCGATAACGCCTATCAGGAGTCCAGAATCATATTGGTCGGAAATGAGGGTGATCCCGAAGACTACATATCTACCATTTCTTGTCATGGCTGGAAGGTCTGGTGGAGGTTGCTTTCTCCGGACGCACTAAACCAATTCAGCACGACAGAAGTATCTAACACATATTCCTTTATGGACGTCTCTCTCTGCACTTCCTTAATTCAGAAACGGGGGCTCTCCTCATTCCCTTTAAAATCAATAATCAAGTCAGATCCCAAAGCTTCAAAGAAAGAAAAAGGCAGAATCCTTCCTGGACCTTACCTTTGTGTGGTTGGATGTGGATACCTGAATGTTGCCTGCGCTAAACTTCCTGTATGTCGAGCCTGAGGCGCTACCGGGAACAAGGTGATGGTGGTCGAAAATCTCGCCAGAGATCCTTAACAGAAGCTTCTATAAAATGGGGGACAGTCAGCTCTTGGAATTCTGTAACAGAAAAGGGTGAGCCGATCCTTTTATCACCCGTACGTACCGCGTAGGATGTCTCATGGTGCGGACAAATTGTCAGGGGGAAGGTGTAACAATCAAGTGCACATTGAAGCAGAATGTAATCAACCGCCAAGGTATGCGTCAACAATTTCCGGCCTAGTCAAGATCTCCTGGGCTGTGCCGTCCAGCATTATACGGCCTCGCTCCAAGACATAGCATCGATGAGCGATTGACAATGCCACCCGTGCATTTTGCTCCACCAGAAAGATCGTTGGACCTTGTTTATTTATCTCTAGAATGTATTGTGCAACTCTGAAAACCAGGAGAGGGGCTAACCCGATGGATGGTTCATCCAGGAGAAGGAGCTTAGGTCGGCCCATTAGTGCTCGAGCAATGGCAAGCATCTGTTGCTCTCCGCCACTCAGACTCCCCGCCATCTGGCCTTTACGCTCCTTGAGAACTGGAAACAACTCAAGTACACGCCCTAAATCCTTTTTAAGCTCCGTCGCGTCACTCCGTGTGTACGCACCAAGCATAATGTTCTTATGTACTGTCATTTTTGGAAACACTCTCCGGCCTTCCGGACAATGGCAAATACCCTGTCTCACAATATCTGCCGGATCCATCCCAGTGACAGGCTTTCCTTCGAGGAGAATTCTACCTTGAGCAGGTACATTGATTCCAGAAATGGTTTTGAGTAAAGTGGTTTTCCCGGCGCCATTGGCACCTAGCACAACAAGCAATTCCCCCTCATGAGTGTCCATGGAGACACTGTAGAGAGCTTGGATGCTTCGATAATAGACATTCAAATCTCGAATCTCAAGCATCATGGAAGTCACTCTTTCCCAGATATGCTTCAATCACATCCGGGTTCTGTCTAACCTTAACCGGTGTCCCCTCCGCAATCAGCTTGCCCGAATTAATCACAATCACCCGGTCACATGTGTTCATGACAGCACGCATATTGTGTTCAATAAACAAGATAGAGGTACCTCGATTACGGATAGCTTGTATCATTTCCAGCGTCTCAGAAACCTCCTCAGCGATCATGCCTGCCGTGGGTTCATCCAGGAGAAGTATTTTGGGGGAGGCACACATGGCCAAAGCAATCATTAATCGCCGCTGTTCAGCCGAAGTCAATTGTTCAACCGGTTTCTCAATCCTCTCCGAAAGATTCATTAAATCCAGGACCTCATCTATATATTGACCGGTCATTTTTTTATGAAACACTTCACAACCCACTTGAATATTCTCAGCTACCGACGAAGTGAAAAAAAGACGCGTCGCCTGAAAAGTCCGGCCAATTCCCCGTCTCGCATACTGGTGCACGGGTAGACCGATAATATTTTCATTATTCAACAGAATCTCCCCTCGGTCTGGTCGGTAAAGGCCTGTCAAGAGATTGAAAATCGTGCTCTTCCCTGCCCCATTAGGACCGATCAAACCCAAAATCTCCCCTGCCGCGAGGGTAAAAGATAAATCCTCTACCGCCACTACTCCTCCGAAATGCTTCGTCAGCCGCCGAACCGTCAGCATCCCTCTGGCCCTTTTTTTTCCCGCCCATATAAGTAGAACGTGCCGGCTATCCCGCTGGGCATAAAAAGCATTACGAGAACCAAAACTATTCCCATGACGATGTAACGGGCATCGGCAGTGAAACGAAGAATCTCTGGAAGCCCTATTGCTACTCCACCACCTGACAAAGCCCCTGAAGTCGTTCCAATGCCACCGACGATCATCCCCATAACCATCGAAAACGAATTAGCAAACGAAAATAGATCGGGGTGAATATAGTTTGTATAATGGGCCATCATGCCTCCGGCCAGGCCAGCAATAACCGCGCTCATTAAGAAAGCGAGGAGCTTTGTCTGAAATGTCTTTACTCCGATCTGTTCTGCAAGGTTTTCATCACTTCTTATTGCTCTCAGCTTGCGCCCAAAGCGTGAATAAAGTATCTTATGAGTAACTAAAATTACGGCAAGAACAATGAACACGGTAAAATAGTAGTAATGCATCGGATCCATTATGGGACCCATAATATCCGAAAGCCCTCGGTCCCCATTTGTTACATCACTCCAGTTGTGGAATACCAAACTGATAATGAGCCCGAATGCAAGCGTAATGATCGCGAAGTAATGACCACGCACCCGAAAGGCAGGGTAGCCGATTAATAAACTTGCTATTCCAGCCGATGCCGATCCACCTATCAAGTTCAAGGCAAATGGCATATCAGTCTTTAATGTGAGCAGGGAAGCCACGTATGCTCCTATTCCGTAAAATGCTCCATGACAAATGCTGATATATCCCATAGAACCCACGAGGTTTAATCCCAAGATAAGCATTCCCCACAATCCAATCATGACCAGGATATGCAAAATATAGTAGCTCACCCCAAAAGGCAACAGGAACAATCCAATGAACAGTGTGATGATCATGAGTGAGCGGTAACTCAATCCTCTCCTCATCATCCGATCCTTTCCTTGGCTCCAAAAAGACCAGAAGGCTTTAGAAGCAGCACCAAGATAATGATGGCAAAAGCAAACAGATCCTTGTAGGCTGTCGATATAAATGTACTTCCTAGGCTCTCAGAGATTCCAATAATCAGGGCACCTACGGCTGCTCCCAAAACACTCCCCATGCCGCCCAGGATTATTGCTCCAAATCCCTTGACCACAATGTAGTCTCCCATGTTAGGAAACACACTGAACACCGAGCCGATCAGTGACCCCGCAATGGCCGTGAGCACACAGGAAACCGCGAAAGTAATCGCACGAATATGGCCTATCTTGATTCCCATGAGAATGGCCGCATCTCGGTCTTGGAAAATGGCTCGGATGGCATCCCCTTTTTTTGTATGCATCAGAAGGAAATGCACCCCCACAATCAATAATGCGCTCACTGCAATAACAAGCGCTCTTTCGAGTGAAAAGGAGCGCCCCCAGAATCCAATGGTTTGCCCTGCAATTCCGGCGATTGAGATCGATTTGTGTTCATGACCCCAGATGAATAGCGCCGAGTTATCCAGGATGAACAAAAGCCCTAGGGCGACAATGAGAAGACCTTCGGCCGGTTTTTTCTGAAGGGGTCGATAGGCCACCCGCTCAATTACCAATCCGAGTAAGATCACTGCAGCAATGGAAAGGACGAGGGCCAAAACATACGGAAAAGCTAAGAGGCGTGTCGCTGTAAAAGTAAAATAGGCTCCGAGGGCATATAGGCCGGCTTGAGAGAAGTCCGGAATTTCTAGGACTCCGTAAATCAAGACTAGTCCCAGGGCTATCAACGCATAGATACATCCTAAAACAATACCGTCAATACAGGCCCAGAGAAACATGGCCAGCTACCACATCCTTCCTTATTATAAAGGCGATTTAATCCTCCATCGTATTTGAATAGGATTCGGGTGGGACGATCCGCCTACCGGGAAGAGGAGCCGAACCAGAATAAACCTCGTCAACGCGGATGATGCCTACCGCTCTCACCCCAAAGTACGTGTTATATTTGAACTCTGGTAGTTGACTGAACATCTCATAATGAGGGCCTGAGGTTTGAAATTCCAGAAAAGTGCCCTTTATTTGATAGGAAATTGACTTTTCGCGGAGTAGGACGTTGACGGCCACCGGGCTATTCGGCCTCAGGTTTTTCCTTGTTTTTACTCCCACTGTATCAGCATAGGCCAAGGTTTCTTCATCTATTGCCCGAAGGGATGCAAGGTAAACAACATTCGGGCGACCTGAATCATCAACAGTTGCTAGAAATTTCACAGAGTTTGGATCATTAAACTTTTCAATCACTTGAACAGGCATTTTGGCCATTTGACAGGCTTCTATTTTTCTTGGTTTATTTAACAGGAAGACCATGCGACGAAAGAATTTCTCGCGCGGCCTCCATTGTTTCCCGAGGAGGGACACTCGTATCAGGGAGGCAATAATCCATATCCAGACGTCGGTACTTATCCCTCCCCATCGGATGATACGGTAAGAGGTCGATTCTCTCGACCTTTTTTATAGGTCTTATCAATTCTGTAAACTTTCGAAGGACTTCCTCCCGGTCATTAACACCAGGTATGATGGGGATTCGAATCCAGATAGGAGGACCACATTCTCCGAGCTTCTTGAGATTATTGTGAATCAACTCCGGATCGACACCGCAGAAATCTAAATGGGCAGATCGATCAGGATGCTTCAGATCGAAAAGGATAAGATCCGTATGCTCAATCACACGCTCCAGAGCCGGCCAGGATGCCAACCCGCTCGTGTCCAGAGCCGTATGGAGGCCAGCGTCTTGACAGCGTCTCAAAAGGTGGATCACAAAGTCAGGCTGACTCAGCGGTTCTCCCCCGCTCAAAGTAACACCTCCACCGGATTGGTCATAAAAGACCCTATCTTTTTCCAGGTCTTCCATTACCTGAGAACCCGAGTAGACTTTCCCAGCGAGCTCACGTGCCCCTGCGGGACAATTCTCGGAGCATTCCCCACAACCCACACACTTCGTTCTTTCCGTTACGATAGCTTTGGAGGCCGCTGAGATCGCGTTCACCCGGCAACTCTTTATGCAATCTCCGCACCCAATACACTTCTCCTCGTACCAGATCACTTCGGGGCGGAACCTAATCCCTTCCGGATTGTGGCACCAGAGACACCGCAAAGGGCAGCCTTTCAAAAATACGGTTGTCCGAATTCCTGGCCCGTCCTCTGTGGAATAGTGTTGAATATTAAAGATAATTCCCGTTGGATCCTGATCTGCCTCTTTCATAGATCGAAGACTGTCCTGGCAATGATCTCGTCTTGAAGTGCTTTACCGATCATGGTGAAGTAGGCATTGTACCCCGTCACACGAACCATGAGGTTTTGGTAGTTTTCCGGGTGTTTTTGGGCATCTCGAAGCATGTCCGGATTCACCATGTTGATCTGCATCGCTGTGCCCCCGAGTTTCTCATAGGCCCGAAGCAGTGCGGCGAACTTTTCCCGGTGTTCCTGATCTCGCAAGCTGGCGGGGCTAAAACTGGGAGTATAAGAAGCTCCGTTTGCGACTGTTTCAAACCCTAAATGGGTCACAGATCTAAATGCGGCCGTCGGCCCCTTTCGATCCATCCCTTGAGTAGGACAGGCTCCGTTGGAGAGAAAGTCCCCTCTCTTTCTGCCATCCGGAGTTGGGGCTGTTGTTCGGGCAAAATTAATGAAGTAGTTCCAGGATAGGTACCCCGCCCGGAAACGCCGTCCTGTATAGGAAGTGACATGATTTCCGACCTCACGGGACCAGAATTGTGAAACTTCTCTTGCGAGCGTGTCTGCCCTTGGGTCATCATTCCCGTACTTGGGGACTTGGTTCACAAATCTGAGACGCAATTTCTCATGCCCATCGAAGTTGTCGGAAATCGCCTTAAGCATCTCAGCCATCGTAACTTTTTTGTCATCAAAGAGGAGCTTCTTCACAGCGCTGAGAGAATCCGCAGCAGTAGCAAAGCCGACTCCCTCTACAGTCACGAAGTTGTATTTTGCGCCTCCCTGGGTCACATCACGACCGGATTCAATGCACCCTTGTACTATCGTCGATAGGTACGGCACAGGTTCATATTTTGCCCTGAGTTCATCAGCCTGGTTGTAAAGATCGACAGCTAATCGAATCAAATGACGCAGTTGTGCAAAATAGGCTGTTTTGAACTCTTCAAATGTTTGCATGAATAATGGATCTCCGGTGTCCGCACCCATCTGCTCACCTGTGAGCAAATCCTTTCCTCTGAAAAGCACCCATTCGATTGGTTTGGCTAAGTTAATGTTAACATCTACGGTGCCAGATCGATCATTTCCCTGGGAAGTATTTTCCAGACAGCCGACGACACCGTAATCGACTGCTTCCTCGTGGGCGATTCCCGCCCGCTCAAGTGCCCGGATGGCCATGCTGTCAAAATTTAAGAGAAACGGGGCTCCCTGAGCACGGGACACAAACCCTATCAGAAACTGGAGGAATTCATCCGGAGTATTTGCGTGAAGCCGAACATTGATCTTCGGCTCAAGAAGATTCAATTCCTCAGACACCTCTAAAATAGCATACGTCAGATCATTCGTCAGGTCTCTTCCGTCAAGTCCTTGTCCGCTTAACGTAATCAGTTGACCGTCGCCCGCCGTGATGCCCTGTCTGCCGCCCGAAGTTCCGAAGTGATCATAGGCGTAGTTGTGTTTAATATCAAAACAGGCGATCAAATCCTTCGCGTATTTCCGTGTAATACGTCCTTCTTCCAAATCTTTTTTGTAGTAAGGGAAAAGATACTGATCCATCCTCCCGTAAGATACCCCTGGCCCGGGGTAGGATTCGGCTATGAGAACCAACATGTGTTGAAGCCATAGGGACTGAAGTGCTTCATGGAAATTGCGGGCAGGATAGTAGGGTACTCTGTTACAGATTTCGGCAATGGCAAGAAGTTCCTTCCCTCGATCGTTATCTTTTTCCTGGAGTGCCATCTTATGCGCCAGTCGAGCATATCGCTCAGAGAAAGTTTTCACTGCTTGGCAGCATATGATAATCGCACGTGCAAAGATGCTTCTCGGGTCTCCCGAGTTTTCCCCTAAGAGTTCTTTAGCCTTTGCTTCAACCGAGGCAAATCCACCTTTCAGAATGGACGGATGATCTGGAATAATATGCCCTTGAATTGCCCCACAGTTTAGTACTCCTCCGCGGATCATATCTTTTACACTCTTGAAGAACCTATCTTCTTGATCCCGGAAGGCTTTACTTTCTGCTTCGCTGAGGCAGTTTGAAAAGGCTGTCGCGAAATGCCCGCCTACAATTAACTCTCCATCCAATATAAAAATCGGATGATGTTCCAACACCTTGGCAAAAAACATTGCATGCCTGATAACGATAGGTTCCTCCCAGAACCGGGGAGGCAGATCAACCTTTTTGGCCATGGCCAATAACGTGTCTTGAACTGACTCCAGACCTACAACAAACTCCGGGACAATTGTGCGCTCGTGAGGAGTGTAGACATTATCCCAAGCTGTGCCTGTTGTGTACGGGATCACCTCGTTTCGAAAGTAATCCCTTGTGTCATAACTCCAATACTCATCTCTTAACTTTCTTAGACGGGGATTGAGGTTTGGGGAACTCTCCCATATCCTAAACTCACGAACCATTTCAGCGGAAACCTGTGCCATATCCCTCTTCTCCAAATTTCAAGTACTTTAGCAGTTCTTACCTTGAGTGTTTCTTCCCTGCGAAGTGTCCGCTTACGCCCTATTTCGCCTTGGCCTCTGTAATTCCGCCATCGACCACGGAGTAATACTTCTCCGGAGCCCAGGTCTTTTCTTTCCATTTAAGGACTACTGCCAGAGAATAGGCCTGGCGGTTCTTATCGAAGATCCGACCTTGCCCTAAATCGACATAAGGCGTAATGTAAGAATCCAAGACCGTCTGTTTTTCGAGGGCACTTCGGATTTTTTCCTTATCGGTTACAGAACCAGCAACTTTGAAAGCGTTAGCCGCCAGGAAAGGAGCATCCCAAGCCCACATCGTCAGGTCTGCCGGGTAGTATCCATATCTCTGTTTGAAGCCCTGGAACCACTCCATCGCCGCTTTCGTGGGAACAACCCCGGGATCTACTCCACGGGACTCGTAAATATTCCCCATTACTTGGTCATATTTGTCCCCGATGAGATCCTTCGCCTGCTCAGGGGTCATTCCGGTGTATCCACCCAGAGGAACCTTTAGCCCCACTTCAAAAGCTTGTTTGTAAACAAGTGCGTTTTGCTGGGTTGTACCAGCCACATAGATGCCATCTGCTCCTGAGTCTTTTATTTTGCTCAGGATAGGATAAAAATCCTGGACTTGGCCAGGCATATACCAGTTTTCAGATACAATTTTGCCACCCATCTTTTCCGTAATACGTCTCCACTCTTTAAACGAATCCCGGCCAAAGTCTGTGTCTGCCCCGACTAAACCCAATTTTTTGATTCCCAATGCTTTCATAAAGAAGAAGGCAAGGGGAGGCGCACATTGAGCTGCATCCGGGCGTATTCTAAAAAGATATTGACTCTTTTCTGTTGCTCCAAGCATACCGGCCAGAATGATGACCGCTGGCGTTTTACTTTTATCGATTGGCCCCATGGCCACACGGGTAATGGGACTTCCCCCCAAGAAGAGCAGGGGCACTTTATCGGAAAAGAGGGCTTTCTTTAGTAGCCCAGGTCCCTCCACTTCAGGCTTTGAAGCACTATCATATACAAGAACTTCAAGTTTATATGTTTCTCGCCCTACGGTGAAGCCTTTCTTGTTGAGTTCCTCAAGAGCCCAGTTCATGGCGTCTCTCATTGGGACACCATAGGTTGCGTATGGGCCTGTCACATCGTGAAGAAATCCGACCCTCGCAGTCTTAACATCCGCAGCCCCAGAAACTGAAACCTGCGATAAAACCAAGATGGCACAACCTGCAAATACCGCAAAAAATGTGGAAACCCGGCTCTGCTTCATAAGTTCTCCTTTCTCTTCTGAATTTTTAAAAATATCTTTAGTCCTTTATATTGAGCCAACAATGGAATGCGTGGTCACCTTATGAAAATTCACCGTTAGCTATGTTTTCGGTCTTGAGATAATTTGAAAGGGCGATCCCAAACTCAAAGCAGTTCTTCTCTGCTGCAGTTTTAGCTCTCATCTCGTCTCGTTCTTTGAGTGCTTTCAGTATTTCATGATGATTCCGTGCCGTCGATGCCATAACTCCGGGCAAGCACCCAAAATACCGGGCATACCGATTCCCGTTATTCCAGTACCGTTCAAGCATCATGATCAGATGAGGCAGGTTACAGCTCCTGAAAATGTGGTGATGAAACTCTCTGTTCAATCTTCCAAATTCTTCTGAATTTGAATCCTTTGTGCACAAGTCCATGGATTGAGCCATTTTTTCAAGCTTAGCAAGATCTTTGTCTGTAAGATGGCGACAGGCATGAACAGCAGCTAGCCCCGAAAGAGCCCCTCTGACATAGAAAATCTCTTCTGCTTCTTCACTGGTGAGCCTAGTTACCTCCAGCCCTACCTGAGGCAGAACCTTTAAAAGACCCTCCAGTCCCAAAAGTCTGCTTGCCTCAATCACCGGAGTACGGCTAACCCCCAGAATCTTTCCTATTTCGTTTGCATTCCTCCGCTCTCCAGGTTTCCATTCGCCTGAAACAATTGCATTTTTCAAAGTATCGTACACAAGTTCCAATTTTGACTTGTGCGGTTTGATCTTTAAATTCAAGATATTAATCCCCCGGGAAGCTAAAATACTATCAAGGTCAATCTACCAAGATACCGTATATCAGGAACTAAAAGGGTTGTCAATTAAAATCTTACATGTAACCATGTAACATGTAACCATGCCAATAATTGATTTAACCTATTGTAAATATTAGTTATTTTTGATGTTTGAATCAATATTTTCAAGGTATAAATCAGTATTCTTAAGGTTATTTATTGAATGTCATACTTGGAAATTATGTGAATTCGGTTTATACTTTTGTCGGTTTTTTTATTTTGTTGACGGGAGAGGATTAGGATGGGGAAAAAATATGTGCTTGCCTTGGACCAAGGGACCACTAGTTCTCGGAGTATTCTTTTCAACCATCTCGGGAAAGCGGTCGCGTCCAGAATCCTTGAATTCCGGCAGATCTATCCTCGCCCCGGATGGGTCGAGCACGACCCCTTGGAAATCTGGGCCACCCAGATCGAGACCGCCCGGCAGGTGATGCAACAGGCAGGGGTAAAAGCTGAGGAAATCGCTGGCATTGGAATTACCAATCAGCGTGAGACGACCATCGTTTGGGAGAAGGATACCGGCAGACCGGTCTGCAACGCCATTGTTTGGCAGTGCCGTCGCACCGCGGATATTTGCAAAGACTTAGCAAGAGAGAATGAAGCCGTTCGTCACCGCACTGGTCTTTTGCTCGACGCCTATTTTTCCGGGACCAAAGTGAAATGGATCCTCGATCAAATTCCCGAAGCTCAAAAACGGGCTGATGCGGGAGAGCTTCTCTTCGGAACGGTGGATTCTTGGCTTCTGTACAATCTTACGGGGAAAAGGGTTCATGCAACAGACTACTCCAACGCCTCCCGCACACTCTTGTTCAACATCTTTGAAAAAAAATGGGACCCCTTCCTATTGGATCTTTTCCGAGTACCTTCAAGCATGTTACCGCAGGTTCGCTCCTCCAGCGAGATATACGGTGTTACCTTGCCAGACCTTCTGGGAGGGGAGATCCCTATCTCCGGTATGGCCGGGGACCAGCAAGCTTCCCTGTTCGGTCAGTCCTGCTTTGACAAGGGAACAGGAAAGAATACTTACGGGACTGGCTGCTTCGTTCTGATGAATATCGGTGAAACTCCTATTCTCTCCCAAAATGGTTTGATCACGACCATTGCCTGGGGCATCGGCGGACGGTTGGAGTATGCCCTGGAAGGAAGTGTCTTCATCGGTGGAGCCGTGATTCAGTGGCTGCGAGATGAACTGCAAATCATCAAAAGTGCTCAGGAGAGCGAAGTCTTGGCCTTAAGCGTGGAAAACAACGGAGGTGTCTTTTTCGTTCCTGCCTTCGTAGGCCTCGGGGCTCCCTACTGGGATATGGATGCCCGTGGGACAATAATCGGTCTGACTCGAGGGTCGTCCCGTGGTCACATTGCCCGCGCCGCACTGGAGTCTATCGCCTTTCAAACTCGGGACGTTTTGGATTGCATGCAGAAAGACTCGGGGATCGAGTTTCTACGGTTGAAAGTCGACGGAGGGGCAACTACCAACAGTTTATTAATGCAGTTCCAGGCGGATATTCTCGGATTCCCGGTGGTTTGCTCCGGCTTGGCCGAGACCACGGCTCAGGGTGCAGCTTACTTGGCTGGGCTGGCGGTAACTTTCTGGAGGGACAAAGCGGAAATAGCAGGTAAGTGGACCGCTGGACAAATCTTCTACCCCCGGATGGATCCCTCATCCCGGGAGAGACTGTATAAAAGATGGCGGAAAGCAACCGATCGAGCTCAAAAGTGGCAGACAGAATGAATTCTCAGTAATCCTTAGGAACACGTTCAGATCCTAGTTTTGAGCCTCGCGGGACCCACCCTTGAAAATCGATTCCGAAGTCGCGACCGTGGTGGAGGGTACGATCGACTTCAGGCATTTCTATGTTAGTGAATTGGAATTGACTCAACAATCCTCTTTTGTCATGGTGGGACAGCAGTTCGAAACCCCAAATTGTTTTCAGCCTTTCCAAGATCTTTTTTGTCGTTTTTTTTTCGGTTTTCCAATATACTATGGCCATATCATCAATACTGATCGTCTTCGCCAAGTTCCTTTGAAATAGGCAGCTCTCCATCTGCTATTTTCTGATGCAATCTCTTATAGTCCTGGCAAAATAGAGAAACCCGTAGAGTAATCACCAACGGACGATAGTCTTCTGCTTTCTCTCAAAATTGATCGTTTTTTCCCTTCTCCATATTTCCGAGAAGAATTCCAATATAAAAACACCTCATATTGTGGATGTCACCGGCATCTGAGAATTGAACATATCTTGCCACTATAGGCGCCCTCCAAGAAATTACGATCTGACAATCAAATCAACTCCCGGATTCGTTCCTTTTGGTTCCTGATCGAAGTATTCCATCGGGGCAAGGCTTTCAAAAACGAGGAGTCCAGGAGGGAAGATTGGAGAAAGTAGGATGCTGATCACACCTATCGGAAGGTCGGAATTATATTGGTCGGAAATGAGGGTGATCCCCAAAATTACATATCTAAAAGCTTAATGATTCCCTTGTGTCCTTTCACACGCTCGGCTAATTTGTAATCTGCCGTTATTAAGGGTTTCCCTTCCACTCGTGACAGTGCGATGAAATAGGCATCATAGACGGTCAACAGAGATTGACTGTTTCTTAAAATTATTGAGGAGTAAAGGAGATCCGGTCTTTTAGGCCGGGGGAGAGGATCCTCTTGTCTTCCTTGTCGACAATCAGGCATTCCACTCCCTCCAGTTTCTGGCAGAGGGCATACCCCTTTTCAGGGCCGAGGACAAAGACGGCGGTGGCC
>Ga0214473_10007850_pt1 | contig 12627 bp, 11 predicted proteins | sample RVTome_7_FD_203509 | JGI IMG/M metagenome (GOLD analysis project Ga0214473, IMG submission 203509) | Soil microbial communities from uranium-contaminated site in the Upper Colorado River Basin, Wyoming, United States - RVT98D197 | ecosystem: Environmental > Terrestrial > Soil > Contaminated >... | reverse complement strand
GAGAGTAATCAGGTCGGGCCGGAAGAGAGACATCTTCTCAAGGGCTTCTTCCCCATTCCTCGCGCACTCCACCACAAACCCTTCTTCTTCAAGTTCTTCCTTATACAGGAGCCGGATGCTCTCCTCGTCGTCAACGATCATGATCTTTTTTGTCTTCATGACTCTGCCTCCCAAAAATGTGTTGACTCCTTCTCACCTTTTTCCTCTTTTTAAAGAGGAGAAGAAGCCGGCTGGCTTGTCGCTTGAAGGGTAATAATAAATGTGACGCCCTTTCCGGGGTGATTGTCCACTTCGATCCGGCCCCGGTGGGATGTAATAATTCTGTGAACAATGGGCAGTCCGAGCCCTAAACCTGACTCTTTGGTTGAATAGAACGGGTTGAAAACGTTGTGAAGGGTCTCGGGGTCGATCCCTTTCCCTGTATCTTCCACCTCCACTCGCACATACATTGACCCATTTCTTAATATGGGATTCATCCGGATGGTTAGGGTTCCCTTCTCCTGCATGGCCTGGCAAGCATTGGTTAAAAGGTTGAAGAAAGCATGCTTGAGATGTTGAAAATCTCCGGCCACCTTCGGAAGTTCCTCGGGAAGTTGCTTGACAATCCTGATCCTGTCCCCTATCTCTTCCCGAACCATGGAAAGACTTTCTTCCAGAATGTCCCTGAGATCATGGGGGTTGAAAACAATCAAATCCTCACGGGTATAGCTCAGAATATCGTCTAAGGTCCTTTCGAGGCGTGCCGCTTCTTTCAGAATGGTTTCGGTATAGCGTTTCTCAGGCCCATCTGCCGGAATGGCCCGATCCAGCCGGCGTGCAAACCCCCCAATAGAGACCAGGGGGTTTTTGATCTGGTGGGCAACCGTCGAAGCCAACTCTCCCAGCGCAACCATCTTCTCGTGTTGCACGAGAAGGGTCTGCGTCTCCTTCAACTCTTGATGAACCTCTTCTAAATGCCGGTAAAGCATAGCGTTCTCGATGGCGAGCCCCGCCTGATTAGCGAACAGGCCCAGGAAACGAAGATCTTCATCGGTGATAGGTCGCTGGTTGAAAAAGTTATCCACCACGATCACGCCAATGACCTTTCCCTTCCCCCAGAGGGGAATCGTGGCAAAGGAGTAAGCCATCGTATCCCGGCCCAATTGGTCACCCACGTAGCATCCTACCTCCGAACTCAAATGGCAACCCCTCTCGCACCGGGTTTGCAACCATCCCTCCTGGGATCCTGGAAAACGGACGTTGAAGGGCTTCCCTTCTAAGACGGTCCTGCTAAGAATGCATTGTTGTTGCTCCAACGGGATCCGGATTTCTTTGACAATGGAATTCAGATTGGAGCTTGTCGATGCGGACCCATTAAGCTGGGTGATCAGGTCAGATAGAACCCCTCTCTTCTGGGAAAGAGCGCCCCAGATTCTCCCCGCTTCTTCTGCGTTGTCAGGCCCAACTGCCATGGAGCCTTCCAGGGCCTTCTCTTTCTCATTCACCAGGAAGAGCATGGCCCGGTTGAATCCCAGCCCGTCCCCGAGAGTGATGGCGGTCAGGGTCAAAAAAATGATCCGTTCGAAATTCACGGTGGTCAGAAGGGCCTTGTTCAACTCCCAAAGGGTGGAAAATTCTCTTTTCCGACGGGAAGGGTCCTGGTGGATTGTTTCTGCCATGACTTCCGAAATGAGGGCAAACAGGTCCCTTTCCTGTTGGAAAGACTTCCTGGGTCTCTCAAACCCGATATACAACAGACCTTCGAAAGAAGACCCATTTCCAACAGGAATGAATGCAAACGACGAACAAATGAAAGATCCCTCTTCAGGGAGAATGCTTCCTTTTCCGAAAGAAAACCCCTCATCGACCCACAAGGGTTTTCTTTCAGCGGCGACACGGGACAACCATCCGTTTTCTCTCATCTGATCAGGCTTTAGGAAAAGAGTACGGTCCGCTTGAAAGGTATCTGAAATCGCCTGCAATACTTGACCCAATTTCTCTTCCAGGGATGCGGAGGAATGGGAGATCAGAAGAACGGCCTTCAGGAGTATATAAGCTTCGGGGTGTTCCGACATAGAAGAATCAGCCCGCCTCCCTCAAATACTCCGCTGCCTCTTCCGGCGGGGTCGGGTTTATATAGAATCCTGTTCCCCACTCGAACCCGGCGATTTTGGTCAATTTGGGAGTGATCTCAATATGCCAATGGTAGTTGTCCCGGTCCCGGTCCGGATAGGGGGAGTTATGGATGATGTAATTGTAGGGAGGATCGGTAAGCACTTGATTCATTCTCCGGAGCGTATCCTGCAAAATCTGAGCAGCCTCTTCATAGGGAAAGGATTCCATAAAGGCAAAATTAGGAGAATGCATCTTGGGAAGGATCCATGTCTCGAAAGGAAAACTGGAGGCAAATGGAGCAATGGAGACAAAGAACCTGTTTTCATTGATGATCCGTTTTCTCTGTTGAAGCTCTTGACGGATAATGTCACAGAAAACGCACCGGTCTTTATAGTTAAAATAATTCCTGGCCCCTTCGATCTCCTCTCTCACCCTTCTTGGCAGGATGGGCAACGCGATCAGCTGGGAATGGGGATGGGAAAGAGAGGCGCCTGCTGCGTTCCCGTGGTTCCTGAAAATAATCACATACTGAAACCGCGGGTCCCGCCTTAAATCGACAACCCGCTGCCGGTAAGCCCGCAGGACCAACTCCACCGCTTTCAAAGGAAGAGTGGCCAATGTCTCATGATGAAGGGGGGTTTCGATGATGACCTCATGGGCGCCAATGCCGTTCATCTTATCATACAAGCCATCGCCTTCCCGGTTTAGATCCCCCTCAATGCGTAACGCAGGAAACTTATTCGGAACGACTCGAAGGGACCAGCCCGGGGTATTCGGAGGAGTCCCATCATAACGAAAGGCAAGAACTTCGGGAGGGGTTCTATCCTCATTTCCTTCGCAGAGAGGGCAAAATCCACCTGCCGGTTTTCGTTCTTCCGGTGTAAAATCGGAAGGTCTTCTTCCTCTTTCCGTGGAGATGATGACCCATCTCCCAAGGATGGGGTCTTTTCTTAGTTCAGGCATAATGAGTTCTTGCACCCCCTCCCCTGCCTACCGGCAGGCAGGCTCGCCCTCCCCCCGTAGGGGCAATTCATGAATTGCCTCTACAAGAGAGGGGTGGGGGGGAATGTTTTCTCGAGGGACGGGGTATTAAGAAGGAAATTTGCTTTGAGATTTTCCTCCTCTCAGCCTTTCTGACTGTTCTTTCTTTTCCTCTTCGGTCTTACACTCGATGCATTGAGTCGTAACCGGCCTGGCCATCAATCGTTTTTCTGAAATCGGTCTTCCACAAGACTCGCAGATTCCAAAAGTCCCATTTTCGATCCGGTCCAGCGCTTCCTTGACTTTCATGATCAATTTTCTTTCCCGGTCTTTGATCCTAAGAAGAAAATTCCTGTCTGATTCGAAAGAGGCCCGGTCTGTGGGGTCGGGAAAATCCCCCTTGGAGGTCAACACCATGCCGGTCACTGTTTTTTCCGCTTCTTCCACGAGTGCATGGAGTCTTCCCTCCAATAACCCTTTAAAATAAAGAAGTTTTTCCTGATCCATCCAGACCTTCCTTCAAGCTTTTCCAGCCTTCGCCAATAAGAAGTTTTATCAACAAAATATAATACAATTTTCCAACAAAAATCAAATGGTGAACCAGTTTATGGATTAACCCCGGAGAACAAAATGGCAGGCTACCAGGTGATCCGCCTCTTCTTCCAATAAGACGGGTTCCTCCACCCGGCATTTTTCTCTGGCATGAGCGCATCGTGGCTGGAAGAAACATCCCCCCCCCCAAAGAGAAAAACGTTGTTCCTCCTTCATGGCAGACTCCTTTTCTCCATGAAAGGGCCCCATTTTGGGGATTGCAGCAAGAAGGAGTTGAGTATACGGATGAAGAGGTTGACGAAAAAGGTCTTCTCCTTTGGCCATTTCAACGATCTTTCCCGTATTCATCACTGCAATACGGTCGCTAATGTGTTTGACGATTCTTAGGTCGTGGGAAATAAAAAGGTAGGTCAGGCCCAATTGGTCCCCGAGATCCTTCAGGAGGTTGAGAATCTGAGCCTGGATGGAGACATCCAGCGCAGAAACCGGCTCATCGGCAACAATCAGTTCGGGATGAAGGGAGATAGCCCTTGCAATGCCGATCCTCTGGCGCTGGCCACCGCTGAATTCGTGAGGGTAGCGCTTGGCATCCTGGGGATGAAGGCCGACCCTCTGGAGAAGATCGGAGACCCTCTCCGTTTTCTCCTTCCCCCTTGCGATGCGATGAACTTCGAGGCCCTCTCCAACGATCTCTCCAACTTTCATTCTCGGGTTCAGGGACTCATAGGGATCCTGAAAGATGAACTGCATTCGGGGTCTCAACTTTCTCATGGCCTCCCGGCTGAAAGAAAGAATGTCCTGCCCTTTGAAAAAAACCTGGCCCGAAGTCGGTTCAATCAGCCTCAGGACTGCCTTTCCTGTTGTCGTTTTTCCGCAGCCGCTCTCTCCCACCAGGCCGAGAGTCTCCCCTTTCCGGATGAAAAATGAAACTCCATCCACGGCCCGGATGGGCTTCTTGTCCGAAGAGAAAAGTTGTTCCTTGAAGTAGAACTTTTTTAAATCCCGGACCTGAAGTAGGAAATTGTTCTCAACCATCTTCATTCACTTTAAATCCGAATTTCGAATATCGGGCGAAGCGTCCGCCAAGGACCAATCCGAAACAAACAACAATGTCTAAACTCAAATATGCAAAAAAGAAAACGCACGAAATTCCCCTCCCCGGGTGGGAGGGGATAAAGGGGAGGGGGGCTGATTGAGCCTATTCACCCTCACCTCAACCCTCTCCCATCAAGGGAGAGGGGGAATTTTTTATTATCAGCATTTGCAGGCAACGAACCCTGCATATAAAATTTGTTTTGAATTGATCCCTGCGGGGTGCTTTTCCCGTGCTTCGGATTTCGCATTTCTTCTTTTAGCAGCATTCTTTCCACCGGATGCAGCGGCTGAAGTGCTCCCCATTGACTTGAAAGAGCGGAGGCTCCTCCTTCTTGCAGTCCTCGATCATGAGGAAACATCTTGGATGGAATTTACAGCCCACGGGCAGGTTCATCGGATCAGGAACCTGTCCCGGTATCGTATTCAACCGATCTCTTTTTTCGGTTAATTGAGGGATGGAATTCATCAATCCAAAGGTATAGGGATTTCGCATCTTCCTGAAGACTGTTTCGATGGGACCGTATTCAAAAATCCTGCCTGCATACATCACGGCTAATTTGCTTGCTATTTCTGACACCACTCCCAGATCGTGGGTAATCAAGATGACCGCCATTCCCATCTCTTTTTGGATTTCCCGCAATAACTGAAGGACCTGGGCCTGAATGGTCACGTCCAGGGCGGTCGTCGGCTCATCTGCAATCAGGAGTTTAGGCTGACAGGAGAGGGCCATGGCAATCATGGCCCGTTGCCTCATCCCTCCGCTGAGTTGGTGAGGATAGGAATCGATTCTTTTCTCCGGATCAGCGATTCTCACCCGGTCGAGCATTTCGATCGCCCTCCTCCTGGCAGCTGACTTATGCAATCCCTGATGAAGCATGATGGCTTCCATGATCTGGTCGCCGATCGTAAAGACCGGATTCAGGGAAGTCATCGGTTCCTGAAAGACCATGGAGATGTCGTTCCCCCTTACCTTCTCCATCTTTTTTTCATTCAACTCCAGAAGTTTTTTTCCATCAAAAAGGATTTCCCCGCTGACCACCTTGCCGGGTGGGATGGGGATGAGGCGAAGGAGGGTGAGGCCCGTAACACTCTTTCCGCATCCGGATTCGCCTACAAGGCCCAGAACCTCGCCAGGCTCGACCTTCAAGTCTACGTTTTCAACCGCCCGAACAACGCCTTCCTCTGCGAAGAAATGAACCGACAGATCCCGGACTTCCAGTAGCGGTCTTTCTTTAGAATTATCAATTCTCATTTCTCAATTCCCAATGTAAAACGGGTTGTTGTTAAATGCTAATTGCTAATTGATAATTGACCATTGATCATTTCTATCTTCTTCCCCTAAGCCTCGGATCGAGCGCATCCCTCAGCCCTTCCCCCAAGAGATTGAAAGAGAGAACGGTGATGAGAATAGCCAATCCCGGAAAGATCGTCAACCACCAGGCATCAAAGATGTAAGTCCTCCCTTCCGTGAGAATATTCCCCCAGCTCGGCGCAGGCGGTTGAACTCCAAAGCCGAGAAAGCTAAGCCCGGCCTCCACCAAAATTGCAGAGGCCACTCCGAGTGTTGCCGTTACAAAGACAGGAGCCAGTGCGTTGGGAAGGATATGCCGAAATATAATTCTCAAATTTCTTGCTCCGAGAGCCTTGGCAGCCTGAACATAGTCGCGCTCTCTCAGAGTGAGAAACTCCGCCCGGACGAATCGGGCGGTTCCCTCCCAGGAGGTGATCCCGATAACCACCATGATGTTAAAAATGCTGGGACTCAGGAGGACAACAACGGTTAGAATAAGAAAAAAAGTAGGAAAACAGAGCATGATATCGACAAACCGCATCAGGAGGGCGTCGACCCATCTTCCATAGTATCCTGCTGCAGCCCCTACGATGATTCCGATAAAGATGGAGATCGCTACCGCAACAAATCCCACGGAGAGTGAGATCCTGGACCCATAAAGCATCCGACTGAACACATCCCTGCCCAGTTGGTCTGTCCCCAGGTAGTGCTGGAGCGAAGGGGGTTTCAATTTAAACGAAACATCGGTCTTACCGGGATCGTAGGGAGCGAGAGAAGAGGCAAGTCCAGCGATAAAGAAAGTGATTGGAATGACTACCATCCCTCCGACTGCCAGCCGGCTCCTTCTAAAATATCGCCAGAATTGTGTTAACTTAGAATGCATTGTCTTTATCAAGTAAGGCTGAGTTTCTAAATCTCAAAATCCAAGCGCCAAATCCCAAATAAATTCCAAAATCCAATGTTCAAAATTCCAAAACCCCTCGTCCTCTCCCCCGGGGAAAAGGATTGGCGTGAGGGGCGGTTGTTCCAAATTGGGATTTGGGATTTCATGTTATCCATATCTTATCCTTGGGTCCGCGATTCCATAAAGGATATCTGCAATAAAATTACCGAGAAGGACCAGAACGGCTGATATCGTATTGATCGTCATGACCACCGGATAATCCCTGGCCAGCACGGCCTGGTAAGCCAATCGTCCAATTCCAGGCCAGGCAAAAACGGTTTCCATGATGATGGATCCCCCGATAAGCCCCGGAATAAGAAATCCGAAGAGCGTGATGATCGGAAGGAGAGCATTCCGTAAAGAGTGTTTATAGTAGACGGTTTCCTCTGGAAGCCCCTTCGCCTTGGCGGTTCGGACATAGTCCTGACGGATCACCTCAAGCATACTGGAGCGGGTATACCTCGACAGGGCGGCAATTCCACCTATGGCAAGGATGATCGATGGCAGCATCAGATGCCAAAGACGGTCCAGAACCACTTCCACCGTCGTGAAATCCTCCGTTACAAAAGACCTCATCCCGAGGACTGGATAACCGAAGAGCTTCACCGTGCCCAGGATGAGAAGGTAGGCAAGCCAAAAGCTTGGGATGGAGATTCCCAGGTAGGCCCCAAAGGTCCCCAGGTTATCCAGAAAACTGTACTGTCGCTTGGCTGAAAAGATCCCGAGAGGGATTGCGAGCGAGAAGATGATCAGGGTGGCTACCAGGTTGAGAAGGAGGGTATTCCAGATCCTTTCACTGATCTTCTTCATCACCGGCCTACCGTCTTTGAAAGAAAAGAGCTTCCCGGTGAACAGCTTTTCGATCCATAGAAAGTATTGTTGATAAATGGGTTTATCCAAGTCGTAATTCTTCTTCATCTGTTCAATGATTTTAGGAGAGACTTTTGGATCCATGTTCAAGTCGATCGGGCCTCCAGGCGCAAGGGTAATAACGACCCAGGAAATAATACTGATCCCAATGAGTGTAATCAGCATCTGCGAAAAGCGTCGAAGGATAAATGAACCCATTTGCTATGAATCTCCTAAAAAAACATTTACCTAAGGCTGCTCAAAAATGCTCAGATGCAAGGCGCCCGATATCTTTTGTAGGGAACGGTTTCAAACCGTTCCCTACGGTGTACACCGCAATAAGCCTGCCCCGTGCTTGACACGGGGAAGGATGAGGGCAATCCCGCGAAGCGCGGGACAGATGGGCGTTTTTCAGCAGCCTGCTATTGCTCCAATCCAGTTTCTCTTGGAACCGTCCACTCGATGAGATCGTACATCAGACCGGCTTTCTCCATCTCGATTGGACGAAATTTCTCCTCACCCCTTGCATCTGTCTCTTCCAATAAAAACTTCTTCTGAAGGGCGGAGATCCCTAATGGAACGTAGAGAAAGGAATAGGGCTGATCTTCAGCCATCCGTTCATGGATCTCCCAATAAATCTGTTTTCGTTTCTCGATGTCATATTCTTTTCTCCCTTCCTCCCAGAGTCGATCCACTTCAGGGTTCCGGTAGGAGACGAAGTTGAATCCCTTCTCAATCTGACTCGAGTGCCAGATCTCATAGGCATCCGGGTCAACACTCAGGGCCCATCCCAGAATGCAGGCATCGAAATGCCTCTCATTGATGAACTTATTAATAAAGACGCTCCACTCATACAGCTCAAACGCCACATCGATCCCAATCTCCCGGAAATGGCGCTGCACTAATACCCCTACGTCCCGACGGGTTTCATTCCCGCTATTGGTGATCAGGGTAAAACGGAAGGGCCGTCCATTCTTGTCAAGAATTCCATCTCCATTGGTGTCTTTCCAACCTGCCTCCGCTAATAACTGGCGGGATTTCACGGGATCAAAAGAAAGCGGTTTGACATGTGGATTTGCGTACCAGAGGTGATTTGGAAACGGGCCGGTTGCCACCTCCCCGAGACCATAAAGAACATACTGGACAATCTCCTCCCGATTGACGGCATGGGTGAGAGCAAGACGGACCCGTTTGTCCTGAAACAAGGGATTCTTGAAGTTATAACCGATATACGTATATCCCAGACTCGGTTGGGAATAGGCCCTGAGGAATGGGACCGCCTTTATCCGCTGGAACTGATGGGGGAAGACACCGGAATAGTCAATACCCCGTGTCAGAATCTCCATCTCACTGAGTGAGATTTCCGGGATAATTCTGTAGATAATACGTTCCAGTTTGGGCTTTCCTTCAAAGTACTTTGGATTGGCTTCCAAAACAATCTTTTCGTCGCTCACCCAATCCACAAACCGGAATGGACCCGTCCCGACGGGATTCCGATTAAATGACGTAGTGTTGATATCCTCCTTTTCCAGAAGATGCTTGGGAATGATGCCGATGCTCCATGTCTCAAGACCCGGGGAGAAAGGTTGTTTGTACGTAACCCGGAATGTGTAAGGGTCCAATACCTCCGCTTTTTTCACCAGTTCGTAGCTGCTCCTTCTGACCGTATTCGTCTTCTCATCCATGATCTTATCATAAGTGAACTTGACATCCTCGGCAGTAAACTCCCTGCCATCGTGCCAGAGAACCCCTTTCCGAAGATAGAAAGTAATCTCAGGTTCTTGACCACCCTTCACTTTCCAGGATTCTGCCAGTACTCCGACAAGCTCCTCAAGGTTTCTGTCATACTTGATCAATCCGTTAAAGACAAAACTGTTGATATCGCTGGAAGCTGAATCCTGGGCGAGAATGGGATTGAGAAACGAAGCATCCCCGATGGAGCTGATGATCAGTTGATTCACCCGTTGAGGAGGCCGGGTTCCGACAAAGGCAATATTGATTCCGATGAGGATGAGAAAAAGGATGGGTGCAATAAAGAGGAGCGTTTTAATCTTCAGGGAAAATTTCCTTTCACATCATGCTTCTTAAAAATTATATCTCCCCAGCCTCTCTTTAGCAAAGGGAAAAGCACTCACACTGACACTTCTTTTACCGGGTCGTTACCAGAACCTGATAACCCATCCGGGAGAGTTGTTCCGCCACCACCAGGGCCGGGTCCCTGGTTTCGAATTTCCCGATTCTGACCCTGTAATATTTCTCGGTGGAGGTCTCAACGGTGGCCACATACACACTATCAAAATCTTGCTTCAGCTGGTCAGCCATTTTATAGGCCTTGGTTTCATCCACGAAGGATCCCACCTGGAGGGTGAATGTCTGAATCGGATCGATCAAGGGACCAAACCCTTCCACTTTAACAAGGGCTGTTCCTTTTCCCCACATGTCGAGCATCTGGGCAGCAGCAAAGGAAACGTCGATAATCCGTTCCTTCACAAAAGGGCCTCGATCATTCACTTTCAATTCGACGGACCGGCCATTGTCCAGGTTGGTAACCATCACCACCGATCCTAAGGGAAAACTGTTATGCGCGCATGTCAGCTGGTACATGTCATAGATCTCTCCACTGGACGTTGGTTTCCCATGGAAGTCCGGTCCATACCAGGAAGCAACCCCGTATTGAACCTCCCGGGTCTCTCTCTTCTCAGACTTCTCGATCCTCAACCCTTCTTCCCTGGGGGCTTCCTTTTTCAATTCAATTTTGGCCGGGGAAGGCACCCTCTTCTCATAAGTAACCCTGTGTTTCGGGAAGCAGGCAGTGAGTAAACCAATGCAAAGTGCAAAATATAAAATGTGGAATTTTAATTTTTTTTCTTCCAGCATTTCAGTGGGTCCTGTTTTTATCCCTCCCCTTTGCTAAAGGGGAGGTTAGGAGGGGTTACTTTCAGCGCCAGTCAGGCCGGCACGCTTTGCATATCAAGCAATACCTCATGGTTCCAAAACCGCATTACGTGAATCCCCTGTGCTCTCAGATACTCTTCAGGTGTGCCCATAGGGCCTTCTCCGTATCGGTCTGATTACGCCTCAATTCTCGTCGCCGTCGCTTCAATGTCGGATCATTCCGCATGAATTTCATAACTCCCCCTCCCCCCTCTTATCCTTAAGAGGAGGGATAACACCCACATAAAAGCCGGAAGAGCCTTAAATTTAGATCCTTCATTTTACGAATCAGGATAAAATTTCATTCTGTTGATTGAAACACATCCTTTTGATGTTATCATGACGAGTGATCCTCTCGTCACCTCCTCACTGCCTTGGATAAGAATCTCCTTCAGGTGAAACTGGGCCTGTAAATCCATAATATTCCGGTTCCGTTGCCCTCTCAGATTCGAAACCTCTCTGGGATGACAAATGAAAGTGACTTCACGTCCGTTTGAGTGATTCTTTAGAAGGCGGGCGGCCATATCAAAGGCAATGGCTGAATCGACCATCTGATGGAGAGCGGGATGATAGGGACCGGCGATGAAGTGTTTCTCCAAGGTCCGATCCGTTTGTAGTCCGATCCTGGCTACCGGAATAGATGCCCTCTCCAGTCTGAGCAGACCCTCTTTTAGCCATAGGATAGTTTCATCTAAGGACAAGGGCAGATATTCCCCCTTCTTCCAAAGATTTTCAAGGCCAGCCCCTCTAAGCACCAGGGTTGGATGAATCCTGACAAAATCGGGTTTGAGGCCGATAACCTGGTCGATGCTCCGGAGAAAAAGCTCCCGGCTATCCCCCGGAAGCCCCATCATTAAATGGATTCCCACATCGAAACCCCATTTTTTCAGCCGAGAAACCGAAGAGATCGTGTTTTCTGCCACATGACCTCTTTGGCTCTGCTGAAGAATCTGATCAATCATCGATTGCGCGCCGATCTCGATGGTTTTCACCCCGTAATCCTTCAGCAAGGAAAGAATCTCTCCATCCAGGCTGTCAGGCCGGGTGGAGACCCGAATCGAATCAATCAGTCCCGGGCCAAGAAAAGGCTGAACCTCCATCAAATAACATACCTGCTCCTTCCGCGGTATTGCTGTGAAACTCCCTCCATAGAAAGCAACCTGCTTGATCTGATCTTGATATCCTGGAAGTTTCGAAAGAGAGGTTCCAATGAATCTCCTCACCGATGGGGGAGACAGAGGCTCCGGAGAAACCGCCTTTTGATTGCAGAAGAGGCATCGTTGCCGACAGCCCAGATGAGAAAGAAAGATGGGAAGAATGATTGGTTTCATTACGTTCTGGTTGGACGCCCCATTCAATGTCAAGTAGTTTTCCCCACTATTCCATAATTCCAATATTCCATTATTCCAGACTCTTATCCGTCATTTGGTGCTCAGAGTTTGGTGCTTATTTCGTCCAGAGCCTTCTTGGCCGCATCCTGCTCGGCTTCCTTTTTGCTCTTTCCCCATCCAACCCCTTTCACGTCTCCGTCAATAATCACAGAGGCCTGAAAACGCTTATCGTGGTCCGGCCCGGACTCCTGCAGCACTTGATATCGAGGAGACTGTCCTTGGACCCGTTGAGAGTCCTCTTGCAGAAGGCTTTTGTAATCGTGAAAAAGGGAAGAGGGCATTTCATCCTGAAGATAGGGCTCAAAATGTTGTTTGATGGTTTCTAAAGCCTGGTCATATCCGGCATCCATGTAAAAGGCCCCGATCAAGGCTTCATAGGTATTTGCCATGATCGAAGGATTTTTCCGTCCCCCGGTCTGCATCTCGCCCTTTCCCAGGAGTAAATACTCTTCCAAGCGAATCTCCTTCGAAAGGTGGGCCAAAAAGCTCTTCTTAAC
>Ga0214473_10007849_pt1 | contig 12627 bp, 14 predicted proteins | sample RVTome_7_FD_203509 | JGI IMG/M metagenome (GOLD analysis project Ga0214473, IMG submission 203509) | Soil microbial communities from uranium-contaminated site in the Upper Colorado River Basin, Wyoming, United States - RVT98D197 | ecosystem: Environmental > Terrestrial > Soil > Contaminated >... | reverse complement strand
GGAGTCGACCCTGGTGCACGCGCGGAAACGTTAAGCCTGGGCGATTGGCGACGACTGGCGGAGGGTTGGGGGGCCGACCTCTAATCGCCAAGACCTGACCTGAATTTCCTTTGGCCGCGCGTCCACCGCCTGTGTGGCGACTCGGCGGATGAGCGCATGTGAATGAACCGCCGCCCGATCGTCCAACGTTGAAGCGCTCAGCTCCTTGACTCTCCAATCCTCGTAACAAATCACTGTCCGCGTCGTTAGTTTCGGCAGAAGGAAACCTCCCTGTTTGGACAACACGAGTCCACATTCCGTCGCTCGCCGCATGCCGGCCCGCCTGCGCCGATATCTGCCGGCCATTTCTTCAAGAGGATGCTCCATGATCACCAAACGGGCGAATGACGTCAGGTGGGTCCAGATTGTTGCCACGATCGTGCTATTCCTCGGATTGGCGGGTTGCCAGGGGCCGGCTACCCCTTCTCAACCGCCAGTGGCCACCTCCGAGCCGAGCGTGGTTCCCACCGTTGTGGCCACAGCTCCGACATCAGAAGCGCCGGGCCGGCTTGACCCGGTGACCATTCCAAAATTCGTAGAACCATTGGTCATACCCCCCGTCATGCCATCGGAAGGCGTAAGCGACTGGCAGGGGCAAGGTGAGCTGGCGACCGAGTACCACATCGCCGTGCGCCAATTCGAACAGCAGATTCTCCCGAGCGGACTCCCGCCGACGACCGTGTGGGGCTATGGTCGTGAAAGCGATCCGTCGTCGTTCCACTCCCCCGCCTTCACGATCGAGGCCCGGCGCGACGAGCTCGTGCGCATTCTTTGGCTCAACCAGCTCGTCGACGATCCCTCCTCGGCCAACCCCTTGTTCCTTCCCCATCTGCTGCCCGTTGATCAAACTTTGCATTGGGCAAATCCGGTCAGCGGTCCGGATAGGGAAGGCACCGATCAGGCTCACTACTTGGGGCCCGTCCCTATCGTGAGTCATTTGCACGGCGCCCATGTCCCCGCCACCAGCGACGGGTTCCCCGAGGCCTGGTATCTTCCCGCTGCGGTCGACATCCCCGCCGGGTACGCCACGCAGGGTACGCGCTACCAATCGGTTCATCCGGGGCCGCCGGGTGCAGCGGTCTATGAGTACACCAACGACCAGCGGGCGACGACGCTCTGGTATCACGACCATACGATGGGCATGACGCGCCTGAATGTCTACGCCGGGCTGGCGGGTTTCTACCTCCTGCGCGATGAGGTCGAGGACGGCCTCGATCTGCCCGGTCCTGCTCCGCGCCTGGGGGACGCGCCGGGAACTCACTATTACGAGATCCCTTTGGCCATCCAGGACCGGTCGTTCCATGAGGACGGCTCGCTCTTCTATCCGGACAGCCGCACCTTCTTCGACGAGTACGCGGGGCCTTACATCCCCGACACGACGGTCCCTCCTACCTGGAATCCCGAGTTCTTCGGCGATTCGATCATGGTCAACGGCCGCACCTGGCCCTACCTCGGGGTTGAACCCCGCCTCTATCGGTTCCGCTTCCTGAACGGCTCCAACTCAAGGTTCCTCATCCTGAAGTTCGATCGCCCAGTGACGTTCCACCAGATCGGAAGTGATGGAGGTCTGCTTCCGGACGCGCCGGTCGAACTGGACCAGTTGCTGATGGCGCCGGCCGAACGCGCCGATGTCCTCGTTGACTTCTCTGTCTTTCAGCCCGGCGACCAGATTGTGCTGCTGAACCTGGGTCCGGACTCGCCGTTCGGAGGTCTGCCGGTGGACCCGGCCGAGGTGGCCAACCCCGCGACAACCGGCCAGGTCATGCAGTTCCGCATCGTCGACCTGACCGATCAGGGTAATCCCGGAGCCCTTCCCAGCACGCTGCCGGCCATTGATCGGTTGCAGACCAGCTTGCCGGACCGAGACCTGACGCTAAACGAGCTGGTTTACCTCCCGGAGGACATCCCGGTAGAGGCCGAACTTGGGACCGCCGCGGATGGTGCGCTCAGCTTCGATCACGCCATCACCGAAAACCCCATGGTGGGGGATACGGAGATCTGGCGGATCATCAATCTCACGGAGGATGCTCACCCCATCCACCTCCATCTCGTTCAATTCCAGGTGGTGGACCGCACGCCGTTCGACCGAGAGGCCTTCCAGGCGGCCCAAGAGGCTTATCTCGACGGGGGCAAGATCGGCCCCGCTCCCGATCCCGCGGACTTCGCCACCGGAGACCCCATACCGCCAAATTCGTGGGAAGGCGGCTGGAAGGACACCGTGATCGCCAACCCGGATCAACTCACGCGCATCATCGCCCGGTTCGATCTCGAGGGACTGTATGTATGGCACTGCCACATCCTCGAGCACGAAGATAACGAAATGATGCGCGCCTATTATGTTGGGCCAATCCCCGAGGATTTGCATTTCTACGACGAGGAAGGAATGCACTAGGGTGGTGATGGCCCTCAAGGGAAATGCAGACGGGAGGGGAATCGCCCCGCGGGTTGCGGCGGGTCCCAAGGGAGAAGGGCCCCAATGGGAGGGGGCGCCAGACTCCGCCAGCTTCGCTCATGGGAAGAACGCGGGCAGGCTGAGGTTTAGGCCCGTTCCGTAGGTCGAGCATCAGCGCGGCCGAAGAGACCTGTGACTCAGCAGGACTTGCCAGACTCGCAGAGCGGCTTCAGCTTGTACGCGGAAAGACATCTTCGAGCGGCCGAACTTCCGATCCTCAAAGTAGATCGGCATTTCGACGATCCGGAACCCCAGCCGACTCGCGACGTAGGCCATTTCGACCTGGAACACGTAGCCGTTGGAGAGGATGCGATCCAGGGGCATCGCCGCCAAGGTTGCCCGCTTCCACATCCGAAAACCGCCTGTGACATCGCGCAGGCCCATCCGTAGGATCGTCCTCGCGTAAACATTCCCGAAGGCCGAAAGGGCCTTCCGCGCAATGCTCCAACGCTCGTCGAGACGTCCCCCGGGCACGTAACGTGATCCAAAGACGGCGTCGGCGTCGGCCAGAGCGCCAAGAAAGACGGGGATGTATTCAGGAGAATGCGAGAAGTCAGCGTCCATCTGGACGATGACTTCGGCACCCTCGTCCAGGGCTCGCCGGAATCCGGCGCGATAAGCCGTGCCCAGCCCCAGCTTGCCGGTCCTTCGCAGGACGCCTATTCGCCCGGGGTGGCTACGGGCCAAGGCGTCGGCGAGATCTCCCGTACCGTCCGGCGAGCCGTCATCGACCACGAGGATGGACAGCCCCTGGATAGGGAGCGCCCACAACGCCTCGGCGATGGATCCAAGGTTCTCGGCTTCGTTGTACGTCGGGATCACGACGGTGGTCTTGACGCTCGTCATGCGCGTACGCCCCGCCGCCGTCAACCGGCCGGCGCGGGAAGCGGCACGATGACCTGACACGCGGCTGCGCCTACCCCGCGGCAGGCTGTCTCCTCCGCCGTCGGTGCGAGATCGGGCGCGATGAGGCGAAGGCCCGCCTCGACGAGCCCGACCAGCGCGCTGCATCCGGGCGCAGCCAGCGTCCGATTCAGGCAGAAGGGGCAATCGGGAGCGGAGATGGTGATGGCGCGGTCCGCGGGGCTCACCTCCACGCGGAATCCGCCGATGGCTGTGACCGCGCGGCCGAGGGCCAGCAGGCCCACGCGGGCCCGGGTGCGAGCCGGCAGCGCCTGGAACGACGGATCGCCGACGGCGGCGAACGCGCCGATGTCTTTGAGACAGCGATCGACGAGCGCAGCCCCCATTCGGCGGCCCAGGCCGCGGCTGCCGCGCATTCCGTACAGCTCCTCCAGCGATGCCAGAAGAGCGGTCGTCGATTCGGGGGAGGCGAACGCCACTAACGTGCGGGGCGGGGGCGCGGCTATCCACTCTGCATGACCGGCGCGCCGCAGAAGGGCGGCCGTCCCGTGCGGACCTACGAGATCCGTCAGGACGTCCAGGAAGATAGCAGCGAACTGGAGAGGAACGCCCCGCTGGCTAGCCGAAGGCGAATCCATCGGGGAGTCCGAACCGCCTCACAGGAGCTTGACCAGGTCTTCCGTCGTCCGGCGCATGTCCAGGAAGAGCAGGCCGAGTTTGGCCTGCTGCCGCGCCAGCACGGTCAGGACGGCGTCCTGGCCGACGGCCATCAGGACGACGTAGCCCTTCTGGCCTTTGATGTACACCTGGTCGAGGGTCCCTCGACCGAGCTCGGTGGCAATGCGCTCGCCGAGCGAAAGCATGGCGGCCGACATCGCCGCCACACGGTCTTCTTCGACATCGGCTGGGAGGGCAGACGCCATCGTCAGGCCGTCGACACTCACGACGGCTGAGGCTTCGACGTCGGGAGAGGAAGCCTGCAGGTCCCGCAGGCGAGCGACCATCAGGTCGGTGGGAATGTTCGACACGCAGTGCCTGTTGTGTGGGCGCCGCCGCGGGGCGGGGGCCGGGCGGCGGAACTCTAGCATAGCGGGATAGGGCTGTCAAGCGAACGGGTGGCGGCAGGTATAATCGCCGGACTTACGCCCCGACAGGGAATCGCGGATGCCCATCTGGCTTGAACAACTCATCGTCGCCAAGATCACTGAGCTCTTCCAGGCCATGGGATGGACCGGCGTGGTGGGGATCATGCTCGTCGAGAGCGCCAACATCCCGATCCCCAGCGAAGTCACGATGCCTCTGGCCGGATGGCTCCTCGTTCAGGCCCGGGGCGGAACGGCCCTGGAAGCGGCGCTTCTGGGTGGCGCCTTTGGGGCCCTCGGCTGCACGCTGGGTTCGTTGCTGTCGTATGCGGTCGGAGCTGCCGGAGGGCGGCCCCTTCTCGATCGCTATGGGAAATACCTGATGCTCAGCCACCATGATCTCGAAGTGGCCGACCGATGGTTCGGGAAGTGGGGCGACTGGACGGCTTTCATCTCGAGGTTGCTGCCCATCGTCCGCACGTTCATCTCGTTCCCGGCCGGCGTCGCCCGTTCCCGACTGATTCCGTTCACGGCCTACACGTTCCTTGGGTCGTTCGTTTGGTGCGCCGGGCTGGCCTATGGGGGCTTCGTCTTTGGCGCGCACTGGGAGGAGCTGCGGGCGTGGATGCGGCCGTTCGACATCCCCATCGCCATCGTGCTGGCCGTCGGGTTCGGATACTACCTGGTCCACCACATCCGCCGCGGGACGCGCGACCGGCGCGTGGGCGAGAAAGGCTAGTGTCGCGTTTCGAAGGTGCCTAGATTGACAAGCCGGGAGAGGGGTCAGATCTTCAAGGAGGCGGGGGGCCTTGGGCCCCCCGCCTCCTTGAATTCCTCCACCCCTTCGCGCAGCGCCGCGATCAAGCGGACGGCATTGAGCGTTCGACAGTGTCATCCTTCGGTCGGCGCAGCACAAGCACGGCCCACGCGCCCAGGCTGAGCGCCACCAGCACGAGGTTGGCGGCGAGGCCGACCGGCGACAAACCGGCGGCTGAGGTGGAGCTTGTCGACCGCATCAGCTCGCTGTAGCCGGTGGTCAGGGCCGCTGCGTTCCATGTCACGTGCGCCAGAACCGCCACTGCGTACGTGCCCAGCGCCCGCTCCCAGCGCCTTCGGCGCGCCCATTCCATCAGTCCCCAGCTCGTGATCCCGGCGGTGGCCGCATGCATGAAGGAGGCGCCGACGCGGCCCATCGCCGTGCCGAGCCAATCCGGCCCGGGCTGACTCAGGAACAGGGATTCAAAGAGTCCGTAGCCCGCGCCGGCGAGTGCCCCGATCAGGAACGCCTCAGCGCCGGAGAGCCCTCGGCGCAGGAAGCGCCAGACGGCGGCTGTCTTGGCGATCTCCTCCACGCACGGAACGATGCCTGCGATGAAACCGTAGACTCCGGCAACGATCGCCGGCCGCGCCATCCACTCAGCTACCGTGTTGGGATCGAGCGCCGTCGGATCGCCCCCCGACGCCATCAGGGACCGAAGCATCTCGGACCCCTCCCGCGAGGCCACGAGGAGGACGCCTCCGGTCACCACCAGCGGGAGCAAGAATCCGAATTCAGCGATGATCGCCAGGAACGGGATGACGGTCAATCCCGTGCTGAAGGCGGCCGCGGCCTGGTGCGCAGGGACGATGGGGCCCCGGCGCGTCGCCAACCCCACCAACAGGACGGCAACCGATAGGGACGTCATGATGTGCGCAACCGGAGCGACGGTCAGCGTGAGGGCCGGCCCGTTCTGGTAGAACGCCAGGCCTCCCAAAAGCAATCCAAGAGGCAGCAAAACCCACGCCACTCGCCAGACGGCAGGGAGGGGGACGGGTGCCGGATCGGGCCTTCCCAGCACGCCACGCAGCGCCCAAAACGTGCCCGGGAGGAGCGCCAGCAGGATGCCGAAGGACGATGCGGCCGACCAGGCGGCGAAGCCGGCGCTCTCCGAGTCCCCCTGGACAAGCGAGAAGGCCAGCAGGCCCGCCATCGTGATTACCGCCGACAAGGCCAGGCCCTGGCCGCCGAGGCTGGCCAGGAGGAACAACAGGCGCCAGATGGAGACGCGGCGAGGCATCATAGTTCGAACTCGATCCGCACGTCACGCAAGACGACGCCCGGATCCAGCAGATTCTCGATCGGATCGCGGGCCGCCAGGCCCTGAACGAAGTCCAATCCTCGCAGGACGCGGCCGAAGATCGTGCGCGTGCCGTTGAGGTCGGGCAGGGGTGCAAGCGTGATCAAGAAGCGTGTGCCACCGGTTCCCGGGCCGACGCTGGCCAGCGCGAGACGCCCCGGTTCGTCGAACGTCCAGGAGGGGTCGATCTCATCCGGCAGATGATAACCGGCGTCTCCCAAGCCCGTCCCGCTGGGATCTCCTGCCTCGACCCACCCGTCAGGGACCACCCGGTAGATCGTGGTGTGGTCGAACCAGTCTTCCTTGGCCAGGAAGATGAAGCTGTTGACGGCTTCCGGCGCTGCCTCGGGCAGGAGCTGCACAACGACCTCGCCTCCGTCGAAGACCAGCGTGGCGAAGTACTTGGCTCCCTCGCGCAGCGCCATCGGCGGCGCTTGATCGAAGGCTGTCGCCGCCAGAGCTTCGAGGCGCACGGCCGACTCCAGATTAATGGCCGTCGGGGGAAGTCGGACGAGGGACCCGTTGAGATACAAGAGCGGCCCGCCCGGCAGGCCGCTGTCGACGGCCTCCTGATAGGTGGCCATCATGAAGGCGGCATAGCGCCCATTCTTAAGGTCGGACTCGAACGCGTCGATATTCAACCCCAGCTCGCCGGCGAGCGCGATCAGCCATGGAGTGAAGTCCTGCGGTGGGAGCACCGACCATTCGGCATGCCGCTCGCTCATAGCGCGTGCCATCGGCCAGAAGGCTCCTTGAGATCCAGCGGCCTCCGCCGCCTGACCGGCGAGCGAGTCCTTGTCGAAGGCGGGGAGCTGCGGAAGGTGGCGGAAGATGAGGCGCAAGTCGTCGAGATGGCGGTCGGCCATGTCGAAGAGGATGCGCAGCAGGCTGGCGCTGCTGGGCGACTGGAAGTCGGCGTACACGAGCAGGGTGACCGGTGCCCCTTCGGGGCCAAGGCTCCAATCTGAAGGGCTGACGTCCGGAAGTGGGAGGAGCGTGGGCGTTGCCGGAAGGGGAGGGATCGTCGGGAGGGCGACGGTTGGAGAGGCGATCGATCCCAATTGCAGTGGCGTCCGAGTCGCGCCGGGTGTTACCGACGGGCCTGCGGGCGGCGACCTACCAGGGGCACAGGCTCCCAACATTGCGGAGGCGACCAGGCCGAGGCGCAGAAGGGCCCGCCTCACGCGGGAACGCCTTCCGGCCCGTACCAATCGAGGGCGATGACCTGACCGGTGACGTAGACCGATTCGTCGCTCGCCAGGAAGACGCAGACCCCGACGTGATCTTCGGGTGTCAACATGCGGGTCTTGTCCTCCTGGATCTGAGCGCGAAAGGCGGTATCGGCTCTCCCCGGTGCGAGCGCGTTGACGCGGATGCGGTGCGGCTTGCCTTCTTCGGCGCAGGCCAGGGTGAAGCCGATCTGGCCCCACTTGCTGGCGCAATACGCGCTCAACAGCGGGTATCCGCGAATGCCTCCCAGCGAGGATACGTTGATGATCGATCCTCCGCCGGCGTCTCGCAGGGCGGGCCATGCATGCTTGGTGCACAGGAACGTGCCTACCAAGTTGACCGCCAGGGTGCGTTCGAAGGAGGATTTGGGGATTCCCCACACCGGACGCAAGTTGGAGATGCCGGCGTTGTTGACCAGGACGTCGATGCGCCCGAAGGAGTCCCGGGCGCGGTGGATCATCGATCGCACCTGATCCTCGTCGGACACGTCGCACGGCACCGGCAGCGCCTCACCCTGATGAAGCGTGATCTGATGAGCCACGGCGTCGACTTCGTGGGAGGTGCGCGCGGCCACGACGACACGTGCGCCTTCGCGGGCGTAGGCCAGCGCTACGGCGCGGCCGATGCCGCGCCCTCCACCCGTGATGATGGCTACCTTGCCCGCCAGACGCATCCGGCGCCTCCACCGCCGGGGCATTGTAGCAGAAGGCTCCGGCGGGCCGCGCGGGTTGGGCTTGATACGGCCCTGTGGCTGGGGTATGCTTGCCCGACCGTTGGGGGTGGTTGGGTCCCGGTGGGCTCCCCGGTCTTCAAAACCGGCGGCGGGCCGCACAGCGGGCCGCGGTGGGTTCGACTCCCATCCACCCCCGCCTACGTTGAGCGTGGGCATGGCTCCTCAACTAAGGAGGAAGCTATGCCCACATTGCGTTCCACCGGAGCACTTCGGTTGAAAGCAAGATCCTTTGTAAGGCGCTTGCAAGGCCTCTCCGCCGGGCTGCCACCATACTAGAGTGGGGGGAGAAAGGCGTTTGGATGGAACCTGGGGGTAAACCAAGAATCCTGGTCGTGGATGACGAGCTGTCGTTCAGGCAGGTCGTCGTCGATATCCTTGAGCCCTATGGCCTGATGGTCAAACAGGCTGCGGACGCGCCTGAGGCCCTAGCTACGGTCAAGTCCTGGAAACCTGACCTTCTGTTAGTCGATGTGATGATGCCCGGCGGGAGTGGATTGGCGCTGATCAAGAGGTTGAGAACCGAACCCAGGTGGCATCGACTGCCAGTGATCATCGTCAGTGCCCTAGCTGGGAAAGCCGACCGTGATGCAGGCCAGGAGGCCGGGGCGAACGGCTATCTCACGAAACCCTTCACGGCGGCGGAGCTCAGGCAGGTCCTGCGGCAATACATCCCGGTCGTGGGAACGGCGGAGCTGCAAGCAGGCCCAGCCCGCTAAAGAAGTCGGACGCGGGCAGTCCGCCCAGATTGCGCGAAACCCCTTCGGTGAGTTAGACTACTCTCCGCAACTGCTCTGACTGGCCCGCCCCCCTCGGGTCCGCTCAGGGCAGTTGCGCGATCCCGTGGGCTGATGGTCCCCTCGGGTGGGCGGGGGAGTGCTTTCAGTTTGCGAGGAAGGCGGGTCGGTCGCGAAGCACCCTGGAAGGGCTCCACCGAGTTGTTAGGCGCCCGGTTTGCCTCTGTTACGACCCCGTAGGGTGAGCGTCGCATGTGGAGGCTCCGGAGAGAGGCTGGTCAGCAAACGTTCCGGTGCGACCATCCGCCAGGCCATCTTAACGTGAAACTTGAGGTCATCATCTCTGATCTTGATAAGCTCGATGCCCAGCCAGCCTTTGGCGGCAGCGTACGGCGGCTTGAAGAAGACCTCGGGCGTTTCGCGGGTTAGGCCGGCCTGGAGACCCGGAGGCGCGGGAAGCCACACGGCAATATGGCCGTCGCCGTGGTGGTTGTTGGCGAAGATTGCGAAGACCTTGTTGTGCACGAAGAACGTGGGTTCTCCGCCGGAGAGACGCTCTTCCGTTTCTGGAAACGCGGCACAAATGGTGCGGACACGCTCGAGTTGCTTTTTGGCGACGAAGGGACTTGGTTGCGCCATCGGAGCCCCTCCCGGGCGCCTAACGGCCTCGAGGTGAGCCGCCCGCCGGCGCGGACGCCGCATCCTTCATTCTACGTCCGCCTGGCGGCAGGACAAGCGTCCATTTTGCGCAGCTAGGCGGGCCGGTCGCGAAGTACCCTGGAAGGGCTCTACCGAGTTGTTAGGCGGCAGCGTGCCTATCAGTCGTAGATCCAGAGAAACAGGTCCTTGCCTTGAAAGGCGGCGGTCTGGGCATAGGGGACGAGGCGGCCAAGAAACCCGTCGGCATCTTCTTCGGACCAGCCTTGCTCCTTTAGTTGGTCGGTCGAGGCCCACCTTGCAGCGACAGCGGCTTGGTCCGGGGGGGCGATGTTGCTGAGCGACGTGACCAACTCGACGGGGATCTTGACAAGCCACGGCCCCTGCGGAGAAGCTTGCCCAGCGGGCTGATATTCGCGCACTACGATCTCGAAGGGCTTCTGGGCGAACAGTGAATGTAGCGCCGCGAGTTTGAGGGGATCAAGTCCGTCGACGTTCGAGCCCTTGAACGAACCCAGGGGGTAGTCGGAGGCCAGAATAGCAGGGGCCTCATCGGAGGCTGCGAGAATGAGATCGGCCGCTGTACTCATCGAAGCCTTTCTCTCGGAGGGCAACGGAGCTGACGCCCAACGGCCTCGAGATGAGCCCTGGAACTACACCAGGATCTTCGACCGCGCGGCCAGCTCTAGGATACTCCTAGACTACGTTTCGCCGCAGCTGGCCGGGTCGGTCAAAGATCCCTGGAGCGCAGCGGAAGGGGCTCCATCGAGTTGTCAGGCGCAATGGTTTGAAGCGGCGCATCCGTCTCATATCAAGCCGGTGAGAAACCAGCGCACGCCATCCCCTAGCCAGATCGCCACCACATTTCGGCGCCACAGATATAGCGCGGTGATCAGGGCTACCCCCACGAAGACAAATCCGAAGCTCATGCCCTCATACCAGTACTCTGGATTCGACATCTCATGGGCCGTGTACATGAGGGCGATAAGGATCGGTGTGAGCCATCGCCCAGTCTTTCCTGCGAGCCTTTCGGCGACAAATCCGAAGTAGAAGAGAGTCTCAACGGAAGAGGCTGGGTTCGCGAATAGACGGTCGAGCGCAGAGAGAAGCGCTTTCCCGGGATCAGGGGACCACCCTCCTGCCTGGAGGAGTCCAGCTGCAGCAGCCAGGAGCCCGGGGAGGGCTACCGCTATAAGGTCTCCTCGCCAGCCACGAGAACGGAAACCGAGCTCGCTCAAGTCGAACCGCCGATGCAAATACGCGAGCACGAAGACAGCAACTATTGCGATGCCCCTAAGCACAAACCAAAAGCTGACGGCCACGACTGCTAGGATGAGAGGAATGAGGAAGGTCGGTTGGCGGAGGGTGGCGAACCCCTTCGTTAGTGCCAGGGGGACTACGAGGAAGACTACTCCATAGATCAGCAGTGGGGACAAGATCGCCTTCGAGGTAGAAGTGGTCCAGGCGTGCAAGTCTGCACCCAGGATGAAGGGGATTGTGCCGTTTAGGATGATGTTGAGGGCGAAGAATGCTCCCCAGAGGAGCAGCGCCTGGCGGAATCGCTCTTCAGAGGCGGGCTTGAGCTGAGCCAACATCCGTTCCTCTCCCCCTCGGTCGCTTGATCGCCATCGCGCCCAACACGTGATTCTACATCCTCAGGCAGTGCGAATCCTCCCCGCGGCCACTGACACCGACTATGTGGGATTGAATCTCCGAAGACACCATCAGTCCCCCTGCATATCGCTTGGCGAGGTGGGCGGGGCAGCAGCTATGCGATAGGCCTGCTCCAACAGCTCCAAGGGCTCCTCTCGGCCCAGCAACTCTAGCGCCTTGAGGTAGGCTGTGAGGGATGACAGCGACTCCCGAACGTTGCCGCCGCGCGAGTTGATTTCGCAGAGGACATTCGCCGCGATCGCCAAGGGGTCGGGTGATCAGGGCAAGACCGGGTCTCCCGCGAGTTGTCCGGAGGTGGCCCGCAGGCCGCCCTCCCAGGTCCGACTCGTAGCCTATCCTCACCCCCTGGGGAGAGGCTGGGAGCCGCGGTGAGGAGGTTGCGTAGGTCGATGAAACACGCCACCGGTGTTATCATCTTCCGCCAGCTCTTGTGGCAGTGCCCAAGCTGATCCGTCAGCGGGCCCGTGGTGGGTTCGACTCCCATCCACCCCCGCCTGAAGGTCAAAGGATGGATTCAGAGTCGTCCTCATCCGTTCCCGACCTCAGCGATCGTCTCCTTCCTTACGTCCGGTTGGTGATGAACGTTCGCGGCGTCGTTCGAGGCGATGTCGACAAACAGGCGGCGGCTCGCTTTGTCGGCCGGCTCACCATTGACTCGGAGGAAGCCTATCGTAGGCTGGCGGGAGAGTTCGAACGGATGGGCGTTACGCTCCTCTTCCAAACAGAGGGCGAGGATCATGTTGCGCTGGCCATCCCGGGGTTGATCCGGCCGACCCCCTCCAACCCGCTGGTCAACTTGCTCTTATTCGTCGTCACCCTGGGGAGCGTCATCTTTTCAGGGTTGCTGAACGGGGCCGCCTACGCCCATCCCGAAGCCACCCGTCTGACCACGTCGCTGCTGCTGAGTCCGGACGTCATCGGCCTGGGGCTGCTCTTTGCCGGGGCGTTTCTCGGGATCCTCGTGTGCCATGAGTTCGGCCACTATCTGGCGGGGCGCTACCACGGGACGGCCGTCACCCTTCCTTACTTCCTGCCCCTGCCAGGG
>Ga0214473_10007848_pt1 | contig 12628 bp, 12 predicted proteins | sample RVTome_7_FD_203509 | JGI IMG/M metagenome (GOLD analysis project Ga0214473, IMG submission 203509) | Soil microbial communities from uranium-contaminated site in the Upper Colorado River Basin, Wyoming, United States - RVT98D197 | ecosystem: Environmental > Terrestrial > Soil > Contaminated >... | reverse complement strand
AAGGCCTACGGCTACGATTTCGAGCGCGGCCGCCAGGACAAGTCGGCCCACCCTTTCACCACCACGTTCGGCCTCGGCGACGTCCGGATCACCACCCGCTTCTACTCGAATCTGCTCACCTCGTCGATCTTCAGCACGATGCATGAGACCGGGCACGCTCTCTACGACCAGGGCTCCCGGCCGGAGCTCGATCGCTCGCCCTTGCTGGGAGGCACGTCACTGGCGATCCACGAGTCTCAGTCTCGCATGTGGGAGAACTTCGTCGGCCGCAGCCGGCCCTTCTGGACTGCCTTCCTGCCTCGCCTGAAGTCCTACTTCCCCGCCCAATTGGGCAGCACAGACCTCGAGACCTTTTACCGTGCGATCAACAAGGTCGAACCGTCGCTCATTCGGGTGGAGGCGGATGAGGCCACCTACAACCTGCACATCATGCTTCGCTTCGACATCGAGCTGGCTCTGGCTGAGAATAGCCTTGATGTGCGCCACCTCCCCGAGCAGTGGAACGCCAAGATGTCCGAGTTTCTTGGGTTGACCCCGCCCAACGACAGCCAGGGCGTGATGCAAGACGTCCACTGGTCGACGGGGCTGATGGGCTACTTCCCCACGTACGCCCTCGGCAACCTGGTCGCTGCCCAGCTGTGGGAGCGCATTCAAACCGACCTGCCTCGCCTCAACCAGGAGATCAGCCAGGGCAAGTTCGCCTCCCTGCTGGCGTGGCTGCGCGAGCATATCCACCAGCACGGCGGCAAATTCGAACCGGTGGAACTCCTCCAACGCGTCGTCGGATCGGGCCTTTCGGCCCAACCCTACTTGCGCTATCTGGAGGCCAAGTTCGGCGAGATCTACGGACTCAGTTGAAATGCCAAACCCGGTTTCCCGAAGGGATCTCCTAGCGTCCGTGCTCTTCTGAGGGAAACCGGGTTTGGTCTTTGGGGTAACTGATAGAATCCGCGGACCTCGTCATGTCGACATTGCAGATCCTCCATGCCCGGCTGGCCGACAGCCTGCTTCTCTTCCTAGTCGTCGCCGGTTTATGGAGTCTTGGGGCGGCCCTGCGCCGCCGGGGCGTCGGCTCGGAGACCTGGGGGATGCTGGTGATCGGCGAGCTGCTGGCCCTGGTCCAAGGCGGGCTGGGGTTGACCCTTTACCTGAGCGGGGCGCGCCCCGGCCGGGGACTCCACCTCCTCTACGGCGTGGTCGCCATGCTGAGTCTCCCGGCCTACTACATCATCAGCCGCGGCCGTGACGACCGCAGGGCTTCGTGGGTCTACGGCCTACTGTGTTTGTTCCTGGCCGGCATCAGCGCTCGCGCCTTGACCACCGGCGCCTGAGGGAAGGACGCGTGGCCCGACTGCTGATCGTCGACGATGACCGCACCCTCGTCGATCTGCTTTCCCAGATCGTGACCATTGTCGGCCATACCCCCGTCGGCGCCTACGATGGGCAGCAGGCGCTCGACTTGGTCGACGCCCAGACGTTCGACCTGATGTTGCTCGACTTGATGATGCCCGTTCTCGACGGATTCGAAACCCTTCACCGGCTGCGATCCAGGCCGAAGGGCCGCGACCTCCCGGTCGTGGTCGTCACAGCCATGTCCGACCCCGACGTCGATCGGCGCGTCGCCGCCGCCGGCGGCAACGCCTGCCTGCGAAAGCCCGTGAGCTTCGAGGCCTTGTCCGCAGCGATCGAAACCCACCTGCACCATGGGTGAGACTTCCCCGCCTACGGTCGTCGTCCTGGAAGGCGACCAAACCGGGCAAGAGTTGTTGGTCGAGGCCCTGCGCGTGCTCGACCCGTCGGTGACGCGGGTGCCCCTGCGCATCGAGCGCTTCGACCTGAGTCTCGAGAATCGCCGGCGAACTGCCAACACCGTCATCCTGGAGGCGGCCGCCGCCATCCGGCGAACCGGCCTGGGGCTCAAGGCCGCCACGATTACCCCCACGCCATCCTCCTCGCGAACGGAAAGCGGAGGGAAGGCCCCCGCGGCGGCGGAGGCTACGGCCCGGCTCGTCCGGGGGAGCGACCCCGACGACGTCGGAAGCCCGAACGCCATCCTGCGCGAGGCCATCAACGGCACGGTGATCCTGCGCACGGGACGGCGTTTGCCCAACATCCGGCCCGTGGGCGGCGTGCACGCGCCCATCTCCGTGGTGCGCATGGCCGTCGGGGACGCCTACGGCGCCCGTGAAGTCCGCCACGAGACCCCGGACGGCGATGAGATCGCCGAGCGCACCGAGCGGATCAGTCGGGCGGTCTGCCGATCCGTGGCCGAGTTCTCGTTCCAGCATGCCGAGCGGACAGGCGCCAAGGTGTTCGGTGGGCCCAAGTACACCGTCAGCCCGATCTACGAAGGGATGCTGAAGGAAGAGCTCGACGCCGCCGCGGCCCGCCATCCCACCGTGCGCTACGAACCTCAGCTGATCGACGCCACCTACGCGCTCCTGCTGCGGTCGGACGGCGAGGCTATGGTCATCCCCGCCCTCAATCGGGACGGCGACTGTCTCTCCGATCTCGTCCTGCAAATGTACGGTTCCATCGCCGGCTCCGAGTCCCTCATCCTGGCATTCGACCCCGACGCCCTGCGCGTGAACACCGTCGTGGCCGAAGCGCCCCACGGCACCGCGCCCGCCCTGCAGGGCAAGAATATCGCCAACCCGATGGCGATGATTCTCGCCGGCGCGGCTCTGCTGCCCTATATGCACTCACCCCAGGCCGACCGGGCGGCGCGCGCCATCTATGAATCGGTCTTCGAGTGCGTCTATCAGGGAGTGGCCACGCCCGATCTCGGCGGGTCGACCGGCACCGTCGCCTTCACCGACGAGGTCATTCGACGCGTGACCACCAAACTCGAAGTGTGGACGGCCCTCGCCTGACAGCCCCCGTCGTCGGGAGGGACTTCGGCCGAGGCCGCTGGTTGGCGGCCGCCGTCCTGGCGGCCCTCAGCGCTTGCAACCCGACGCTCGCCTCCCTCTCGCCAAGCCCCGTGGTCTCCGACGTTCCCTCTCCGACGATCAGCCCTTCGCCGGTCCGTGGCCCGTCCGTTTTGCCGTTGGTCGACTTGACGCCTTCCCTGATTCTGGAACCGCCGGTCCTCGTTCCCACTCCCACCCCGACCCTGCTGTCACTTCCGCTGCCGCCTGAGAAGCTGATTCTGGAGGCTCCAGGCCCTGGGTCCCAACTGGGAACTCCCATTCGCGTCGTGGGCTGGGGTGGGCCCAGCTATCGCGACCTGGTGCAGCTTCGGTTGCTCGGGGAAGACGGTCGGGTGCTGGCGCAGGTCCGCACCTACTTGTTGGTCCCCTCGGGCCGGTCGGGCCGGTTCGTCGCCGACCTGGCCTTCCAGCTCCCGACGGTGGCCGAGGCGGCCATCCTCGAAGCCAGCTACGACCATCCGCTCACCGGCCGGTTGGATCACCTGACAACCCGGCGCCTCGTCTTGCTGACCTCGGGCCGCCCCCTGCTCCAACCGAGCATGACTGCGGCCGAGAAGCTGACGATCTTCAGCCCGCGCGAGGACCGTGTCATCCAGGGCGATTCGATCCTCATCCAAGGGGCGGCCTGGCTGGATGAGGATCTGCCTCTGTTGGTCGAACTCATCGACCGGCAGGGGAATCTCCTGTCTTCGGCCGAGGTCGTCCCGGCGGCTCCCTCGCCTGGTCAGCTGGGGACGTTCGAGGTGACCCTTTCTTACGACGTCCCGTTGGCCCAGTACGGATGGATCGCGGTATCCGAGCGCAGCCTCGACCCGCCCACACTACTGCACTACACCAGCCTGCGCGTCTACCTCGAGCCCTGAAGGACAGCCTTCAGCTATCAGCCGTCAGCCATCAGCGAATTACCTTCACTGTGTCATTTGCTCTGCGTTTTTGGGAGGGTGGCGACTGGACCCGGCCACTGACAGCTGACCACCGACCACTGTTATAATCCGCGGCCGGATCGCGCCCGATGAACCTCTCCCGTTCTCTCCTTCGCCAACCGGTGGACCCCTCGGCCCTCGTCGTTCGCATCCTGGGCGCTGCGGTAACGGCCGTCGTGGGCTTCGTCGTGGCCTGCCTTGGATTCTTACTCGTCACTCGCCTGGCGTATTCGGGCCGCGCCCTCCCCGGGGTTCGCATCAGCCATCTGGATGTGGGCGGACGTACCGAGGCCGAGATCGCCACGCTGATCGGCCAGACGGTCACCTATCCGGATTCGGCCCGCATCGTCCTGCGCGACCGCGCCCAAGTCTGGACGGCGACTCCGGCCGAATTGGGTGTGGTCCTCGACATCCCGTCGATGACCGCCGAAGCGTTGGCGACAGGGCGGCGCGGCAGGCTGACCGAGCGTTTGGACGATCAGGTGCAGGCCTGGTTCCGCGGACGGTCATTGGCTCCCATCGTGTTGATCGACGGGCGCGTCGCCTCGGCCTACTTCGCCGGCCTCGCAGCCCAGATCGATCGCCCGGTCATCGAGGCCAGCCTGTCGATCGACGGACTGGACGTCCAGGTCCAACCCGGCCAGGTCGGCCGTCGACTCGACACGACCGCCAACCTGGCCGCCTTGGCCCAGGTCGTGCCGTCGCTCCACGACGCCGGAATCGAATTGGTGATCCGCGAGAGCCCGCCCCAGGTCCTCGACGTCAGCCAGCAGGCGGCCCAGGCCCGGATCATCCTTAGCCAGCCCCTCTCCCTGACGGCCGAAGGCGCCGGCCCGTGGACCTTCGACGCGGCGGAGTTGGCGCAGATGATGCGCTTCAACCGGGTGACGGACGCCTCCGGCGCCCACTATGCCGTCGGCCTCGACCCGGCGGCTCTCTCGGAGTTCCTGGCGGGGCTGGCTCCCGAGCTGGAACGCGAACCGGAGAACGCCCGCTTCATCTTCAACGACGATACCCGCCAGCTCGACCTCCTGCGCTCGGCGGTGATCGGCCGCACACTGGATATCCCGGCCACGATCGAGTCGGTGAACGCGGGCCTGACCGCCGGTCAGCACACGTTGCCCCTGGTGTTCGACACCACCGACCCGGCCGTCGGCGACACGGCCACCGCCGCCGAGCTCGGCATCACCGAGAACCTCCTGATGGCCTCCTACGGCACGCAGGGCGCCGCCACCTATTTCTCCGGGTCGAGTGCCGAACGCATTCAGAACATCGCCACCGCCTCGGCCGCCTTCCACGGCCTGCTCATCGCCCCCGGACAGACCTTCTCCATGGGCGACTACCTGGGCGACATCAGTCTCGACACCGGTTATGCCGAGGCCCTCATCATCCTAGGGAATCGGACCATCAAGGGAGTCGGCGGCGGCGTGTGCCAGGTCAGCACCACCCTCTTCCGCGCCGTCTTCTTCGCCGGCTTCCCGATCGTCGAACGCCACCCGCACGCCTATCGCGTCGGCTACTACGAACAGGGCACCGGCTCGCCCGGGCCGGGAATGGATGCGACCGTCTTCCTGCCCTTGGTCGATTTCAAGTTCACCAACGACACGCCCTACTGGTTGCTCATGGAGACCTACATCTACGGCAACCAGCTCCTGTGGAAGTTCTACTCGACCTCCGACGGCCGCACGGTCCAGTGGAGCAAGGACATTTCCAACGAAGTCAAGGCGCCCGAGACCATCTATCGCGAGAACCCCGATCTCCCGAAAGGCGAGATCGAGCAGGTCGACTGGTCGGCCAAGGGGTTGGACGTGGTTGTGTACCGAACCGTCACGCGCGACGGCGAAACCCTCTACCAGGATCGGATCAAGACCCACTACCTCCCCTGGCGGGCGATCTACGAGTTCGGACCGGGGACGGACCTGCCCGATGACGCCAACGTCGAAGACGACTAGCCGGGAGCTGTCAGCCATCAGCCCTGAGGCAGCCCTGAGCGAAGGCGGCGTTCCACCCGGGGGTGCGAAGCGCGATCCTGCCGCCGAAGTCGAAGGGTCAGCTATCAGCCATCAGCTATCGGCCATCAGCCGCAAGCGGGTGGCGTCCACACCACGGGCGCTCGCCGCAGAGCGCTTGTGTCCTGTGTCTTGGGTCTCCTTTTCCCAATGATAGAATGAACCACCGCGGAGCGCCGTCATGATCAGCCCCGACCTGCTCGAGATCCTGCGCTGCCCGCATTGCGTACGCGATAAGGAAGGCCTGCTGGTCCTGGTTAAGGACAGCTGGCTGGTGTGTCAGGAGCAGGATTGCCGCCGCAAGTACCCGATCCGCGACGACATCCCGGTGATGTTGATCGATGAAGGGACCAAGTGGATCGGCGTCGCCGAAGCCGACCTGCCCGTCCCGCCCCCAGGAGACTGACGATCGGCCCGGCCGACCTCGCCGTCACGATCAAGGAACTCCTCAGTGGGGACGAGCCCCGCGCCGAATCCGCTGCCACCTACCTCCCCGCCTTCGGACGCCCAGCTCTCCAAGCCCTTCTCGCGCTGGCTGCCTCGCCTCAAGCCGACAGCCGTTGGTGGGCCGTGCGCGCCCTGGCCGGTTTCTCTGAGGCGGACGCCCAGGCGTGTCTGATTCGATGCCTGGAAGATCTCGATGCCTCCGTCCGCCAGTGCGCCGCGTTGGGCTTGCGTCATCATCCGACCGGCGACGCCATCCCGGCTCTCGCCAGGGCCATGGCCGACGACGACATCCTCGTCTCGCGACTGGCGGCCGACGCCCTGGCCGCTTGCGGGGCCATGGCCGTGGACCATCTCCAGAAGGCCTTGTCGTCCGAGCATCCGCGAGTGCGTATTGAAGCGGCGCGGGCCCTGGCCGCGATCCGCGATCCCAGCGCCATCCCGGCGCTTTTCGCCGCCCTGCGCGACCCCACCCCTCTGGTCGAGCACTGGGCCTCTCGAGGCCTGGAAGCTCTCGGGCAAGGGATGGTTTACTTCAAGCCATAGTAGAGCTGTCAGCCGTCAGCCTCGCTGGCGTCCATAGAAACCAGGTTTGCTTCGCAAATCTGGTTTTGCATTTCGGCTATCCGTCTTGAGCTACGCGAAAACCCAAGCCACCCAGGCCGCCGCCATCACGAGCGCCAGCCCCAGCTTGACTCCCACCGAGGCGCCGCAGCCCAGCGCCATGCCGGCGGCCCCGCGCATCGCCAGCCGCGCGTCACGCAGGCGAAGGTACTCGGCCAGGAACGTCCCGCCCAGGAGTCCGATGACGGCGCCCGGGACGGAGAAGAACACCACCCCGACCAGCCCGAGGGCCAGGCCTCCGAGGATCCCCCAGCCCGAAGCGCCACCCAGGCGCGCCCCGGCCGAGCTGACCCATACTTCCGCCAGGAGCCCGGCCAGCGCCGCCAACGTCATGACGGCGAACAGCCAGGGGCCCCACGGCCCCCAACCTACGACCAAGCCGTAGACCAGACCCGCGATCCACATCATCACCAGGTCGGGCACCACCGGCACCACCGCGCCGATGATCCCCACGACCATGACCAGCCCGATGACCAGGGTCACGGCCTCCGGGTTCACGCGGCACCTTCGCCCGTGATGACCTCAATCCCGCCCATCCATGGACGCAGCACCTCCGGCACCACGACGCTCCCGTCGGCCTGCTGGAAGTTCTCCATCACCGCGATCAACGTTCGCGGCAAGCCGAGCCCCGAACCGTTGAGGGTATGCATCGGCCGCGGCCGTCCCCCGTCGGCCGGCCGGTAACGGGCATTCGCCCGGCGCGCTTGGAACTCGCCGCAAGTGGAAACCGACGACACCTCCAGCCACTCCTCGATCCCGGGCGCCCAGACTTCGACGTCGTACGTCTTGCGGGCCGAGAACCCCAGGTCGCCGGTGCACAGCAGGCGCACCCGATGGACCAGGCCGAGCCCCGCGCAGGTGGCTTCGGCATCGGCCAGCATGCGTTCCAACTCCTGGTCCGAATCCTCGGGCCGGCAGAATATGTACATCTCAACCTTGTCGAACTGATGTCCGCGTTTGATGCCACGGACATCCCGCCCGGCCGACATCTTCTCCCGACGGAAGCAGGGCGTGTAGGCGGCATAGCGGCGCGGCAGCGAATCCTCCTCGAGGATCTCCCCCATGTGCAACCCCGTCAGAGGCACCTCGGCCGTCGGCACCAGCCACAGGTCCTCCTCGTGGTCCCGGTACAGGTTGTCCTCGAACTTGGGCAGCTGACCGGCGGCGAAGAGCGTTTCCCCGCGAACCAGGAACGGCGGATAGTATTCGGTGTAGCCCTGGCGTTGATGGAGGTCGAGCATCCAGTGGATCAAGGCGCGTTGGAGTCGCGCCCCGGCACCCTGAAGGATGTAGAAGCGCGAGCCGGTGATCTTGACGCCGCGCTCGAAGTCGAGGATGCCCAGGGCCGGCCCGAGTTCCCAGTGGGGCCGGGCGGCAAACGGGAGCTGGGCGGGCTCGCCAACAGTGTGCAGAACGACGTTGGCCGTTTCATCGGGGCCGTCGGGAACGTCCTCGGCCGGCAGATTCGGGAGGCCGGCCAGGAGATCATGCAGACTCTGATCGACCTGGCGCACTTCGGAATCGAGGTCGTCGATCCGCTCACCGATGAGCCGCATCTCTCCGATGCGCGCCTGGCGCCCCGCCGCCTCCTTCATAGCCCCGATCTCTTTGGAGACCCGGTTGCGTTGGGCCTTGAGGCCTTCCACTTCGCCGAGCAGGGCGCGCCGGCGGGCATCCAACTCGAGGGCGGCCTCCACCGGCGGTTCCAGGCCTCGCCTTCGAAGGCCGGCGCGAACGACCTCCGGGTGATCGCGGATGAACTGGATGTCGAGCATGATCGCCTCCCGCCAGAACGACAAAGCGCCCCGTCATCGCAGGACGAGGGGCGCTCGTGGTGCCACCTGCTTTCGTCCTTCGCCCATTCGACTTCGCCGCCCGCCTTCGGCGAACGGCTTGGCAGAGGACTCAGGACCTCGGACGCGCTAACGGGCGAACCCGGCTCCCTTACGGCGAATGCTACCTCTACGGGAGCAACGTCCCCGGATGGTCCAGGGTGGCAGAGTGGATGGCCACCGGTCCGCCCACCGCCTCGCACCGACCGGCGGCTCTCTGAGGGCGCTTTGGAGACCTCTGTCCCTGCGCTCGTCTCTTGCCGGCGCCCGAGGGCGCCCTAATTGATGTGGATTATAGCAGTCCCTCCACACAGGGAGGAGCACTTGCCGGTCGGGCTCGACGTTCAGTCCACGTTCACGCACCTGTGATTAGGGCCCTCTGGGCCCTCGCCATTCTCCTAATTCCTTTCATAGGCGCGACGGCCTTCCTGATCGGGGTGCGTTCGGAAAGGGGCGGGGCGCCTCCGGCTTCCTAACGTCGTTGCTCTGACGTCGCCATCCCTGCGGGGGAGCTCACTCCCTCACCCCTCCTTCCGGCGCCGAAGTCCTTCGAGCAGCTGTTGCAGCAGCCGCAGCAGAGTCAATTGCTCCAGCCGGCTCATCCCGCGCAACGCCCTTCGCCAGCGCAGGTCCAACCGCCGCGGCACGGCTCGCAGCACGGTCCGCCCGCGCAACGTCAGGCGCACCGCCACCCGGCGCCTGTCCATCGGCGACCGCCGCCGGGCCACCCAGCCTCGCCGGACCAGCAGGTCGACGATGGCCGTCATCGTGGCCGCATCCTGCAGACTGGCTTCGGCCAGCTCGCTCATGCCGACCTCGCCCCGCGCCGTCGCCAGATACACCAGCGGCACGTACTGGGCCACCGTCAGCCGGAACGGCTCGAGATCCTCGGCCAGCTCGCGACGCACCCGCCACCACAGATGCAGCGCCAGCGGTAGCAGCGACCGGGCCTCGCGCCCGACCACCGGCCTGAGCAGGGGTCGATCACCTCGTGCCATGAATTATTTGTACCACGAAACAATACTCGGCCCGGTCCCGGGGCCGATCCGTGATTGACAAGCCTTCCGCGCCGCCGTATCCTAAGCCTAGTCGCGCCGTCAAACCTTCCCGCCCGGAAACCCTTCCAGATCGGATGGTCGCATGAAACCCTCTGCGCAGGAGTCGTTGCCTAACCAAGCGATGCTTTCCGCCTCGGGGGGCGCGTCGAGTCCCGTCCTGGACATCTTCACCAAGTGCGGCGAGTTCACCGATGCCCGCCTGGCTCAAGCCGCCGGTCTCTATCCGTACTTCCTCCCTCTGGAGGACACCGAGGGGACCGAAGTCGTGGTCGACGGCCGGCGCATTCTCATGATCGGCTCCAACAACTACCTGGGCCTGACGACCGACCCGCGCGTCCGCCGGGCCTCCATGGACGCCGTCGAGCGCTACGGCACCTCCTGCACCGGCTCGCGCTTTCTCAACGGGACCCTCAAGCTGCATCAGGAGCTCGAGCAGCGCCTGGCGGCCTTCGTCGACAAGCCGGCCGCCCTGGTCTTCAGCACCGGCTACCAGGTCAACGTCGGCACCATCTCGAGCCTGGTCGGCCGCGGCGACGTGGTCATCGCCGACAAGGACGACCACGCCTCCATCGTCGACGGCTGCATGTTGGCGCTGGGCGAGCTGCGCCGCTACAACCACAACGATCTGGTGCACCTCGAGCGCGTCCTGAGCGGCCTGGACGACAAGACCGGGCGCATGATCGTCGTCGACGGGGTCTACTCCATGGGCGGTGACCTGGCGCCTCTGCCCGAGCTCGTGCGCCTCGCCCGGAAATACGGCGCCCGGCTGATGGTCGACGACGCGCACAGCCTGGGCGTCATGGGCCGCGGCCGCGGCACGGCCGCCCACTTTGGCCTGACTGATCAGGTCGACTTGATCATGGGCACCTTCAGCAAGTCGTTCGCTTCGCTCGGCGGGTTCATCGCCGGCGATGACGACGTCGTCCACTACATCCAACATCACGCCCGTTCGCTGATCTTCAGCGCCTCCATGCCGGCATCCAACGTCGCCGCCGTCTTGGCCGCCGTCGACATCATGGAGAAGGAACCCGAACTTGTCGACCGCCTGTGGGCCGTCACCGAACGGATGCGCGCCGGCCTCACCGCGATGGGATTCAACATGGGGCCGAGCGTGACTCCGATCATCCCCATCCGGACCGGCGATCAGGCGACCACGATTCTGGCCTGGAAGAAGTGCTACGACGCCGGGTTGTACACCAACGCCGTCCTGGCGCCGGCCGTGCCTCCCGACGAGTGCCTGCTGCGCACTTCCTATATGGCCACCCACACCGACGAGCAGATCGACCGGGCGTTGAGCATTCTCGGCCAGGTTGGCCGCGAGCTCGGCCTGATCAACTAGTGGCCAGTGGTCAGTGGTGAGTGGCCTGTCTCCCCTCTAGCGCGGGGGCTCCACCCCGGACCGCATCGGCTTCATGGGATCGGCTCCATACATCCGGACCAGACTCCTGACCACTGACCACCGACCACTGACCACCGTCCTGGTCACCGGGGCTACCGGGTTCGTCGGCTCGCGCCTGTGCCGGGCGTTGTGCGCGGAGGGATTCACAGTCCGCGCTCTGCAACGGGCCACCTCCTCGCGCGTAGGCCTGGAGGGCCTCCCGGTCGAATCCTTCGTCGGCGACATCCTCGAGCCGGCCACGCTGGCCACGGCCTTGCGGGACGTCGGGCTGGTGTTCCATGTCGCCGCTCAGTCGGCCTACTGGCGCAACCCCCAAGGGGTCGTGCGCGCCGCCGTCGAGGGGACGCGCAACGTTGTCGAGGCCGCCGCCGCCGCCGGCGTGCGCCGGGTCGTGTTGACCAGCTCCGTCGGGGCCTTGGGCGTCCCGGCCGACGGCGAGTTGCTCGACGAGCAGCACCACTTCAACTTGCCGCCGCGGTCCTTCCCGTACGGGTACGCTAAGCACGCCTCCGAGCAGGCCGCCCTGCGCGCCGCCGAGGGCCGTCTCGACCTGGTGATCGTCAACCCCTCGATCGTCCTCGGCCCGGGTGACCTCAACCGGATCAGCGGTTCGATCATCCTGGAGACCGCCCGAGGCCGGGCGTTCGTTTCGACCGGCGGAGGGGCCAACTACATCCACGTGGACGACCTCGCCGCTGGGCACATGGCCGCGGCCGAACGCGGGCGGCCGGGGGAGCGGTACATCCTGGGCGGCGAGAATCTAAGCCACCGCGAGGCATTGAGCGCCATCGCCCACATGGTTGGCCGGCGCCCGCCGTGGCTGCACCTGCCCGACGCCACCGTACCGCTGGCCGCCGGTCTGCTGGACGCCGCCGGTCGCTTGGTACGGCTGCCGATGAACGGGGCACAGATGCGCATCAGCCGGCATCGTTTGTTTTGCGACGTCTCCAAAGCCAGGGGGGAGCTCGGTTTTTCGGCCACGCGGAGCTTCTCGGAGGCGGCCCAAGAGGCCTATGATTGGTACCGCGCTCAGGGTATGATCCCGGGCGCGTCGACGGCGGGCTGAGCCGACAAACGCCTCCATAGGGGTCACGCGGGATCTGCGGTGTTTGTCCCGCGGTGCGGCGGCAAGGGCACAGCGTCGAACTCAGGCCGTCATCATGGCGGGGGATGGGGTGCCAAGAACAAAGCCTGCCCGGAAGGCCGAGCCTCGCGTGGCCGCCTTCGTTCCACCTTATCCGCCATCGTGGGTCGACCGGTTCACCGATGGGGTCGACCGGCCGCCGATCCCGTGGTGGTCCTTCTACCTTTTCGTTGCCCTCGTCCTCGAGATGATCCAGGTGACGATCTTGTGGCGGGATGGAATCTTCGCCACGTACGGCGTTCAATTCTTCCAGTTCTTCTTT
>Ga0214473_10007847_pt1 | contig 12629 bp, 11 predicted proteins | sample RVTome_7_FD_203509 | JGI IMG/M metagenome (GOLD analysis project Ga0214473, IMG submission 203509) | Soil microbial communities from uranium-contaminated site in the Upper Colorado River Basin, Wyoming, United States - RVT98D197 | ecosystem: Environmental > Terrestrial > Soil > Contaminated >... | reverse complement strand
CTTGACCTGGGGATTGAGCTTCTGGTTGATCGTCATCTGGACGAGATCGACCAGGTCCCGGCTGGGCTGGACTCCCGGCTGCAGGGCCGCCACGACGACCGGCGTACGGTCCTTCGTGGGGTGGAGGATGAAGGTCACGCCGACCTTCCGGAAGTGCCGGGTGTGCTCGTTCAGGGCGTTCTCGTACATCGTCTCGTTGACCAGGTGGCCGTAAACGTTGGCGATGTTTCCGGAGCGCCCCGATGCGTAGAAGGTCCTGGGAGTGACCGGATCCGTCGGGCCGTCGAGGATCAGCGCATCCTCCGGGCTCCCGGGGTCGTAGATGGCCCGCACCCAGTAGGCCGAGTCGCCGCCGTCGTGGGCGATGCGACTACCCTCCCGGCCCTTCCCCGGCCACTCCGGGGCGAACGCATGGTTGTAGTATTTGGCCGCGGTAAGTTTCGCATCGGGCCGGGCGGGCCCTCGCCGCCCCTCGTTGCTGCCCATCAGCCACCCCATGCGGTGCGGCTGGGCGCCCCGGTAGAGCAGTTGCCCGATCACCGCCTTTCGTCCCCTTCCCGAAGCGGTGATGAGGGCCTCGGTCACCTCGCGCGGCGTGTCGATCCGGTTCCCCTCCTCGTCCTCCAGGCGGTCGGCGATCACCGGGTTCACCCACGGCAGCGGAAGGATTTCCGGGTGCTCGTGGTCCATCTCGATCGGGGTCCGGGTCTGTGCCACCACTCCCTCCGGCTCGCGGGTTCCGGCGAGCCGAAGGAGATCGTCGCGGTACGTCTCGACGCACCGCCGCTCGACGCCCGGTCGGCGCTTGAACGTCGCATGCTGCGACCCGAAATCCTCGGTGCGCCACAACGAATTGATCGCCACGTCGCCCAGCACCGCCTGGATCCGGGCGTGGGCCGGATAGGAGTACGGGGCCGCGCAGCCGCAGGTCCCCGGTGCCCCCTCCCGCTGCAGGGATCGGACGTCGAACCCCCCCTTGTCGGGATCGAAGAGCCCGTCGACCTTCGACATCGCCTCGTAGATCGGAGAACCGGCCTTCAGGAACGAGGCCCCGAACTCCTCGACCACCTGGGCGAGCCGGCGGGGAGTGGGCACGAAGCTCTGGAGGAGGAAGGTTCTCCCCTCCATCATCGGGAACCACAGGGCATACGCGGGACCCACGATCCATCCGTAGTCCGTGGACGTGTGGTGGATCTCGTGGGGCGCCAGCCCGAAGGAGTTGAACATGGTCTGGCCCCCGGCGATGGTCGCTCCGACCAGGGAAATGATCCCCTTGGGCTGACCGGTGGAGCCGCTGGAGTAGCTCAGGAGCGCGGGGTCCCCGCCGCCCATCTCGACCGCGGCGAACTGGTCGATCTCCTTCCCCTTCGCCTTGAGCATCTTCTCCGTCCGTCGAACGGCGTCGTCCCAGAGGATGTCCCGCCCCTCCGTAAGGGGTGCCTTCTCCAGGAGTCCCAGCTTGGCGAGGCGATCGTAGACGATGAGTTTCTCGTCGCGTTCCCACGGTTCCTCGAACGCCGAAAGGATCCGGTCGATGACCTTTCGCTGCCGCTCGATGCTCTCCATCTGCCCGGCTCCCACGCCCTTCCGCCGCGCGTGGCGGAGGATGAACTCCGGGACGCCGACCTGCTCGTCCTCGGTCAGAAGGGCCGAAAGGGTCGGTTTCGGGGTCCCGCGCACGATCCGTCGCACGTGGTTTTTCAGCCAATCGCGATGACGGACCTCGACGGCGTCCCCCGCGGCCTCCAGAACGTCCGCCCAACGGTCCAGCAAATCGGCGGCGAGCGCCCGCACGTCGGCCCCCCAGGGAGCCCCGCTATCGCCGGGGTCGGCCGCCGCCGGAACACCGCGCATGGCCGCCGCCATCACGGGGGCGTACCGCTCGAAGATCCGTTCGTCCCGCGAGGCGGCAGCAACCCGCGCCTTCGCCCGGCGAATCGCCTCGTCCCGCATCCGGAGGGCCTGCCGGAGCTCTTCTCCCGCGGCCTCGTCGAGCGACGAGAGGACGACGCGCTTGATGTGCGCCTCGTGCACGACCTCGAGGAACTCGCGCATGGCGTCGCTGCTGTAGGTGACCTTGCCCGCGAGCCGCTCGGTCACGGCCGCGGCGATGCCTCGGGCCTCCTCTCTCAACTCCTCCGGCAATCCGTCCTGCGCCGCCTCGAGACGCTCGAGGAAGACGGCCCGCGGCAGGTAGCGGCTCAGCGCGACGTCGACCGAGTCCTTCTTGAGCTCCCGGGAACGGTCCCCGACCCGGTAGCCGTCCTCGGTGATGATCACCTTGGCGCCCATGTTGTAGACGGTGTCGCTGAAGATGTCGGGGCCCTTGGCCCCGAACACGAAGTGGTAGGTCGCACCGGCCAGGGTCGCCGCGAGCTGGGCGACCAGCCCCTTGATGTCCGTGGACATGTAGATGACGAGCATGTCCCCCGGCGCCACCCCCATGTCGACCAGGACGTTCGCCAGGCGGTTGGCCTCCCGCCGGATCTGGCGGTAGGTGAACGACTTCACGTCCACGTTCTTCCCGTCCTTCTGGTCCTCGCCGATGTTGATCACCCGGCGCTCATCCAGAAGCCCTCGCGCCTCGAGCTGATCGAAGATCGCACGGGCGGGGTTGATCCTTCCGTCCTCGAAGCGGCGGATCACCGGGAAGCTGCGGAGATCGAGGGCGACCGACGGCCGCTCGCTCCACGCGTATGGATAGACCATGTCGAGCTCGAACTTCTCCGGGTGAGTGAGCCACGCGCGGCGGACCACGCGCCAGCCCATCTGCGTCTCCATCAGCGACCGGAGCACGCCGAGCTCGTCGGTGACCTTCTGGTCCGACCACTGGGAGTTGCGAAGGCCGATGCCCAGCCTGACCGTCCGCGCGGGCTCGTCCCTTGAGGCCAGGTCCCGCTCCTTCTCCCCGCAGTGGTAGTCCCCCCGGGGAAGGATGAACTCGTTTCCTTCGTAGGCGATGAGCGCTTCCTCCGCGAGCCGGCAGCCCGTGGAGACCGGCGTGGCCGGGATCGGCGCCCGATATCCCCTTGCGTCGGACAGGACGACGGTGTCCAGGTGACTGTCGAACCCCCCGGGGACGAACCCCTTCAAAAGGCCGAGGACCCCTTCGAGGTGGGCGAAGCCGGCGGCCATCTCCTGGGCGAACTTGAGCTCCACCGCCCTCGCTTCGTCCTCCTCGTAGAGACCCTCCTGTGCGAACGTGTCGATGAGGAACTCGGTCAACCACACCGCCTGGGCAGACGCCGACCGCATCGCGGCCAGGGACTCCCGCGCGAAGACATCCCCCCCCGCGGCGGCCCGCTCCAGGCTTTCGAAAATATCGCCGAGGTACCCCCGGTTCCCCTTCCCGAACCCGAAGTGGCGGCCGATCATCTCCGAAAGGTCGCGGACCCCCTCGACGATGACACCCTTCGGAGCCCCCCGCGCTTCCAGGAGGGCGGAAATCCGCCCGGGATCGGGGGCTCCTTCCCCCTGGCGAAGTTCGGCGACGAACCCCTCGGCGTCCTCTCCCGCGTACCCCTGGGCCAGGCCAAATCCTACCGCCTGCCTCCCGCTCATGGGAGACGCGGTCAGTCCGAAGAATTTGGCGGCGGCGGGTCCCATGCGTCTTGGTAGATACCAGGTGGCCCCGTTTCCGGGGACGAGACCGATCTTGACCTCCGGGACCCGGATCCGCGTGGTCGCATCGGTGATCATGAAGTCCGCGGAGGCGGCCAGCCCCAGGGCCGAACCGGCGCACAGGCCGCGGACGACGCTGACCGTCGGGATGCGAAGTCCCCGGATTTTGCCGCACAGGATCTTCTGATCCGCGAGAAACCGGAACGCTCGCGGCCTGGAGCCGGGGTCCAGGAGATGGCGCATCATTTCGGGGAAATCCGTGCCCACCGAGAAGTTCTCCCCCCCCGCGAGGATCAGCGCGCGAGCCAAGGGGTTCTCCGCCACCTTGTCGACGAGCTCCAGGAGGCAGGCGATGTCGGCAGGACCCAGGTAGTTCAGCCCGTCAGAGCCCTCCAGCCGGATGACCGCAACGCCGTCCTTTCCGACGTCCAACTTCACCAGGCTCATCCCGGCCCTTCCCGCCGGCCCGTGGTCTTCGCGCTGTTTTTCCCGGTTCGCACGGCCCAAGATCGGCCCTCCGGATTTCCTCACGTGGGAGGAAGGGGTATTGCCGTTGGATACGTTAATATCAAAAGAGGTTTAACGCGCATAAGATTCCACCCGGCCCGGGGTCGATTCCTCCTCCGCGCAAATGTGAGCCGCTAAAGAGGCGGCACATTGCCGTGCTGGCCGGAAGATGGGAGTCCCCTCCCCGGCCGCGACGAGCGAAAAAAAATCGTGTATCAAATGAGCTTTCGGCTGCTAGAGAATTTCCTTCTTGTTCCCAAGAAACTCCAGCAGTCCACCGTTGACTTCCTCTGTGTGTGTCCAAGTTATGCAGTGCGGCCCATCCTTTACCACCAGCAGGCGGGCTCCCGTGATCAGCTTGGCGGTACGGAGTCCCGAGGCGGCGATGGGCAGAATCCGGTCCGCATCACCGTGAATGACCAACGTGGGCACGTTGATGCGACTCAAGTCGTTGCGGAAGTCCTCATGCCATGTCGGCACGCAGGCGAGGCTGGCCGTGGCAGAGGCGCCGGCTCCGATGTTCCAGCTGGCCTGCACCGCCTGTTCGCTGACGCGCTTGCCGAGCAGGAGGTCGGTGTTGAAGAAATTTTTGAAAAAATCGGTGAAGAACGCGTAACGGTCTGCGACGATCGCTTTCTTGATTCCCTCGAAGACAGCGCCGTCCACGCCCTCCGGGTTGTCCGGCGATTTCAGCAGGAACGGCGGAACCCCGGAGATGATTACCGCTTTGCTCACGCCCTTGGATCCATGTTTCCCCAGGTAGCGAGCCACTTCACCGCCACCCATCGAGAAACCGACCAGCGCGAAATCACGCAGTCCGAGGTGGGTCACGAGTTTGTGCAGGTCCTCGGCGAAGGTATCATAGTTGTAACCGCTTGTTGGCTGGCTGGACTTGCCGAACCCTCTGCGGTCATACGTGATGACACGGTGACCTGCGTCCAGGAGAACCGGCACCTGCTTCTCCCAGGAAGCACCGCTGAGCGGATATCCGTGGATGAGGACAACGGGCTTGCCGGAGCCGTGGTCCTCGTAGTAAAGGTCGATGTTGCCGGAGTTTTCCTTCCCGACTGTAATATATGGCATCGAGATTCTCCTTTTCTCTCTCGACGTTGATGGTTGTCGCCTATCGAAACTTGGATGCCCGGCTCCTCATGGAGGTCGCGCTTCATCCCCGATCGGAACAATATCCGCCGATCAGCCTCGTCGACCCTGGTGAGTCTGGGCTTCCGGGATATGGAAAGAGCGGGATCAGCCGACGCCGCCCTTAAACGAAGGGGTATGAAGAATGTGATCGAATCCGGTAGAGACTTTCGGAAGATTATTACACTATGATACGGGTGGACCGATCACGGGGGTTGGTCAATCCCTTCAACACATTCCATTGCCGGAGGAGACGTCGATGAAAGGAAATGAAAAACTTCTGGGAACATTGAACGCTCTGTTGTCGGATGAATTGACCGCGATCAGCCAGTACATGGTTCATTCGGAAATGTGCGCCAACTGGGGGTACGAGAAGCTGCACAAGGACTTTGAAAAACGCGCCTTCGACGAGATGAAGCACGCCGAGAAACTGATCGGCCGGATCCTCTTCCTCGAGGGAACGCCGATCGTCAACAAGCTCGGGCGGATGTCCATCGGAGCGGATGCATCCAAACAGCTTGCCGGCGACCACGCGCTCGAGATGAGCGCCATCCAGGCCTACAATCAAGCCATCAAGCTCGCCGGAGAAGTCAACGACTTCGCCACCCGGGAGATGCTGGAACACATTCTCCAGGAGGAGGATGCGCATATCGATCGGATCGAGGCGTTGCAGGACCAGATAGGCCACATGACGCTTCCCCTGTTTCTCTCCATGCAGGTCGGATAGGTCGGATTGCCGCGCGGGCGGGAGGGGACGATGGAACTGAAAGGGAAACACGTTGCCGTATTGGCGGAGGATCTCTACGAGGATCTCGAGTTGTGGTATCCCGTGTATCGGTTCCGGGAGGCGGGAGCGAAGGTGACCGTCGTGGGGGGAGGCGCGAGCGGATACTCCTCCAAGCACGGGTACCCGGTGACTCCCGACGCGACCGCGGAGAAAGTGAACGCCGCCGACTTCGACGCGGTGATCATACCGGGGGGCTACGCGCCCGACCGGATGCGCCGCCACAAGGCGATGGTGGACCTGGTCCGAGACGTGTTCGCGAGAGGGAAAGTGGTCGCGGCGATCTGCCACGGCGGGTGGATGCTGGTTTCGGCGGACGTGTTGCGGGGCAGGAAGGCGACCTGCTTCTTCGCCATCAAGGACGACCTGGTGAACGCGGGGGCCCTGTACGAGGACCGGGAAGTCGTCCGGGACGGCAACCTGGTCACGTCGCGGAAGCCGGAAGACCTGCCGGCATTCTGCCGGACGATCCTGCAGGCGCTGTCAGGGGCGAAGGCGTAAAGCCTCATGATCCCGTGATTCGACGACTTGCCGATTCACCGGGATGACGGAGAAGGACACATCCATGGAGCTTTCGGACAAGCGGTGCGTTCCATGCCGGGGCGGGGTTCCGGCGATGGGAGCGGAGGAGGCGGGAAGGCTGGTTTCCCTGGTCTCCGGCTGGACGCTCGAGGAGGAGACGAAAGGTATCCGCCGCGAATTCCGGTTCCGGAATTTCGCGGAGGCGATGCAGTTCGCCCGGCGGGTCGGGGAGATCGCGGAGGCCGAGGGGCATCATCCGGACCTGTCCGTCGGATGGGGGTACTGCACGGTGCGGTTTCGGACCCATTCGATCCGGGGGTTGCACGAAAACGATTTCATCATGGCGGCGAAGGTCAACCGCCTCCTCTGAACGGGGTTGCCGCCGTCATGATCGGTCCCCTGCTGATCAGCCTCCTGCCCCCCGAACCGCTCGGGGAGGCGGCGAAGTCGCCCCAGGACCAGGTTTCGTACGCCATTGCCCTCCTCCTCCTGGCGGGAATTCTCCTTTCTCTTCTGCTGCGTCCACCAGGGCGCTGATGGCGCTTCCCGGATTCATTTAATTTGTGGCGTCTCCCTTCACGGGGGATCCGGGTCGCTGAGGGCAGCGCACAGAAGGACCAGCACCAGGAACTGCCAGTTGGCGATGACGTCGGGCTTCATGAGGATGGTTTGGCCGATGGTCAGCATAAACATGAGCAAGGAAGTCAGCGTCCACACCTTGCGCGGTTTCCTCCCGGAGAGGATCATGATGGCCAATACCGGTTCCGCCACCATGATCAGCCAGGCGAGAGAAACATTCAGAACGTGCGGCGACCAGGTCTTGTCGAACTGGGAGGTGATATAGCCGACAAAGGTGGCGGGCCCCATGAAGATCCATTTCGAAAGGCCGGCGTAGAGCAACCACGACCCGAAAAAGAGCCGGATGCCGAACAGAAAATATCTGCGGGTGTCGTATTTGAGAAATTCCATGCCCCCTCCTCCCGTACGGTTCGGATCGTATTCCGGTAAGATTCGGGAAAGATCCGATCGGATGCGTGATCGGGGATCGCCATCCTTCAGCGAGTCATTGCATTTATTACTGATCAAAGGGAGTGGCGACATGTGCAACACCTGTGGCTGCGTAAAATAGTGACGCTATCGTCGATGAGGGGTGACGCAGGCCGCGGCGTCACCCCTCCCCGCTTCCGCTCGTTCCCTACCGTTGCTGCAGCGTCTCGTACGCGCGGTACTTGATCGCCTTCTGGGCCCCCTTCGCCGACTCCGAGCTCATGTCGCCCATCGTGTCCAGGCTGTTCTTATACCGTTCCGCGTGATCCATCTCCGCGCGGACCGCGGGGGACGGCGGGGCGGCGGCCAGCCCCGCCGCGGCCTTGCCGAGCATCCCCTTCGCCTCCTCCTTTTTCCCGTGGTCGGCCAGCCGGGCCGCTTCCTGCACCAGCACGTTCGCCTCCGCGACGGCCCTCTTTTCCTGCACCGACCGGTCGAACCCCTCGCGATAGATCCGCTCGTCGCGGACGAGTTCGAGGGAAACCCCCTTCGACGAGGTGGTGATCCCCTTCGACGTCGCCGGATCGCGGTACCGGAGCGCCACGTCCCCGACCTCCCGCAGCCCGGTCTGTTCCCCGGTCACGTTCACCTTGGCGAAGACGGTACGGCGCTCACCCGCGGAAAGATCTCCCAGCCGGATGACGTAGGCGTCGCCGTCGCGCCGCCAGTCGCGCCCGAGGACATTGCCGAAGCGGCAGTCTCTCTTGAGCCGGATGATGATCTCGACCTCGGAAGCGGCTGTCCGGGAGGCGGTGTGGAACTCGGATTCCAGCGCCGCCACGATCCGCTCGGGATCGCCGAGGTAGCGGTAATTCCCTCCGCCGCCGCCTGCGATCCTCGTCATCAACTCCTCGTCGAAATCGTTGCCGACGCCGAACGTGGAGACGGAGATCCCGTTTTCGGCCATGTCCCCCGCGCGCTCCCGCAGGGCGCCGCGGTTGGTCACGCCGACGTTGGCCAACCCGTCCGAGAGGAGAAGGACCCGGTTCAAGGTGCCCCTGCGCTTCCCGGCCTTCGCCTGCCGGTACCCTTCCTCCAGCCCGCCGGAGAGGAAGGTCGACCCGCCCGGATACAACCCGGAGACGATCCGGTGGAGAACCTCCCGATCCCGCCCCACGGGCCGCGACGGCCACGGGATCTCGACCTGCTGGCTGTAGGTCACGATGGAGAGGAGATCGTCCGGCCCCATCATGTCCACGAGATGATGGGCGGCCGTCTTGACGAAGTCGAGCTTGCGCGCTTCCGCCATCGATCCGCTCCGGTCGATGACGAGCGCGAGGTTCAGCCTGGGCCGGTCGGTGCGGATCCCCGGGGCGTCGGGGGCGATCACCTGGATCTGGATCGTCCCGTCACCGGGGCCGGGGACGAGCACCCTGCGGTTCTCCGACCGCACGTCGAGCACAAGGGGCGCCGCATGGGCGCATGACGCGCCGAGAATCAGCGACGCAAGGGTTACCGCCAGCGTGACGATCCTGTTGCCGAGCAGTGAAGTTTGCATGGGAATCCTCCGTTTCACGCGAGTTGATATTTCCGTTCCTGCTCCATTTACCCGGGCCGGCCGGTCTTTATTCCCCTCCGATCGGCATCTTTTTCCGTAGGGAATATTTTCGCCGCCCGTATGGTATAGAGGTTGAGGGATGAGCGCGGACCTCGAAGCGGAAAAAGACGAGCGGCTTGCCGCGCTGGCGGCAGGGGGCGACCGGGGCGCTTTCGACGCGCTGGTGACCCGCCACCGGCAGGCGGTCTACCGACTTTGCTGGTCGGCGACGGGGAACGCCGCCGATGCCGACGATGCGGCGCAGGAAACGTTCGTTCGCGTGTACCGGTCGCTCCCTTCGTACGATCCGGGGAGGCCGTTCGGCCCGTGGCTTCGGAAGGTCGCGTGGAACTGCGGCCTGTCGGTCCGCCGCGACGGGATCGCGGGAGTGCCAAGGGTCGCAGAGGGCGACGCGCCCGAGGCGGTCGACACGGCTCCCGGCCCCGAAGAGGCGGCCGCGGGAAACGAAGAGAGGCGGAGGGTGGCGGGCGCGATGGCCGGGCTTCCCGCCGACCTTCGAATGGTGATGGTGTTGCGGGCGGTGGAGGGGCTTTCCTACGCGGAGATCGCCCTGGCGGCGGGGATTCCCGCGGGGACGGTGATGTCGCGCCTCTCCCGCGCGCGAACGCGGCTGCTGGCCGCGCTGGGAGGAGGTTCGTGATGGATTGCCGGGAAACGCAGACGCTGCTGGCCGCCTTCCACGACGGGGAGCTGCCCGCCGTCGACCGCGCCCGGGTGGAAGACCATCTGCGCGGCTGCCTGGAATGCGGCGCGCTGCTGGCCGACCTGGCGCGGGCCGACCGGTCGGCCGGCGTGCCCGATCCGGGACCCGCGTACTGGGACCGGTTCAACGCCCGGGTGATGGATCGCATCGATCGGGAAGCGGACGGTCCGGGGGTGGCGGTCCTTCGGCCGAAACATGGGTGGATGCGGCAGCAACTCCGCTATCTCGTCCCCGCCGCGGCCGCCGCGGCCCTGGTTGTAGTCGTCGTCCGGTACGGCGGGATGGGTCCCGTCGCCCCGGCTCCGGCCGTCCCGCCGGCGGTGAGCGAACCGGCGGCGCCGGTTTCGGCAGGGCAACGGACGGCCAAGGCGGAACCTGAATCCGACGGCCAGGGATGGCCTAGTGCCGGGGCAGGCAGGGATGCCACGGATTCTGTTGCCCCGGCCCGCGCGGCGAAAGAGGCGGAGAGCCCCGCGGTTGCGCGACGCGTCCCGCCGCCGGCGATCGCCGACGAACGGCTCGCCACCGTGACGCGCGAGGAGCGGGACCGCCTGGCCGATCGCTCCCTGCCGGCCGGGAGCAAGGAGGCGTCGCGGGATCGCGCGGCCGCGCCTGCCGCGAGCGGCGTACCGCCCCCGGCGTCGTTCCAGAGAGCACCCGACGGCTCGCCGCCGGTCACCGCGGCGGACGGGATGCCCCCGGGGAGTCCTGCCGAACGAAAGAAGATGGGGGGAGCGGCCGCCCCGATGGCGGAACGGCAGGCCGCCGACATGGCGAAATCGGCTTCCGGGATGATGATGGCGAAGGAACAGGCTGCGGAGGCGCCTTCAGCGGATTCCCTCGGGAAAACACGGTCGAAGGCGGGCCCGGCGTCCCTTGCTTCCGCTCCCGCACCCGCTCCCGCCGCCTCGCCTTGCGAGCTGGCGCGCACGCTGGCCGCCCGCGAGCGCTGGAAAGCGGCGGAAGACTCCCAGCGGGCGTGCCTCGCGGGAGACCCGGATGCACCTGCCCGGGAAAAGGGCCTCGTCTTCCTGGCCGAATTGCTCGACCGCCAGGCGCGCTTCGCCGAAGCCGACGCGGTCATCGCGGAAGTGGACCGAACGTTCCCGCAAAGCCGTCCGCTGGACCTCTACCGCCAGCAGCGACCGATGGTGCAGAGGCAACCGGTGCCGGTCCCGGGTACCCGCTAGGAAGAGCGGTTCCTCAGAGCCCCCGCATCCACTCCGGCCGGAGCATTCCCGGGGAGGCGTCCATCAAGGCCTTGTCGATGAGCCTCAGGATTTCGCCCTTGTCCCCGGGCAGCGTCATGCCCGTGATGGGAAGGTAGTTGGATGCGTGCTCCGTGCCGAACTTGCAGCCGGCAAGCTCAAGGTCTTCGACGAACCACCGGAGCTCCTGCAGGGACTGTTTCCTGTCGATGAGCCTGAACCCGCCGCCCATGACCTTCTCCTCGTAGGCACGCGCGTCCGGTCCCACCATGAGGGTGAGCGTGGCCAGGAACTGTGGCCCGATGCCATTGACCACGCGGGCGGAATCCTTCGCATGCTCATGGCTCCCGTCCACCCCGCCGAGCCCCAGGATGATAAAGGCGGACATCCGCATTCCCGCCTGCAGGGCCTTCCGGCTCCCCTCGATGATCTGTCGGGCGGTTGCGCCCTTGCCGACCCTCTTCAGCAGTTCGTCGTTCCCCGTCTCTATCCCGAGGTAGAGGAGATCGAGTTTGCGTTCCTTGAGCCTCCTCAGCTCTTCCGGCGTCTTTGCCGTGAGATTCGCTGGTCCGGCATACGTGCTGATCCGTTCGAGGGAGGGGAACCGCCGGTTCATGAGGTCGAGCACCTTCACGAGGTAGTCGGTCGGCGCCGCCATCGGGTCGCCGTCGGCGAGGAAGATCTTCCTGGTGTCCGGGTAACACCCGGACATCTCCACGACATCCCTCTCCACCTCATCGAAAGGGCGCACACGAAAATCCTTGGTCCTGTACGAAGTGCAGAACAGGCACCGGTTCCACGAGCAGCCGAGGGTCACCTGGATAATGAGGGACCTCGCCTCCGATGGCGGCCTGAACAGCGGAAAATCGTATTCCATGGTGGTCTCAGGATACTATCTTTCAAGGTACCTTCGCGCGGCGAGGAGAATGCGATGACGGCGGATGCGAAGCCCGTATCGGCGACCCGGCTGGTGATGGCGCAGGAGATGACGCCCCAGGACGCGAACCCCGCGGGGAACGTCCACGGGGGGAATATCATGAGGCTGGCCGACTCGGCCGCCGGCGTGGTGGCGATCCGGCACTCCGGCAGGAACTGCGTCACCGCCGCCGTGGACCACTTTGAATTCCACGCCCCCGTCTTCATCGGCAACCTCGTCACCTTTTACGCCTCCGTGAACCATGTGGGGCGCACCTCGATGGAGGTCGGAGTTCGCGTCGAGGCGGAGGAACCGCGCACGGGGAAGAGGACCCACACGAATTCGTCCTATTTCCTGATGGTGGCGCTGGACGACCAGGGAAGGCCGGTCGAGGTTCCGAGGCTGCTGCTGGAGACCGCCGAGGACCTCCGCAGGAACGAAGAGGCAAGGCAACGGGCGATCGCCCGGCGGCAGCGCAAGAAAAAGTAGAGGCGTCCGGTGGAGGCCGGATCACTCCGTCGACGCGGTCCGTCCCGGCGTGTTCAAGGCGGTCCGCACCGTGTGCCACGGCAGCGTCGCGCATTTGACGCGCACGGGGAATTCGCGGACCCCGGCGAGCGCCT
>Ga0214473_10007846_pt1 | contig 12630 bp, 17 predicted proteins | sample RVTome_7_FD_203509 | JGI IMG/M metagenome (GOLD analysis project Ga0214473, IMG submission 203509) | Soil microbial communities from uranium-contaminated site in the Upper Colorado River Basin, Wyoming, United States - RVT98D197 | ecosystem: Environmental > Terrestrial > Soil > Contaminated >... | reverse complement strand
TCCTTCTGCACTTCCGCCAGCGCCTCCTGCTGTTGCGGTAAGCTGATATGCTGGATGAATTACTGGAACGCTTTGATCTCAAGTACGAGCAGTTGAGTTCCGTTGAGAGAGAGACTCTCCTTTCGTGGATGGACGCTCTCAACCGCAACCAATTAACGACCGATAAGATACAACAGTACATCAACGTCATGCGGGATGCGGTGGATCAGGAGTTAGTCAACGAGCCGGAGTTTAATTACCTTTTTATCTTTCGGGTCCCCAATCGTAAGCAGATACTACTCAAGGCGAGACTTCGTAACTATATGCTCCTTCAGGCGTTTCTTTTAACGCCGGAAAAGGCAAAAGCCGCATTGGAGCGTGCGCTTGAGGGACTGTCTAAGCCCAAAGGGGCGTGATACTATGGCAAAGATACCGAAAAAGGTGCGTCAGTGGAGGAGAAAGCAAAAAAAAGGAGCGATTATGAAGCCGTCTACGTTTGCTAAAATTGAGAGAGGCGCGGCACGGAAAGGCGCGAGGAACCCGAAGAAGGTTGCAGGAAAGGCGTATTGGAGGACCGTACTCGCAAAGGCGCGCAAGACGCTTGCGGGTCAGATGAGAAAGGGAAAGAAGGCATGATTGTCAAACGGAAGAAAGGGTATTACGTCGTATCGGAAAATAAGAAGCGGAACCTCGGCGGACCGTATAGGTCCCGAGCCGCCGCAATCAAGAGGCTTAGACAGGTAGAGTTCTTCAAGCATAAAAAAAAGTAGGTTTGACACCTGACGGTTTGTTTGCTAGTCTATCCCTATGGATCCGCAGTCACAGAAAGTCCTCGCTGACATAATTCTCAAAGATATTAACGACCTCAATGATGACGACAAAGCCTTTCTCCGCGCACGGCGGGCTTACCTTACTCCCGATCAGGAAGGAAAGTTCCATTCGGTTTTTGAACAGAAGTACGATGCACTTGCCGGCAATCCTCCCCCGGACCGGCTTGCTCTGTACCGGTCGCTTCAAAAACAAGCCAAGGAGCGCGGTATAAAGGTCGCAAGAGGAGCGTCATTGGAGGATTTGCAGGAATTACTGAAGTAAACAGATTTACAAAACCAAACCCTTTACGAAAGGACGGTATATGCCTAAGAAACCAGCGAACAAGCCGACCGAGGAAGAATTGAAGAAGAAGATGGACGATGCATTAATTGAAGCTGAAAGTCCTTCCCCGTCCAAGCCCCCGGAGGAAACCCCTACGCCAAGCCCGAGCGCGCCTGTCCCGAGCCCTTCCCCGTCCAAGCCCCCGGAGGAGCCAGTTGAGAGTCCGAGCCCTAGTCCTGCACCGATCCAAGTGAAGAAAGACGGGCAAAAGGATGACGTTGATTACAGAAAGAAGTTCGTTGAATCGCAGAGGGAGACGCTCATCGTCGTTGCGAAGAATAAGAAGATCAATGAGGCTGTTGAGACCGCTATCGATCTTCCGGATCCCACGGAGGAGGAGCTTCGCGTCAAGTATCCCCAGTGGGACGACATGACGGAGACCGAGAAGACTCTTGCGAAAGATGCGTTTATCAGCACGCGGCGATTCAGCGCATTTGCGGAAGCGACGAATGAGTTTAAGAAACTGGACAAGTGGGCGGAGGATGTTGATACGTTTGTTGCCGATCCCAAGACGCTCATACAGTATCCGGCGCTTGAGGGAAAGATGGATGATTTCAAGATTTTTGTACTCAAGCCGACGAGAAGGAACGTGGACTTCCCTGATCTTATCGCCGCGTTTCTTTACGATGCGAGCGCACAGAGGAAGCCGAATAGAAGCAAAATGTTTGAGGCGGGATCCGGAGGGCCGAATACAAAGCCGCAGGCAAAGCCCGGGATGATCAGTATAGATGAGGCCGCTGTTCTTATGAAAACCGACTACAATAAGTACAAACAGCTTCTCAAGGATGGGAAGATAGATTTTAGCAAGGTTTCGTGATTCCGTTTTCCCCTCTTGACAAACAATAGTTTCGTAGCTTAGGCTTAAATAAGTTAATCTTCCAAACCCCATTTCGGGACGGTACAGATAACATTACCGAACCGAAATATGGCCGCACGAGCAAACACAGTAGCACAAGCCTTCTCCGCTAGGTTGATGATTGAGATGTACGATAAGGCGCTCATGGATGAGATTGCCAATCGTGACTACGAGGGCGAGATAGACCGCGCCGGCTCCAAAGTCAATATCCTCAATTTTGACCGCGTTTCCGAGAAAACCTACTCCGGAGCCAACCTTACCGTAGACGACCTCACCGAGAATAATGCAACTTTGACGATTGACCAGTACAAGTCGTTTTACTGGAAAGAGAAAACGCTTGATAACTGGCTTTCCTACATTAAGAATCCCCATCCGACGGTTGTCACGCAAACCGCAGAGGAACGCAGGAAGAACATTGATACATTCCTTTTTGGTCTGTACGGTGATGTCGGTGCAGGCCACAGGGTAGGAACTGACTATACGACAGGGACCGTGGCTGTAGCCGCAACGACAGGCGTCGTGACTGGAACAAGCACGGTATTCACGTCCGCCATGGTAGGAAAAGGCTTTAAGGCGACCGGCCATACAACCTGGTATCGCGTCAAGACCTTCACAAGCACAACTTCCATTACTATTGAAGACGATAAGGATGATGTAACCTCTGCATATACCGGCGGAACCATAGCTGGAGGAGCAACCTATACGCTTGAAGCGGCAACAGTCCTCACGATCACCGCCGCAAATCTCCTTCAATATGTCGGTGCGATGAAACTGAAATTGGATCTCGCAGAGAAAAGCGGGTATAGCTCCGTTCCGGACAGCGAGAGATGGTTTGTCGCTCCTCCCGAGTTTTTTGACCTTCTCATACGGGCAACCGGCGTGGCACTCCACGTACCAGCCGCATACGAGGAACTTATAAAGCGCGGATTTATGACCGAGCTTCTCAGCTTTAAGATGTTCAAGTCCAACCGCCTTACAGGAAACAACACGGACGGATACCACGTTCTCGCAGGACATCCTTCATGGGTGACGTTTGCAGAGAAAGTCCTCCAGGCATCCATTGAGGAAGATCTGGTCGGTAACTTCGGGATGGCATACAAAGATCTCTTTGTCTACGGTGCAAAAATCGTTGACTCACGCCGGCACATGGCGGCTGAGGGATTCTGGAAGTTTTAACAAATAGGCTGACGTAATTGTGGGAGCTTTGGGAAAAAAGGGTTCTCTCCCTAAATCCCATTCAGGCTCCCATTTTTGGTTATATGGCTGATTTTACCAACGAACAGTTAGAAAATTTGCCTGTTGCGGATTTTAATAAGATCTATGAGCTTTTCGTGCGAATGGGGCTCAGTGATTGGACCGTTGTTCTTTACGGCGCAACCAAGGACGGCAACGACCGGTCCACATGGAGTGATCTCTACGATCCGACGTCGTATCAAACTCAGGGAGTAATCAGTAGTGCTGAAGCGAATTTCTTGCTTGCCCGGGAGTCGTATCTTTTTAACCGGATTATTGAGGAAGATGCTAATGGTCTCTTTCTTCGGACAGAGGGAGTTTACAATCCGGATTCAGAAGCGGGATTTAAGACCGGTTGTATGCACTTCAATCTTGACGATCCTCCGGAAAGCGGATTTTACGTCAACCAGGGGACGTCTACGGTTGCGGATTTTGTGGCTCTGACAGCCCTTGTCGCGCCGTCTGCAAGCCCGTCCCTGTCCGTATCGCCGTCTGCGTCGGCAAGCCCATCAAAGAGTCCATCTGCTTCGGTCAGCCCATCGGCATCAGTCAGCCCGAGCGTATCTCCTTCGGCATCTGCAAGCCCGAGCGTAAGCCCATCGGTATCTCCGTCTGCATCCGTCAGCCCGTCTATCAGTCCGTCGGGATCTCCGAGCCCGTCTGCATCCGAGAGCCCGTCACCGAGCGCAAGCGTCTCGCCATCGGCTTCCGTCAGCCCATCAGCAAGCGTATCGCCGTCGGCATCGGTCAGCCCGAGCTTGTCGCCAAGCGCATCGGAGTCACCATCGGCTTCCGTCAGCCCATCGGCTTCCGTCAGCCCATCGGCTTCCGTCAGCCCAAGCGTCTCTCCATCAGCTTCCGTCAGCCCATCGGCTTCCGTCAGCCCAAGTATCTCTCCATCGGCATCACCAAGTCCTTCGGCATCAGCAAGCCCGTCCGTCAGCCCGTCGGCTTCTCCAAGCCCATCGGCTTCAGAGAGTGCCTCTGTCAGCCAGTCAGCTTCAGTCAGCCCATCAGCATCTCCAAGCCCATCAGCAAGTGCGAGTCCATCTGTCAGCCCTTCTGCAAGCGTGTCTCCTTCTGCAAGCGTGTCTCCATCGGCATCTCAGAGTCCTTCAGCGTCCGAGAGCCCATCTCCTTCTTTCCCGCCCTAATAGCGAGAGTTGACATTCCACGCCCGTTTTTTATAGTATGCAGGTATGCAGACTGACGGTTTAGTCAGCATCCTCATTCCCTCCCGCAAAGAAGTTTTCCTCTCCAAGACCATTCAGGATGTCATTCAGAAAGCGACAGGCAATATAGAAGTCATTGCCGTTTTAGACGGGTACTGGCCGGTGGCAACAAGGAGAGCCGAATGGCACACGCCGGCAATCATAGATGATTCCCGTGTAACGTATATCCAAAGAAGCAAGGGTAAAGGCATGAGGGATTCCATAAACGCGGCGGCGGCAATCGCAAAGGGGCAGTACCTTCTCAAGTGTGACGCCCACTGTATGTTTGCACAGGGTTTTGACAAGATTCTCAAAGCGAATATAGAGAAGAATTGGATCGTGATTCCAAGACGGCATAGGCTGGATGCCGAGAAGTGGGAGATACAGGACGTCGGTAAGCCCCCTATAGACTACGAGTTCATAAGTTCTCCGTCAGACAAGGGCATCAAAGGTAATAAGTGGGATGTCCGGACCCTCCAGCGCATAGATAACCCGAAGTACGAGATAGATGAGAATATGTCGTTTCAGGGATCCTGTTGGTTTATGACCCATTCCCATTACTGGGACTTTTTAGGAGGCATGAACGAGTTTGGGTACGGCACGTTCGTTCGGGAGGCGCAGGAGATAGGACTCAAGACGTGGCTTGGCGGAGGTAAGATAATGACGAACAAGAGGACGTGGTACGCGCATCTCCACAAAGGTCCGGCGTATGGCCGGGGGTACTTCATCAATAAGAAGGAAGTTGAGGCGGGAAACCGGTACTGTGACGACTTCTGGTTCAATAACCGGTGGCGGGATCCGAAAAGGATCCATGACCTTGCGTGGCTTATCATGCAGTTTTGGCCCGTTCCTACGTGGTCCCTTGATCTCGTTGAGAAAGTAAAGGAGAAAGCGTGACGCAGAAGGAAGCAATAGACCATATCTGCCGAAAATACGCAGTTACGATCCGTGAGAAGTCTTATACATTCATTCCGAACATGGGAAGGAATGATCTTGCCGTGCTTTTCTATGAACTTGGCTACCGAAGCGGAGCGGAGATTGGCGTGGAGGAGGGTAGGTACTCTGAGGTACTGTGTAAAGCGAATCCCCGTCTGACGTTGTATTGTGTGGATCCGTGGGTCGTATATCCGGGATACCGGTCGTATTTTGATCAGAAGAAGGTTGACGAGTATTACTCAAGCGCAGTTCAGAGGCTTGCGGGGACTGGTTGTATATTCATCAAGGCGTTCAGCATGGAGGCAGTTAAGAGGTTTGGGGACCGTTCTATTGATTTTGTGTTCATAGACGCTAACCACAGCTTCATATCGGTCGTTGAGGATATCTACTACTGGTCGCAGAAGGTTCGGTCCGGAGGGATTATCGCCGGACATGACTACATCCGTCGGAGAAAGCCTACATCAACCCACGTTATACAGGCGGTCAACGGGTTTACCGACGCTTACAGGATCCATCCTTGGTTTGTAACCGGACATAGGGAAAAGATTGAAAGTATGGAGCGCGACGATTCCCATTCTTGGTTTTGGTTGGTCCCATGAAAGTCTGTCTTACCCTTCCCATTGAGTCCCGGGGTCTTGAGCGGGTAGAGAATGCGCTTGTCCGTTACGCTCCTGATCGTGTATCGCTTGTGAGAGAAAGATCTCAGGCCGATCTCGTCATTCTCCATGTCATCGGAAGGAACGACAAGGTACGGGAAGCGATACGGAGTCTGCGGAGGAGAAGAAAGAAATATGCTGTTATCCAGTACTGCCTCCGCAGTACCCTGCGTCCGTCTACGTCAGACTGGATGGATTTATGGAAGGATGCAAAGCTCGTATGGAGCTATTACGATTTGCCGGCACTATGCACCGAGGATGGAACGCGCGGAGTTTTTGAGTTTTACCACGCCCCCCTTGGTGTTAATGCCGGAATCTTTTACCCGAGGGACAGGGTGAGGGGAGAGTTTATTATAGCAACAAGTGGTATGCACGCGCTTACTGAGAGTGTTAAGGAGTGCGTTGTTGCCGCAAAGAAGGTTGGGAGACGGGTTTTTCACCTAGGCCATCAGCTTCGTCGTGGAGATGATATCGTATGCAGAAGCGGTATAACGGATCAAGAACTTGCAGGATATTTTTCTTCATGTGAGTTTGTTTCCGGACTTCGCAGGACCGAGGGATTTGAGCTTCCTGTTGCGGAAGGATTGCTTTGCGGCGCACGTCCCATCTTATTCAACCAGCCTCATTATCGGCAGTGGTATTCCAATCTTGCGCTTTTTATTCCCGAGGAGCCGAGGGAGAAGATAACGGAGACGCTGGTCAAAGTCTTTGAGGCGGGAGCAAGCCCCGTGACGAAAGACGAGATGAAGGAAGCGGAGGAGAGGTTCAATTGGAAGAAGATCGCATCCGGTTTTTGGGAGAGGGTATTGGTATGAACGCTCTTGAATACATCTGCAACAGATACGGACTGGACAGATACCAGAAAAATCTGCCCATTGAGATCCCCGATACGACTAGGGATACGCTTGCTTCCATATTTGCTGATTTAGGTTTTACCGAAGGTGCGGAGATTGGTGTGGAGCGCGGCCTCTATTCCGAGGTTTTATGTAAAAACAATCCCGGACTTCACCTGTACAGTATAGACGCATGGAAAGCGTATAGGGGATATCGGGATCATGTAACGCAGGCGAAACTTGACGAGATATACCGTGATGCCGTCCTTCGCCTTGCTCCGTATAACTGTACGCTAATCAGAAAGTTCAGTCTGGATGCCGTGCGGACGTTTGCCGATGCTTCTCTTGATTTTGTTTTTATAGACGCTAACCATGAGATCCGGCAGGTCATAGACGATATTTCGGAATGGCAGAAGAAGGTACGGGTAGGAGGGATCGTTGCCGGACACGACTATATTCTCCGGAAAGGCGCCGGATACATCATGCACGTACCGTATGCGGTCCGCGCTTGGACTGAGGCATATCAGATAGGGCCGTGGTTTGTCTTGGGAAGGAAGAACGCTCCGGAAGGGGAAGTGAGAGAAACGACGCGGTCGTGGTTTTATGTCAAGGGTGAGCCGGTCAGGATCAAACTGGGTCACGGCTCTTGACTTTTATCCTCATTTATGCACACAATGTACGCATGGTGCGAAAGACTTTCTATATCCTGCGGGACCAGTTAGATCTTCTCCGGACTTTTCCCGATGCCAGCGTCTCCGAACATATACGCCGCGCCATTGACAACTACATCAGGATCTACCTTCAGAAGAAACGTACGCTGATAAAGAATATGTTTGTCGTATCGCCGTCAAGGAAAGGGGGTGGACATGGACGAAAAACCGGAAAATAATCCTACGCCTCCTGATTTACAAAAAGGACCGACGCATAGCCCTGCTGTGAAGAAGAAGCCTGATGATATTTTGCCTCTCATGTCATTTCCGGAAGCATTGAAGTTGCTGATCGCCGGAGAGATGATTACAAAGAAAGAATGGGGAAATCAAAATATCTATGGAGTATTGAAGGATGGTTTCCTTATGCTTCATAAGGACGATGGGAAGTTTTATCGCTGGATGGTCGGTGACGGGGATTTGCTTGGTGAAGATTGGTACGTGAGGAAGGCAAACTGATATGAGAAGATTTTTCGGTACTATCCTCTGCTGGTTGTTCAATCATCCAGTCGGGGGAGATACTTATTTTATTGCCGACGTGACGTTTTGTTCACGATGCGGCAGGAGAGATTCATTATGAAATCTGTTGCGATCATTGGGTACGGATGGGTAGGAAAGGCCATCAAGAAACTTTTTCCTGACGCTTACGTCTATACTGAGAAGATAGGGACGAGAAAGAAGGTGAATGAGCGTGATGTTGCCTTTATCTGCGTCCCGACGCCCTCTGTAGAGTTTGGTGCGATATTTGGCCGAAAGGGTCAACTTGATACTTCAACTGTTGAGACGTGTATCTCTTGGTGTGAGTGTCCTCTTATTGTTGTCCGGTCAACGGTGAATCCCGGAGACTGTGACTATTGGATGAGAAAGTATCCGGGAAAGAAGATTGTCTTTCAGCCTGAATACCTCGGAGAAACGCCGGCGCATCCTCTCCTTGATCCTAAAGAAAGGAAGTTTCTCATCATTGGCGGCAACCCGAGGGACCGGAGGGAACTCATAGAACTCTATACGCACGTCTACAATGCTAACATTACGATCCGTGAAGTCACCCATACGGAAGCGGAGATCATCAAACTCACGGAGAACAGGGCGATCTTCTTCAAGTCCGCCCAATGCCAGGAACTCTATGATGTCTGTGAGGAGTCAGGAGTCAACTACTACACCATACGGGATGCGGTCTACGGAGACGATCCGAGATTCAATCTCTGGTTTACGTTCATTTATCCGTGGCGCAGGGGTGTCGTATCAAAGTGCATTCCCAAGGATGTCTACGCATGGTGCGCGTGGGCGGAGAGCGTCGGATATGATCCGGCCGTTACGCGGGCCATGCTCAAGAAGAATGAAGAATGGATTTCAAAGACGTCGTGAACAACCGGCACTCCATCAGGCAATTCCTTTCGGATCCCGTTTCCATTGAGAAAATCAAAGAGATCCTCACGGTCGCGCAACTTGCTCCTTCCGCCGGAAACAGGCAGGCATACAGGGTAGTCATCGTGACGAATATGGAAAGAAATGCCTTGCTTTCCCGCGTCGTTGCTCCGGTAAAGGTGGTTTTCTGTGCCGCCGTAGAGGAGTCCGAGCAAAGGTACGGGGATCGGGGAAGGGCGCTGTATGCGGTTCAGGATGCGACAATCCTTGCCGCGTACTTTCAGCTTGCCCTTGTGAATGACGGTTTGGCGTCAGTTTGGGAGGGAGGTTTTTGGACGGAAAGGGTCAAGGGATTAGTAGAAATTGAAGACAATTTTATTCCGGTCGCCATTATAGCGGTCGGCTATCCTGCCATTGAGAAGTCCGGACACAGAAGGAAGCTACTTGATGAAATTGTCCTTAAAGTCATATGAGAGATTTGAGTATTTTGATTCCTGCGAGAAACGAAATGTTCCTAGCTCGTACCGTAGAGGATCTCCTCAAGAACAAGCGGGGCAATACAGAGGTTCTTGTCGGCTTGGACGGAGAGTGGGCGGATCCTTCCCTTGCGGATCATGATGATTTGACTATCCTTTATTGCGGAAAATCCATAGGCCAGCGCGCCATAACGAATCAGCTTTGCCGGCTCTCCCATGCAAAGTATGTGATGAAGATTGACGCCCATTGTAGCGTGGATGAGGGGTTTGACCTCAAGATGATGGCCGAGATGCACGATGACTGGACGATGGCGCCGATGATGTATAACTTCCACGTCTTTGATTGGGTCTGCTATACGTGCGGGAACAGGAAGTACCAGGGTCCGACTCCGGATAAGTGTGAGAAATGCGGAGACGTGATGGCGCGCGAGATGATTTGGAAGCCCCGACGGAGCAGAATGACCTGCGCCTACCGTTTTGATAGAAACCTGCATTTTCAGTATTGGGGAGATTATAAGAAACGGCAAACGGGGGATATCGTAGAGAGTTTGTCGCTTCAGGGATCCTGCTGGATGCTCACAAGAGAGAAGTATTGGGAATTGAATGTCTCCGATGAAGGACATGGAGGTTGGGGACAGCAGGGGACCGAGGTAGCCTGTAAGACGTGGCTCTCCGGCGGGAAGGTAATGATCAATAAGAAAACGTGGTATGCACATATGTTCCGGACACAGGGGGGAGACTTCGGTTTTCCGTATACGCTTTCCGGAAAAGAAGTGGATAAAGCCCGTAAGTATTCCCGATCACTTTTTGTGGATGGAAATTGGAAGGCAAAATATGATTTGAATTGGCTTCTGACCAAGTTCTACCCTGTACCTGACTGGCATGATGAAAAGAAGCCGTCTGCGGTCAGTACAGGGGCTAATCTGAGTACGTCAGAGAGTAAATCGGGAAAAACAATGGTTTTTTATACCGATAACCGTCTCAACGTAAAAATAGCTCATGCGGTTCAGAAAAACCTCTTGAAGATCAGTAAGGAGAAGGGGATCCCTATTGTAAGTGTATCGCTCAAGCCTATGTCGTTTGGGAGGAATGTCTGTCTTTCCCTTTCCCGAGGGTATATCGCTATGGCGCGGCAGATACTTGTCGGTCTTGAGACGACACACGCCGACATTGTTTATCTTTGCGAACATGACGTCCTCTATCATCCATCCCACTTTGACTTTACGCCGATTGACCGCAACGTCTACTACTACAATACGAATGTATGGCGCGTGCGTTCCTCCGATGGCCATGCCCTCTACTGCGATAACCTGCACCAATTAAGCGGATTAGTCGCGTTCCGATACACACTCAAAGATCACTTCCGGAAACGGGTAAAGCGCCTTGAGGAGAAGCGCGCGGAGATCCCTAATGACCATGCGTTCAACCGCTATATCCGGCAGGTTGGGTTTGAGCCCGGGACGCATAACCGGCCGGACCGCATAGACGATCTTCCGTATAAGGATTACTTTTCCGAGCATCCGAATATAGACATACGCCATGAGGCAAATCTGACACCTTCACGGTGGAATAAGGACCAGTTCCGAAATGAGCGATACACTGAAGGGTGGACCGAAGCCGAGACCGTTCCTCCGTGGAATTGGAAGAAGGGCGAGTTCCTCACGTTCCTCACGAGCCTCTAGTTCCGTTTGCCTTCCGAGAGTTTTGTCCGCTACGCTGTAGGATAGTATGTCCATTTCTCCTGATTTGCTTGAGGATTATTGCAATTCCCTGACTGGTTGGACTGAGAGTGAGTCGGATGGTGGAGTGGTAGAAGTTTCTCCGGCGGGACAGTTCCATTTTACGGCTAATGGCACGCTTTCTTCACGGGCAGATATCGTGAGAGACGTTTTGAGTGGAGTTGCTAACTTTACGATAGAAATTATATTGAAATTAGATACCGTGGGTGTAGATGAAAACCATGGATTCCTCTTGCGCGCTATTAACGATACCATGGAGCTTTTGGTTGAGATGCACAACAGCAAAATTAAAGTGTATGACGGCGCTACATTCAATGAAGTCGGGTCTAATCTTGCTCCTACCGGATCATTTATTACATGGAGATTTGAAGTAACAGGAGGAGTTGCGGCAACAGCAACGGTTGATGTCTATAAAAACGGAGTTTTGGTAGGGGATAATGTAGATTGCAGTTATGCGTCAGGAGCGAGTGGCAGTGGTCCTTTTATTCAGATGCTTGGGTATGCTTCAACCGCAACAGAGTCGCATTTAGACCGTATTTTGATAGGTACAGGATTGGGTGATTTTTCCGGAATATCGCCCTCAGCTTCCGTTAGTCCTTCCGTATCGCCCTCAGCTTCCGTTAGTCCTTCCGTATCGCCCTCAGCTTCCAAGAGCCCGAGTGCTTCCGTTAGTCCTTCCGTATCCCCTTCAGCTTCCAAGAGCCCGAGTGCTTCCGTTAGTCCTTCCGTATCGCCAAGCATTAGCCCTTCTGCATCTAAATCCCCTTCCGCATCCGCAAGTGGATCTCCGAGTTTAGGATACAGCATCTACAGCCGGGGAGACTCCCCAACTCTCCCGACCAATGACAACGATCTTGAAATCCTCTACACGGAACAGGAGGAGGAGGACGTGGCGGAGGCGGATGGGGTTATGGTGGGTCAGGCAGGGTCCGTACAGTACATGATCCATCAGTTTAAGAAGTTCGTTGGGGACGATCCGTACTTCATTGTGGATTATCAGGGACAGACGAGTTTAGCGCCCTCATCCTCTACCGTATACTTTCAGATATACAACAGGGTAAGCGGCCTGTGGGAGACGATAGACAGCAACGATTTAGCAGGTGCGGATCTTCCCATTGAGTTATCTTCCCGTATAGGCAGTCCTTCTAATTACAGGGATGCAGATGACGTGGTTTCGTGCAGGGTGTATCAGTTGGCATTATAGCTATGGCAAAAATACCGGCGACACCATCTTCAGAAATACAGTCTAAGTTCAGCGTTCTCAATGATTCTTTTATACGGGAAGTAAAGAGCAACCCGAAGGACCGGATAAACATTGAGCTTGGGGATACGAAGCAACCCGGACAGTTCTTTCCGCAGTACAAAATAATGCGGTGGGACAATGAAGTAAACTTTTCCGTTCGGGCTCCGACTGATCCTCTTGCGACGGTAAAAACGGTTGGGGATCAGATTCGGTATGAAGGGAAAAAACAGGATGTTGTCATGTA
>Ga0214473_10007845_pt1 | contig 12631 bp, 14 predicted proteins | sample RVTome_7_FD_203509 | JGI IMG/M metagenome (GOLD analysis project Ga0214473, IMG submission 203509) | Soil microbial communities from uranium-contaminated site in the Upper Colorado River Basin, Wyoming, United States - RVT98D197 | ecosystem: Environmental > Terrestrial > Soil > Contaminated >... | reverse complement strand
CGGAGATTCCACCTATATTTTCGTCGGCATCTCCAAAACTCAAAATATTGATTACTTCGTTCCCGGCTGTGTCGTCGTGGGGATTCCCAGTTCGCGTTCCAGCGGGAGCGATGCTCTTCCGGCCTACTCGACCCGACTGTACAGTGAAACGGCCGGAACTCATAAATATTATGTAGTTGCCGAAAGAAATTCCGGAGGGAAAAGCACCACAAATATTGCCAACCCATCGATTGTAGCCAGGTTTTTCCCTGCCGCCTACGGCTCAATTGCCACTACTTCATTTGATAACGACCCGGATCTGCCGGAATTGCGGAACGTTTCCCCCGATGGTTCACGCCCCTTTGATAATCCTTATATCAAGTTGCAGACTCTTGAAGAAATAAACGTCCGCCTAAAAGCCGAACTTGAAGCATCTCTGAGGGAGCTCAAGCACCTTCGCTCCCTGAACCCGAATAAAATCCCTGACACCCAAAGACAAACAGTTGGACAAAATCAAAAAACATCTGTAAATTAGAACTGTAGTTTAAGAGAATTTTATGCCACATCATCAAACTCCTTATCTCGCAATCTTGAAAACGTTTTTTGTAACTTTCTCTCTAATTTTGGTACTGGCTATTCCCTCTTTCTCACAACCGGAGCTTCGCTGGAAAGTCGTTTCTTCCGGCGGCACCAGTGCCACATCAGGGGGGTTGAAGCTCAAAGGTACTATCGGTCAAACTGCCACCACACTTTCTACAGCCGGTACTATCAAACTAAATGCCGGATTCTGGCAGAATTTTGGGGCTTTGGGCAACTGCTGCATAGGGATAAGAGGTGATTTCAATGGCGACGGTATTGAGAATAATATCCTGGATTTAACTTTCATTATTGATGATATTTTCAGGGGCGGCCCACCGGCGTCATGTCCTGCAGAGTCGGACCTCAACGGGGATGGCATATTAGCTAACATCTTGGACTTGACATATATAATAGACGATATCTTCCGGGGTGGTCCGCCGCCGGGTGCTTGTCCGTAAACTGTCTTTACAATGTCATTGTGAGCCTCGATTCTTATCGAGGCGTGACAATCCTTTTTTCTTTTCGGCGGACCAAAATGCTAAAAAAACTGATTGACACATTGATGAGAAAATGATTCATTTCGGGTAAGAGGAGGTTCCAATGCCTGTATCCATAAAAAGAGTTTTGATTGCGTCTGTTTTGTTTTGCTTCTTTTGCGTTTCTGCTTTTGCCGCTCCCAAAATAGTTAAAGACGGCAAGTCGACAACTACTCAGAGTCAAACTGTTCCTTCACCCGAAAAGAGTGCACCTGTCAGTCGTACGGCCACACCGGTTAAAGAACCGGTGCAATCTGTCACTGACATCGTTTCGGCAGTTCCCACCGAAGTACAGCCGGCGGCAACAACTCCGGCGCCTAATGCAACATCCGGACGAGCCGCGGCCTATAGCATCGACTGGTTTGTCATTGCTTCCGGCGGAGGTTCCGGTGCATCCACAAACTACGCGATGGACGGTACAGTTGGGCAGAGTGCAGTTGGTGAAGGTAGCTCTACGAATTACGGACTAAACTCCGGCTTTTGGCAGAATTTTGGTCCAGTCAGTTGCTGTATCAGCCCTGTTGGCGATGCCAACAATGACGGAGCAAATTGCAACATTCTTGATTTGACTTTCTTAGTTGACAGAATTTTCCGCGGCGGTCCCCCGGCCGTGTGTCTTCCGGAAGCAAACCTAAACGGCGACTTAAACTCTTCGAACATTCTTGACTTAACTTTCGCTGTTGACCGTATTTTCCGCGGCGGCTCCGCCCCCGGCCCCTGCTTATAGAATCTGTCAGCGAATTGAATTATTAAGGCCGCTTGTATAAAAAAGTCCTTTTCTACTATCAAATAGCGATGGATAGCAGTGCTACTTTTGTTGGTTCTTAAATTATTGAATCTTCACAGGAGGGTATTATGAAATCGCTGTTACAAATTCGTTTGTTGGGTTTATTTTTTATGTTTTTTGGAGCAGTCAATGCGTGGTCCGTCTGCGGCAACCTAAATGGTGACGGCGTTGCCAGTAGTATCTTAGATTTGACTTATTTAAGAAGTTATTTATATTACGGCGGTCCCGCGCCTGTTGTAATGGCCGATGCCGAATTAGACGGCTGCACCGGAGTCGGAGTACTCGACCTTACTTTTTTGATTTCCAAGATATTTCGAGGCGGCCCCGCACCCACTTGCCCAGCCCCGGCATTCTGTCCTCCGTACGTGGATAACGGCGCCCCTGACAGTGTAAAGCTCGTTTTTACCTTGCCACCTACGGTGGGAGTCAATGTCCCTGTAATAGTGGAATGTTCAGTCTTTGTTGATACAGATCCACTATCAACCATTCAGTTCGCCTGGAAATGGGATAATCCCGATTTGCAAATGGACAGCGCCACAGCCTCACCAGCCTTTAATAGTGCAATGGATTTGGGACGCTTCTTCTTTCTGGATACCCTTATTGCGACTACAAACGCCATCCAGGTCGCTATTTGTTCTGGAACTTCAAGTTTTCTACCACATTACCCGGTGAATGCCTCAGGATGGAGTCATGCTGCAACCTATTATATGACGGCCTCAAGCTGGACAGGAAGCAGTTCGCTGATAATTGATACGGTACAGCTAACCGGGGATGCTTCAACGGAATATATTTTTGTCCGCCCCGAGCAACAATTCCATTATCCCGTTTGGGGTGGCACTATAGTGTTTAGTGACATTGACGGCGATGGCATTCCAATCAGCGCTGACAACTGTCCCACGATTGCCAATCCGGGTCAGGAAGATTGGGATAACGACGGCACCGGTGACGCCTGCAATCTTACGCCAACGGGAAGCAATGTAGTGGTCCAAATTGGTACAGCGACCACAATAACTTTTACTCAAGTGAATTCTTCCGGAACGACCGGCATTGTTCCTTCAGGCACAGGTCCGACACCACCCGCTAGTTTTGGAGTCGTTCCGTTAAACAATCCCGTGTACTACCAAATTTCCACTACTGCGGCCTTTACTCCTCCAATCGAGGTTTGCTTTATTTATAACGACTTCGACCTCCAGTTCCCGTTGGATGAAGCTAATTTGACGCTAATGCATTACGAAGGAAGTTCATGGGTGAACATAAAGTCATCGCAAGACCTGACAAACAACATCATTTGTGGAACGACCAATTCGTTTTCATATTTTGCTTTAATGGAGAGTTGCTGTATTGGTAATCGCGGAGACGTCAATGGCGACGGCGCTGATGCCAATATTCTCGACCTCACTTTTATGGTTGATAGAATCTTTCGAGGCGGACCACCTTCGGGCTGTCCCAAAGAGGCCGACGTAAATAGCAACGGCAGTAACCCGGACGTGGTTGACCTCACATTTCTGGTTGACCGCATCTTCCGCGGCGGCGCGGCCCCCGGCCCGTGTTTCTAAACTCTGTGCAAATATGAAACAATTCAACGCCGCTTGCCGAAAAGCGGCCTTTTTATCGGGACAAAATAGCCATCCCTGTCTGCTTTAGGTATTGACGAATCCCAAAAAAATAGCATATTAGGCAGGGTATATCTCCGATTAGTTCCTGCAGATGTTTCTGACTTTTCGGTTGCATGAGACGCGAACCTGAAGAATTTTGAAAATGCTATATCTGAAAGTTAATTTGGCTAAGCAGTTCTATATTCTGCTCATTCTTGGACTGCTCCTGCCGCTTTTCCAGGTGAACTCCCAAATTCCCAAAACAGTTCTTTATCAGGGTACCTTGACCGACAACAATGGCCTGCCGGTGCCGGATGGCACTTACTTCATTCGATTCAGAATCTGGTCTGATTCAATCAACACTGATATTGCTTTTGAAAAATGGAACGGAAATATTCAATCTATCAACGTACTCGGGGGGTTATTGGAAGTCAAACTTGGCGCACCGCCGATGCCTTCTTTGCCAAGCGAGATATTTAGCAATGACACTAATCTCTATTTAGGGCTTACGGTTGAACCTGCCCCCGAACTTCGACCTCGCATTAAGTTTACGGCTGTCCCCTATGCCTACAAGGCACTTATTGCGGATACGGCGTCGGTTGCGCTGGGTGTCGTTCAAAACTCCATTACCGGCGCCGGAATAGTTGATGGATCTGTTGAATTAAAAAAATTGAGGCAAGAAAGTGCGGAGACGGGAGAAGTAATTACATGGGACGGTTCAAACTGGGTACCTGCTCCCGGTCCAGCCACAGCCAGTAAAATAGACTCAATTTCCGTCGGCGGCGGTTTAGGGGGCGGAGGTGATTCAGGTGTTATACCGATTTATGTACTGCCCGAAGGTATCACTGCCGTTCATTTGGCGCCCAACTCCGTCGGTGGGTCAGAAATCCAGGCCAATGCAGTTGGCGCCGTTCATATCCTGCCCAGCGCTGTCGGCCAGTCGGAACTTGCTTCTTCTTCTGTGGGAACCAGCGAGATTGGGGATAACTCTATTTTCGGAGTAGATATTGCTGACGAACCGGGGCTGGTGCAGTCTCGAAATACTAATTTAGTTTCTCTGGATAATTTAGCCATGACGGATCTGGTATCTGTTACCATAACTACTCCCTACCCTGGATTCATATTTCTGACAGGCCGTGTAAATTTAAGAGTTTACGGTGCGACCAATTCCAGCATCGCTTTAGTTCAAATTGATGAAGTTGCCGGCGGAACCGAATTGGCCGGTCATTATTCCTCTGTTGGGTTTTCCAGCTATCCAACTACCGGAGACTATAAATTTAGCTGTTCGAATCAACGGGTCTTTCAAAAGAACGCCGGTACTTACACGTTTAGGTTAGAGGGTAGGAAGTTGATATCAAATGTGCTGTCCCAAATTGAGGCCTCCAGCGCTATTTTGACGGCACTATATTTCCCGACTGCATATGGCGGAGTCCAGCCAGTTGGTGAAAAAACTGTTGAACCTGAAGTGGAGCAGTAAAGAGAGAATGCAGTGAAGCGGCGTTTCAATTCATATCCAATCCCGCAATTGAACTTATTATGCATCCTGTTCGTCTTGGTATGGTTTTTCAGCGTCAACTCCAATGCCGCTGACTCGCTTAAAGTCGGAAAATATGTTATTGGCGGCGGAGGTGGGTCGAGTACTACAACCGATTTCAGGTTTAGCGGGACTATCGGCCAGACCGGAATCGGCAAGTCTAATACTATTGATTACCAGGTTTTCTCTGGTTTCTGGATGGGCTTACCACAGAACTGTTGCATTGGTATTAGAGGGGACCTCAATTACGATGGCGCCAACAACAATATTCTCGATTTGACTTTTATAATTGACCAAATCTTTAGGGGCGGCCCAGACCCATTCTGTTCTACTGAAGGAGATTTAGACGGCGATGGCCAGCCCTTGCAGGTGCTGGATTTGACCTTTATGATCAATAAGATTTTCCGCGGCGGCCCCGACCCTTTACCCTGTAATTAGCTGCATTGGCGGCTTGAGTGAAATGTCTCCAGACCCGGCCGCAGGCGGGGTGAACACATAAAAAGGCAGTTCAAATTCAAAAACTCCTCGCCCATAACTGGGAAAGAAGGGGTTTTTTTATTCTCCTGAAGAGGAAAAGAAGGGCTTGGGCAAGTTTGACAATCTTTTGAAGAAGTGATATTTTACCAAAGCTTTTATTAAGCCCAAGCGTTGCACAATAATCACTCTAAGAGTGTTGGAGAGGAAAACAGGTGAAGCAATATTCAACTGACAAGATTAGAAATATCTGCCTGATTGGTCAGCGGGGTTCCGGGAAGACCAGTCTGGGAGACGCCATCGGCTTTATTACAGGTATCAATAACCGAATCGGTTCGGTTGACAGCGCCACCTCCATGCTCGATTTCACCGAAAGCGAGCTGGCCCGAAAAACCACACTTACTCTGAAACTACTGGCTGTAGAATGGAACGACTGCAAAATTAATTTCCTGGACTGCCCCGGCCATCTCGATTTCATCGGAGAACTGATTTGCGGAGCCAGAGTAGCCGACACCATTGGCATTGTAATTAATGCCACTGCCGGCGTTGAAATAGGCACACAGCTGCAGTGGAAAGCCACAGCCGAATTCACCCCCTCCCGCTTTTTCTTTGTTAACAAAATGGAAGCCGAAGGTGTGATTTGGAATGAAGTATTATCCTCGATTAAAGAGGTCTTCGGAAAACAGGCCGTAGCAGTCGAAATTCCTATCGGCGAAGGTCCTGCTTTCAAAGGCGTAATTGAACTGCTTCACCAAAAGGCATACTCGTTTGATGAGAAAGGCGTCCGAAAAGAAATTGAGATTCCGGCCAATCTCAAGGATGCCGCCAAGAAAGAGCGAGAAAACTTGATGGAAGTAGCCGCCGAAGCCGACGACGCTTTGTTGGAAAAGTTTTTTGCCGAAGGTACTCTTAGCGATAGTGACGTTCAAAAAGGTCTCCTTATAGGCATCGAAAATGGTAAAGTATATCCAGTACTTTTTGGTTCAGCCGTTCGCAATATCGGCATTAAAGACCTGCTCGATTTTATCAGCGAGGACTTGCCTTCTCCTGATCAGATGCTTCCCGAAAAAGCATTAAAGTCCGGCACCGAAAATGTCGTCGAAGTAAAGCCCGACCGAACGGCTAAGACCGCCGCACTGGTATTCAAAACAAGTTCCGAAGGGCAACAAGGAGACATGTCTTTTCTTAGAGTAAATTCCGGCGAATTGAAAGCCGGCATGGATCTAAAAAACCAGCAAACCGGTTCTACCGAGCGTTCTTCGCAGACCTATACGTTCCAGGGGAAAAACAGAATCGATATCCCCTCAATTGTCGCCGGAGATTTAGGCATTTTGGTCAAACTTAAACAAACACATACCGGTAACACCATGGCCGATTCTTCGTACTCGATAACTTTCAATCCTATTAAATTCCCCAATCCGGTAATGGATGTGGCCATTCGTCCCAAAACCAAAGGCGACGAAGAGAAGATTACGGCAGGACTCCACAAACTTCACGAAGAGGATCCCACTTTCAAAATAATTTCGGACCCAGTACTTCACCAACAAGTGCTCTATGCTCAGGGCTCGACACACATTGACGTATTAATTGAAAAATTGAAGAAAAGATTTGGCGTAGATGTTGAACAGACCAAGCCGAAAATTCCCTATCGCGAAACCATCAGGGGGAAAACAGAAGTCCAGTACAAACACAAAAAGCAATCGGGCGGACGCGGCCAGTATGGTGACGTTTATCTGCGCATTGAACCCAAACAGCGCGGTACCGGTTTTGAGTTTGTTGATGAAATCAAGGGCGGCGCCATACCTGGCAAATATGTTCCGGCGATCGAGAAAGGCGTTATCGAATCGATGCTCCACGGTGGTTTGGCCGGTTCCCAAGTGGTAGATGTCAAAGTTGCCGTTTATTTCGGCTCGTATCACGATGTTGACTCATCCGATATGGCTTTCAAAATCGCCGGACTAATGGCATTCAAACAAGGGTTCATGGACAGCAAGCCAATTCTGCTTGAGCCAATATGCAATGTGCAGGTTACGGTACCGGATGAATTTACCGGCGATGTCATGGGACATCTTTCTTCGAAGCGCGCCAAGATTGCCGGAATGGATCCGGATGGCCGCAGTCAGACAATTCGTGCGACGGTCCCCCAATCCGAACTCTATCAATACTCGGTTGATTTGCGTTCCATGACGCAAGGCCAGGGATATTATGCTGTGGATTTTTCACACTACGAAGAAGTCCCACACGAACAAGCGCAGAAGATAATAGATTCTTATAAGGCCGAAAGAGCCGCGGCCAACGCTTAGAACAGATCGATTAGAATAAAGTTGCTCGTCTCGACAGCGGAAAAATTCAATTGTGGCTCGTTATCAAGGCGTGCCTGAGCACCGGCTGAAAGAGAATTTTCATTCACCAATAACTTTCCATCAGTCATATAGATAAAAACTTTGTCATCCTTGCCGGCTGGATGTGTCAGCAACTTCCCCTTTTCGAGATGGCCAAGCATAAGACGTACAGAAGAATTAATATAAAGAGCGTCATCATCTTCTTCTTTACCCGAAGCTACAGCGACCAATTTATTGGCTTTATCAACACTTGAAAAATCTTTCTGGTCATACGACGGAGTCAAGCCGCTGGTGTTTGGTAAAAACCAAATTTGATATAAATGCAGTTCCTTATTCTCATGATTATATTCAGAATGTCTGACTCCGGTGCCGGCCGACATTACTTGTACCTCTCCGGATTTAACTCTCTTCCTATTGCCCATGCTATCTTCGTGCGAAATGGCACCTGAAAGAATTATCGAGACGATTTCCATCTCACGGTGGCGGTGAATATCAAACCCCTGTCCGGGAGCTACGATATCATCGTTGAAAACTCGAAGCGCGCCGAATTGAATATTGTCAGGGTCGTAATATGAATCGAATGAAAACAGCCAGTACGTCTTTAGCCAGCCGTGGTCCTGAAAATGGCGTAAGTCCGGCTTAATAATTTTTATCACTTTGCTTTAAAACAACAAAAGCCCCGAAACGTTCTAGAGGTCGCTAATAACATCACCAAAGCGCGCCGCCGGGATTGCCACCCAACTTTCCACCTGAAAGGCACCTTTAGAGCGAGTGATAATTGATACTCTTGCCGCAATTTCTTCACTCGGCGCCTCGTAAATGTCCATAAAATCGTAAGTGCCTAATAGTGCGTAGTGGGCCAGAAATCGCACTTCGGGACATCTATCCTTGATCTCATTCTGCCAGGCCGTTCCTCCGCAGGCGCGATCCTTCATCACATGCGCGACATCAACCGGTTGGATGTGTTCAGGCGCCAACTTAGTCACCATTACAAATGTCTTCATTTGCCACACCTCCTTTAATTGTTCCTACGTGTAAAATATACCTCACGTTTCGATTTTATCCAAGTCGGAAACTTAACATCACATTTAAAATGGACTCAAAGAAAAACTATTGACATCTGAACAAATGGGCAGTATCTAAGCAATGTGAAAAAGTTGCTCACCAATCGTCAGAAACAGGTGCTCGAGTTTATCGAAAAGCACTTCCAAAAGTTCGGGAACACACCCACTATCCGAGAAATTGGCAAGAATTTCAGAATTAGCTCAACTAATGGCGTCAGAACCCACTTGGAAGCCCTTATCAAGAAAGGGTATCTCAAGAAAACGGAGCTGATTTCCAGAGGATTAAGTCTCGCAAAACGAGTTACCGAAGGTGCCACCAGAGTTCCGTTAGTCGGCTCGGCACCTGCGGGTCAGCCCATTGATGCTATCGAGAATATCGAAGGTGAATTTGCTGTCGATAACACGTTTCTCCCCAAAGGTGAAAGCTTTACTTTAACTGTCAAAGGCGACTCCATGAAAAACGCCGCCATTCTTAATGGCGATATTGTGTTAGTCAAAAAACAGCAGGATGCCACTCCCGGCGATATTGTAGTGGCGCTTATAAACGGTGAAGTGACCATAAAGCGATACTTTAAGGAGGCCGGACAAATTCGACTTCAGCCGGAAAACGATAGTTTCAAGCCAATTTTGGTAACTGAAGATTCAGGTGAATTTCAGATTGCTGGAAAAATTGTCGGGCTGATGCGCCGGTTCTCTTAAAATATTGGAATAAAGAAACACTCCATTGAGACGGGTTATGTTTGTCATTCCAGCGCCTGTCCCGCTTGCGTTGAGCGCAGCGTGAACGAGCGAAGTCGAGGGGAAAGCTAGAATCCATTCCTTAAGTTATTTTCCTTCGGCCGGCTTTTCCGGGGCTTTTTCCACAAACTCAAGTTCCAATGACAGTTTAACGTCGTTGCCTACGACCAGGCCGCCGGTCTCGATAGCTTTGGCGAACTTTACGTTGAAATCCTGACGGTTAATAGTCGTTTCGGCGCCGAATCCGGCGCGCTTCCCATGCTCTGTTTCTAATAGGCCGTGGAACTCGCAGTCGAATGAAACGACTTTAGTGCTGTCGCGCATGGTCAACTCGCCGATCAATTGGAACTTATTCCCTTCTCCAGGAGTGACTTGTTTAGAAACGAATTTTATTTCCGGGAACTGTTCAGCATTAAAAAAATCGTCGCTTTTCAAATGGTCATCGCGGTCAGTATTCCCGGTGCTGACTGAAGCCGTCTTAACAGTGAAACTCACCGAACCGTCTTTCAGATTCTTGCCGTTGAAATTAAGCGCGCCATCGAAATCCGTGAACTCGCCCCTGACCTTAGAGATGGTCAAATGGGTGACCACAAATTGAACCGATGAATGAGTCACATCCAGTTCCCAGGCGGCCGCTTGAATTGAAAACGAAAAAACTAGTGCCAGTAATAGTGCCAAAAGTTTGCGCATTATCTTTCCTCCTTAGTTGTCGATTTATTTATAAATTTATCTTCCTTATTTAACTCCTAACTATAAGCAATAGTTCCGGTTAATTCAATCTCGTTCTCTCTGTCGAACTGCTTCAAAAAGACAGACTCCGGTGGCCACACTTACATTCAGACAGTCAACTTTCCCCTTCATAGGTATCCTGGCTAAGAAATCGCATTTTTCTTGCGTCAGTCGGCGGACGCCTTCCCCTTCGGCTCCCATTACTATTGCGATTGGGCCTTTCAAATCTATTTCATAAAGCGATTTGACCGCTTTGTCCGTAGTCCCCACAATCCAGATACCGGCCTCTTTTAGTTGGTCGAGTGTGCGGGCGAGATTGGTAACGCGGATAAATGGCACATTCTCGGCTCCGCCGCTGGCGATTCTTCTGACTGTATCTGTGATTCCCACCGCCCGATCTCTTGGTGCGATGACTGCATTCACTCCGGCCCCGGCGGCCGTACGCAAACAAGCACCCAGATTATGCGGGTCCTGGACGCTGTCGAGTATTAGTAAAAGAGCCGGATGGTCCAGAATGGAAATCAGCCCGAACAGATCATCTTCGTTCAACTCTTCTACCTTGGCAGAAAAGTCGGAATGCTTGTGCTGTCTTTCACCTTTAGAACGCGGATTTGTACCCATAACTAATAATTATGCTAAATAAGTTGGGTAAACACAACCGTTGCCTGATAATGCTGTAGAGGAAAGCGAAAAAAAAGCCGCCGGAATTATTTGTCCGAGCGGCTTGTGGTATTCTAGCAGAGTTCTTATAACTTCTGCGTCGTAAAATTCAATGTGCCGTAGCAATTGGTCAACACCACTCTGATGCGCCACGAACCTGCTATTCCTGCTGACGTCGGCTCGTTTAAGCTTGTGGCCAGTCCATTTGTATAAACCAAACTATCATTAGCATCATAGATTGTCAGCACGGCCGTGCCCGAGTCAACTGTGGAGGAGTGATTCACAGTTGCTTGCGCGCCGCTGTTCGACCAATTGTAGATTACTGTTGCAGATACGTTTTCAACCGCTGTTGCCTGAAACGAGAAATTATCGGGATTGTTGAAAATTTCCGGCTGAAACGGCGCCAGCGGGTTTACCGGGGGATTGCTGCTGTTGCAGCTAAGTATTACTAATCCGATTATGAGTGAAATTCCAATCATTGCCAGATACGTTTTTTTCATAATTTTTTTTTCCCTTCAGTTTCCCTTCCGGTGCATTCCTGCACTCTTTTTCTATTTATTATCGGAATCAAACGTACTGGAAGTTAGGAAAATAAAAACATTCTCTGTTGAATTTGTGAACAACTATCAGGGTCGAGAAAGACCCTTATTGGTTCCTAAAGTTTCTGAGCGCGGAAATTCAGCGTACCGTAACAATTAGTGAGGGTTACTCTGACTTTCCAAGTGCCAGTCAACCCCGCCTGAGTTGGTTCGTTTAAGCTGGCCACCAATGCACTGCTATATACCAAACTGTCATTGGCGTCATAAATAAACAGCATGGCGGTGCCGGAATTGACGGTTGAAGAGTGGTTGACAGTGGCCTGCGATCCACTGTTTGACCAGTTGTAGGAAACGTTCGCATTAACATTTTGAAGACCGGTTGCTTGAAATTGGAAATTATCTGGGCTGTTCGATATCTGCGGCTGAAAGGGGGCCAAAGGGTTTGTCGAGTTGCTACAACCCAGCATCGCCAACAGTACTAAGAGTGCGCATCCTATCATCGCGAAAGTAGTTTTGTTCATCGATTATACTCTATTAAATTTGCACTGATCCATTTCTTTACTCATTATACAAACTATCGAAACTAAAGGTAACCGAAATTAGGACTTTAGAAAAAATACATAAAAGTAATTAAATGGAGTTTCTAATTCCGAATGTTTAGTCGTTATTAACGCAAAGAATTCTAATAAAGACAGAGTGAAGAATTCAAAGATTCTCAATTTTCCCATATATTGACTGTCTGAATCCCCCGCTGCGGCAGGGAAAGACGAGCCGTGCGATTCGTCAAAGAAGAGAATCATAGAGATCTTCCCATCTGGGATTATTATCTTCAATCAGTTTAATTTTCCAGTCCCTGCGCCAAGCCTTCATTTGTAATTCTCTTTTGATGGCGTATGTAATGTCTTCGAATTGTTCGAAATGAACCAGTTTATTGACTTTGTACTTTTTAGTAAAAGTGACAAATCCTTGCTTATGTTCGTAAACTCTTTTGATTAAATTGGCACAAGAGCCAACGTAAAGCGTTCCGTTTTTCTTGCTCGCTAGTATGTAAACGTAGGAGTATGACATTTCTCGA
>Ga0214473_10007844_pt1 | contig 12633 bp, 8 predicted proteins | sample RVTome_7_FD_203509 | JGI IMG/M metagenome (GOLD analysis project Ga0214473, IMG submission 203509) | Soil microbial communities from uranium-contaminated site in the Upper Colorado River Basin, Wyoming, United States - RVT98D197 | ecosystem: Environmental > Terrestrial > Soil > Contaminated >... | reverse complement strand
GGCTCTTCCGATGACGATTGCGATGGCGAGGCAGTTCGGCGCTCCCCTTATCATTGTCTTTGGTTTTCATCGAGAACCCGGTGATCAGAAGGAACAGTACGCATACGCCGTGGAGCTTATGCGTCGTGCGGCGAGAGTGGCAGAGAAGGAGGGGGTGAAACTGGCGATCGAAAACGAGCCGGGGTTCTGGTGCGACACCGGCGCGAATACTTCACGGTTTATCCGCGATGTTGCCTCTCCTGTTCTTGGTGCCAACTGGGATCCGTGCAACGCGTACGGAACGAATGAGGCACCGTTCCCGGATGGGTATCTCGCAATCAGGAGTTTTATCTTCAACGTGCATGTCAAAGATACCAAGCAAGGAGCACTTGTTCAATGTGTTCCGATTGGGGAGGGTGCCCTGGATTGGGGCGGTCAGATTGCGGCGTTGCTTCGCGACAAAGTCGTTCGCCACGTCACGATCGAGACACACTGTCTTCCCCTGATTGAAAATTCATGGCGCAACGTGGAAGCGTTGCGGCGCCTGTTGAGTGAGCTCGCGCGCACGAGAGAGCATATACCATAGGTAAGCCCTCGCCGCGTTGCCGGTTCGACACTCATTCTTTCCGATCACAGAGAGCGCGTTCTGGAGGATCCCGATGGCGTGAGGTTTCGTCTTTCCCCGTCGGGCTGTTCCGGGCGCGACATTATCGTGCCAACAAAATACTTCACATATAGGACCCTTGAGGATATCCGGCGCGATGTGAAGGAGAGAGGTCTTGCAATTGCATTTGAGGAGAACCTTCAGGCCATCATGCAACCTGTCAGGGTCGGGCAGCGGACCATTGGCAACTCCCTTGGCATACATCCGATGGAAGGATGTGATGGAACGCTGGAAGGGAAGCCAGGTGAACTAACCTTCCGGCGGTGGGAGTCGTTTGGCCGCGGTGGCGCAAAGCTGATCTGGGGAGAAGCTACTGCGGTGGCGCCTGAAGGGCTTGCCAATCCCCGGCAACTCCTGATAAACGGGGAAAATCTTCGGGACTTCGAATCGCTGCTTCAGAGGACCAGAACTGCCCACCGCGAGATGTATGGGCAGGATAATGATTTGCTTGTTGGACTTCAGTTGACGCACTCAGGGAGATATAGCTATCGCACGCCGCTGATTGCCTATCATCATCCGCAAGCCGATCAGGCAACGTTCCTTGACAAGCACAAGGGGATTCTCCTTCCCCCGGAATATCCGGTCGTGACGGACGAGTATCTTGAGAAACTCGAAGACACATACCTGGAAGCCGCTGTGCGCGCATGCAAAGTGGGCTTTGACTTCATTGACATCAAACAGTGCCATACCTACCTGTTGAATGAGCTCCTGGGTGCGCGTCAGCGTCAGGGAAAATATGGCGGCAGTTTTGAGAATCGAACACGGCTCGTGCGCAATATCCTGAAGAGGATCAAAAACGAATTGGGAGACAAGATCATCCTTGCTTCACGTGTCAATGCGTTCGATGGTGTGCCATTTGAAAAGGACTCTCTGACGGGAATTGGCATGCCGCTCCCGTTTGCCCTTCCGTATGAGTACAGCTTTGGTGTCGACAGGAATGATCCCTTGAAGGAGGACCTGACGGAACCTCTCGCACTGGTCAGGATGCTTTGCGACCTCGGCGTGAAGATGATAAACGTGTCGATGGGCAGTCCCTACTATAATATGCATTACGGGCGCCCTTTTGAGGTGACGCCAACCGACGGGTACCTGCAACCTGAACATCCACTTGTCGGCGTCGAGAGGCATTTCAGAATCACCGGAAAGGTTCAGGAGGCTTTTCCCGATCTGGTGGTGGTCGGGACGGGATACAGCTGGCTGCAGAAGTTTCTGATCAACGCAGCGGAGTCCAACCTCCGGCGGAAACGGGTGACGATAGTGGCCACGGGACGTGGCGCGATAGCATATCCGGAGTATGCGAATGATGCTCTCACTCTGGGTGAGCTGAAGTCATCGCGCGTGTGTCTTGCGGTGAGCTATTGCACAAACCTGATGCGGGCAAAGGACAATGAGTTGGGGCAGTATCCGGCAGGGTGTGCACCGCGCGACTCAGTCTATGGGGCGATTTACAAAGAAGTGCTCGCGAAACAAAAACATATGAAGGAAGCGTAGAGGTACCCCCGCTAATGGCAACGATGTTTGGACAATCATTAAAAAAAGACGAGATCCTCGCCCGGGTCGGACACCTTTCCCAGATCGCCGGCATCCGGATGATGCAGCTGAACGACGGACAGGAGTTCGGCGTCCGCATCGCGGATGTTCGCACCGGCTCTGGTCTGCGCGTGCTGGTCTCTCTTGATCGCGGTATGGACATTTCCTTTGCAGAGTACAGGGGCATACCGCTGGCATGGCGGTCGCCACAGGGGGATGTCCACCCTTCGTACTATGATCCACGTGGTCTCGGCTGGGCCCGGTCGTTCCCCGGCGGCTTGATGACCGGGTGCGGCATGACCTATCTCGGTGCCCCCTGCGTGGACCAGGGAGAGGAACTGGGTCTCCACGGGCGGCTCTCGAATCTTCCGGCATTTGATATCCGATCCAGCTCACGCTGGGATGGAGATGCACTAACGATACAATTGGAAGGGTATGTTCGTGAATCCACGCTGTTCAAAGAGAATATGCTCCTGCATCGTGTCATGGAGACCAGGTTGGGAGAATCAGTAATCACGCTCCGCGATACGATCAGGAATGAAGGGCAAGAACCTACGCCTCTCATGATGCTGTACCATGTGAATCTTGGATGGCCCATTGTCGATGACGGATCACAGTTGTTGCTGAACACGGCCAACACCTCGGCAAGGGATGCGGAAGCCGAACAAGGCCTGGCAGATGCACAAAGATGTTCTTCTCCCATTCGCAACTACAGGGAACAGGTATTCCATCATAACCTCGTTGTCGACAAGGAGGGTTTTGCCGCAGCTCTGTTGCTGAACAGGAAAATCAATCTCGGCGTCTATGTCAGGTTCCGGAGAAAAGAGCTGCCTCGGTATGTCGAATGGAAGATGATGGGGGAATCAGCATATGTCATGGGTCTGGAACCGGCGAACTGCGGCGTTGGGGGAAGAGCAAAGGAACGAGCCTCCGGGACCCTTCAGTTCCTCGATCCCGGGGAAGAGCGCCATTTCCTGGTGCACATTGGGATTGTTGAGGGTGAAAAACAAATCAATGACTTTGCAGAGAAGAACAGTCTGCGATGAAGGCACAGAAAGTCAATATCGGGCTGGTCGGTGTCGCGAACCATGGAAGAACAATTTACGACGCAATCCGGGTGTCTGCAAATCTCAATCTCGTTTCATGTTACGACACAGACGAGAAGGCACGTGAGGAAACTGCGCGGGAATCCGGTGCGCGAATAGCCTCCAGCTATGATGACCTCGTTGGTGATCCGGCGATTGATGCCGTTGCACTCGTGACTCCGAACCACCTGCACGCTGAGCAGGCAATGAAGGCAGCTGCAGCGGGAAAGCACGTATTCGTTGAGAAACCGATTTCAAATTCCATCGCAGGGGCGAAAGACATCATTGCAGCGCTTCGCTTTGCGGGGCTTGTCCTGATGGTAGGGCATAACACAAGGCGCCGGGGGGTTTTTCGCAGGGCCAAAGAGATATTGCAGGAAGGGAGAATCGGAACGATTGTCGCGATTGAAGGAAACCTGTCCCGACCTGCAGGGCTCCAGCCCGGTCTCCCGCTATGGAAAGCGGATCCGATGAAATGCCCGCTCCTGCCGATGACCCAGCTGGGAATTCATTTGATTGATACCGTGGAATATCTGATCGGCCACGTGGAACGGGTGAGTTGTTTCGCCGCTCATGTTGCCATGCCGGGCAACGTCTATGACTCTACCGCCGCGATTCTTCAGCTCGAATCCGGAATCCCATTTGCGCTTACATCATACTATGTTTCTCCCGACGCATATTTTCTCAGGATTTACGGGACGGGAGGTTTGCTTCACTGCTACCCGACAATCCTTCGCCTGGAGTTAACGAGGAGTGGCGGGGCAATGAACGTGATTGACGAGGATTTCCCTCAGGAGCTGGCAGGGAGTTACAATCTGCAAATGCAGGAGTTCGGGGACTGCGTTCTGAATCGGCGCAAACCGGAAACCGGCGGTGACGAGGGCTTGCGCGCTCTTGCAGTGATTGAAGCAATGAACCGGTCAGTGGCCAGCTCCAGTGTCGTTAACATTCGTGATATCATGGAATAAATATGCAGACTTCTCGCCGAGAGTTTCTCAACCGTACTGTTGTGACTGCGGCCGTGTTTTCCCTGGGCTCGCGCTTCCCTCTTATGGATTCTGTTCTTGAGAAAGATCAGGCATCCGCCACGCACGGCTTGCTGTTCGATGCGGACGATCTGCCCCGTATGCGACAGACAATACAACACCCCCGCTTTGCGGGGTACTGGAAAACGCTGAGCCAGGCCGATCTTGATGCTGACAGGAAGTTCCTGAAAGAGGACCTGAAACTGAATAATCATGTGAAGGATCTCCTGCAGGCGCGGCTGATTCTTGAACGTTCGTCATTTGTGTATGCTCTGACGGGCGACACGAAACAATTGGCGTTAGCCCAGCTTGCCATTGAGCGCCTGCTTCAATACAAGAAGTGGGATTACTTCCTCGAGGGAGGCGAGCACACAATCGGTTTGCAGAGAGCCCCGGAGACCACGATAGCGATGGCGTTTGCTTTGGAATGGCTCGACGAGGTTCTGGGCAACGATATGAAGCGAGAGATGGAAACACAGATTGCGGAAAAGGGTGCACCTGCGTGTTACAGAACCTTGTACGGAATGATGCATCCTGATCGCGTACGAGGTTGGGGCTTTGATCCGGAAAGCGACTATCCCTTGCGGTTTGACCTCAGTCGCTGGCCGATCATTCTGAATTCGACGAACCTGAAGGTAATCCCGATCGCCGGACTTGGGATTGCCGGCTGTATTCTCCATGGCAGGCATCCCCAGGCGGAAACCTGGGTCGATATGGCGCGCAGGAGCGCAAAGGCTTTTGCGCCGATATTCGGCTCCGACGGAAGCTACGAAGAAGGGGCGAGCTATTGGGGCTATACCGCATTACACCTCACGATGTTTCTCGAAGTGCTGTACCGTAAGCTCGGTATCGATGAACGCGGACTGATAAACTACCCCGGTACTGTTCGCTATGCTCTGCAAATGTCCATGCCGACAGCCGGCAAACCGGGAGACTGTGTGAATTTCAGCGACGCGAGTGTCGTGGGTGACACATCGGTTGCTGCGTGGGTTGCCCGGCGATATCGGGATTCGATTGCACAGTATGTGACAACCGCGGTTGGTGAAGTGAAGAACCACTATGGGATCATTTGGTTTGATCCCTCGCTCGAACCGGGTTGGCCCGATCCGGGATTGCTCGACGTTCGATTTGCCAACGATTGGGTTGTGTCCCGCTCCGGATGGGATGAACGCAGCACCGTGGTGGCATTGCGCAGTGGACCACCTGCTAATCACGAGCATGCAGACCGCAACAGCGTGATTGTGAAAGCATACGACGAGAGACTGCTGCACGATCCGTTCAAAGCCGCCTACTCGTACACCCAGCAACATTGGCGGCTGCGGCTGACGGAATCCCATACTGCCATCCTGATCAACGGAAAGGGACATCAATACCACGACGGCCATGAAGGTACGAATGCATCCTGGGCGAAAGCAGAGGTTCTGTCGTACAAAACATCGCCGGGCTCGATGGTCGTTACGAGTGACGCGACTGAAGCATACCAATTGGTGAACCCCGACGTACGCCTTGTCCGCCGGACAGTGATATTCCTCAAGCCGGACATCGTGCTGCTCTACGATAGAGTCCGTCTGCAATCAGCGAAAGCGAGAGTCCAGCTGCGCTATCAAGTGTACAACGAGGATGGGAACGGAAATGTCAAGCTTGAGCAGGCGGCATTTCTTGTCCAACGGCCCCGTGCGTCATTGAGAGGGTCAGTACAATCTTCAGTCCCATTCATCGTTCGATCGGGATTGCTCAATGTGCCGAAGGAAATCGGAGTGTACCCATACGTTGAAACCGAAACCGAAGAATCGCTTGACCACAACATCCTTACCCTGTGTACTGTCCAGGAAGCCGGGAAAGATCATGGGGCGGTCTCGTGGACGACCAGGGATCAATCCTGGGTTGCCAAACTCGTTCACAATGGGTTAACGAAGACCATCACCATATCGGTGGACGAGGATTTGCCTGTCGTCGACATTCTTTAAGGACCTCGTCTCATGAAACTCTCGGACAAACACTTCGAAGAGGCTCTCAGGCTCATTCCCTGGGGCACACAGACAAACTCCAAACGTCCCTATCCGTTCTTTGAAGGTACGATGCCAAAATTCATCGAGCGTGGAAAGGGCTGCCGTATCTGGGATATGGAAGGGAAGGAATATATCGACTTCAGGCTTGCCCTTGGCCCGATCACGTTGGGGTACTGCTATGACGAGGTCGATAATGCTGTCAGAGCCCAGATGGAGAAGGGTGTGCTGTTCAGCATGGCCAGCCCTATCGAGTTGGAACTTGCCACATTCTTGACCGAGGTCGTCCCGAATGCAGAAATGTGCCGGTTCATGAAAACCGGCGAAGACGCAAACATGTCGAACATTCGTATTGCACGGGCATACACAAAGCGGGACATGATCCTAACCAGCGGTTACCACGGGTACCCCGATTGGTTTGCCACCGAGGATAGTCCAAACAACGGCGTGCCGGAATTCATAAAAGAGTATGTGAGGGTTATTCCCTGGGGAAATTGTGAAATTGCCGAAGAACTGATTCGACGCTATCACGAGCGGATCGCATGTGTGATCTCAATACCGTACGATATGAATGAAGATGTGAGCGGGAACTACATCCGTCATCTGCGGAAGCTCACATCAGAACACGGTATCTTGCTGGTTCTCGACGAAGTGTGGACCGGTTTCCGCCTGGCGTTGGGAGGGGCGCAGGAGTATTTCGGGGTTGACGCCGACCTCGCCAGCTATGCAAAGGCCCTTGCCAACGGTTATCCACTCTCGACGTATCTCGGGAAACGCCGGTACATGGAACAGCTTGATAAATTCAAAATGACGACAACATATGCCGGCGAGACGCTGTCGATAGCTGCTGCGATTGCGACATTGAAGATCATGAAGAGGGAAAAAGTGCATGCGCATATCTGGGACATGGGAAAACGGTTGATGCAGGGGTTGAACACAATTGCAAAGGATATCGGTGTGGAAGGTCATGCGGCTGGTCTGCCGCCAGCCCCATTCCTGAAATTCGATCATCCGGACCCGGAGTACCATCCCCGCCTTGAATTTCTTTTCCATCGTGAGTTGTACAGAGAGGGCATTTTTGCGAGCGTCCGCTGGTTCATTTCCTATTCCCATAAAGCCCTGGATATCGATGAAGCCCTCGAGAAGGCCCGCAAGGCGCTGCGGCGCGCGGTGGAAGCAGAACCACATGAGCGAGACAATGTGAAACCATTCTGGTGGTGACAATGAACGACCGCATTTACATCGACTGCTATGCCATGGTGGGCAAGCGTGGCCCGAAAGATGTCGAGACCCCGTATGAGACCGAGGACCTGCTCAAGGAAATGGAATGGTCCGGGATCCATGGGGCTCTGGTTGCGCACTCGACGGCAAAGGAATATGATCCGATGTATGGCAACAGGATGCTGATGCACGAGCTGAAGAAAAGTCCGAGGTTGTACGGCGTCTGGGCAGTGATGCCGCATCACACCGGTGAAATCGCAAAGCCCCGGGAACTGGTCAGGGAGATGTTCGACAACGGTATCCGGGCGGCCAAAATGTATCCGCGTGCACATCGCTTTCCATTCAATGTCGACTACTGTGGTGACCTTCTGAAACAACTCGAGGAGAATGAGGTTCTCCTGATCGTTGAAGGAGGATACATGTACAATCCGGATATCTTTGAGCCGAGCAATCAGGTGCTGCTCACCGAACTCGATGCTGTCCTTACGCGGTTTCCGAACCTGAATGTGTTGTTGCAGGCATCGCGATGGGAATCGACACGATATCTCTACTGGCTCATGTCGAAACACAGGAAGCTTCATATTGAGTTGTCGAACCACCAGGGGAACAGGGCCATAGAAGTGATCCCGGGCTGGTTTGGAGTCAACCGGGTTCTGTTTGGGACCGGAGCCCTTGACAAGACGCCCGGAGCGGCGAAGTCCTTTGTTGACTACTGCACACTCGATGACGAGCAAAAGCAGAAAATCGCCGCGCTCAATATTGCCCGTCTGCTGAAGCTGGAAAACCTTCCCCCTGCATACAAATCCAGGAAGGTTGCCGATCCCATCCTCGCACTTGCAAAGGAAGGCAAGCCTCTGAAAAACATTCTGGTGATCGATTCCCATGCTCATATCGGGCATAACAACGGCGCCGGGATCGGATTCATACATTCACCGTATTCCGACGCTGCAAGCATGTATGAACGTGCAAAGCTCATGGGCATCGATGCCATGTGCATCAGCGGGTTCCTTGCCGTCTGGACGGATTACGAGGAGGGAAACAAGATTGTGTGGGACGCGATGAAACGCTATCCCGGCTTCTATCACGGCTATGCGACCCTCCAACCGCAGTACGTCAAGGATTGGAAAAAAGAGTTTCGCGTCGTCTACGGCAAATACAAGATGGAAGGACTGAAGCCGTACCATCCACGAACGGGTCTTCCATATAATGACAAGCTCTGGACACCGTGGTATGAATACGGCAATCGCATGAATGCCTATGCTCTGATTCATCCCTCTCCGAATCTCGTCCCGGAAATGAATGACATCGCCCCAAAGTATCCCAATATGACGTTCATCCTGGCGCACACGGGTGCGTCTTTTAAAGATGCAAGACTCGGGATTGAAATCGCACTGAAGAACCCCAACGTCTACCTGGAGATTACCCTGACCGCGGTGACGTACCGGGTTATCGAATTCATGGTGAAGCACGTTGGGGCACACCGTGTGCTCTTCGGTACCGACCAGCCCATGCGCGATCCTATTCCTCAGTTTGGCTGGATGGCATATTCACACTGTACATTTGATGAAAAGAAAAAGATGTTCGGGCTGAACATGAAGAAGATTATCAAACGTGTAAGAAGGTAGACTCCGATGATCGCGTTCTTTCCGCTTGTCATGTTGCTTTCAATGAGTCCACCGGAGGGTTCATCACCTCCGGCGAAAGGAAACCCGGATGATGCCGATCTGACGATGGACAACGGTCTCGTAAAAGTGTCGATCCAGAAGAACGAGGATGGCTATCGTGAGTCGTACTATGCAAAAGATAGTACTGGATGGCATTTGGTGCTTGTGAGCGGAAGCCCCATTCGCTCGGATCCGGCCCTGAAGGTCAATGGAGCCCTTGAACGCGGGCTTGTGAAAAGCGCCGCATTGCGGCCTGACGGCATGGACACCACCCGAGTGGAACTGAAGGGAAGCAATCGTGCCGGCAGTTTCGTCAAATCCATCGTGCTGCTGAAAAACAGTCGATGTGTTGCCGTCAATGTCAGCTACGATGTAACGTCGAAAACACAGTGTGAGTATTTGCTCTCCACCTACTCATTTGTTCCGGATGGGAAACAATATCAGCAGTACAAACCTCTTGACTTTGTTTTTACCCCTACCCTGAGGCCCGAACCCGATGAAGTCATTGCTGACCACGCATTCCGGTCTCCAGCGCTGATGATGCAAAAAGGAAGTGTCTTTGCTGCGTTGCTTCCCGATCTGCGCACGATAGACGGAAAGCAACGCGTCATGAAGTCGAGCGCGGACGTGCAGGTTGAATCTGCGGAGTCACCGTTCATGTCCTTTGGATTAATGAACTGGACAAGAAGGAAAGAGCATGTGTATTATTCGCATGCCGATTCGATGACTGTTTCACTCAGTGACACCACTGTCTCATATGGATATTTTCTCTGCATTCGCTCCGACGCAGCACCGCGCCGCGGGTATCAGGATGTTGTAAGATTTCATTGGGCCGAGTACGGACAGAAGAATTTCGCGCATCCCCAGGGTCCCCAGTCGGAGCCGTTCTCGAGCTATATTCACAAAGCATGGTATGAATACCTGCCTCAGGTTGCGCTGGACACTGTATACAACGGAAAGCATGTCACGCTCTTGCGGCAAGCACGGCTGGCATGGAGCAACAAGCTTCACGCCGCCGCCGATAATGACTGCTGGTTCAATGTCTGGTTCAATTCACTCCGGACCGCATACGGAATGTACCTTCATGGCCGGAGCACCGGCGACATGAAGCTGATGGATCAGGCTGAACGTGTTTTGACGCTTGCCCTCGAGGCGCCACAGAACAAAGGAATTGCTCCGTCGATCTTCTATATCGATAGCGCTGGTGGCCATTGGGTGGGTGACCAAGCATGGGGAGGGATCTCGCATGGGGAATACCTTTCCATGTTCCACAACGCCTGGACATGCTCCTGGCTGTTGGAATGGGCGGATCTTCTTCCCGAGCGAGCCCCGGAAATTATCAGATACACGAAAGCCTTTGCAGACTTTCTTCTCGCGCAACAACAACCGACCGGCGTCATTCCCTCCTGGTATGACTCTCTGACTCTGGAGGCCTCTGAAACATTCCGCGATGAGAATGCCGAAACGGCTGGTGCCGCCCTGTTCCTTGCCGGACTGTATGCCCGCACTCATGAACATAAATATCTCGTCGGCGCTGAGAAAGCGATGGACTATATTTTCGCCCACATACTGCCGGAAAACAGGTGGTTTGATTACGAGACATTCTTCTCGTGTTCGCGAAAGCCATTGGGATTTTTCGATTCGTATACGCACCAACACCCCCAAAACACGCTCTCCATGCAGATGGCGGCGGAAGCGTGTTGCGAGTTGTACCATCTCACCAAACAATCTCGTTACAAGGAAACGGGCATCGCGATCATGGATTACCTTTGCCTGTACCAGCAGATCTGGAGCCCGAAGTGGCTTTCGTGTGCTTTGTTCGGCGGATTTGGAGTACAGAATACAGATGGAGAGTGGAGCGATTCACGTCAGGGATATTTTGCCGTGACCCTTCTGAAGTACTTTGAGCTGTCGGGTAACCGGGAGTACTTCGAGCGAGGAGTTGCTGCGCTGAGGGCGATGTTCTCCCTGTTTGAGTCACCAACCTCTCCGCGTACTGCTGAGAACTATGCTCACGGGTCGTTTGATCAGATCGCGGTTGTGACAGGTCTGCATTGGGGCACCGGCAGCAGTGCGGTCTCTATTCATATCATCCGGCAGCGTTACGGCGACGCCTTCATCAACGTCAGGAATACATGGGGAATCGGAATTGACGGCTGTAGAATACCGGACGTTACGGTCCACAAAAACACAGTCAGGTTCGAGCTGCTCGATAATGTTGCTTCGACACGAACTGTGAAGGTCGTTTTCGCAGAGCTGGTTTTTCCGGTGTATGACATTATCATAAACGGCAAAGCTCTTGGCAAATTCTCTTCTGAAGAACTTCAAAAAGGGATTGAGGTTGGCATCTGATATGAAGACACTCATCAATAGGATCACCGTTCCACTGATTGCTCTGCTGACAATGCCTGACGTCAGCGTGTTCGCACAGACATCTACCGTGTATGCGACTGTCATTGCCACGAAACTTTTTGTCGTGGGTGCAGCGAATCCCCAGGTAGGCCTTTTTTATCAGGGGACGGCGGACGACACAGTATGGCAGCACCTGGGACCAAATAATGTCAGGGCCTCCGGCATGGCAGTTGCCCCATCGACGAAAAGGAACACATTGTATATTGCGGCGGGAAACGGGCTGCACAAATCCACGGATGGCGGAAAGAGCTGGAGAGTCACGACCGGCTGGGAGATCACCGAAGTCCTCTGGGCGAGCCCGGATCCCCGTGATTCAAATGTTGTGTATATCGCAACCGCATACGGTATCTATAAGACCACTGATGGGTGCAAGACATGGAAGCAGATGAATGCCGGTTTGACTTCCACATTTACGCCATGTGTTATCGCGGATTATTCAAATCCGTCCATCGTGTATTGTGCAACTGAAGACGGCGTGTTCGGCAGCACCAACGGAGCTTCTTCGTGGCAACGTCTCGGGTTAAGCGTCTCCAACACACGCATCATTGTGCAACATCCCACGGAGCCGGGCACTCTTGCCGTCGGCACGGAGAACAACGGAATCTACATCTCGCACAACAGTGGAAAATGGTGGACGCGGTGTGAAGCCGGTGTAGACCATCTTACATTTTATGCGATTGCATTCGATCCAAACAATCCTGACGTCATGTATGCAGGAGGCTATGTTACCGGTGTCTACAAATCCGTGGATGCGGGAAAGAGCTGGAAGCGCCAGAACGACGGACTGACAAGCCTGAGTTTTCATTCTCTTGCCGTCGACCCTGCAAACAGCAATCGCATCTATGCAGCAGCAATCTGGGGTGGAGTATTCAAGTCGGATAATGGCGGAACCACCTGGCGAAAAGCAGGGCTCGGTGAATCCGAAGTTTGGACATTGGTGATTCGGCCATAACATTGGAGTACATAATGAATAACCTCTCGAAATCGATCATACTTTCTTCCGTGATGCTGGTCCATGTTGCTTTTGCCGGACAGGCGACTCGTGAG